>Ga0181379_1000278_pt1 | contig 25920 bp, 28 predicted proteins | sample 2SPOviralmetaG_FD_130115 | JGI IMG/M metagenome (GOLD analysis project Ga0181379, IMG submission 130115) | Marine viral communities from the oligotrophic San Pedro Time Series (SPOT) site, San Pedro Channel, CA, USA - 2 SPOT_SRF_2009-07-10 | ecosystem: Environmental > Aquatic > Marine > Strait... | reverse complement strand
CTGGAGGGGGTATACCTGGAGGGGGTATACCTGGAGGGGGTATACCTGGAGGGGGTATACCTGGAGGGGGTATACCTGGAGGGGGTATACCTGGAGGGGGTGGCTGACCACCAACCCCGGATCTTGGATTTAATTTATATATAGATGCATAATCATCACCAGTTGTCCCATTATTACTACAAAGTCTATTATTAGGATCACTACAAAATTTACCATCTTGTCCACAATACATATCTGTTTGTTCTGTTCCTTCACTCCATTTACATTGATTATTACTACTTGTATCATTTAAATTACAATCATCATTTAAAGAATCAATAATATCATTACCACCGCAAAAACATTTATCTCCACCAGTAATAACCATATAATTAACTTTATTATCTCTTTGACATAATTCTTTACATTCCTTTATTTTTAAAGAAGGTGTATTAGCTATACTATTGGGAAGGTTAGGAATATTACTACGCTTACCTGATGAAGGATCTCTACCTAATTTAAAACAATTTTCAAAAGGTCTTTCACACTCACCATTACCATCATTATCATCAAAGCCATCTAATTCTAAATCATCTAATTTTACTTTATCATCTAATTTACTTTTAATACCAATATAACATCCATCATATGATACATCACCATCTAATACTACATCAGCAGAAATTACTGTATCTTCAACTTCATCGGGAGTTAACATATCATCTGAACCAAATAATAATAAATAAAACCATAATAATAATATACTAAAAATACTAAATGCAGCAAATTTATTATCTTTAATCCACATAAATAAATTATTTAAATCAAAAACTAAATCTTCTAAAAAATTAGTATCAGTTGATGCGATATTATTAGCAACATTTGTATTTGGTACATTTATTTTAGTTGGATTTTGTGGTAATATATTATCACCACCTTTAAATTTCTTTTTAAAAACCATTATAATTATGACAATATTTTAAAATAATTTTTTAAAATACCCTGGAAGTAATGAATTTACTTCAGATGTATTATTCATATCAGGCCTACCTGGTTCATGATCATATTTATAATTAACAAACGGTTCCGTTGAAGGTGTTGAAGATGTTGAAGATGTTGAAGGTGTTGAAGATGTTGAAGATGTTGAAGATGTTGAAGGTGTTGAAGGTGTTGAAGGTGTTGAAGATGTTGAAGATGTTGAAGGTGTTGAAGGTGTTGAAGGTGTTGAAGGTGTTGAAGGTGTTGAAGGTGATGAATCATCAGAATCATCAGAACCATCAGAATCATCAAAAAATATTAAATAAATAGCTGCTGCAACAGCTACCAAACCAACAAGAACAACTATACCTAATATTATATTATCTTTGGATATAGAACCATCTGAACTACTATCCATAGTTGAAGGCGGCATAGATGGTGACACGGATGGAGATGTTAAATTAGGTTGAGCTGGGCTACGTAAATTATCAGACATATTATAATACTATCTAATATTTTTATTAAACATTTAATTAGTTATTAATAGTTAAAAATAGAAAATAAATAAAAACTTAAATTATCTATATTTTAAAAACAAATTTTAATATAATTTAAGTTAAATGGTTCAAAAAAATAATAAGTGGAATATCTCAAAACAAAAAGGAGAAGAATTAGCTCATAAATATATTATAGAAATATTAAAAGATCAAAAAAATAATATATTACTCCTTTCTGATCTTATTATTTTATTGAACCAAAGAACAAAACATATTAAATTAATAAATCATAATAAAAAAAAACCATTTTCAGTATATTTAAGATGTGTATATGGTAATATCATTAATTTTATGGATTATTTTAGTTTTTACGGAGTTATAAAAAAAAAAACACATGTTAATATAAAATTAATTGATAGTGAATTAAATGAAAAACATATTCATCCATCTATACTAAATGAATATAAAGAATGGATCTTAATCGATGAAGATGATTTTATTCTTATATAAAATATATAAATAAGTATAATGATCAATATTAATAATGAATTGAAAATATCTATAATATCTATATTAATTATAGGATATCTTATTTATGATAAAAAACCAACCATAATGTTTAAAGATAATGGCGAATTTAAACAATTTGGCCTTAATAAAGATGAAACTATCTTTCCATTTTTTATGATGATAACTATATTAGGATTTACTATTTATTATTGTTTATTATTAAAAGAAGGTAAGTATGTTTAATAATAATTTTTTAAATATTATAAGTAATGAATAAACCAAAATTAACAAATTTTACTGATTTTATTGAAAAACCAAAACCAGTGATACCTAAAACACCCAAAGAAATAAAAAATGAAATAAATTTATATTTAAATATAGCATTATTTTTAATAATCATTATAGGAAGTGGTGTCTTATATTATCGTTATAAATATAAAGAACAAGAAAAAGAATTAACAAATCTTAAATTAAATAAATTAGATGATTATATGGCAGATTATATTATAGAAAATATGATTGATAATAAAAATATGATTGATAATAAAAATATGATTGATAAACAAAATAATTATAATACATATAAATATAATGACTGATAAAGAGTATTTTGATACATTAGAATCATATTATTCAGATAAACTTAAAGCTGGTTTAAAAGAAAAATATTCAAAATGTAAAAATTGTTCAGAAAATAAACAATTTATCACTAAAGCAGGTAAATTAATATATTCATGTGGTTCAGAATCAGGGAAATGTTCCATACAATATATCATACACCTACATAAATATATTTATTATCCAGAAACTAAATTAACACATCATACATTAACCAATATGATTGATAAATCTAAACATAATGATATCTTTTCAGATAAAGAAATAAAAGAATATAAAGAATTCATTGAAATTAGTAGCAATATTCTTAAAAATGCTACACATGAATTTAATAAAATAAATAAATTTAAAGAAAGAAAATCTTCTATAGAAAAAACCCATCGACGTCGTATTAATCTAAAAAAAGAACAAAATTTATTATTCAATAAAATTAATTCAGAAGAAGATAGAAAACAAAAACAAATTTTTATTAAAGAATATATTAAAATTAATCAATTAATATCTGATGAATATAATCATTTACATGATGAATGTTCATTTATTGATAATTTTATTATAACTGATAAAGGATCTGTAAAAACTTCTCATGATATTCAATCAGAAAAAACACCAATTAAAGAAACATTAGGTGTTAAATTAAATAAAAATTTGATACCCGAATTACAAGATTTAGTCAAAAAACCTAATAATAATATGATTATGAATGTTATTGTAGCTTATCGTGATCCCGGTGATGGTACTCGTAAAGAACAACTTAAACAATTCAAAGAACAAATGAATTTAATCTTTAAAGATCAAACTGATATTAGAATTTATATCATAGAACAAGAAAAAAATAGAGATGATTATGGATTATTACCAGGATTAATTAAACAACCAAATTCAAATATGGCTAAATTTAATTTGGGTATTCTGAAAAATATAGGATTTGATATAGCCTCCAAATCTATGAAAAACAAGAAAAATGCATATTATATATTATCTGATGTAGATTTATTACCAAGTATAAATTTAATACCAGATTATTTAAAATTCCCCGATACACCCATACATTTAGGAAATAAAGGAACAAGATATAATATGGATGGCAAAGATCAATCATTTTTAGGTGGAGTTATTTCTATCAATAAACAAGATTTCATTAAAGCCAATGGATATCCTAATAATTTCTGGGGATGGGGAGGCGAAGATAATGCACTAAATAGACGATTAAAAGATAATAAAATAAATATTTATAAATCAAATGAACCAGTTATAGATTTAGAAAAATTAAATTTAAATGAAAAATTAGCTAAACTTCGTACAGAAAAAACTAAAGAAATGAGAAAAATAGAAAAACTTGAATCAGATAAATCATCATGGAAAGAAAATGGTTTATCCAATTTAGATAATTCTTATAAAATAACCAAAAAATTAAAATCCAAAAATATAACTCATATAACAGTATTTTTAAATGTTGACACTAACATACCTGAAATAAAAGATGTATCTGAACAACCCACAAAAGATTAAAGATTTAATTTAATAAAATATAATTATTTTTTTCCTAAATATTCGAGATATTTTAGATTTATGAAATCATAATATGAATCTATCCTATTTACTATTAATTCTTTAATAACTAATGCAAATAATATAATCATGATTAAATGAATAGCTATAATTGTATCTTTAATTTGTATTTGTTTTTTTTCTTTAGTTGCTTTTAATTTAGCTTCAGTTAAAGCTTTAATTTTTGCACGATTATATTCAATATTATGTTCTTGAATAAATTTAAAATTTTTATCTCTCCTTTTTAAGAATTCAACCATATCATCTGATAAATCTTTATTATTTAATTTTGATGATCTTTTATAAAAATAATCTTTCATATCAACCGTATTATTTATATCTAATAAATTGTCATTTGATACTTGAATATAATCTACCGCTTCATCACTACCCCTACGATATATTTTATTTTTATCGGAATATTTACAAATTCCTCCTCTTGTTGTAGGTATACATGTTCCATTATCTCCCTCGGATTTAGGACAACATTTAGCATCCTCTTTACCCGTACACGGGAATCCATTCCATTCATATTCAACATGATTATTTTCTTCATTTCTGTTAGATTTAAAACATCTCCTTATATATTCAGGAGGTCGTTGATCAGTTTCTTGGTAATGAACACCCGCTTCCACGCCCCCACAACAATTAGAATTAGTTACCCCCTCAATTAATTTATCTTCATCTAATTTATATTCATCTAATTTTGAATTATAATACCGATAAACTCCAAATAAAATAACAATAAGTAGTAAATTAAATGGTAATATATATTTTTTAGCGAGTTGAATACCCATAATATTATAGATTATATAAAAATTATGTTTTATTTTTAAAATAAAATATATAGAATACATATAAAATGGCGTCTATAGTTCAAAAAAAAAAAACTGCCAGCATAAATTATGTTAATAATCTACTTGTATTAGCTTCTGTTAAATTAGCCACAACAGAAAACCTCGAAGCTACATACTCTAATGGAACATCTGGTATAGGCGCAACACTAACAAGTAATTCTTCAGAAACATTAACTATAGACAGTGTAAGTCCCGCAATAGGTTCCAGAATATTAGTCAAAGATCAATCAACTACCGCTGAAAATGGTATATATAGTGTAACTATTACTGGTGGTGAATCCTCAAGTTATGTATTAACCAGAACATCTGATTTTAATACTCTAACCACAATTAAATTAAGTGATTTTGTATTTATAGACAGCGGAACTACCCATCAAGGACAAGGATTTGTTATGATAGGTAACTCATCATTTGATGGTACTTTAGATGGTGGAGCAACAATAGGAACAACTTCAATAACATTCACACAATTTACAGATACTAATACTACTTATACAGCAGGCAATGGTTTAGATTTAACAGGGAAAACTTTTTCTGTAGATTTAAAGGCGAACGGTGGTTTAACCATTGATTCAACTGAACTAACCATTGATACAAGTGCTGATGTCCAGATTAATAATTTAGGTGTAGGAAAAGCTGCACCCACAGAAGGCACTGGAGAAATAGAAGCTTTAGGAGATATAATAGCGTTTGCTTCATCTGATAAACGTCTCAAAACAAACATTCAACCTATCCAAGATCCATTAACAAAACTACAAAAAATAGGAGGATATACCTTTGATTGGATTCCTAAAGAAGGTATTCATTCACATACAGGAAATGATATTGGTGTAATAGCTCAAGAAATAGAAGAAGTCTTACCTGAAATAACAACTACCAGAGACAACGGATACAAAGCAGTCAAATATGAAAAATTAACAGCATACTTAATAGAATGTGTGAAAGCACAACAAACTCACATTCAACAATTAGAAGACCGATTAGTTAAATTAGAAAAAAAAGATTAAATTGGAAAAATAAAATAATGAATAGTATAAATGAGTTTCCCTGATGCTGGACATGCCATACCTTCTGCAGAAGCAGGTAATAATATTAAATTTTCAGAGTTACGGTTATCTTATATAAGTAATGGAAGTTCAGGTGGGGATAGTGAATTAAATAATGAAGAAGGTATCTTAAATTTAAGTTTTTTTAGGGGTGTCACTTTTACATCAGGTGATCCTATTCCGGGTGGTTCAAATACAATATCTATAGGGGCAGATTTTAGTGGAAAAACCTTTGCCACAGCAGAAGGGGAAGGAGAACCTGAACCAGGCGGTGAAGGAGGTGGAGAAGGAGGTGGAGAACCTGAACCAGGTGGAGAAGGAGGCGGTGAAGGAGGTGGAGAACCTGAACCAGGTGGAGAAGGAGGCGGTGAAGGAGGTGGAGAACCTGAACCAGGTGGTGAAGGAGGTGGATAACCTGAATCAGGTAATTATACCTCTAATTTCACTGTATAATAATTAACTTAAAATTAAAAATCATATATTAATATAATGTTTTATTTATCCGATCTATTCATAGTCGGATTTACCTATGTTTTTATGATGTCTTTTGAAAATGCGATTCATAAAGCATCTCATTATAAAAAATCAGGTGGTCTGTATCGGTGGCACAAAATGCATCACAAAGATTACCCACCTACAAGAGTTGAGTCAGATGTATTTATTGATAGTTTAGGAAATTATTATCTTCAAAATTATTTTTTAAGATATATCTTACTTATTTATGGAATTGTATATATGTTCGCTTGTTTCAGAACATTTTCAATCGTATTTATAGAAGGATCTTCCTATATTATCATAATTAATCACCTTCATGAACAATTTCATCTTAAACAATCCTGGCTACAAAATTACAAATGGTTTCAAACATATAAAAGAAATCATTTATTACATCATATGAAACAAAATAAAAATTATAGTTTTATGACAACTAAAATAGATAAATTACAAGGTAATTATCTTTGTGATAATGATAGATTTAATACTGTTATTTCAAATTCATAAATAATTTTAGGATGTTCAGAAGTTATTAATGTACCATCCACCCCAAATAATTTTAAAGTTAATGTGGATAATTTAATAGGAGTAAAATAATTATTATATTCTTTTTCATAATCATTTTTATTATAAACATCTGTATTATTATCTGTATTTAGTCGATTTATAATAGGTATACCATATTCATTCTGCTTACAAGCTATATGAGGTATCTCTGGTATAACTAAATCAATAAAAGGTACCATATTAGTTGTTTCTATAGGTAATATACGAGCACTTATCATTTCAAAACCAATCACATTATCAAGACCATTTAATTTATATTGATCCGCTAAATCAATAGTATCTTTATGAGTACTATCATCAGTATGATAACTATAATACACAATTCTACCTTTAATAATTTTAGGTGTAAATAATTCATTTCTTAATTTATTATATTTTGCTTGACTCGATTGATCTAAAAAACGTTTATCAGATATCTCATCCTTTAAAATATCATATATTACTCCCAAATTATTATTTTTAGGTAAGCCACCACTTGAATCTGAATCATATTCTTCATCATCTGAATCAGTATCCACTAAAAATGTATCACTTTGCATATATATTATAAGTTATCTTTTTTTAAATTTGTAAATTTAACGGATCTATACAATATTTTAATTCTGTTAATCTATTAATTAAATAAGTTGGTTCTTGCTGATTCAATAATTGCCTTGTATGTTTAAGTTTACTATTAAGTTCATCTTTATATATATCTTTTTCTAAATTATTCTTTTCCATATATGATAATACATTCATATTTGTTGACCATCTCGCAACACCCGCAGTAATACATCCTGCTTGTTTTCCTTCTTGAATACCCAAACATGTATCATCTACTTTTAATACTTGTTTTGGGTCGTTTATATTAAGACTATCCATAATATCTTGAATCATAAAATAATTGGGTCTGTTATTATAATCATAACAATGATTAGAAATAGCTTTATCTATATGAATATCATACTTTTTTAATAATTCAATACCTAATAACATATGTTCACTATTAAAATTAGTGATTACACCTATCTTGATACCACGATATCGTAAATAATCTATTATAGATTTTGCTTCAGGAATAACTTCTACATCTTGTCTCATTGATTTACGTTGTAATGCGGTATATTGATTATAAATATCTATTACATCTGTATCTTTATAAGCCCTTGCGTATACTTCCTCAAATTTATATTTAAATTCTTCTTCTTTGGATAACGAATAAATATGATCTATTTTTTTTAATCCCATATTTTTTTTTAATAATGAATTTGATAAAGATATATGACGATATTTAAACGCCTTACTTAAATTAATTAAAGGAGATAATGAATATTTATCTATTAATGTTCCACCTAAATCAAAAACTACTAATTTTATCATATTATAAATACTATAATTTTATTGTTTAAGTTTCGGTTTGAAATCAATTGTTTCATAACGTTTATAAAAAGGAATATCTTTATTTTTTATAGTAAATATAATTCCTAAAATATTAGTTTGTTTTATATTCATTTGATAACCTTTTTTAACAAATAAATTCCAATAAAATTTAAATAACATGACTTATATTATTAATAAAGATACAAAACTTTAAATTAACTTTCTCAAACTATTATTTCTTCTTCCAGCAACCTTTAATTTCACTAATATCTTCTTTAATATTATCAATATCATGTTTTAATGTTTTGATATCACTTTTAATTTCATATAAAGTAGAATTTATATATTCTTCTTTTTTTTCTTGGGCTTCTACTTTTGTCCATAAAAAATCTAAACGATCAGCATGTTTTCCAGTTTGAAAAATAATACCACCGATGGACACAGTGGCTCCAATAAATGGTATAATTTGTTGTGGAGTCATAAATAACTATACTTAACCATAGATTAAAATTATGTCTTTTTTAAATGATTTATATTTATGAATCTATCTATATTAAATTTGATTTATTAAAAAAGTAGTTTAATTTAATAAACATGAGTACATTATTAATAGTTGAATCACCAGCTAAAGCAAAAAAAATCCAAAAATTTCTCGATAATAAAAAATATAAAGTCCTTTCATCATATGGACATATTAATAATCTTGATACGAAACAGCTTGATAAGATGATATCTAATAATTTTACTCCAATCTACTTAAATTCAAAAGATAAATCAAAAGTAATTAAAGAACTAAAAGATGCAGGGAAAAATAAAGATATTATTTTGGCTGCCGATGATGACAGAGAAGGTGATGCAATTGCATGGCATTGTGGTAATTTATTTAAAACAGATTATTCCCAAAATAATCGTATCACTTTCAATGAAGTATCTAAAAAAGCTATTGAAAAAGCTTTACAGAATAAACACACCTTAAATATGAATTCAGTTAATTCACAAAGATGTAGACAATTAATTGATTTAATGATAGGATTTAAATTATCACCATTATTATGGAAACATATTCAAACATCTCAAAAAGGATTATCTGCTGGAAGAGTACAAAGCACATTATTAAGAATATTATTTGATCATGAAAAAACAATCAATGATTATGAACCCATATTTACATACGATTTTAAAGGTAATCTATATGATATAAATAATCCAGATAATATAATAAATTGTGATTATCATATTTTAGATGAATATTATGATAATCATGAATTTATACCAGAAAATATATTATCATTGTTTAAAAATGATCGTATATTCAATTTATTTGATAAATCACAATATAAAGAAAAAAGATCACCACCAACACCGTTTATCACATCAACGCTTCAACAAACAGCACAAAATGAATTAGGATTTCCTATTAAAATGACAATGGATATTGCTCAAAAATTATATGAAAATGGTAAAATTACCTATATGAGAACAGATTCTACTTTTATTTCAAATGATTTTAAAGAATCATTAAAACGATATATAACTAATAAATTTAGTTTAGATTATTATCGTTCTCATAAATCAAAAAAAGTGAAAGGTGCACAAGAAGCTCATGAATGTATTCGTCCCACCGATCTATCTAATATTTTATCAGATTCATATAAAGAATGTGATAAAAAATTATATAATTTAATCGTTAAACGAACAATAATCTCTCATATGAAACCCGCTATTTATGATGTTGATAAGATTAAATTAAATAATGAAACAACTAAAGATATAGGATATTTTATAGGTATAACAAAATCATTGTCTTTTGAAGGATTTTTAAAATATTCTGGAAAAACAATTGAAAAAAAGAACACTTTTGATACAATAAATAAATGTCATTTAATAGAATGTGAAATAAAAGAATCTGAATCAAATCCACCTCAATATTATAATGAATCAAGTATTGTTAAAAAATTAGAAACATCTGGTATAGGAAGACCATCAACCTATAGTTCTATAGTATCAACTATATATTCAAGAAAATATACTATCACAAAAGATATAGAAGGAAAACAAAAAGAAGAACACTATCATAAATTAGATCAAAATAATAATATTACAAAAGGAATACATAAAACAAATACAACAAAACAGAAAAAAAGAATAATATTAACTGATTTAGGTGAAACAGTATTAGATTATTTATTAAAACATTTCTCTAATATGATTTGTATAGATTTTACAGCTCAAGTAGAAAATGATTTAGATTTAATTACCAATGGAAAAACAGATTTCTTAACAATCATTAAAAAAGTATATGATATATTTAATCCTATAATTGAAAAACAATTAAAAATAAAAAGAACTGGGAAAAATATTCATTATATCGATGATTATGAAATAAAAACAGGGAAATTTGGACCATATGTTAATATATCTGGAAAAAACTATGGTATCAATAATTACCTTGAAATGACAAAGAAAAAATTAAATGAATTAACTAAAGAAGATATATCTATATTAATTCAATATCCAAAAATTATAGGTAAACATAATAAAAAAGATGTATCACTTCATTTAGGACCATATGGCATTTATATGAAATATGATAATAAAAATTATAGAATTAATCAAGAAACATTACAATCACAAGAATATTCTTTATCTTCTCTGCTCCCTCTAATCCGAACATAATTAAATATAGCGATAATTAATAATATAAATATAATTTTAATTTTATTTATAGTAGATACTTTATAATATGTCATAATTGATTCTAATAAGGTCCATGTTAAAAACCATATAAAAAAGGTTGTATATAAAATTAACATAGGATCCATACTCATATTATGAAATATATTTTTTTACATACTGGATGAACAATCATCTATATAATATTTACCCCTGGCATAATATCCAATAATAAAAGTAATAATATTAGTCACGATCCAACATCCAGTTTTACAAGCGAAATTCCTTCTTTTGTGATCATGAAAAGTTTGAATATTAGTTTCATTTATGATAGGTTCATTTAAATTAGCCGCAGTTTGTCTCATTTATAAATAATATATAAATTATTTTTATATATAAATTATTTTTATATAAAAATTATTTTATTAATTATAATAAATGTGTTGGAAAAAACCAAATAAAGAACCACAGCAAATTAATGTACAACAAAAAAAACCTAAAAAAAATATGTTTAATTCATGTTGTGGTGAACCTGAAAATTGGGAAGATAATGATACTATATGGGGAAGTAATCCACAAATAAAAAAACCACAAATAAAAAAACCACAAATAAAAAAACCACAAATAAAAAAACCAGAAAATACAAATCTTCCAAATAAAATTCATCCATGATAAAAAAACCAGAAAATACAAATCTTCCAAATAAAATTCATCCATGATAAAAAAAAATAAAATAAAATAAATAATTATATGGAAAATAATAATTCAAATAATCACAATGAATCAACTAATGAATCAACTAATGAATCAACTAATGAATCAACTAATGAATCAACTAATAAATCAACTAATGAATCAACTAATAAATTAATCAGTGAAATTTCTCATTTAACTGAACAATTATCATCCAAGAAAAAAGAAGAAGAAGAAGAAGAAGAATATGATTTAGATAAACAATTAGAGTTTAATGAAGGTATATTATATAATCCTCGTTTAATATATGATAATATAGGTATCAAATTAAAAATATTAGCTCGCAGAGATAAAATATTACAAATTAAATTATCAAGTTATCAAAAGAAAAATGAAAATTTAAATATGTGTATAATAGTTGTATCATCTGTATTAGGTATCTATGAAACATTTCGTGCTAAAATAGATGATTTAGTAGAAACTGAAGGATTAGATGTAACTGTTAATGTAATACCTATAGTTTTATCAGGTATAATTACATGTATAGCATCTATAATTAAACTAAAAAAATATCAAGAAAAAAGTGATAATATTCATTTAACAAGAGAAAAAGTTAGCGTTGCTCGTGTAAATTTAAAGACAGTTCAAGAACATCTTTTATTTTGTAAATCACCCAAAGAATTAATTAAAATAAAAAAAATATATTTAAATAGTGCATATATTTCTTATTGTCAAGGAAATGCCTATTTAGATAAATATGTAAAAGATATAGATTATCATAAATATAAAGAAAAGATTAATTATGAAAAAGAATTTTATAAATCTCAAAAAATTTACAGAGAAGATATAATGCTAAAAGAAGATACAACTGATACAACCACTAATACAATAAATGATAAAAATACTTTAAAAGAAATAAGTATTCAATTATAAAATAACTATTCAAGTAAAATTATAATTTAAAAATTTAATCTTTTTTATAATATATAATATGGCTAATCAATATATTGATAAAATTGTTCAAAGAATATCTGAAAATACTAATACTACTTCAAATCCTGGAATAATTATAGCTTCTCCATCAGAAGAACCACCTTATAAATATCATTGGATAAGAGACAGTGCATTAGTCATGCGAACATTTGTTGATATGTATGAAACAACCAAACAACCTATTTATTTTCAATATATCATAAATTATATTGAAAATGAAAGCAAATTACAAAATTTAAAAAATACACGTTCTGGATTAGGTGAACCTAAATATGAAATAAATTGTAAACCATTTCAAGGGGAATGGGGGCGACCTCAAAATGATGGTCCCGCCTTACGTGGAATCGTGTTATACAAAATCATACGTTCATTTAAATACAAATATGATACCCTTATATCAACTTTAATTTTACCGATTATCTTAAAAGATTTACACTATATTTTAGATGTTTATAATCAGACATCTTTTGATATATGGGAAGAACTCAACGGATGGCATTTTTACACACGATTGGTTCAACTGAAATTTGTAAAAGATTCTATTCATAATTATCATTTAATTAAACATAGTGATATATCTATAGAAATATTGAGGGATACTTATCGTAAATTAATTAGAGGATTAAAAGATCACTTAACTGAAAATTCTATCATCTCTTCATTTGATAAAGATGGGAATATAACTAAAGGACCCGACGCATCTATTTTGTTAGCATTTTCTCATATATCCTATGATGATGATATATTACAAGAAATACCTTTCCAATTTGTAAATCGCACTTGTATCGATTTAGTCAATCATTTTCGTAAAAAATACAAGGATGAAGATTTACATTTAATAGGAAGATATCCAGATGATAAATATTATGATGGTCATATTTGGGTATTGTGTAGCTGTTGCTTGGGTCAAACATATATTGAATTATATAGACGTAACAATATCATTAATTATTCATCCCCTATGCACAGATCCAAGAGTAATCCAAGCAATAATTATATTGAAGTAGCTAACCAAATTTTAGAACGAATTTTAACTCTCGATACAAATTTAATCTTACCCGAACAATTTAATGCCAATACCAATGAATATTTATCAGCTAAAAAATTAACATGGAATTATTCTGAACTTTATAAATTATATAAGGGATTAAATTAATTATATAATAACAAGAATGTTGGGTATAGGAATATTTTATGAATATCTTGAAATTTTAAGAAATTGTTTATGGAATTTATTTGAAAAATATTCTTATACATTTATTAAATATCCATCTCAAACAATGATTCATAGAAATGATAATAATTCTATGATTCAAGATAAAAAATATAAAATTGGATTATTAACCAATGAAATACCTCCTATTATTTATGGAGGTGTCGCTACATGGATCATTAATTTTATGAAAATGTTTCAAAATAATGATACATATGAAGTGATTCCAATTTTTTTAGCATACAACGATCCATTACCAGATAATGTTAAAGAAAAATATCCAGATATAAGAATTATTGAATCACCCGATGATTTACAAGATATATTCAATGATATAGATATTTGTGTGAATAATTTATGGATTGCTTTGGACACTATAGAACAAATTAAACAATTATTTCCAAGTTTACCTATATGTTCAGTATGTCATTCATTAATACGGATGGAAAATATCACTAATTTAGGAAGTTGTTATACAAGTAATTTTAATGATCAAGAAATAACTTTTCAAATGTCTGATTATGTTATATTGATATCAGATGCTGAAGTAAATCATTATAATAATTTTCATTATAATCAATTTCAGGCAAAAACAAAACGAATTTATAATCCCTATGAACCTAAATTTGATGAAACACATATTGATGTGAATTATTATAGTAATTGTATTGGTTATATTGGACGTCATGTTCCCAGAAAGCGTCCTGAATTAGCATTGATGAGTATTGTGAAACATGCAATTAAGAATGTATTTGTAATTAATATGGGCGTTGATAATGACCGATATGAAAATTCTTATTGGAATTTATTAAAAGAAACATATAAAGATATCTTAACAATTATTCCTTTTACTTCAGATAAACAAGTGAAAGAAGGTTATTTTAAAAAGATTGGAGCAAATGTTCATAGTGCGATCTATGAACCATTAGGATATGTCCCTTTAGAATGTTTAGATAGAAGAATTCCTTTAATTGTAGCAAATATTGACGGTCCCAAAGAGATCATTCAAGGTATAGAAGAATATGTATATCCATATGAAGTTGATATAGGAGATTATCCAACAGATATTGATAATTGTTCTATACAAATTAAACGTTTTTTGGATACTCCACCATCTATTAGAAAATTAAATGCAGAAAAAGCAAGAAAAGCATTAGATAAATTCCGTCCTGAACAAATTGTGAAAGAATGGATTTCACTATTTGAAAATATAGTAAATTAATTATATATATAAATATATAAATATGCGTAAGAAATCTATTCGTAAAAAACCTACGCGTGAAAAAACCATGCGTAAGAAATCTATGTGTAAGAAATCTATGTGTAAGAAATCTATGTGTAAGAAATCTATGTGTAAGAAATCTATGTATAAAAAAAATAATAAAAAAAATAATAAAAAAAATAATAAAAAGAATAATAAAAAGAAGAGTTTATTAAGAGTAGTAAATAAAACTAAAAGAAAAAGAATTATACAGAAAGGTGGTGAGCCGGATGATGAAGGTGATGAAGGTGATGAAGGTGATGAATGGTCGTTTATAAGGTCACGATGTAGGCCACGAAGTGGGTCACGAAATAGGTCACGAAGTAGGTCACGAAGTAGGTCACGAAGTGGTAGCCCGCGTAGGCCCTTGCGTCTACCTATTGGACGTGATATGAGCCCTGAACGGTCCGGACGGGATAAACTGGCTGAAGGGGGTGAAGGGGGTGAAGGGGGTTATTTTAGGTCACAAAGTAGGTCACAAAGTAGCTCACAACGTAGCTCCATGCAACCTACGATACTTTATATGAGCCCTGAACAGGCAGCCGCCACCGACGACGAGCGGATCGATTGGTCATTTACAGATGATTTAATGGCCGACGCCAGTGCGGATGCTGCCCACATGGACCAAATGGGCGCAGCGGAGAAAGAGGCGTGGGAGGGTGTCATGCGGGGGGCACATGCAGTACCCCGAGACAGTAACCAACCAACGACACCTGGTGAATATTGTCCATTTATAATGAGAAAAAACTTCGATGATGAAAATGACGCAAGAAGATATCATGGGCTTTGCTTTAAGCAAGGTTTCTTTAAGGAACCTTATGATGAGTTTGAGAAAATGATCACGATTGGCATCCGGGCTCCCACACTCAACCCACAGTCGGCAGCGGATCGACCAAAATACTTCGAATCCCCCGATACGACCTACCCCCGCCCGCCCCTGAGCGTGTGAGAAAGATACCGGTGCGGGAAATGATGTAAGTGAGGTGTGTGCTCCCCCCTGGTGTAGGTGCGCGCCGCAGATTATAAACGAGTGATCAGATGTAGATTTAATTATATATATAAATATATAAATATGCGTAAGAAATCTATGTGTAAGAAATCTATGTGTAAGAAATCTATTCGTAAAAAACCTACGCGTGAAAAAACCATGCGTAAGAAATCTATGTGTAAGAAATCTATTCGTAAAAAACCTACGCGTGAAAAAACCATGCGTAAGAAATCTATGTGTAAGAAATCTATGTGTAAGAAATCTATGTATAAAAAAAATAATAAAAAGAAGAGTTTATTAAGAGTAGTAAATAAAACTAAAAGAAAAAGAATTATACAGAAAGGTGGTGAGCCGGATGATGAAGGTGATGAAATTCCTGAATGTAGACGAAGAACTGACGGCACCAGCTCCAAAGCAAGAAAAAGGCCTCGGTCTCCGAATACATGTGGGGATCATATGGGTGTAGCTAATAAAGCCAAATCCAAAACCGGTGCGGGAGAGTCATGTGGCATCGGTCTATCAATGAGTTTTATACCGGGGTCGGATGGAGATATTGAGGAGAAGATGGATCAAGCCGTGAAGGCAGCAAATTCCCAACCTCCTCACGTTGTTCATGGATGGTTGACCGGTGACAAAAATAGTTGTCGAAAAATTCCAGTCACCTTCAAATCCAAACCGGTGAAGGAAAGGTGGGAGGTCAGTCTCCCGGGTTTATCTCGCGCCTGGACAAGCAAAGAACCCCCACTTTCCATCCCTGGTAACCTTCCCCAATAACCAGACCTCCGGGGATGTAATAAATATTTTTTAAATAAATTTGATTTCTACTATTAAAAATAATAATAGCAAAAAAAATAATCATGGTTAAAACAATAAAAACAATTGATCAACGTAATAGCATTCGTGTTGCATTGATAGGATGTGTTAGTTCGGGTAAATCTACCTTACTAAATTCTATATGTGTCAATCAATATGAAGATATGAAACGCAAGAGAACTACTATGTTACCTTCTGTATATAAAACATCGAATAAATCTATTTACCGAAATAAATCAGAAAAAGAAAAAATTTTTCAAAAAAATAAGAAATTTAATGAAACCTTTTATAATACGACAGAGGCCACCAAACTTACCAAAGAAAATTGTGAACTTCAAGAATATATTATTCCATTGATTGAAAATTTTATTGATTTACCTGATAATGTATTTTTAGATATTTATGATATACCTGGTTTAAATGATAGTACAACAAAAGATATCTATTTTCAATGGGTCAAAGATAATTTTCATGAGTTTGATTTAATCCTTAATGTTATGAGTATTGAAAATGGATGTAATACATCTGATGAAAAAGATATTCTTAATTTAATTACAGAATGTATTTACCATGAAAAAGTAACCTATGATCGAGATGTATTATTTCTTACTGTAATTAATAAATGTGATGATATGGAAATTCATAAAGGGAAACCAACTTTGATAGATGAAGAAGATATTGAATTATTTGACCAAATCATAAGCACAACAAAAGGAGTAATTAATGAAAAATATGGTGATAAAATTTGTACATATGGTTTCTCTCCAATAACTGCCAGAGATACCTATATTTATCGTATGCTCCATCATGATCCTGATATTGAATTAGATATGACATTGATTAATAAATTTGGTATAAATGAAGTCGGAAAGAAAAAATGGAATTCAACATATAAAACAGTTGAACAAAAACGTCAATTTATTAAAGAATATTTTAGTGATGATGTAGATATCGAAGAAATCCTTGAACAAACAGGATATACTAATTTCAGGAATAAGATGAATAGTTATTTAACTCACAGCACTCAATCACGAATTTTAATTAATCGACTAATAAGAGAACTTCAAAATGAAACTATTATGAATAAGAATATTACCAATAATGTAAATGAAATGAAAGAATTAATTAATCTTTATAATAATTATTGTATTAAGGTCGCGACAATTGATCGTATTTATAAAACAAATAATTCATCATTAGTTACCGATTTAATAACAAATCATATTAATCGCTGGATCAATGATATTTCAGATTTGTCTAATGATAAAAGTGAATCAATTGATAGATTAGAAGAATATAAAAGCATCATGATGATGTTGCGAAATACTATTGATACATATGCTCTTAAAAATAAGATATCAATTAATATCCCAGATGGTAAAGATAAACGATGGAGTGATTCATTTGGATTCAATTTACGTGAAAAATATAATATTTCATCTGTTTCTCCCAAATTCACACTATCCAACCTATTTGGAAATTTATACAAAGGATATTCAACTCTTCAAAATGAATATTATGAAAAACAATTGAAAGATAAAACAAATTATAATAATTTTCCAAATACTCTATTCCCTATTATTGATAAATTAAAAAGTAATAATTGTGATAATATTGAAGATTTAATAGATGGTATCATAATATTTATGAAAGATCATAAATTATTTCCAGATTTACCAGAAGGCCCTTCGTATGCCATAGTACGATACAGCTGTATTAAAGAATTTTGTGAAAATTTAATTCAAAATTATGATTATCCAAAAACAAAAATAATTGAATTTATGAAATATTATTGTTTAAATAGATATAATGAACTGAGTGGACGTGAGGTGGTACAAAAGGATTTAGAAACATCGATCGCACCCGAAGCGGTGGCTGCCCTTAAAAATTTAGAAAGAGCGTATCCAATATTATTAGATGAATATTTAAATAAAATAACTAATTTAGATAATGAATTTCTGGATAATCTTAAAATAGTTAATAAAAGTTATTTGTATTATAGTAATAAGCTAAACCCTACAGTTAATTATATTAAATATAAAAAAGATATCTTATATTTACCTCATTATTTAGTTTCACTATTATTAGATGAAACTTTTTACGAAACAAAAGCTTAAACATTAATAATTTAAAGAAATAATATAGAAATTATAATAGATAATGGACTATCATTTTATATATTTAATCAAAGAAAAACAAGATATAGATAATAATGAATCTATTTTTAAAATAGGTAAATCTACTCAAGAAAATACACGAAGAGTAAAAAGTTATCCATCGGGTAGTCATTTATTATTACAGATTGCGTGTAACGATTGTCATACAATGGAATCTTTTTTAATTCAAGAATTTAAAAAATTATTTATATTAGCAAGAGGTCGTGAATATTTTAAAGGTGATTTTTTTACTATGATTAATCTTATTTTTTGTATAGTTCAAAATGAAGTTAATCATAGTAATATAGAATATATAATTACCAATGATTATAATTTATCATTATATGTCAATTCAAAAGATAATTATATTAAATATTCATTTAATAATAAAGATAATATATTAGATGAATACCATCGTGAATTAACAAGTGAAAAAAATAAATTCAAACATTTAGAAATTAAATATAATACATATAAATATCAAACAATAGATAAAATCAAAGAACTGGAAACACGTAATAAAAATTTAACAAATACGGTTGGATGGAAATTTCAAGAAACTAAAATAAATGAATTATCATCATTAAATAAATCTATACAGATATCCAATTCTGAATTATTAAAATCTAACAATGATTATAAAAAAAATTTAATAGATAAAGATAAAAAAATTATTTCTTTAGAAAATCACCCAATCCATAAAAATTATCAAACAACTTTACAAAAAAGTTTATCTTTAGAATATAAAATAAGACAACTAAATGAAGAAGTTAATAATAAAAATATCCTTATAGATAAATTAAATATTAAAAATAATATTATCAAAGAAAATAATAAACTATTATCAGATGAATGCAATAACAATGCTAATAATACTATAAAAATGATTAATGATAAACATACATCATTAATAAAAGAAAATGTTAATTTAAAATTACAATTAGTAGATAATCAAAAAAAATATAATTTAGATAAAAATATATTACATAATAAAACAAAAAAATCTTATTATATACTTTATGGTTATTTATTATATACAATATTGTATCATTTATACCAACAACCCTATATAATAACTAATTGGTTATTATTATGTGGTGGTACAGTAATATATCATTACTAATAATTATCAGGTAAATTATATAATATATATATATATATATATGAGTAAAAAACTATCTAAAAAACATAATAAATATAAAAGAAGTATTAATAAATCTAAAAAATATAAAAGAAGTGTTAATAAACATAATAAATATAAAAGAAGTATTAATAAATCTAAAAAATACAAAAACTCAAGGAAAAAAACAAAGAAAAAAATAAGAAATAAAATACAAATAGGAGGTGCTATAAGTAATTATACAAGAAGCACAATAGTATATTTATTAAATATGCTGAATAATGAAATAGAGTTAAATATTTCTCGTATGGGGTGTAGCCACCAAACTCCACTACAAATAGAAGCATCACAAGAACAACTATCACAAGAACCATCAGAGGGATTACCAGATCCAGAGCCAGAGGGATTACCAGAGCCAGAACCGACATGCTTTAACGGGTTAATAAGTAAATTTAAAGATACATTTAGAAAGGGTAAGACTGGGGGTGGTCCCATTGATGAAATATCACCATTAATTGAGTCGGATGTGGGTTGTCTTACAGATGATGAATTTATTCAATCACTTTTACAAACGATTATAAATTTAATTAAAAAATTTATAGAAGGTAAAATTACAGGAGGTGATGAAGTAAATATGAATATGTTATTATCTACTTTAATTAAAGCTCAAGGTAAAGGTAAGGTAAAAGGAAAAATTAAATTATTAAAATTATTAAAATTAATAAATAGGGTCACGGAACAAAGTGGAACCTTACTAAATTTTCAGGAAACTGGAAGAGATGTAATAGCTTATCTAAATACATTAGGAACATCTGAATCTGTCCCCACATATTCACCAGAACTTGCTACACTACAATCACCTGTTAGTTATGATGTTGAACATGATCTATCGACAATATCTGGATATTTTAAAGGTCTTGAAGTTACAGAAACAGCAGAAGAAATGAAACGTATTATTGCGGGGGGGGGTGAAGACCAATTAAAGAATCTTTTAGGAATACTTATAGGTAATAAAGAGGCTAAAAAATATACATATAATGAATATACAGGTAAATTTATAAATGAAATTAATGAATTCACAACAATTATAAATAGGGTAAATCAACAATTTACAGGAGGGTTTCAGGTATTACAATTAGTGCTTAATTTATTTATTTGTTTTGTGGTTGTTGCATTCCTCTCGTACATGGTGGGTGAGGGGCGCTTGTATGTTACACAGAGGCGCCATCGGCGTAGGCAGCGTCGGCATATAGAGGAGATAGATATGGAGGTGGTACCGCTAATGGAGGAGGAAGAGTTCTACGCGAGATTAGCGGCGGCGCAGAAAGTGCTGAAACTCGGTGAGACCTTCACGAGTAAATCTCATCCCTTATATATTTGTCCCATCACCCAAAAAGTGATGTACAATCCGGTGGTCGCGGAAGATGGGCGAACATACGAGAAATCAGCGATATTGAGATGGTTATCTTCTGGCAACACGACCTCGCCAATAACTCGCGAGAGGATTGGCAAGGTTCTGACCGTGAATTGGGACCTCAATTCCGATATCAAAAATACCGTAGATAATTTAGTCGCGGAAGCCAAGAAGGTCGAACCCAAGAAGAAAGGTCAGGAGAGCCCGTTTGAAAAGACATATAAGGAAGAGCTTGAAAAATCATAGGTAATTTAATCTATGATAGCAAATTACCTATATTTCTATTTCTTCTTAATTTTTATTTCTGGATCATATTTATCAAAAGAATTCAATTTAATATTGATATTGAAATAAATTATGTTCCCCGTGGTAATATTGTATAACTCTTTTAATGGTAAATAAGATATCTTTTTTATGTTTACAATAAAAAATATGGAGTCAATCTAATAAATATATATATATGAAAGAATATCAGTTGTATTATTAATTACTAAATAGTGTAGATGCTATTTTTGTCATGTCAAGGTGAATACCTGCTTTTTTTGAATTATTAATAATATCTATAATTAATTCTGTTCTGAATTTAGCTATTTCAGCTGAATTAGACGTTATTTGACTATAATAATATGGATCATGTGTTTTAACACTATGTGATATTTTGTTTAATACTTGGCAATTATCTATATCACCATTACCACCATGTTGTAATTCTTTTTTATGGTCAAAGTCATGATTAGGTGCCTTACCATAATGTTGATGAGATAAACCAGTTAATTCATCAATTGGTTGACATTCTTTAGCAAGTCTTTTAGCTTTTTCAGAAAACCGATTTTTTGATCTATTAGACCGTGTAGATGAATCACTATCATAATTTATATTCCCTGATATAGATTTTCCATCTTCTACTAATTCATCTTCAGATTTTTCATCTTCAGATTTTTCATCTTCAGATTTTTCATCTTCTACTAATTCATCTTCAGATTGTTCATCTTCAGATTGTTCATCTTCAGATTGTTCATCTTCAGATTGTTCATCTTCAGATTGTTCATCTTCAGATTGTTCATCTTCAGGATATTTTACAGGCGATATTTCATATGTCTTATTTTTAGCTTCTCTGATACATAGTTGAACATATTGTGAATATTTTTTATCAATAGTGGTTAATGTTTTATTATAATGACGAGTTAATATAGTTGGAATAGTATACTCTTCGGTTTCTTCTATTTTTTTTTTATTTTTATCATGTTCAATAATATCATACAACTTACATCTTAAATTAGGATGTCCATCTATTTCTATTCTATTAGTTGAAATTATAATACCTTCAGATTCTATATGAATACCTTTCACTGATTCATCCTTATAAATTTTATCAACTTCAATTATATCCAGTTTAAATTCACTTACATTGATACAATCATTAGGGGGGATTTGGTTAAAATTAAATCTAGTTAATTTTTTTTGTTGCCAACCTTGCTTAGTTTCACCATCATCATACTTTACCTTACAATGATAACGAATACATTTATTATTTTTATCATAATAAATTTTTACATGCATTTTACAATATAAACCATATTGTTCAAACATTTCTCTATGTTCATAATTAATAATTTCTTTAATAGGTAATTCTTGATTATTAAAAGTTATAGTGTTTCCATTTTTAATTAAATTACAATAACTAAATGATAACTGGTCTATATTAATTATTGTATCATTTATATACTCACCTGTATTTTCAACAAGTAAGTTAATCAGAATATCAATTCGTAAATAATGGACCCTTCTACCATGTATAGATATACTAAAAGTTTTCCCTTTAAATTTTTCTATAATTTTGAGCTTGTTGACTGCCGATAATTTTATTTTTTTAGGGAATTGTGTATTAGGACATACGAACATTGAAACTTCATGTAAACCATTTTTGTCTGTCCCCATACATATTACACTGTCATTTTCCATTTGACCCGGTGATTTTCGTCCATATCCATAATTATTATTACCACTACAATTTGAATTTGCTAATTCTAATGAATTATTATATTCTTCTTTAGAAGCGAAACCATCTCCATCATCTTCTACAGACATCCTTGTAAATATATCACCATCAAACGTTTTTACTAATTCTAAAGCACAATTTATAATAGTATCACCTGTCGTACTTATATTATTAACTAATTCTCTCATAGATGATTCAAATGTATGTTTAGCAGCATGGATTGCTGCTCGCCACAATCCATTATTATCAACATTCATATTTTCATTATCATCAAACATATCATCCACAAGGGTATTGTCCACAGAAGAGTTGTCCATTTATATATTGTTTTAGTAAAAGCCATTATCTAATATATCAAATTTAGATAAACCCATAATAGTATTTCATTTACAATAAAAAAATATAGATTTATGAATATGATTATTTAGTTTAGTCTATTTTATTTTTTTATTCATTGATACCCGTAACACTAACAGTGTTTGTAAATACAGAAGGAACACCAGCATCATTTTTATCAAATTCACCATGTTCAGGTATTTCTACATCCTGAATCATATCCATAATACACTCCAGATTAGGATTATTAGATGCTCCTAATCGGTCTAATTGATCTAATAAATATTTCAGTTTCAGACCAGTCTTCATCCATTGTTTTTTGTCTTTTTCTATTGTTTTCATATATGAATCTCTATAATCAGAAATATCATACTCAAATGATAAACCATATTCAATCGTGATAGTTTCTAATATAAATTTAGGATGAATATTTTCATAGTAAACATTTTCTCTTCCAAAATCACGTGATGTAACTACTATATTTCCTACTTCACCTTTATGAAGAGCTTTTCCTAATTGGAAATCAAGTGATTTGTATATATCTATCATATTAAGTAGTTGAAGTGTTCCATTTTCTGTAAATTCATATAAATAAATAATATCATTAACAAGATTATATAACTTTGTTTTTGGATATTGTCTCATTTTCTCTTCTTTTTGTTTCCGTAATCTCCAGGCAGCTTTTTCAGGAGTTGGATAATTATACTTACGATACTCTATACAATTCTTACATAGACAATTTAGTCTTTGCTTACCCCCAAAATTAGAACTAATTAAACAAGGTGTTCCTGCAGAGGCTACGGCAGGACAAGTTCGACAATCATGTCCTACTTGACGACAGCAACCACACCGACGAGGTTTTGGTCCAGTACCCGGAAAGATAGGAGATACATCAATTGGAAAACCAAATACATCAAATTCCATCATTTGTTCAGATGAGTCTATCTGATTTGTATGACGGCCAAACGGCATAGTCGTTTATAAAAGGCTCAATATAAATATAAATTATTAATAAATTAATATTATTTTTAAATCAAATTTTCAATAAAAATAACATAATACTCATAAAAGTCCCTTATTTGGTAAATTTGATTGTAAAATAAGATATCTTTTTTATTATAAAAATGAGTATTAAACTATTTTGTCATATATTTTGTTGTTCAGAGGATGAAGAAGAAACTAAACCCAATCAACCAATCACTAAATTTAATGAAATTGACGGAAAACAAATTTTAAATATGAAAGGTGTATTTACACCTACCATAAATAAAATAAGAAATGATGATGATAATGAAACTGTTGTTGAAAACCCTATGAATAATTCTAATGCTAATGCAAGTGGTAGTACTGAATGATAATAGCTGTGGTAGATTTGAAAGTGTTAATATAGAATATACTTATTTTTTTTACTTATAGATACATTATTTTATTTTAGTAGAAATCAATATTTTATGGAAACCACATTAAATCACTTATGTCAAATATGTTATGAAGAATTTCAACTTGAAACGAGTTTATTAATAGAATGTCCTAATGACCAATGTTCAGTTTATATTTGCAATGGTTGTATGCGTGAATGGTTAAATAATAATAATTCTTGTCCGATATGTCATACACCCATAAATCTACCTACAAATCTAATAAATAATGATGTAATCAGTTTAGATATTGATATAATAAATACAGATATGGTAGATAATAGAGTATTTTGTAGGTGTAATTGTCTACATAATAATTATTATATGAATGTTTTTTTTGATAATAGTATAATTTCAGTAATTACTAAAATACTCTATCTATTTTT
>Ga0181379_1000277_pt1 | contig 25935 bp, 38 predicted proteins | sample 2SPOviralmetaG_FD_130115 | JGI IMG/M metagenome (GOLD analysis project Ga0181379, IMG submission 130115) | Marine viral communities from the oligotrophic San Pedro Time Series (SPOT) site, San Pedro Channel, CA, USA - 2 SPOT_SRF_2009-07-10 | ecosystem: Environmental > Aquatic > Marine > Strait... | reverse complement strand
TTTAGCAACAAATAAGGTTTTTCACCCTGCTTTTGAATTTACAGAACACACAAGCCTCAATTTCAACTTCACTATCCTTAACAATAATAAATTTAAGTCAATAATAGACTTTAATTACTGTGACGCGGTTTAGAGTACAAAAAGAAAAATGCTTGGAATCATTAAACTAAAAGCCTTGGTCAAAAATCAAGGCTTTTTTATTTATAACGATGGGAAATTATCCCTTAATCCATTCATTTGGAAAACGCCCATTTGCCGCAAATACTCATTTACTTGATCTAATGAATGATGCCTAAGTTGTATTTGCAATTCTTTTAAATTCACTCCTTCTAATACTGACATTACAGCACCGGTATGTTTCCAAGAATACAATTTATATTGATGGTCAAAACCTAGTTTCCTTATTATTTTACGGTGCCTAGTGGACATTGTATTTACACCGATTGGCTTTGAAACATCTTTAGAGTGAGTGAAAACATATCCAGTATTATGCTTTAATTGATTTACTTTTTTTATAAATGGCTTAGGTATAACAACATATTGCGATTTTCTATTTTTGGATATTTCAGAACGGATAAGGATTTTATTTTCATTAAATAAAATATCAGAATATCTCAGCAACCGCAATTCACCAGGACGAATGAAGCAATAAAAAACAAACTCAATAAAAAGCCATAATTGCGGATCTTTAGAGGAAATATGTTTTTTTAATCGCTTTACTTGGTGCTTTTGAAAATACCTAGCTGGCGTCCTATATTCTTTCACACTTTCAATATGCTCTATCAATTGCCCCTCTCCTATCGCTTTAAATATTCTACCTAATTTACAGCGATACTTATTGTAAGTTGTATTATTCCAATTGCCAGATTTTACCTCAAAAAAATCTGCAACTAGCTTTTTATCAATTGCTTTACCTTTTGCATATAAAGCAAATTCATTCAAGCAGCTTTTGTATGTAGATATACTTTTCTTTTTCCAGAATGGAACTCTAGTTTCTAACCAATCATACATTTGTTTTATAGCACTGGCACTGGTAGGCTGCAAAGACTCTTTTAATTCTTCAATGACTTGATTTGCTCGTTGTATTCGCTTTTTATGGGTAGGATATTTATTGATATCTGCATATTTATAATGCCTTTTTCCATTGTCTCGCCACCAGACAAAATATTTTTTATTTAAATCACCTGGAGCATAAATCCTAAAACAGAAAGTTTTTTTATCTGCCATACCGTTTAAGGTTCTTCGTGACAGATAGTAAATGAATAAGATAAACAAACCAGCGGTTTACAAAACGGTTTATAAACCGCATAAACCGCTGATTATCAATACTAGGTGGAGACGGCGAGAGTCTTTCAGTTGCACCTATATCTTATTCATTTACAATGGCTTACAAATAACATAAACTGGTTTATAGTTCATGTCATAAACCGCTTTTACTGTCACTCAATTTTAGACCAGACGCTGCTACATGGATCACCAAAAGGAAACCAATTATAGTTCATTACTATTTCATTGAATACATTTAAAGTGCCAAACGCTTCTATTTCTGGAGCACTAATCCGTATAGATGTACCTTCAATTACTGCGGTAAACCTTGATTGCTCTACATATAGACCACTGATAGTCACTCGCGCCCTTTCGATGTCTTGAGTTTTAGAAATATTGACTTGGTAAATATGAAGCCCTTTAACTGGACATTCATCCCTTACTTGCCATAGGCCAATAAATGGATCCCACAAAAAACGGCAATCGCCGTTGTCAATTTCAGCGTCAGGATTGTAATTAGTTGAATGTACATTGGTACAGCCTTTTTCTTTTGCACAGGCTGACACCAACATAATTAAGAATACAAAAAACAAATTTCTCATTGTAAATGATATTGAATTAATTAATAATCCAAAGTTATTTACTTTCTAACTTTTTTACTCTATTTGTTAAATCTTCTATAATGCTTTGAAACTCGCCTATGCGGTTTTTGAGGTGGGTATCATCAAAGTTAATCAACTCGACTTTCTTTATAGATTGACTGATATACATACCTCCTATGCCTTTTATCAGCCATTGTAAATTTAAGTTTGGGAAATGATTGGAGAGCATTTGAAGAAATTCTAAGCCTGGTTTGTTTTCTCCAGTTGCATAATTGTAAATGGATTTACTACTTGGACTTTTACCATCTTCATTTTTTAAAAGTTTACTTAACTGGTCTGGATTTAAACCTTGATCATAAATAAAGAGGTTTAATCTTTCACTAAATCTTTTGTAATTCATAGTAATTATTTTGTTGTTGATTTCAAAAATTAGCATAACAAAAATAAACTATTAATATATATTATTAAGAACTAGTTTTTTTTACACATATTAATTTGCATAAAAACACAATATTTTGTATAATTATGCAAAATTAATAATGAATGATAGTTTATAGCGACATAATTAATCACCAAGTAAATTTTGACTTGGAAAACATATCACCGAATGACAAGAAATATAAATACTTATTCAAACACTTGTTGCAAAAACTTGGACAAACTGAAAGACGCTTAGTTAAAAAGTACTTAATTGAAAGCTGTTTCAAAGAAAACCATAAAAGTGAAAGCTTTTTCGATAAAATCAGATATCGAAAAATAAATAGCGCTTATAAAAAGGGGAATATCATGCTTTCTATAGATTTAGAAAAAGTTGAAATAAAAAAAATTGAAGAATTCTTCAAAATTGAATCACTACTTACAGAACACTATAAAGAAAAAGTACAGGCATAGCCTGAATTGCATTGGTCATGATTACGGTGGTATCTCCAATAGATGCCACCTTTTTTTAACTCAAAAATTATACATGTATTAAATATCAATAATATGAATACAACAACAACAACAAATCAAGACTTCTTAATTTCTTCAAAAGCTATAGATTTTTTCATTGCTGCTATCAATTGGGCGTGCTGGAAATTCTTAGCCATTACAACAGCGGTTTTATCTTACCAACTAACCGCAAGCTTTCTTCAAGCTCACCTACCACCACAATATTTATTTTGGGGACAAATAATAGGAATTACACTCATTTTCCTACTGGTAGATGCTGGTTTACAAAATATGCTGGCTTACTATCTGAAAGAAAAAAGTCGCCTTTCAAAAGCAGACAAAGCAAAAAAAGCTTTCCTTAAAAGTGTTTTTTGGCTTTTGTTTTTTAGAATCGTTCTTACTGCTACTTCCAGCTGGTGGGCCGCTCCTGCTGCTAGTAAGTTTATTACAACTGATAACCAAGCAAATAACTATACAAACCAAATAGCTAATCTTGATCAAAAAGATAGCATAGAGTATGCAACCGCCTCTACCCTATTGGCAACCGCTCAAAAAAATGAAAGTCAAAGGATTGCATCTGCTAAAAGCAAAGCTGAGGCAGAAAAAAGAAAACAAATCAATAGTGGTGATCAATGGCAAATAGATTCTTACAGGAGAGAAGGTTTTTCATGGATATGCAACAAAGCTAATCCTGATAAAAAGGATAGAGATTATTGCAATAGGATTAAAACTGCAATATCTGAAGGCAAAGCAGCTATTGAGGCAGAAAAACAAAAAGTTTCTTTACTTGAAAGTAAGTTAATAGGAAGATCAAACCCTACCAGAGATAGCACTAAAACTGCTCTTATAGCTTTAGCGACAAGCGCAAACGATCAGTATTTATCGGAACTATCAACCAACACTAATATTATTTACATTTTTGATATAGCAGCGGTTTTGCTAGGTATTTTATGTACTAGACTTAGAGTAAAAAGAAGAATTGTTGCCTCTGACTATGGAGAAAACAAAAGCTTTTTATTTACAATTGGTAGAGCTATTGAAAAAGCAAAAATTGCAGCAATAAATAAGTTAGAAGAGATGTTAGAAGTTGACATAGATGGAAATGGTGTCATTGGCGAACCAGAATCAGACCCTCCTACCCTACCACAAGACCCAAGTATAACACTTGCTCAACTACAACAACTATTACAAAGCAATAATATAACGGAAAAGCGAACAGTAGTAAAAGGCTTTGGCAAGGAAAATGACTTTTCCTCCAATATATTAACCGCTGACAATCAAAATAAAGTAGCTACTAGTAGCTACCTAACGGAATTGGAAATTGAATACATCAAAGGTGCTTATCGCAATGCAAATTCAAACATCACTAGCTGGAATAAAAAGCCAGATACTAACGAATCTAAAGCCAAAAACATCAAAAAATATCAAGATGTAAAAGCAATGGCCAGAAAAGCACTAGAGGCAAAAGGTATTGATCCAGATACCGTTTTAGTGAAACGTAAAAAACAAGCTTAACATAAACACTCCTCAAAAGCCCCTGCCCAAATAGGGTAGGGGCTTTTCAAACAAAAAAAAATGACCAATGATTCAAAGTAACTTATCTCAGGCAAAAAGAATGCTTTCAAGCAGCAACAATGCCAATCTTACCATTGCCATTTACCTAGAGGGATTTAAAATGATTTTATCAGAATTTGAATCCTTAATTATTGAAAGAGGGGAGAGCATCGAGCGACAAAAAGATAATCTACCTGACCTACTCGAAGGCGACGCAAAAGAAAATAAAAAAAAGCTTTTTTGGATCAACAAACAGGAAAGAGAGCTCAATATTCTTTTTTCCACCTACACTGCTTACAATGCTTTTTGTGAGCAAATAAGCTTAGAATTAAATGCACTTAATAAAGATCTTCAAAGCAAAGATCAACAAATTGCTAATGCTAAATACTTACTTCATCAAGCTTTTTTGGAGGTAGAATCGCTAGAAACAGGTTATCAAATGACGAGCCAATCAGTTGATTTTTTTTTACAAAAAAGCATTGATCTTTCCCAAAAGGTTATTGACTTAAATAAACAAATTGAAACGCTAAAAAATAACTAATCATGACTTTAGATAGCAATGAAATCCTACAACGTATAAAGGCAAAAGATAACTCTATTGCTGATGAAGGAAAATGGGAGTGGAAGCCTTTCTATGAGAAAAGACAAAACAAGGAGGGCAACGAATATATTGTTATATCCTATGTTCTTTTGATCGAATTATTAAGGGACCTTGGATTCAGAAGAATGAACAAGGGCGGCAAAAGCCATATTATTAGAGTGATTGACAATGTAGCTGAATTGTGCGATCAAGAAAAAGTGATAGACGTATTCATGGAATACTTAAATCAGTTTGGAGAAGTGACTCCAGATGGTGTAAGTATGTTTAAAGTCAAAGAAAAAATACTAAAAGGACTTAGTAGCTTTTTTAGCAATCAAATACTCTCCAGGATATTTGAAAAGAGCGATAACCTAGAATTTAACAACCATACAAAATCAGAGGCTTACTTTTATTTCCTTAATGGATTTGCTAAGGTGACAGCCAATGGGGTAGAGGTTTTGCCGTATAGCGTACTTGATAAAATGATTTGGAAAAATCAAATTATCGACAAAGAATTAAAGCCAACAAAAACACAGACCAGCGGTGTATTTCATACTTTTTGTTGCAATATTGCTGGTAATGCAATTGATAAGAAAACTAAAAAACCGACCAATATACCAAGGTTTCAATCCTTAAAATCAGTTATCGGATATTTACTCCATTCTTATTTTGATGATGAATTGCGCTTTATGCTCTTTACGGATAGCCGTGTAAATGTCATGGAGGCTGACGGTAGGAGCGGTAAAACTTTACTTTTGAAGGCACTTTCTAAGCTTTTGAATATTAGCGAAACCGCGACCACGTTTGTAGAATTGAACGGGAAAGACTACGATCCAGACGATAAATTTAAGTATCAAAACCTTTCTATTGATACTCGATTGCTTCATATTAATGATATGCGTAAGAATTTTGACTTTGAAAAGCTATTCAATGACATTACTGAAGGAATCCAGGTACAACATAAAAATCAAACTCCATATCCAGTTTATTGCAAAATGGCTGGATCTTCCAATAAAACCGTAAAAATAGAAGGCGGTAGCGCCAAAGCTAGAGTACTTGAATTTGAATTGGCTGATCATTACTCCAATACTTACACTCCTAAAATGGAGTTTGGCCATTGGTTTTTTAGAGACTGGAGCAAAAAGGAATGGAACAGCTTTTACAACTTCCTTTTATCATGTGTGAGCTATTATCTCAAACACGGTCTTATTGCTCCAGAGGAAATTACCTTATCTAAGCGTAAGCAGTTGGAGGAGACTTGTCCGGAGTTTGTAGAATTCATGCAAGGCTTAGAAATCGAGATAGGTAAGCAATACCACTTTAAAGCTGATTTATTTATGCCTTTCCGTATGGAATATGAGTTTCACAACTTAAAGCCTAATAAATTTTCTCGTTGGTTATCCACTTACGTGAAATATGATAAAGTGCTTTATGATATCACCAGACGAAAACTAGGTAGTGTAACATATTTAACATTTATTGAAGAACCAGAATAAAAGTAGTTTTCATAGCAATGTAGAGGGCAGTTTCACACGTTTGGAGCTGCCTTTTTTTTATTTTTTTATAAACAAAAATCGCCGTTTTTTTTCAACAAATTAAAAATTTCCTGACCCCCCCCCCCCATTTTTTTGGGTATAGTATAAGGTTATGCGACAAAAAAATATATAAAACACTGTATTACAGTAAACTAAGCCTTTTTTAAGGTAAAAAAAATGGCGACAAAATGGCGACAAAATGGGGTAAAATGGCGACAAATAAAAAAAATGGCGACAACTTGTCGCATAAAATGGCGACAAAACGCCCTTTAAAAAAACGAATGGCGACAAGCTGTAAGCCTTACGAATACTGCATCACAGAGTTTTTTGTCGCGTTGTCGCATACAACCCCCTATTTTACCCCCCCCTCCCAAAAGTAAAAACAGCAAAAACCGCGTTTTTTTTCAACAAAATCAATCAACATTTACACAACAATAATCAACAGAATTCACAACACTTTTGCACACCTTTGCAAATAATGAATAATGATCGTATCTTTAAGGCAACTTATTCGACCAATTACAAGTTTGTTTTTACCTTGTTTGGGATAACAAAGAACTAGGTAACTCCTTTCCAGTCTACTAGGTAGAACTTGGAATCCTTGGTCGGATAAGTAGGAGTTGCCTTTTTTTATTTAACTGCTTAAAACTTATCCGACCAATGCAGAATCTTAATGAAGTAAAATCTTTTACAGAAAAATTTGAAAATAGGGTAGAAGGTGTTTCCCCTATCATGGCTTACATTTTATTTCTGGAGATGTCGCTCCACTTTACCAGCTCAGAAGATTATCAAGGCTATACTCGAAAAGAAAGTTTTGATTTGTTTGTACATCAAATGCGATTGACTTTGAAGCAAAAGGCGTTTGAATAAATGAAAGAAATGAAATTGCAATAATGTACAAAAAGTTGTAATTTATGAATCCATAGGATTATGATTTGTTATTAGCATTTGAAAAGGTTAAATAATATTTTTGAGGGGTGTAAAAACCCCTTTTTTTATTTATAATTTATTGTATTTTTATACGACAGTATATATAACATGCACGATGCCAGTATGATTTTGGCACGACTTACAACACTATTAGGTATAATAATTTGATTAATAACTAATTACACTGTATTTAAAAACATGGGAGATACAACAACAAAAATGACCACGACGAAAAGCTATGTAATTACAAAGAAAGATTTAGCTATTATGCTTAATTGTGTGAGTCCTAGTGGAATTATCTATTACAAAAAGTTGAGAAATAACTTTTTTAATAAAGAAATTCTATTACATCTTGAAATAACAGAGGAACGATGGAAGCAAATTGGCAGAGGATCATTTTCGATTGAAGAGAGTAAAAGGATTGTGGCCTATCATAATTTGCAACAAGAAATAGAAGAAACTATACTATAATACAATTTCTTGTATTTATCTATAACATTTTTTGCTCATATATAAAAAGCTTACTAATATAGCAACTGTATAATTTTTGTTGTTGTATTGGTTTATTCAAAAACCATAAAAGGAAGTATTCTTCAACAAGAATTCTTCCTTTTTTTATTCAAATTTGATATGGCAAAAAGCAAGCAACTAAGCCCAACATTATGGGCATTGATTGGAGTTGGACTTTATCTAGCCTTACAAAAAGGTGCTGGTTTTATTGCACAACAATTTCAAGTACTTACCCCTCGAATTAATTTCCAGAATCCAACTTTCCAAGGAATCCAAGCAGATGTAATTGTACCTATCCAAAACAACACTCCAGCAAGTGTACCATTGGATAGCTTAGTAGGTGTGGTAAAGTATGGGACCCAAGCTTTGGCCAGTGTAAATATCAATCAACCAATCACTATTGGTGCTAATACCACAATAGATATTCCAATTGATTTTGATATAAATTACGCTCAGGTAGGAAGTAGTTTGATCAATATTATTAATGGAGGTAACTATTCCAGCAATTTTATTTTTCAAGGTCAAGCAGTAGTAGCAGGGATAGTTATTCCGATTAATCAAAGAATTCCTTTGCTTTAAATGGTAGGCAAAGCGCACATAAACCGATTTGCAAAACAATCAAGTGGTGACAAAAGAGTAATCACAGCGGATGCAGATATACCGGATATTGTCAACACCATTTTAATGGGAGACAAAGAAAGTAGAGCATTTGCATTTGATTTTGCTAATCGATTGAAGGGCCGAACAGTAAGAGACACTTTAAAAAACATTTGGGGTTTTACCAAAAACAATGTGGATTATGTAAGGGATAATCCAGGTAGTGAAGTTGTGAAGAGTGCAGCAAGAACCCTAAAAGACAAATTTGGCGACTGCAAAAGTATGTCTATCCTCAATGGTGCCATAATGTACCATTTAGGAATACCATATAAGTATAGAGTTTCTTTTTATGATGAAGAAAAGGAACAAGGCCATATTTACCCCATAGCTATGGTAAACGGTCAAGAAATATTTGTAGATAGTGTAGTTGACTATTTTGATTATCAAGTTACACCAGCTTTTTATACTGATTATTACCCAAGCGGTAAATCTCTTTCTGGTATTTCACAAAACAACAACTGGTTAGCTCCAGTAGCAATTATAGGATTAATGTTATGGCTACAAAACTAACATACATACACGGACCAAAAGACGAAGTAAAAGACCGCGTAAAAAATGTACGTGCTAAGGGATTTATTGATACACCTTCCTACACAGATGGTGAGTTGTATATCCGTTTATTGTTAGACCGTGCCAATATGTTGAAAGACTATTATCCAGAGCAAATTATCTACCAACAGCAAGCTGCATTATTAGAAAATGCACTTACAAATGGATTGCACAATACAACGCCTTATTTCGGCCAGTTGGATAATAGATTGCAGCCAACAGCGGCAGCCATTACAGCCGCTAAAGCAAGAATCAATCCTTCAATGAGCGTATTGCATTTATCACAGCGCGATAGTGTATTGAAGGGTATTGGTGATCCTTATATTTCTCAATTAGATTGCAATGAGAAATATCCTTTTCCAGGCTTTGGATCAGATAACAGTACTATTGACAATTGGGAAAACAATATTGCTAAATGTGAGGAGCAAAACCAGTATAGAGATATACTTAATGACAATTGGGAAAAAACCTCTTATCATCCAGTGTATGAGTTTGTGACCAATCCAAATTCACAACCGGCAACAGTTACCACAAAAACTATTTTGCATAAGTTGGCAATATCTAATGTCAATGCAGTAACGACCATTTCACGTGCGAATATCAGAGAGTGGACGCGAAACGGTGTAATGCGTAACAATATACAAGTAGCTCAGGTAGGGCCACTTTCACCAGAGGAAACCATTTTAGCTATTAAGCAAAAAGGCCAAGAGGGTATAGGTATTGAGATAGGAACGATCATAGCCATTGTAACAGCCGTTGCGACGCTTTTAAGTTCTGCCTCAGCTTTTGTAAATGCCTTGGAAGGAAAAAGCATTTCTGATGCTCAAAAGTTCACCAATCAATTACAAGGATGGGGGACTAGTCAATGGGGACCTTTAGGTGAAGATTGGACCATTGATCAAGACGGAAACGTAATTCCTAATCCTGACAGTCCAAACAATAACGCACAAACCGATTATTTACCGCTTCTTCTTCTTGGAGCAGGAGCCATAATATTAACACAATAATTATGAAAAAATCAATGAAAACCAGAGGCCGCAAAAAAAGTGTTTCTGGACCAAAAAAAATGATGACAGTAGGAGGGAAAAAATTTTCCCATGTGACTTGTTCACGTAAAAAAACAGACGCAAAAAAGAAAGCTGACAGTTTGCGCAAAAAAGGTTCTACCGCCAGAGTGGTAAAAACTGGTAGTGGATATTGTGTTTACAAAGGGCCAAAATCCAAAGTAAAGCGCAAGTAAGCTGAATCCATATATTTTTTAATTCAAAAATTCATTGGCATGTGTAGAAAATGTCAATCATCCAGAAGAAGAAAATCCATTAACGGCATGAAAAAGAAACCATTATTGACAGCGTTGAAGGTGACTGGTGGTGTAGTAGCTGCCAATGCACTTCAAAAAATTCCATTCGTAGCGGCTAATCCTATAGTAGGAGCAGCAGCGCCGATTGTTTTAGCCATGTTTGGTGGTAAAATGTTTGGTGCAGAAATTGCAACAGGAATGATCGTAGGAGGTACAATCAATGCAGTAAAAACATTGGCACCAAGTGTTGCCACTACTGTAGGATTAGGGACGCCTTACGCATCCTACAACAATCCTGGTGTAGCTGGTTACCACATGGGCCAGATTGCAACTCACCAACAACGTGAAGCTATTACAATCAATAGCTAGTAGGTAAGCATAACAATTGTGAATAATCAATACAACAACAAAATCATTTTTCAAAATTATTCACAATTATCATAAAATGACTACAATCAACGTACCAAGTAGCCACCAAAGAGCGGACTACGAACGTTTTGATAAGTTGGTAAACCAAGGAATGCCAGCCGCTAATCGTTTTATCATTCAGCCACAAACTTTAATTGTTGAAGCGGAATTGAAAAACGATCGTTCACAATACATCCTTTCTTTGTATGAAAACAAAGGAGCTGATCGACCATTGGAAAACCGTTTAAACAGAAATGATTTATTCATGTGTACTGGTTTTCGTTTAGGTGTAGCAAAGCAGGATGCAAACGCTAATCCCAAAGAGTACGCAAATTACCCAACCTTTACCTATCCAGAGTATAACTACTTTGTAGGTAACAACACCAATATTGCGACAGCGAATACAGAGGGACGTTCTTTACAGGTATTATGGAATGGTCTTTTGTCATTACGTACCAACAATGTTGATCGTATTAAAGACTTTTCGACAACGAACTTGTTGTTCCGTCCTGAAAGTGCTTACTCCGAAACATCAAGTATTCCAGAATTTCCACAACAAGGCGTTGCTAATGCTGATCAAGGTTATTTCTATCTTCAGCCACAGCCGATTCTTGATGGTCAGCAAGACAATGACATCATCATTACACTAGGTGATGGTGACTATGATCGTATTGCTGGTGGTTTTGATGCTGATGGTACAACCGCGAATGATGAAACTAATGTATTGAAGTTTTTCATTAGAGGTTGGGTTGCTGTAAATGCGGCACAAAACCAGGGGAAGTGGCTAGATTATTTATAGGAGCTAGCTTTTTTTAAATCAATAAAAAAGTAAGCTGTTATGAATCAATATCTAGTTGAAAAATATGGACCTCGTTTAAGGTCACATAGTGTTGAAGTGCAAGTAGATTCTGCAACAAACACTACTTACAGGTTGCCAGATGATAGCATTTTAAGAGATAAATATGTTGTTGGGGTTTTTACAGTTAGAAACCCCAATGACAATGCTAAAAGTGCTATAGGACGTAATATTATATCAGATGAAATTTTGGATTCTTCTTACTTGACCATTTTTGATGGTAATGTTAGAAAGATTGAGTTTTTACCATTAAGCACATTTGCTATTGGTGAAAATGATACACAAGTGAAGCCGTTTGACATTGAATGTTTTACGCCTTCAAAATCTGAAATCAATATTTCTACAGGAGCGACCATCACAGCAGGAGAATCATTCTTATTGAACTTTTTGTATTTAGCTTAATAGTATCTAAAATGGCACAGTCAGCAATTCTAACATCTATAGAAAATGTAAAGTGGTGGTTTGATAATCTACCTTTTGATGATAGAAGGTGGAAACTTTATCATGGTCATATTGACAACATGGCTTTGCGGTCTAAATTGTTCATGGAGAGCAAAAAAAGTGTAGAACCAGAAGAGGCATGGGACATGCTAAGACAAGCACTAGAAGTGAGCAGTCAAAATGGTGGAAAGTATACACTTTATGTGCCAATTTCAGATCGGGCCAATCATGGTCCAAATGCAAAAATCAATTTGAATCAAGTACAACGAGGCAATAGCTCAATAGGCGGCATTCCGGAGGGTTACGTTTCCAGTACCGAAATGGAACGCCGCTTAATGGAGCTAAAGCAAAAAATAGAACTCGAAAGAAGGATTGAAGACTTGGAGGCTGCCTCTCAGGCTAATTTAAGTTGGCACGAAATGGCGCAAGATTGGCTATTTAATCAAGGGGGTGCAGAAATGTTAGTTCCTCATGTTGGACCGGTTATTTCTGGTTTGTTTCCTGGACTAAAAGGATTGGGAGCAATAGCACAACCACAGCAACAGCAAGCGCCAACAGAAGATGAGCCACAAGGGCAAGCAGCAGCAGACGAAAATCCAGAATTGGAATTGTTGCAAGGTATTCGAGCAATGTTCCAAACGGATGAAGAATACCTACAAGCAGTAAAGGGGATCAAAGAGAAGATTAAGCACAATCCAAGTGCTTTATTTCCTATACTTCAAAATATGAATAATGGTTAAGCAGTCTAATATTTGCAATGATACGATTGATACTACAAAGGCTATAGAGCTTAGATTTGTAGGTAGTAAAACAATTACGAGCAATAAAACGGAGACGATTATTGCCAATCAATTTGTTTTGCAAAATCAAGGTACTTCCATTGTCAAAGTTGGAGATATCAAATTAGACCCTAATCAAGTATTTACCTATTCGGTAACAGATCCATCTATCACCTATGTGTGTGAATTCAAAATCATGTTTGAAGGTGCAGGATCTAATCTTTTAGTGATCCAAGAATTTGAAATCAATTTACCAGCATTTTATAACTATCAACCCAAGTAATATGGCAATTGGTGTAGGAATTCCCCTCGATGCGTCCGGTCTTACGGTCAATATTGGTAATTATTCAACTGGTACATTATTAAGTACACAGGATAATCTTGTTGGTGGTGATAGTCCTTTGAATATTCCAGCTAATGCGGTAAGTATCACCATACATAATACTGGATTGGTAGATATCACTGTAACATACAATGCAGTATCAGAAACGATAAAGCCGAATGATCAATTTAAGCGTCAAGCTTTTTCTGATCCATCCGACCAAACGCTTTATAGGTGTGCTGAAACAACTGTTACATTACCGGCTGGTAATTCTGCAAGTGCTACCGTAAATGTAGAGCGTACCAGCTAATGAAGTGGATTACCTACATATTGCTATTACTTCCTTTTTGTTGCTTATCCCAACAACGTGGCTACGATATCAAAAGCCTTCCTGCTTGTTGGAAAGTTAGCGGCAAAGATGATCAAAGTGTAACAAGGGTTTATTTGCTCAATTCAGATACTACTTTGCTTTTATCTGACTACGACTCTTTGGGAAATTCAATCACTATTTCTGGAGGAGATTTGGAAATAGGGTATTGCGGATGCAATAACCCCAACAATGGATTAAATAGTACAATTGATCGACCAAATAGCCTTTTTGCAATCAAAAGCGAGATAGTGTGCTGGAATACTGGAAGTGTAGATTCTACAATAGTGAGGTACTACCTATTAAATGAAAGTGGAACATTAAGCGTAAACGATTATAACCAGACAGGAGGAAGCGTAAATATAAGTGGAGGAACGCTCACAACTGGTTATTGTGAATGTCAACAAGAATGAAAAAAATACTTTTACTCTTAATATTATCTTTTCCTTTTGTGCTTCAGGCGCAAAATGTATATTCCTACATTGAAGAACCAATTTGTTGGACGATCAACGGCGTGGATTCTTCTTTAACTAGAATATATCTAGTTTCTGATCGTACCCCTGATCAAAGATTATTACTATACACTATTAATGCAGAATTTGACACTGTAAGCGTAACAACGGACTCCATATCCTTTGGCTGGTGTGATTGTTGCGGTGGTGGTAGTGGTGGAGATATTTCGCCCTGGAAGGATGCAGCAGGAAACAACACTAATGATGCGAGTATATATGTTCAACGGACTGGTGATGTAAGTATAGGCGTAAATGACAATTCACATACTTTACGCATGGATGGAGACTTTCAATTTCAGTTTCCCAATAACACAGGGATTTTTGATTGGAGGGAAAGCGGTTCCAGTGATTGGGATAGAACCGGATTACTACTCCAGGATAATGGCGAAATCAATAGTTTCCCTTTCACTGGCCGAAATGTATTTGGACTAGCCGCCAACAATGGAAGCATTTTTGATCGTACCATTTTAGGTGCTATCCTTTGGGCTGGTACTGATCCAGTAGGGGGGGATTTGTCCACCACCGCTGGAATATTGGCCCAAGCAGACGGTAATTGGGCCACTGGTGATTTAGCGACGCAATTAAATTTCTTCATTACTAAGGATGGAGAAAGTTTACCTACTAATACATTTACTTTGCAAAGTGATGGCCGATTAGAATTAGACGAGTACACTAATTTTAATGATGGTGTGCCTAATTCAATGGTATGGTATGAAGATACCGACAAAGATTTGTTTAAAACGGATATTTCAGGAACGGCAAGCAGCGGCGATGTGATAAAGGTAGATGGTGTTGGCACTGGTTTAGAATGGGGGCCGCAAAGTGTGGAAATTATTTCCCTTACTTCAGATCTAGTTGAAGTAAACAGCGATTTTAATATAACGGCTTTAAGTACAACATTGACTAGTACTTCGACAACTTTTACTGCAAATGATATTGGTAAATCTATTAGTATTTATGGGGCTGATTCAATAGGAGGTGAGTTTGTCACAACAATTGCCAGTTTTACAAGTGCAAATGAAATTGAACTAACCGACCAAGCACAAACAACAGTTGTTAATTCAAGTGGTTTTTATGCTACTAATAATAGCAGCACTTTATCAAATGCTATCAATAGCAACAAAAGCCTAAAAATTGAAACTGGAACATATTATTTCGGTGACGAAATAGCAAAAAATAATATCGATAACTTTACCCTTGATTTCCAAGGGTCAACTATTTATTTTAATACATTTTTTAATTCATCTTGGGGCGAAGGTTATAACGATAATTTAGAACAAAATTTATTTGATTTACAGAATTGTGATAATGTAAAATTACAAAATGGAACGGCTGAATTTTTAGGACAAACCTTTGCCTTAAATGATACCGTTTCTTATTCGTCAGAATTCACAACCACTATTGTTACTCCTGGACAAGAAATAACAATAACAAGTACATCAAATGTTTTTACATCAAATGATGTAAATAAAATAATTAGACTACAAAGTACAGGCAGTCAATATTACTATTTTTATATTTCAGAGTTTGTTTCTGCAAGTGAGGTAAGCATAAAAGATGGAGGGGGTTTTGATAACCCTAATCTAGGAACCTTACAAGCAAATCTTACAAATGCGGATGGAAAGTTATTTACTGAAGATGGTTACTCAGGAATAATACAGGGCACTGGATATGATAGAAGATATAATAAAAGAGGTAATACAGGTGATTTTGTAAAGCTTAATTCCTGCACAAATATTGAATTAAGTTTTATAAAAACAGTTGGATTAGGTCAACTAGTAGGAATAAGCGGATCTAGTAATTCTAAATTAAATATTTTCGATTGCGAAATAGATGGTTTTGGGAATGTGGCTATCTCTCCAGTTGATTTCACCACTATTCAAAGAACTAGAATAAATAACGAAAGTGCGCAAGCGATTACAGCCATTGACCAGGGGCAAAATATAGGTACTACTCATGCAATATACACTACACAGGCCCAACAAAATGTTATTATTGATGATAATGACCTTTCCTATATTCGAGGCGTAGCCATTCAGTGGAATACTGGTAGTAGTGGTAAATCAAAAGGACACTTAGTAACTAACAATTATATGTTTGAAACCCAAAGAGCTGGAACTATCCAAGGTTCGGCAGATTGGGAAATAAAATTTTCAAGCAATATTTGGGAAAATTGCGGTCAATGGTCTGTTAATAGTGGATCTTCATCGATCTATATTAATGGTGATACTCATATTGGAGAACCTACACAGCAGACAGATTATTTAGGGTCATGGGGTGTTGTTAATGCTTCATATTTTGAACTAAAACATTCAACATTAAATGGCGTGTTTACTGGTTCAACTGGTACAGATGTTAGTGCATTGTCTTTTTCTATGCAGTCAGCAAGTGCTGTTAGAGACATCAATGTAAATATTGATAACAATATATTTATTAATAATACAAATGACCTTCAATTTATTAATGAGCAATTTGCATTGACAGCAGGGAATGAAATTAAGATAACTAGAAATGAGTTTCTAGGTAATGTTTATCTAGTTAAGAGTAGCTCTGGTACATACCGTCAGGCAGATTTAGAAGAGTATATTTTATTTGAGAATAACAACTTCTACGGTACTACATTTATCAGAATGGGTGCTAGTTTCTTGTATAATAACTTTACTAAAATTGGTAATTCTGATTTAGCATTAGATATTGATATGTTGTCAGATGCTGGTGCAAGTGGTGAAAGGAATTTAGTTTTAAATCATAACAACTTTGACAGGATAAATGGTACAGATTCAGATATTATCACGCTAAGTGCTGCGAGTGATTTAAGGGTTGTTTTTGACTACAACAACGGTTTGGATCAATCAGCACAAGTAGAATTAAATAGTGGGTCTTTTATAAGTAGAAAAGGCTTATATAGAGACAATAACGACAATTATAAAATAACAACCAGTGGTAATACTGCTTGGACTTTAGAAACAACAACTAATAGTTATACAGCTGTTAATTTCCTAAAAAATGATGGAAATTATTGGAAAATAAATACACAAAGTAATACACTATCAGGTGCTTTATTATTTGCTGCTAGTGGTAATTCATCCCCTCTTTCTGGTGTAAGAATGAGTCTTACAACTTCGGGCAATCTAGGAATAGGTCTAGGTAATACTGATACAGCAAGTGAAAAACTAGAAGTAGAAGGGAATATAAAATTACGTTCGGAAGGAGGTACAGTCAGAGCCGACTTGGTTGGCAATGATGATAATAGAGGTAGTATAACTATAACAGAGGCACAAACTGGAAGTTATACTTTTAATGTTGCTAAATCAGATACAACTTATATCATAGCTACGAGTATAAGGATTTTATCTGGTTCTTCAACCATAACAAGTGCTGAACTAACCCATACAGTAGAAAAAACCACAACAGGAATTACTGTTAGCCTTCAAGGGGCATTAGACAGTGGAGAATCTGTAGCGATTGATTGGATATTAGTTCAATAAAAAAACAAACACGTCCCCCCACCGATTACCAAATAAGGCCCGGTAATTATTCACTAAAGGGACAAATTTATGCAACAAGGACCAGAGAAAAGGACAGAGTTAAACTTTAATGAAATTGTGAAAACCGTTACGTTTTTTATGGAAATGGCAAAGAGCCAAGGCTTCGGACTGGTTTTGCTATGTGGTTTTGCATATTATATGTACTTGGAGAAAGTACAAATGCAATCTCAATTAGATAAATGCAACACTGAGATATTGCAGATATACCAGCAACAAAATGAAGCCTTTCGAGATGTAGTAAAAGAAAATACAGAAGCGGTGAAAACCTTTTCTGTATTTATTCAAAGCACAACAAAATAACATCATGAGTGATATTAAAACGCCAACAGGAGCAAAGCCAGGACAAGGACAACTACCACAGCAAATTACCTATACTAGGTTTTTGTTTGTGAAAATAACCTTTCGAGGTTTACCATTCAATTTTTCTGATATTGCCAAGGTAGATATCACAAGGAGTGATAATGAAGTACCACCAGAGGATTGGGAGTTTAAAAGATTGTATTTAAATAAAAACAAGTCTTTATTTCCAAGAGTGCTTTACATACTAGATGGAGTGAGAGAAATTAACGACCGTCCAATTAAGGATGAACAAAACCCAATAGGATCATGAAGAATCCAATCTTATTGTTGGCGCTTGGCGTTGCGGTTGGGTATTTATTAGCCAATCAAAATAAAACCGTTTTGCCGCCTCCTACAACTGAAGGTGATCCACTAATTGGAAAGCCATTAAGAAGAAATCACAACGTATTAATCGCGTTATAGTATGGCTAATTTTGACATAGCATATAACATTGTGATTGGCCACGAAGGTGGATACCAAGATAATCCAAATGATGTCAACGGAAATTATAATTCCCTTGGTCAATTGGTAGGGACGAACTTTGGGATTAGTGCTCCAGTGTATGAAAGCTTCTTAGGGTATCCTCCCACGAAAAGCAATATGCAAAATATGTCAATCGATACGGCCAAAGCTATTTACAAAACGCGGTTTTGGGATGATATCAAAGGCGATCAAATAAATAGCCAACAATTGGCTAATATATTTTTTGATGGTAGGGTAAATCATGGCCGTACTGGAACGAAAATCATGCAGCGCATACTTGGTGTTGCCGATGATGGTGTTGTTGGCCCTATCACTTTGAATGCGATTAATACAACTAATTCACAATGGTTGTTCAATCAATATAAAGCAGAGAGAGAAGCCTTTTATAATTACCTAGTAGATAATAATGCTGGCTTTAGTGTATTCTTGAATGGCTGGTTGAATCGCATAAATTCATTTAATTATGTGGCTACTGGAGGCAGTGCATTAGCGGCTATACTTTTATTAATTCTAATTTCTAGGCAATGAATTTAAGTATTGAAATAGTACTTCCAATTGATCAATATGATGACTTTGTTAATTCTTCTTTGTATGCAAAAATGCAACAAGCTACGCAAGGTTTACCGGATCCTACAGGAGGCGTTTTTCGCGTAGCCTATGGAGCAGAACAGCCACAAACGCAAGTATTGACTACTTTTCAGTTGCCAGGATTATTGTTCATTGATTTAGATAGAAGTGTAGTTGTAGGTAAAGCAGCAATAGGCAATCTTTCTACTGTTCAATTGAGAAGCTTAATTGAACAGTATTTGAATTTAGAATATGATCCTCAAACTGGAACCTATCTCGATACTGAAGATGGGAGCATTGTTCCTATTCAAGAAGGAGGAAGTAATTTTCTTCCAGGCTTTGGATTATTCAACTTCAATTTGAATTTACCGCCTATTGCTTGGCTAGTACTAGCAGGGGTAGGAGGGTATAAAGCATATACCAGTAATAAACAATTAATTCAAACAATTGGTGCCACTGGTGCTATTGTTGGAATTAATCAATATTTAAAAAACAACAATGATTAAAAAAGATAACTCACTAGCTTACTTATTAGGTAGTATTGGATTGTATTTGTTGTTTGAAAATGCAAATAAGTTAAGTATTAACGGTGTAATTGATTTAAAAGAATTAGATAAATATACTACACTTTGTAAAGATGGTACATACAGTAAATCGAAAGGTAAAAACGCTTGTAGCTGGCATGGTGGCGTAGATCAATTGCAACAAAAAATATCTTTTACAGATAGAAACATAGTAGCACATCCTTCGGCCGTTTATCTTATTCCACTTAAAGATATATCTTTTGATAGATCATTGTTTCAAAATAGAGAATCTGAATTTAGTGAAGAAAGCGTACAACGTATTATTGCAGCAGTTAAAAACAATACTTTCCGTTTCGAAGTTTTTGATCCGATTTTGCTTTGGCAACGCGCAGACAAAAAGTTGATAGTTTTATCTGGCCATTCACGAACAGAAGCTTTTACCAGGTTAAGCAAAGAGGGTTATAGTGATTTTAACGCTATACCAGCGAAAATTATTAATGTGTCATTGTCCGAAGCCAAAAAGATAGCATTAGAAAGTAATACACTACAAACAAAAGAAACAGACACGGAAAGAGCTTTGTATTATATGCAAATGCGGCAGAGTGGTGTTCCTGAAAAAGAAATAAGCGAAGCAGCAAAAAACAATGAAGGAAATAACGCAAGAAGAATTTTATCTTTTTCTTTTTTAAATCCTCGAGGAAAAGCATTTTTTGCGCTTAGAAGTTTAGAGGGCAAAGATGATACCAGCCAAGAAAATGTAAAAAATGTCGCTAACTGGATTGGAAACGCTCGAATGAAATTTAGCGTATTATCAAACCTTCATGAAGATGAAATCTTTGATTGGTTAGTAAATGGTGCCTATGGTCGGCAATACACAAACATGAGAGATTTTCTTCAAAAATTAGAATCCGTCATACTTCAACGATCAGAATTTGGGAGACTGAATCCAGATGTGAAATTAAACATTGCTAATATGTCAATACTGACATTTGGAGAAAAACAATACAACGCACAAAAACAAGAGCTATTACAAACGATCAAGGATATTGAAAAAAAATATAAAAGTACTATTCAACGCCTTAATCAAAGCCAAGCAAGCGAAAAAGACAAAAATAGAATACTTACACCTTTAGAAATGCAATTGCGTACAGCTAGACAAAAGCTAATTGATTTTGAACAAAAACAAACCAGGCCAGCACAAGCGGCAAAACAGGAGTTAAATCTATTCGCCGTGTCTGGAATAGCATTTTTAAATTTATGAAAAAAACAAATAAAAAATGGCAAAGAAAGATAACTCAATGATAGGTTTAGTATTAGGTGGTATTGGGTTGTATTTGTTGTTGAATCAGCAAAACCAGTCAGTTCAATATCCTTATCCTCAATTTCCACAAGTGCCACAGGTGCCGCCACAAAGTAATTTAACTCAGCTTCAACAGTGGGTGACGTTCATTATTAGCTTAGTAGGGCCTATTGCTTCACTATGGCAACCAGGAGGGCCATTCTACAGCTTACCACAAGAACAAAAATTAGCCATTGCAGATATTTACGCAAGTATGGGATTGCCAATCCCTCCAGGAGCAATAACATAATATTTCACGAATTTAAAACAACAAGAAAATGAGTAATCAATTAATCCAGCCTAGCAAGGCTATTATTCCGATGAAGGAAACCAACGAATTGGCAACTGGTTTAGGTGCTATTGGAGCACAAACAGTTGAATTGATCAAAGAAAAAGCCGACCAAGTAACCTTCATTACTATCATTTCAAAGTACACAGACGAACTATTATTGCTTCCTCAAGCCGTGAATGGCCTTAGAGGTAATTTTAAATCAGAGGCGCAAGGAGCAACACCAGCTCAAGCCGATACAGTAGCGGATCTAGTTGTACAACCAATGGTACAAAAAGGTTTACATCCAATGTTGGCCAATTCTATCAAACATGGTATTGCTGGTGGATATTCTACCTATTGCTATATTGTGCAGTCAGGGCAAGAAGCTATTAAATAAAGATAAATTTCTTGTTGGGCTTTGATTTGGTAGCCTTTAAACGCGTTGGTCTTAGCTTAATAGAAATTTAACTATTTTTGATACTATTTGGTGAGTGGAGGGTAAATGAGGAGTTTACCCTCTTTTAAATTTATGTTTATGAATTTATCAAAGCTACCTAAACGTAATGGGAAATATTATTATCTTAGGCAATGGTGGACACCAGATGTGCCAAAGAAAAGCACCAGGATTAACAAAAAAAAAATGGTCATGGCTGTAAAAGGCAATCAATTTAAGATTGTCCACTATGGCGACAGCCGATATACACACAATAGAACAAATAAACAGTGGTGTGATTACACCGCTAGGGCAAAAGCAATTACAAATAATCAAGGACAGCAGACATATAAAGATAAGTTTAGTCCAAATTATTGGTCTATAAATGATCTTTGGCAAAAAAAACCTCACTATAAAAATTGCAGGAGCTTATCTGGCACGGCCTATGCTGCCAATATGGCTATTTAATAAACTAAAACTTTTAATTATGAATTTTGCAGCGATTAAACAAAAATTCACTCAACAAGAAATCGAAAAAGCAATACACAAAATTACTTTTCAACATTTAGAATCTATTACCTATAAAGAATCCACCACTGGAGCAGTGGAAGCGGCTATCCTAAGAGCGATTAACGAAATTTTAATCAAAGAAAAACACTCTAATTAAAATTCCTCAATGAACTATTTTAAACCATTAAGGAGTAGGTTTTATGCTTACTCCTTTTTTGTTTGCATTGTTATGCAAAATGAATTATATTTGCATTATCGTTTCGACCAACGGTATTGATAAATGACTCTAATCATTTAGACAAGTTTGGAATCAAAGAACTAGATTGCCCCTTCCTTTCTTATGGGAGTCCATTTGTATAGGTATCTTGGTCGAGACGAGGGGTAATCTTTTAACTAAAAGTTTCGACCAATGCAAAATGCAAACAATTATTCAATCGATCTTCAGCACATTTACAGTGCTACCTCTCCAACAATGGCCTATGTATTATTTTTAGAAATGGCCGTACTCTACAAGCAATCAAATAAAGAAAGTTCAAGGCAGGAAGAAATTGACGACTTCATTATCAGCATGACTGATGTACTAAAAGCACCAGCCATGCGAGAAATGGAGCGCAATAAATTAATGTAAATAACCTATAGATATTGCCTTCAAAAGAGGAGGTAATATTTTTATGTGCATTAATTTGTATAATTACACAAATTTTTGTAATATAGTACAAGTTGAAATAATAAAGAATAGATTTTGAGATGAAAGTTTGTTTTTATTTAAGAGAGAGTTTAGGGAGGAGTCTTGACTCCTCCACTTTTCAAAGAGTGATAGTTTTAGTTTTCATATAATTACGTTTGGTTAAATCGAAAGGGAGGATAAATCCTCCCTTTATTTTAGAAAAAATTCATGGTAGTATCTAAGCAATTAGCTAAAAAAAAGGTTTGTACAGCATCTATTTTGTGGTGTAAAGGAAAAACACTTGAACAATGTTGGAATACAATTCCTTATGCTCATTGGCTAATATCTCTTATTGTAGAATTCAAAATGTTAGATCATCAAAAGATTGATCACATACTTTCATTAATGATTGTATTTATTGAAGATGCTGAAGTAGATGATTTCTTACACCTAGTAAAGGAAAAAGAATACAACTTTTGCATTAACGAACTAAGATTGATTTTTACTAAAAACGAAACTTTTAACCACGTTGCAAAAGCTGTAATCAAAAGCTACACTAATTTTGAAAACCTATCTAACAAAGAATTGAAAACATGAAGAAAGATAGAAACAGTACAGCTCAAATACATACAGCCATAAGTATTTTTTGCTTGTTGGCTGCAATAGCTTATCAAATAATTATCAACCTTTAAATAATTGCTAATGAAACTAATTGTAACAATCATTATCTGGATTAGTTCCTCTTATCCATGCGGGCAAAACGACACTTGCCACGAAACTAAATTAGATACAACTATTATCAATACATCTAATCAAGTTCTTGATTTAGAATATTGGAAAACAAATTATAATATCTACCAAATTAAAGTAGATACCCTATGACAATAGGCTACGCAAGGATAAGTACCCGATCACAGAAAGAAGATAGACAGATAGACTCACTGAATCAGTATGGTTGCGACAAGATATACATAGACAAAATTTCTGGCACCACAAAAAATAGGCCAGAATTCATAAAGATGCTTGAACATTTGAGGGAAGGAGATAAGGTTGTAGTCATGCGGCTCAGTAGAATTGGAAGATCTGTCAAGCATTTAATTGAACTTAAAGAACTATTTGAAGAGAAGCAAATAGAATTTGTCTCGCTTAATGAATCAATAGACACCAGTACGGCAGTAGGAAAGTTGGTTTTTAATCTACTTTCTTCTATCTCGCAATTTGAAGCAGACTTAACAAGTGAAAGGACAATTGAAGGATTAAAGGCAGCTAAAAGAAAAGGACGTACAGGAGGAAGGCCGAAAGGTATAACCAATGAAAAGGCAGCCAATCTTGCCGTGAAGCTCTACAAGTCTGAAGAATACACAGTAAAGGAAATGTTAAATATGACCCAATTAAGTCGCTCCACATTTTACAAGTACCTAAAGCTAAAAGGAGTTTTAGAAACTCATGAAAAAGACAATTAAGCAAACTAAGTATTTCATACGAGTTTTTAAGACTACCTCAAATACTGAATCAATCGAATTAATCAACAATAACTAAAGTTCTTAAAATTGGTCGTTTTTTGGGACGGCATAATGGAGTACAAGAATTTGAAACCTTCATAAATCAATAATCTTAAAAAACGCTCGATAATTGGTAGGGGCATAGTGAATTTACCCGTATGCCTTAAAACTGGAACGGAGTACTGCCAGCCTACCATAGAGTAATTAAATAAACGCTGATATGGCAGACGATAAAATAAAAATACCAATTAAATATAAGGCTGTAATTTTTGCAGCTATTCCCTTTGTGCTTTTGGTTTTAATTTATTTGTGTACTGCATTTATAATTGGCAGTGCGGTACCATCTAATTGGGAACAGGACGATAGAGGGGCAATGATTGGCGCATGGGCAATATTTACTGTTTTTGGTGAAGTTATTGCAGGATTAATATTTTCAGAATACTAAAAAACGCTCGTAGGTCATACTGTCAAATAACTACAAATTAGTTGACAAAATGTAAACATTGATTTATATTTACACAATTGTTTACAAAAAATATATAAATCATGTTTACATTAAAAGAAATTGTTGAGAGTAAAGGGTTGAGCCAATCAGCCGCAGCTAAAAAAATAGGAGTCACAAGGCAAGCTTTTTCTACTCTTTGCAAGACAAATAAATATAGAGTAGATACTTTACAAAAGATCATTCAAGGTTTAAATGTTATAGCAATAACAAGTGAACCTGACAGGCATTACTTTAAACTAAGTGTAGAAGAATCCTATAAAGACTTACTGACTTTACAAGCTGTGAAAGTCGCTGTTAAGGAACTAGCTAATGATAACGAAATGCAGATGTATTTCGATCCTGTTATTGTTCAAGTTATTAATAACACTTATTACTTGATGAAAGAGAAGTACCCTAAATTTAATAATAATGATCTATCAGTTGCTATTTTCCTTTCGTTTCAAAAATAAACACAAAATAGTTTACAAAAGACTTGACACGTAAAGTAAAAGGTTGTATATTTGTAAGGTATTAATTAACAAACAATAAAAATTAAAAAACATGAAAGCAAAAATAAAAGCAACCAATCCTTTTAGAGTTAAAAAAGCAAATGAACTATATAATAAAATTGCGTCAAATTCTGATGTGTACGAATACGGAATAGACACAAATGGGAAAATTTACTTTGCCTACATAAACGGCAACGTGAAAAGATTTACCAGACCAGATTTTATCAAGATGTCTCGTGCTCAATAATTATTAATTAACAATAAAAATTAAGAAAATGCGAACAAGGATTTCTCAAATCATAAAAGAGCTTGCAACTGAAAATTTTAACCTGTACCCCGAAGATTACTTAGCATCTTTAGAAGATGCTAAAGAGGCGGTTGTATGCCTAGCAGAAGGATATTTTGAAAACAGGAATGAAGCAGAAGTAGACAGAGATGGAAAGGCTAATGTTGAATTGGCAGATTATATTGAGTGGTGCGCTGTTGCATACTGCTCATGGTTGTCAGATCAAGATGAAATGCAAGACATTGAAACAGTAAAAGAGTTGTTCGATTGGACAGGGCAAGACTTATCAGATAGTTGCAACTTTGAAAGAGATTTAGCAACAAATAAGGTTTTTCACCCTGCTTTTGAATTTACAGAACACACAAGCCTCAATT
>Ga0181379_1000276_pt1 | contig 26040 bp, 30 predicted proteins | sample 2SPOviralmetaG_FD_130115 | JGI IMG/M metagenome (GOLD analysis project Ga0181379, IMG submission 130115) | Marine viral communities from the oligotrophic San Pedro Time Series (SPOT) site, San Pedro Channel, CA, USA - 2 SPOT_SRF_2009-07-10 | ecosystem: Environmental > Aquatic > Marine > Strait... | reverse complement strand
CCAGTCGTGTGCTCTGCCGTTCTGGAAGAGGTTCTTTTATTGTATTAAGTTTTAGTATTTCTTTTTTATGATCTTTATCATTATGTAATAGTTTTTCTAATTCATTTATAATAGAGTCTTGTAATAGTCCCTCCCCTTGTTGCTTTTCAGAGATATTTTTATCATCTTTATCATCTTGTATCTTTAAATCTTTAATGCTATCAGTAACTCCATTGGCAGACATACTTATTCGTTGTTATAATTTATTTACAGGTTTCTTTAAGTATTAAAAATCAAATTTTAATTTCAAATTTATATAAGATATATTATAATATCTCCTCACAAATCACAAGACTATAAACTATCTGCTGTCAAATATTATCTTAAATCCAATAATGCGAGTGAAACTTGTCGGATCTTTGAAAAAAATGTATCATATAGTTAAATTTGATTTTAGATAATAATTAAATAATTAAATACTATTATAACTATTAAAATGTCACAAAATTCATCAAAAAAGAATCTTTATACTAAAAATCCTCTACGAAAATGGGAAAAGAAATTAAGAAATGCAAAAACAGAAAAAGATAAACAAAAAGCACAACAAATGGTAAATGCTTTAACTAAAAAAGAAACAATTCCAAAAATAATTAAACAACCAACTGATAATGAATTAATAGATCAGGCTATTAAACAAAATAAACGAGAATTCAAAGAAAAACAAAAGAAAGAATTAACTGATAAAAAAACTAAACAATTAAATTTAGAAAAAGTTAAAAAACGAGCTGATATTCTATCAATTAAAAAACAAAAAGAAAATGATAAAGAAAATGAACAACTAAAAGAAATTGAATATAGAGAAGAATATAAAAAAGAACATAATAAACATATTCAACAAATTAAATCTCATAATGAACATGCTGAACAAATTGCTCAACAAAAAAATATAAAAGAATTATTAATAAATAAAACTAATAATAATAAGAAAAAAGTAAATAAAGAATATAAAAAATATATTCAAATGGTTTCAAAAAATATTGAAATTAGTATTCAATTAATGATAAAAATGAATAATATTTCATATGAAGAAAGTAAAGAATTAATATATTCAGAGACACATAAAAGTGAATAATAAATTATTTCTTAACTCTACTTAATGTATATTTAGTAATAACTTGTCTATTTAAATATATTTCATCCATAGCATTTTCAGCTTGTTCAGAAGATAATACTTTTTTAAGACCTTCTTGAATAACTTTTTTACTAATAGGTGTTTTAGTATTTCTTTCATTGCATCGTAGTTTACCGGAAACGGTATTTAAATCACTGATATTATATGATCTCATAAATCCAGTAATTTTAGGTTCTAATTTTTTATTTCGTTGAATTTTTAGTTCACGAATTTGTTTTTCAAGATTTTTAATTTTTTCATCAACATCTAACCAATCTTTCACATTAACTTTAAAATGATCTAATTGATCTTTAGGTATTTCAGGTAAGATATTCATTTTTATAATATTTATATAATGTTTTTAAATAATATACTTATGTTTTTAAAATATTATTCAAATTGGGTATCAATAATCGTATTTATATGGTTCATAGCTTATATATTAAATATAAAACAGATAACAAATAATATTCATCCATTTAATGCCACTATATTAACAAATATAGGATTTATGATATTATTATATTATTATATAATTATAAAAAAGTATAAATTTGAGATATCTTTTTTAATATCTTTAATAATTATACATATAGTACCATTATATATAGCTTATAAATATTCAGGAAGAAAATATGGTAATGAATTTTTAATAATATCATTATTGATATATTGTATATATATGATAATTATAAATAAAGATCCATATGATGCATATTTTAAAGATATTATACCAACATCATGGGAATCGTTAGTAAAGATATGTCGTTTAAATAAAGAAAATTTTTCATTATTATGTAATATATTTAAATTATTAAACATATATTAAATATAAATGTCATCAATAAAAGAAAGGATAACTAAAAAATGTCATAGTGATCCGAGAGTTACTATAGATACCATCCATACAAATATAATAAGTGAATTAAAAGATGATGATAAAATAAATTATTATTTAGATAATGGATTAATATTAGATTCGTATTATTCAAGTGATGTAAAAAAGAAAACTAAAAAAACAAAAGGTAATAATGTATTAAATTATTTTCAAACAGATGATATAATAAATGATATAACTAATGATAATATAGAAACACATGAAATAAATGAAATAAATGAAATAGATGCTTATAAAAGTAATATAGATGATACTTTTATTATTACTAATGATTTAATTGAAAATAATATATGTAAAATATGTAATAATAATATGTCATTTGGTATAATAGATAGTGAGATAGTTTGTCAAAAATGTGGATATACAGAAGATATCATAATAAACAGTGAAAAAACATCATATAAAGATCCACCAAGAGAAGTAAGTTATTTTGCTTATAAAAGAATTAATCATTTTAATGAATGGTTGGCTCAATTTCAAGCAAAAGAAACAACTGAAATTAGTGATGAAATATATAAAAATATATTTGATGAAATAAATAAAAATATTAATTTAGATATAAAAAAAATAAAACCAAAACAAGTCAAACAAATCCTAAAAAAATTAGGATATAATAAATATTATGAACATATACCTCATATTATAAATATCATGAGTGGTAAAAAAGCACCAAGCTTATCCAGACAAGAAGAAGAACAATTAAGAAGTTTATTTAAAGAAATTCAAATACCATTTAGTAATAATTGTCCACCTACACGTAAGAATTTTTTATCATATTCATATGTTTTACATAAATTTTGTGAATTATTAGAATATGATAATTTATTACCATTTTTTCCTTTATTAAAAAGTCGTGAAAAATTACTTCAACAAGATCAAATATGGAAATTAATCTGTAATGATTTAAATTGGCAATTTATAGAAAGCATCTAATGATAACCATTTATATAAATTTTATTAGGATATACCATATCTATTATAGCAAATGTTGATGCCGCAACTAATCCAACAGCTATTGCATGTGATTTTAAAACACCACAAGTAGGAATAATCAATGTAGCCATAGAAACAACCGAAAATAAAACTAAATATTTTAATAAATTATCTTTATTTAAAATAGTTGATTTATTATTAACTTCTTCTTTTAATTCATTTAATTCTTTCATTATAATTATACCTATAAAATTATTTACGTTATAATTTACTTAAAAATATAATTTATTTATTATAAAAATGAGTGAAGATGAAAAAAAAACGGATTACCTGGAAGTAGATGATCTATTACCCCACCAACAGTATGTATGTTTATCTTTTATATCGCCTGAAAAATTGATGGAAAAAAGAGAAGTATTTAATTTATGTAAATTTCTTCAATCTTATTGTAAGGATCTTGATTTAGAATACAGTGAAATCTATTCTAAATATGAAGATTTTGTTTATAAATTTGCTGATAAATTACAACGAGATTTTGATGAACAAAATAAATTTCAAACAAGTTTAAGAGGTCTAAAAATCAGAGGTTCATATTCAACGAAAGAAGAAGCTGAAAATAGAGCTAAAAAACTACAAACGATTGATAGTAATTTTAATGTATTTGTAGGAGAAGTAGGGAAATGGTTACCATGGGATCCAAATGCGGATGGTGTTCAAGATGAAGTATTTCAAAATTCTCAATTAAATAATATGATGAAACAATATGAAGAAAATAATGTAAATAGAGATATATTTTATGAAGAACAAAAAAGAGATAAAATTAAGGCAGCCAGAGAAGAAGTACTCCAAAAACGTAGAGAACAAGCTGAAAAACAAGCCAAAGAAAAAGAATTAGAAAGCCAAAAAGTGTTAGATGATATTAAAATATCTGAAGTTGAAAATGAAGTTGAAGCAAAAGTTGAAGGTGAAGTAGAACCGGAAGTAGAACCGGAACCGGAAGTAGAACCGGAAGTAGAACCGGAAGTAGAACCGGAAGAAATGGTTCATAAAATAAGTGATGATATGAAACAATCATTAGATAATGTAGATCCGTGGTTAGCGTCAAAATTAAAAGAAAAAGATGAAATAAGTAATTAATTTTAAAATTTTATATTCTTAATTTTTATACAATAATATATATGGAAAGTATTTTAACTATTTTATGTATAATATTTTTTTGTTATTTAACTCATTTAATTATAAAGGGAATAAATGAAAATAAAGATCATATACATAATTGTAAAACATTATTTATTCCAGAAAATTTAGATATAGATGCATCATTTGAAAGTATAAAAGGATTAAATAGATCACAATTAAAAAAAAGAGCCAGACAACTTGGAGCATCTAAAGAATTTGTTGATAAAACAAATAATTTAGATTTAAAAATATATATAATTCAAGGAAGTATTTCCCAGGATCATATTTTAACGATAAATATAGATAATGAATTAAAAAAAATAGAAAATGAAGAAATAACTGAAACTGAATATAATAAATTATATCAGAGTATTATTACTATGGATGATTTGAAAGATTTATAAATTATATATATATATATAAATGATTTATTTAATCATATTTTTAATAGGAATAATAATGATAACAGCGGGATATACAAATCAGATATCACCTCAATGTAATAAAAATTTACAGGTTAAAATAGTACCACGAGATGTATATGATGAAATATTATTAAATAAAGAATTAACTAATTTAGTTTATAAAGATACCATGTAATTTTATTTACAAATACGATAATATATACTTTCACCTGATTTATTACTATTTCTTATAATTTTACAAATATTACCAGGACAAAGTCTAATTAATTTAGCCATAGGATCTGTTCTTAAAATAACTGGTAATTGATGAATTAATGAATTTGTATTTATTAAAATTTCATTAATTTCTTCTTTAGTTCTAATTGGAATATGTTTAGGAACTAATTCATGTTTTAATAAATTACGATATAATGTATCTATAAATAAAATATGAATATTTCTAAAATAATATTTATTCATTTCAAAATGATTTTCTTTCATTTCTTTTTCTAATTGTGGATTTAATCCACTATCTAATTCATTGATACCTTTATAATACATATTTTCAATATTTGTTTGAATATTATCACTAACAGATTCATTAATAATAATTAATAAACTATCTTCTTTTTCAAATAAATAATCATCATTATCAATACCTTCTTGTTTATATAATGCTGTTAATTTATCGCAACATGTTTTATTAATTTTTGTTCCCGTTAAATGTAATTGAGGGAAATTATAATAAATAATATGTAATTTATGTGAAGGTATTTTTAAATTAGATAATGTTATATTACACCCTGATTGTAATAAAGCTTTTTCATGTTGTTGATTATACATTATTTCTAATTCTTTCATAGATATATCATTAATGATACTTGTATCCCATTCATTAGATAATATTTCTTTTAAAGTTATTCTTGAATTATATACTTTTTCCAGTAAATGCATTATTATATTATAGGTTTTTATAATTTTTAAATCAAATTTATTTAAAAGTATTATTCACAATATATTTAATATGAATAATTTAATATATCATGGATATAATAGGAACTATAGAATATTATTAGAGTATATCTATGATAAAAATAAAGATAAACTACATAATATAATTTATACAAATGAATGTAATGCGAATCGTTATAATTACCATTTAAGACGTCATAAAGATAAACAATCTATAAAGACAGTCTTACCCTATGAATGTGATATAACATTTATAGAATCTATAAATGATATTGATATTAGTTTTACTTGTAAATTAGAAACTATTACAGATAAAGATAATATTGCCCAACGATATAATCATAGTTTAGGACATGAAGGTGGTGAAGATAGATTATTTAAAAAATTAATATTATCAACTGATTCAGATAAAGAATATCTAATAAAATTTGTAGATATTGCCTGTGAATTTATAAAAGATAAACATGAAATATTAAAGAAATCTACATCAGATACAATACGTATTTTCTATTTTCAGAAAGAATATTGGAATATGTTAGGAAAAGCACCTAAAAGACCAATTGACACATTATATTTAAAAGAAGGTGAAAAAGAAAAAATGTTATCTATGGTAGAAGAATTTTTTAATCCAGAAACAAGAGAATTATATCTATCTTTTGGAATGCCTTACAAACATATTGTGATGTTATATGGTATACCAGGTTCAGGTAAAACATCCACAATCACAGCCATTGCTTCTTATTTTGATTGTGATATTTATACAATTCCTATTACTAAAGAACTTACTGATTATGGATTAATTGAAGCTTTTTCTTATGTAAACGATAAAGAAGATAAAAAACGAATAATAGTTTTAGAAGATATTGATTGTATCTTTGATACCACCAGAAAAGAAGGTGATGAACATAATATGGTTACATTACAAGCTATTTTAAATTGTTTGGATGGACATATGTGTGTTGAAGGAACTTTATTATTTATGACTGCCAATAATCCAGAAAAGATGGATTATGCAATGATACGTTCTTGTCGCATTGATTATAAATTAGAATTGGGATATGCTAATGAATATCAAACAAAAAATATTTATGATACATTCTTAACTAATCAAAAAGATAATTTTAATAAATTTTATAAAAAAATTAAACATAAAGAATTTACAACAGCTATGTTACAAGAGTTCTTATTTTATAATCGTAATTGTCAAAATATATTAGAACATATTCCTAAATTTATAGAAATTGTTGATAAAAATAATCCAAGTGAATTATCTACTAATAAAAAAGAACAAAATTTATATATGTAATTATTTACGTTTAGTTTTTTTTTTAAACTTATTTTTAATGTCTAAATCTATATATTTTTTTAATTTATCTCTATAATAAACTCTTTTAAATACGATATAATCTGATAAATTTTTAGATTTTTTAGAATTTATTACTTTTTTTGCTAATTGGTGAATAATTTTAGTATATCCTTTTTTATATTCTTTTTTTTTATAATTAATGATATCATTAATAGCATTTTCAATTAATTTTTTTTTTTTAGGAGTAGGATATTGTTTCATATAATCCATCATTGGACTATTTATTTTATGTTTCTTCATATAATTTTATTTATATTTAAATTATATTATATATTATAATGAAACTTTTAGAAGGTTATAATTGGGTTTATACTACTCATGTATTATTAGTAGCTCCTATGTTAATTCTAATACCATTAGCAGTTATATATCAAAAACAATTGAAATTAACAGATAATTTAATTCATATGTTATTATATATTATGATTGCCTTTGGTATAGTTGTATTTTTTTATCATGGAAATAAATTAAGATTATCATGGAAATAAATTAAGATTATAAAATAATTTGTTTAATTTCTTCATTCAAACATTCATCTAATGGAGATTTACCCCATCTATCTTTTTTTTCTTTATTTACTTTCACAATATTTACTAAAAATTTTACTACTTCAACATGATTTTCACAGACTGCTAAATGTAAAGCTGTCCTTCCATCATAATCACTTTGATTAAAGTCTACATTATTTTGAAATAAAATCTGAAGATGTTCTAAATCACCTCTTTGAGAAGCCAAACATAGTTCGCTAAACATATTCATTTTTGTTGAATTATAATAATTTAGTAATGGATTTATTTTTTCATTGCTTTCACCAGTATCAAATATATGAAATGAAAATAATTTTCCAAACTCTTTACAAAATTCTATCCCTCTTGCAGAATTACCGATTGAATCTAATCTTGGAGACCATGTAATAATTCCCATAACATTGGGGACAACTATCATAATTGCTCCAGCTACCCCAGATTTGGCAGGTATCCCTATCTTAAAAGCAAATTCACCAGAATAATCATACATACCACACATTAACATCATTGATAACATATTTTGAACGGTTTTTGTAGAAAATATTCGTTTTCCTGTAAATGGATTAATTCCTCCATTGGCTAAAGTTGATGCGACTATAGAAAGTATTTCTGTATTCACTTCTATAGAACAACTTTGAAAATATAATTCCAGTGTTTCATTAATATTTGTATTTTCAGGAAATCCTACTTTTTTTGTTTCATTTATTTCTTTCATAAAATATGCCAATGCGAAATTACGATCGGCTGTATTTTTTTCTGATAAATATACTGGATTACTAAATCCCACTTTGTATAATCCACCCGATAAATCTGTCCATTTATTCATAATATATTCAAATCTATCAGATAATGGAGAATTATTTTGAATAAGTGATGTTGTCATAATCGCACCTGAATTAATTAAAGGATTGTGCGGTTTTCCTTTTTTATTTAAGAGTAATTCATTGAACGCTTGTCCACTTGGTTCCCTCCCTACATATCTATGTACATATTCTTCATCTAAATCTTCTAATGCGATACCATAATTAATAGGCTTACAACACGACTGAACACTAAAATCAACTTTAGTATCTCCTATATTAAATCGTTGTCCATCAATCGTACAAACAGATATACCATATTGTTCAGGGTTTACTCTTGCTAATTGTGGGATATAATCAGCATTATGACCTTCTTTACATTCTAAAGTTTCTTCATAAATTTTTTTTATATGATTTGTAAATTCTGTAAATTTAGGAATGATTAATTTTCGTTGAAAAATTTGTTGTAACAAACTGATATGATTTTCTATACAATGAGAAAACTCTTCATAATTTATAGTTTGAGTTTTAACTAATATCTTAAATTTATTTCGTAATTCTTTTAGTCTGGGATCATCCTCTAAAAATCCATGTTTGAGAAATTCACCTTGTATTTTTTCTTTATTAACATTGGTTTCATCATCTTCTATAAAAGATAAAAAAAATCTTTTTTGAATCGGTATTTTAATATGTTTATTTTCTAAAAGAGAATTTGATAATTGATTCCACATCTTTACATATATATAAATTTGATTTTTTTAAATAAAAAATTAGTTATCACAAATACGATTCACAAAGAATATAATGGACCAACTATCTAACTTACCCAATCACAGTCTTGCTGAACTTCGCAAAATATTATCAGATAATGATATCAAAGAAATATCATCTTCTAAAGAAAGTTTAATGGATCAGGTTTCAGAAGTTCTTTTAACTAATATGATGATACAAGATATGATGGAAACTGAAATAATACAAACCGAAACAAAGCAAACAGAACAAAAGATAAAATCTCCCCCTGTAAAAGATGAAAGAACTCTTTTAAGAGAACAACAAGACCGAGAATATCAAGAATCTATAGCATTTGACTATCAAACAGACAAAAATGGAGATTATCTTATTGAACAACCCGAGCAAATGGATAAAGATGTGGTTCATTATGTAGATTTTGAAGAATTATCTCCCAGATCATTGCGCGCCAAACGAATGGAATTTTATATGTAAATTTTGTAATATATAAATTTGATTTATTTTAATTTAATTTTTATTAATAATAACTATGGATCATTTCCATCATATAATGGAGACTATTAAATTTCCTTACTATGAAAGAAAATCAATTAAAACTACTAAATTAATAGGTTCAGGATATATAGGTAATGTATATGAAGGTATAATAAATAATAAAGATTGTATAATTAAATGTATCAATAATAATAATTATTATGATGATGTGAAAGAAACTATGTTTTATCAAGATGTTATAGATGAAATAATAATTAATCAAAAATGTAATTCAAACTATCAAATTAAATTTTATGGATATTCAGTTAAACAAACAGAAAAAGATATCATATTATATATTTTAATGGAAAAAACTTCTGCTATCGGTGATCTACATAAATATATTTATCAAGATAAATTCTGGAAACAATTATCTAAAAACGAATACAAATTATCTAATTCAAATACTAAAATATATAATGATAAATATTATTATGATTATATAATGCCTATAAATCATAAATATAAAATAATATATGCTATGTGTTTCGCTGTTAATGATTTACATACATATAATATAGTTCATTGTGATTTAAAATTAAATAATATGCTATATGTAAATGATCATATAAAATTAATTGATTATAATGCTTCAGTTGATCTGAAAGATAATTCAGAAATAATTGGAAAAACAGAACAAGGAACACCTGGATATATGGCCAAAGAAATGTATAGAGGACTAATTACCTATAGTGCAGATATTTATTCATTGGGTGTGTGTATATTAGAAGTTTGGTTTGGTGATATATGGCCAACAAACACCCATAGATACGATAAAGGAAGAAAATATATATTAGATTATTTATCATTATTAAAAAATGATAACCCACAATTATATTTAATTGTTAAACAATGTACACATGTTAATCATACAAAAAGACCCACAATTAATAAATTAATAAATTCAATAAAATTATTAATGAATTAATTAGAATGTATAAATTAGAATTAATATTTCTAATTTATTATAATGAATGAAAATTATATAATTAAAGATACCAGATATTTAGAAAATTTTAAAGATAAATCATTTAGCGGTTTTAAAAAAACCGATGTTATTAAAACATTATTTAAAAGTATAGAAAATGGAAAAGTTGAAAATGCTTGTCATTGGATCACAGAATGTATTATATCAGGATATTCTATTGAATTAATTGATAAATTAATTGGATTATCATCTAAATTAATTCATATAAATAATCCTTGTTTACCTAAATATTTATGGAGAAAATATAAATATTTTTTTAAAACAATTGATAATATTAATATTAAAAAACAAAAACATTTAATTATTCATTTTAGAAATAATCAAGTATTACGAAATCTTTTTTTTGATATCATAGCTGTTATCACATTATCACCTAAAACTAAAAGATATGATAATTATCCTAAAATTAATGAAATAAATGATTTTAAATTTGATGAAATAAAAAAACGATTACATGCACAAGCTAATTTTTGCCCAGATAATATATTTAAATTTACTGACCCCGAAGAAGTAAGAGTCGTTATCAATGAATTAATGTTTCATTTTAAAAATATTAATTCAGGTTATGAAAATTGCTGTTATTGGATCGCCTGGATTTTTCAATGGGAAAAAAAAAATAAAAAATTAAAACAAAAATTTGAAATCGATGAAAGAAATATCACAGATATTAAAAAAATATATTGTAAAGATATCGTATGGTTGATTTGGACAGCCATATTAGTTGAAGCAAACAATAGACAAGATTCACTTAAATTTCAAATTAATTCATTATATCAATTATTTAAATATGAATTCACTTCCCCTAAAAAAACTATTAAAATACCTCTCATTTATCATGCTATTGGATATTTAACTCATACTATTAATTATAATATACCTATTATTCATAATAAAAAAATATATCTACAATGCCAATGCCATGTAAATCAAATGTTTAAAATGAAAAAAATACTTGAAAATACATCCCCCAATAAACCCCCCAAAAAAGAAAAAAAGAAACAATTAAATATTAAACAAGAACAAATTAATGATAAATTCTCCATATTAAATGATATTGATAATATGCTATAATTATTAATCAGTCGAACCAAATCCACCTTCTCCTCTTGATGTATCTGATAATCTACCTGTTAATTCAAATGTAATCGGATCTAATGTCGGAGAACATACCTGAAATAATCTCTGACCAACCTTTATTGTATAATTTTTATCTGAAATATTATCCAATGCTACCATAATTGAACCACGATATCCAGCATCAATTATACCTATCGAATTAGCCATTCGTAATGGCGTCTTATAAATTGATGACCTCGGACAAAGAAAACTTGAAATATTAGTATCTTTATTTTTATCAATAAATGCTTCATATTTAATTCCTAAACTAACCAGTTTAGTTGATTTTGCCTCTATATTTAATTCTTCTATAAAGAATAAATCTAAACCACTATCCCCTTCATGATAGGTTGAATGATTCCTATAAAATTCTTCTACTCTAATATTATCTGCTTGTAATTTAATATGCATTTTTATATATATCTGAATAAAGTCTTTTTAAGTATTTAATAAAATAAACTCAATCAAAAATCAAATTTTAGATTAATGATATCACGGTAAATTATATATTAATTACTAATTATTTATTCTTATTAATACCTCATCCACCAACCATTTCAGTTGATATTTTTTGTGAAGGTCATCCACCTTTTACTTTTTTCCTACGTGTTTTTATTCTTTTTTTACTTGGTTTTGTTTTAATATTAATATTTGATTTTGTGTTATATTTTTTTAATAAACGTTTCATTTTAGAAGTAATATCCTTAACTTTTGATGTTTTTTTATCCGAATCATTCATTTTCCTCCACTGACTCACATTACTAATATTTGTTAAATAATATTTTTCACCCTCTTTTAAAACCAATTTATTATTTAAACGTATCATTCTTTCTTTCATTTTTATAAATTAGTAGATATAATTAATTAATATATACAGATGTCCTACACATAGGACAAGTTAATTCTTTTTTAAACCATTCCAATATACATTTTTTATGAAATTTATGATTACAATGGAGTACTATACTCATTTGTCTTGGAGAAAAATTATCAATACAAATAGAACATATATCATTATTTAATGTCGTACCTTGTTCTTCTAATTGGCTTTCATTTATATAATTATTTAAATTAACTCTTTCTTTATAATTTAATATTTTATCTTTTGCTATAGATGTATATTTATAACAAGCTCTTAAAAAACTACAAGATAATATACTTATACCCACAATCCATGCAATAGTATTTTCACTTGTTATTTCTTCTTGTGTATTATTAATAGGTTTATATTGTGATATATCATCTGATATATCATCTGAATTTAATGTATAATTATAAATCATTATATATTAAATAAATTATATTATTATTAAATAAATTATAAAATTTTATTATCTTTTGTTATTTTTTCTTTTAGTTTTCTTTTTTTTACTTATTATTCGTTTAATTGTTTTTCTTTTTCTTTTAATTGTTTTTCTTTTTCTTTTAATTGTTTTTCTTTTACTTTTAATTGTTTTTCTTTTAATTGTTTTTCTTTTAATTGTTTTTCTTTTACTTTTAATTGTTTTTCTTTTACTTGGGTTGCCGCCGGCCATACCCTTAAAAATTGCTTTGGCTAATGCGGGTAACCCTTTTTTCATTCCAGAAACAGCTATTTTACCTAATCCCGTCCCCAAAAATGTCCGGAATTTACTATAGATCCTATATTTTAAACTATCTTTATTTCTTTCAGTAAACATTACCTTTTTCCTTTTTATAGCTAATTTGTTTAAAAAAGAATTTACCCTTTTCAATTCTGAATTATTTATTTGTCCACTGACCCGCCGTGTCGCAGGCATGGGGAGCCCGGCCACCGTCATGTTTTTCCTATTAAAGCTATCTATCCATCCTTTATAGCTTTTCGATGCGGCCACTAAAGCAGCATTTCGTTCTCCCTGGCTACTGTCTTCCCCACCTTCCCATATATCTATATTTTCATGTATTATCTGATCCGCAAATTGTGCAAGCAGGGTACGGAGAGCATCAAGTTCTTCTTGGCTCCCGAGTGGATTCACAGTTTCATGACGAACAACTACGGCGTTAAATGCTGTATACATTTTTTCCGTATATTCCTTTGCAAACGTACTGAACAAGTCCTTCACCCGCTGATCTCTTACCGTTATTGTCTTTACTCTCATACCCCCTCCATTCATATCAGGTTTTTTTGGTGGCTGTGCCGGCGCCTGCGCGGCCGCCGCTTGCTGCTGCTGCTGCTTCTGCTGCTGCTGCGCCGACGCCTGTGGTACCTGGACTGCCTGGACTGCCTGTGCTGCCTGGGCTGCCTGTGAGTGTTCCTCCATGAGAACCGTGTATTCAAGATGTGGTTTGCGTGGCAATGGCTCTTTAGACACATTGAGAGAATGTGTTATTATTTGATTAAGAATGTCGTTTACGCGATTTATCCACGGTGTTCCATCTACCCCCGGTGTTTCATACGACATATCGTATGACTCCATTATTTTTAATTGATCTATTATAAAGTCAATTATTTCATCTTTAGCACTGGTGACAGGCTCCCCACCTGTATGACTATTAAATGTACCTATTAGAATGTTTAGAAAACTGGCTGATGTAACTTCTGTTTCATCTAATAATCTATTACTAAATAAATATATTATAGCTTCAAATATATTATTTAAAATATCCATAATATAAGCCTGTAAATACCGATTTTGTTTATTGATAATACCACGTAGCTCTATTGAGGTGGGGTGTCGAGTCCAATTTGGTAATGACATACAACACCACATATCCAACCAAGTGTCAACTGTATCTGATTCTGGTTTTTCACCAACATCACTAAATACAGACCATGCTAAACTACGCACTTTATCCAGTAGTAAATCAGATTGTATTTCTTGTAATGAGGAATAATCTTTTTTTTTATCACCTGTTTGTAACGGAGGTTTGAGATCCTGAATCCCGTACTCTTGTATATCATTAAAATCAATTTTACATTGTTTAGTCTGAAGAATTCCACACATTAATATTGATTCCACTTGTTTAAATATAAAGTCTGGTAATATAACCTCTTGTGATATATCCTTTCTTCTAATTGCGTTCATTAACTTTTTTTTTTTCCTCCTAAATGCTTGTAATAATCTCCTGTCAGTTTGCGTACCCACGACATCAATAACAGGCGGTGGGCGGCGCCGGCGCCGCCCACCGCCACGCCGGCTGGATGCGCGCGCGTCGCGCTGGCGCTGGCGCCAGGCGGCGGCGGCGGGGTTATTTACTTTTAAATTAGTATATAAAACCATAGTAGCTACTAAAAATTCATCTGGATTTGTTGTTTTTAACCACCTATATATATTTTCTTTATGTCTATTAATCTCCGCCATCACCGTCGCTGCCTCTGCCTCTGCCTCTGCCTCTGCCTCTGCCTCTGCCTCTGCCTCTGCATCTGCCTCTGCCTCTGCCTCTGCCTCCTCCTCCTCATCAGCCGATGACGGTCTTCCTCCTAATACAGCTTGGCGAACGGGTAAAAAGATAGGTTGAGAACTAAATTCTGATAGTTTACTATTCCATGCACTATAAGATTCACCGGGTTTTTTAACCAATTCTAATATTTTTAAGGGCATTTTAGAACTTTCATGTAGTTCAACCAGATGAACCCCTAAGCTACTCATTGTCCCACCATACGCATGTGTGGCATTAGTAATTAAAGCTAACATTTTTTCTTTTTCGGGCACACTCATACTTCGGAATTCCGGCATCAGTTGATAATAGTCAGAACTATTATTACTTTGTAATATCATTTCTAAATTAACCATACTATTAAGAGCTTTTAAAAAATCAGTCATTATAACCCCTTTACAATTACAAGCAATATACATGGCAGAATTCAGTACATTTTGTAATTCTACTTTATCAACATTTCGCAACCAATCTAAAAGCTCCAAAATAGATGTTTTATGGTCTGGAAAATAAACCATACTCGCTTCTATTTCAGAATCTGTTGGTAGAGAACCTTCAGTCATTTTAATTTTATAATACTTATCTATTAGTAACATACACGCCTCTTTAGGTGAAAGTTGATAATTTTCTTCCTTCATCTCCTCCGACTGTTCCTCCTCCGTCTGTTCCTCCTCACCTAAAACTACATTTCCTTTCATTAATTCTACCACCATCATTGTTTTTGGATTTGCTGCTACTGCTACTGCTGCTGCTTCTGCACCAGCAGCATCTACGCCAGCCGAGACAGTACCTCTACTTTTAATTTGTTCTTCAATAACAAATGGAAATATATGCTTATTAATTAATCCCCACAATGTCAATTTCCATTCCTCACCAGATGTACCTCCTGGATCATTTGGATATTTGGTTAATAATTTTTTGTATTTTTTTTTTTTTACTTTTAATAAAGAATTATACGTTTCGCATAGTTGTAAATGATTTTTTGTATCTAATAATTCTGGTGAACAACATAGACCACCTATTCCACATTTGAATATATCAGAAAGATACTCTATTTTACCATTTTCCCACATGCGCCATACCACTTCTTTTTTTGTTTTTTTGCTATTTCTGATTTTATCATTTATTTTTTTTAATATTTTACGTTCTTCTCCGAAACCTAACCTTTCAGCTGTATGCTGTTTATTAGTTTCAGTTTCTGGTACACTTTCAGTTTCTGGTACATTTTCAGCTCCTGGTACACTTTCAGTTTCTCCTTCAAAATCACTATCGCCTTCGTCCTGTGCGACGGCGTCATCCTCATCTACACCACCCATTCCCTCCATCTCCTCTAATTTTTCATTATTGGCGTAGCATCCAAATTTATATTTACAATCCCCCCACCTTCTGGGAGCTCCATCAACCAAGCACATTGTATCATCATTTATAACGCGTGGGTCGCCTTCTTCACATCCCACTCGTTCGGCAACCTCAAGCATTGTAATGGGTATTGAAGGGGCAGTAGCTAAAGTAAGTTCGTTCAAATCTCCACCGGGCAGGGAAAGATAGCCAATATGAGGGTCATCATTATCAAAAGCATTCAAGATTCTATCTAATTCATCCAGCTCAAGTGATTCCTGCTGGAACATCGCATCGAGTTCAAACAGCTCAAGCATCGCATCGAGTTCAGACAGCTCAAGTAATTCCTGCTGGGACATCGCATTGAGTTCAGACAGGTCCACCGTCCCTGGTCCATTCACCGTCCCTGGTCCATTCACCGTCCCTGGTCCATTCACCGCCTTTTGTTCATCAGGATCTGATTCATCAGGATCTGATTCATCCATCACACCGTCACCACTACCACCGCCATCACCACCACCACCGCCATCAAGACCGGCAATCTCACTTAATGCGTCACCATCTATTATTTCCTCACTGGCTATTGTTTCCTGACTGGTTGTTTCGCCCTCACTGGTAGCTGCGCCCGCCAGTACGGCCGCACTGGCGGCTGTTATAGGGCCTATGCCTTGAAGTTTTCGAAGTTGGTCCCATGAAGAGGTATCCAACAAATCAATAACTTTATCAAAATCTTCTATTGATGGTATATCAAATATAAATAAGACTATATTTTTAATACTTTGTAATGATTTCTTTTGGTTGCTTGTTAGTGACTGCTCCTTTGCCCAAGCCTCTTTCATTGTACCTCTAAAAGCTCTTAAACCGTCTGCAATATCCCCCATACTTATATATATATATATATATTTTTCCCCTTACTTATTTTTATTTACTTTTTCTATAGTCTATTATCTACCACTTTTTAATTTATGAATCACAAACTGTTTGGATTAAAAATATTTAAATAATTTCTTATCTATAATTATATATGAAATATGATATTAATAAATTATCATCAAAATTACATAAAGTAGAAAATGAATTAAAAAAGATTAAACGTGAAGAAATAATAAATAAATATGGAACATTTTTTGATTCAAAACAAGAAGTCTTACAATTATATATGTTATTTATGTTTTTTGGTGTTCATTGTGATGTTATTCGTGAATTACCCACTGATTATGATGTTGATTAAATTTTAAATATGTATAATATTATAAATGAATTTTTTTACTAAATTATGTGATCCAGCAAAGGCTTATATATTATTATCATTATTAGCTCTTTTAATGTATTTTGGAAATACACCTAAAAATTTTGCCAAAAATAATATAGTATTTCATGTGGCGTCTATAGTTTTATGGGTGATTATATTAAATTGGATATGTACTTTGAAATATGGTGTTAAAGTATCATGGTTTTTAGTATTCTTTCCTATAATATTTATGATTATAATGATGATATTATTAATTACTCTTGTAGATGAATTAGATATATCAAAACAAGAAATAAAAGAAATATTAGATGAAGAAGATTGTGATAAATGTAATTAATTATGTATATATATATATATATATGGCTATACAATTGAATAATGATTGTTTCAATATAATAGCTTTAATGTGTGGTCATGATGCATCACATGATTTTTTTCAAAAACCCCCCAAAGGATGGGCATCTAAAAATAGCGAATATATAAACACTAATACAACCTTAACTGGGGGTGCGCTCTATCCTATTATGACTAAACATCCGAGAGAGAAAAGGACAAAATCTAAAATAAGTCATTTACTATTTAAACGTAGAATTCATATGAATAAAGATGGTTTAAAAAAAAATTTATTACATACATTAAATACTGAATTAGAAGATTTTGAATCAAACATACAATATATTAGGGATGAAATAAATGAATTATGTGAAGAAATAAATGTTTATGATTATATTCACAAATTTGAAAATATAGATTATAATGGGAATGATATCAGAAATCCATGTTCTATTGAAGAATCTTGGATTTATGATGAAGAAGAAGAACAAATAGAAGAAGAACAAATAGAAGGACGTGGACCAAGAACACCAAGACCAAAAGTAGATGAAAGGAGCAGAAGTCGAAGCAGAAGTCGAAGCAGAAGTCGGAGCAGAAGTCGAAGAAAAAATACTGGTGGTGGACCAAGAACTTCTACAAGGTCACGCGCAATCCCCAGACAAATACTTGAAAAAAGAGAACATTTAAAGAAAGAATTAGAAGAATTATGGACACAAATAGAAGGATGGGATAACTCGGTAAAAGCGTTTTTACCCACAGAAGAAGATGAAAGTGGAAGATTACAAATGAATAATCTTATGAAAAATTATGGACCTTGTGATTTATTAACATATAAAGAATTTTTTAATCAACAACAAGTTGCTATGAGAAAACAACCAGTTGAGGATGATGTAATGGTTAAAGAATTATTTTTGGATTTTGCGAATAGACCATATACCGGAGAAATGGAAAAATGTTTAAAAGCTAATAAAGATTATCAAAATTTTCGTAAAAAATACAAGTCACTTAATTTAGAAAGATATGTAAAAACAAACTGGATGTCCAAAAGACCAAGTGCAATTGCCGATAACTCAATAAAAGAAGCATGGGTTAAAAATGAATATAAAAGAAAAGGACCTATTTTAGACAATAACCAAATTGATGCACTTAAAACACTACATACTGCTCTAATGCAAAAATGGTGTAATTTAATTTTCCCACCAGGACCAGCGTATCCAGTTATTTCTGATGCAAGTAAGTGGGAATCACATTTATATAATATGATGATAAAAGGTAAACCGGGTGATGCCGATACAAAATTATGGGAACAATTCATAAAAAAAAATAAATCATCCATTAATTTAAAACGTGGAGATCATGGTTTATTAGCTATAACCCAAGACGCTTATAATAATGGTATAGTAGTAAATAATGCCGCTGCTATGAGTGTATATAGTAAAGATGATAAATCTAAATTATTTACAACCAAGGATCAATACCATTGTCCATTACCATCAGTAATAGATCCTATGTCATATTGCCCAAGATATAATGTGAATGGTGTTCCACCACCAGGACAGGGAGCATCAAATACTAATAGGTTAATAGTAACAAATCAAGATAATTCAAGACAAATAATTATAGAATATAATATTAATAGACAACCCTTCGTTAAATTTACGATGATATTAAATGGAAATACTATTACCGAAACGGTTGAATTAGATAAAAAGAATTTACCCAAAAAATTAAGTATATTTGAAATTATCAAAAAAATAATTGAAACTTTGAAAACTCATAGCGGTGGTCAAGATGTATTTACTTATTTAGCTACTGGACCACCTGATAATACAGTTACAGATATCCTTAAAATATGTACAGGTAAATTATGTGGAGATTTTTCACAAGAACTATTTTCTATAACTAAAATATTAGAAGGTATTCCAATCGTATTTGCATCAAATGATAGACCGTCTGCAATAAGGTTTATATATATTATACAATATTTATATAACGCTGGTTTACTTAATCCTGATCAAAGTGAATGGTGGGGTGGATATTTATCAGCTAAAAATAATTTTATAATATCCTCAACAAGTGAAGCAATCAGAAGAGGGGCAACCGGTCATATAAGAAGAAAAAAGAAAACAGGTAACAAACAGAGTAAAGGTAACAAACAGAGTAAAGGTAACAAACAGGGTAAAAAAAGAAAACAACTGAAAAGAAATAAAAAAACAGAAAAAAAGAAGAAAACAGAAAAAAAGAAGAATAAATAAGCATTAAGCACTACATGCTTCGCATTCATTGGGATTAATTGTAAATTGAATAGCTTTGCTGGATGGTCTTGTTCTTAAATAATATATACCAGTTTTAAGACCCTTTTGCCATGCATAAAAATGCATAGAAGTTAATTTATTTGTATCAGGAGTAGCCATAAATAAATTTAAACTTTGAGATTGACATATATATTTACCTCTATCAGCGGCCATATCAATTATATCTTTTTGAGACATTTCCCATACAGTTTTATATCTTTCTTTAAAACAATTAGGAATTTCATCTATACCAAGAATAGATCCCTCATTGGCGATAATTTTATTTTTCATTATTGAAGACCATTGTTCAGACAACATTAAATCTTTAACTAAATAATTATTTAATACCATATATTCTCCAGCTAATACTCGCCGAGTATAAATGTTGGATATAATAGGTTCAAAACATTCATAATTACCGAGTATTTGTGCGGTTGATGCTGTAGGCATAGGAGCAACTAATAAACTATTTCTAACACCATATAATTGTATATTATTCATGAGTTCTATCCAATCATATCTATCTGATGGTTTTTCTGACCATAAATCAAATTGATATTTTCCTTGTTGAAGAGGTGAACCAATAAATGAAGAATAAGCTCCTGGATATTTATTATTACTATTTAATTTAATTTGTTTTTCTTTGGCTAATTTCATAGATGCTTTCATAGATGAATAATAAATTGTCTCAAAAATATCTTTATTTATTTGTTTCGCTTCATCACTGGTAAAAGAAATTTTCATTTCAAAAAATACATTGGCTAATCCCTGAATACCTAAACCAATTGGTCTGTGTCTTAAATTAGATGTCTTTGTTTCTGGAGTAGGATAATAATTATAATCAATAATATTATTTAAATTAATAGTCATGACTTCAATCACATCTTCTAATTTTTGATAATCAAATGTGGGTCTTAAAAATATTTCTAAATCAGTAAATCCTCCAATAAATTTCATACCTCCTGTAGAATTATCAAATATTCTTGGGAATGTGATATTTTTTGGCGTTTCTCCTGATATTAATAATGCTTTGTGAGATTTTTCTATATAATTAATATTCATATGATTACATAAATTTTTAGCCATTTTGCAATAAATACAATTTGGTTTAGAATAAATAATTAATATTAAATTAGATATATCCTTTGGTACTAAAAATTTCTTTAATGCAACTGAAGCTAAATTACATACAGCTGTTTCTTCAGGTGATGAATATTCAATAATTTCAGTACATAAATTAGATGATTTAATTGTTCCTAAATTTTGTTGATTTGATTTTTGATTACAAGCATCTTTATAAAGTAAATAAGGTGTTCCTGTCTCTATTTGAGATGTTAATATAGCAGCCCATAATTTTCTGGCATCTATTTGTTCTCTAAATCTTCCAGAATTTTCAAGTTGTTCATATAATTTATTAAATTCTAAACCATATAATTCTGATAATGTTTTACAATCATTAGGACACATTAAACTCCATTTACCACCCGATTTTACTCGCTCCATGAATAAATCAGGAATCCATAATGCATAAAATAAATCACGAGCTCTTTCTAATTCATTTCCATGATTTTTCTTTAACTCTAAAAATTCAAAGATATCGGCGTGCCATGGTTCTAAATATATCGCAAATGATCCATTTCGTTTACCTCCACCCTGATCAACATATCGTGCTGTATCATTAAATACTCGTAGCATAGGTACTATACCATTAGATTTTCCATTGGTTCCGGCGATAAATGAATTTGTAGCTCTGATATTATGAATATGTAATCCAATACCACCCGCATGTTGTGAAATAGATGCACAATCAGCTAAAGTATCATATATACCTTTAATTGAATCATCTTTCATCGCTAATAAAAAACATGAAGCAAATTGTTCTCTATTAGAGCCGGCATTATACAATGTCGGAGTGGCATGAGTAAAATAATGATTAGATATTAACTGATAAGTTTCAAACGCCTTTGATAAATTATTTCTATGAATTGATAATGATACCCTCATTATCATATCTTGAGGACGTTCTACTATCTTTTTATTAACTTTATAAAGATAACTCTTTTCTAATGTTTTAAAACCAAAAAAATCAAAATCATAATCACGAGTATAATCAATCATATTTTCAATTTCAGTTTGATTATCCATAACTAAATTATAAAAATTTTCATTAATTAATGGAGTTGATACTTCATTTGTAATTGCATTATAAAGTATTTTTACTTTTTTACTAAAACTAATTTCGGTATTTTTATGATGATTTGAGATAACTATTCTGGAGGCTAATATACTATAATCAGGATTTGTTGAATATAATGATATAGCTATTTCAGATGCTAATGTATCTAATTCAGATGTCATTACACCATCATAAATTTCAGAACAAACCTTTTGTGCAATTACTGTAGGATCAATTGTTAATTTATAAGAAAAATCATTACCATAAGATAATGATTTCATGCGATTTAAAATTTTATCAAATGATACATCTTCATAGGTTCCATTTCTTTTTGTAACACGCATAGTATAGTATAATATATAAAATGAATGTTTAAGTAAAAAATATTTTTATTAAATTGACTATTCAATCTATCATATTTTTATTATTAGCATCAATGTTATATACATATTTATATCCATGGTTATATAATCGCGTTAATCGTATAACTAAACGTGGAGAAGATATAGATGAAAAAATTGATTTAGGGAATACTGTTATAATGTTTATAACATTAAATGTAATAGTTTTAGGAATTATTACAGGAATCGGTGGAGTTGTTTTAATAAGGGATAAATTTATTAAGAAAAAAAAATAATTTAAGATTATAATTCAATATAATATATAAGATGAAAATAGCTATATGTGGTAAAATGTGTTCAGGAAAATCTACAATAGCTGATCATATAATGAGAACATTACCTGGACATAAAAAATATTCATTTGCTAAAAAAGTTAAAGATCTATGTGTTGAATTATTTGATATGAAATATAAAGATAGAAATCTTTTAATTAATTTTGCTAATAAAATGAGAGATATAGATCCCAATGTTTGGATTAATCAGATTTTTAAACAAACTCAAGGAAATGAAAATTGTATTATAGATGATTTAAGATATCAAAATGAAGTAGATGCTCTTATCAATGATGGATGGATTATTATTCAGATAAATATATCATATACTCTTCAAAAACAAAGAATTATGAAATTATATCCAGATACTTTTAAAGAACATTTAAATGCATCTAATCATATATCAGAAAAAAATAATTTTATTTTACCTAATGATCATCCTCATTTAAAATTATATGTTAATGAAACTAATCAAGATAAAATATTTCATGATATAAATGTTTTTTTAATCAAGTTTAATAAATAATATTATTATCTTTTATTTTATTAAATTTTAATTATAAATATGATATCTTTTGATAAATGGTTATATAAATCAATTTCATATGATAATAATTATCATATAAAAGATGTCTTAAATTTAATGATAGAAGATATCTTTTTTTGGATTAAAACTACTCCAGAAATAGAATGTGAATATAGTAATAATACTTTTAAAGATAATTTTTATCAAATGATTTATAATAATTATTTATATCCTGATAAAGATAATTTTACACCCTATGATGAAGAAATGTATGAATATTTTACTTTAAAATTTTCAAATGATATAAATGATTTATTTATGAAATTTAGAAATATATGTAATCTGTATAATTTAGATTTATTTCATCAAAAAAATGATAATTCATTAAATTTACAAGATTTTTTATTTGATTATTTATTAATAGAAGATCCATATTATGATTCAGATAATGATGAAAATAATATAGAAAATAATATAGATTATAATATAGATGAATTCTAAATATAAAAATTTAATGATTCAATATGGTGGATATATCCCATTTTCAATATTAGGAGGTGTTCATAAAAAGAAATCTCATAAAAAAAAGATATCTCATAAAAAAAAGAAATCTCATAAAAAAAAGATATCTCATAAAAAAACAAAACGTGTTTTATCTAATAAATATTCTATAGGAACTATAATTAGAAAAAATAACAAATTAATGGTTTTATCTAAAAAAAGAAAATGGGTGAAACTTAAAGAATAATATTTACTTATAATATAATGAATACATTAGATATTGTATTAATCAATATTATAAGTTATATGGGTGGTCTTTGTACAGCATTTGGTATATTTTTAAGATATAAGCAAGCATTATTAATTAAGACACATAGTCATGCACAATTAAAAGATTTAGTTAATAATTTAACCACCGATTTACAAAATAAAACATCATTAGGACCACCAACACCACCTATTATGGCATCTGCGCCCCCACCTCACGATATCCAAGAAATAGTTATAAGAAATACTTAATATTTCCAATATAATTCTTTTGTAATTTGTTTTAAATTATATTTATAATCATTATCAATATAAATTGTTAAATTTTGATCATTAATAAGAGGACTTTTTGATGTCCATATATTTTTCTCTAATAAAGAAGACAATCTCTTTATTCTACCATCTGGACCTTTAAATTGTTTTCTTTTATGATGTTTTAAAGACCATTCACATTGCATAGCTTCTTTCATAGTTTTAAATCCATCAATAATACAAATAGGATACCAATTTTCTTTTTTACTTGTATATTTAGCTCCACCTTTTATTTCTTTATTATGTTGTCTCCATCGTCTAAAAAAATTATTAGTCATCCCAACATATGAAAAATTATCAGATTTTATTATATATACAAGATAAGGTTCATTATTTATAGATATCATACTATAATTTATTTTTATTTTCTTCGGTAAAATAAACAATAGGGTTTCTGTTTAAGTAATTCTTCTTTAGATACTTCTCTAACACGAGTATCATTATATTCCCTCCATTTTCTATCAAGTTCATTACGACACATCGCATAATAATGACCACCACCTATTCCTCCACTTTGAATACAAATTCCTGATAATAAATAATCTTTCCCTTCATCTTCATAATCAATTAAATAATCTTCTAATGAAAGATTTATTGGAAATTTAATAAAGTTATCTTTTTTTTGATTGTTTGAATAACGCTTTAACAAAATTATAAGAATATTAGATGTTTTCCATAATTTTATTTTTTTTTCAGGTTGAACACGTTGATTACATTTATCACATTTCCATGTATTACAAGTATCTAATTTTATTTTTTTTGTATATAATGATAAACAATCATATAAAGTACTATCATTCTTTGGAATTTCTAATGATAATACCATGAAAGGATCAAAATTAATTGTAACATAATCACAATTTGTACATGATGTAACCGATAATAATTGAGAATATAGATTTTTTATAATATATGAATAATCATTATTAAAATAGTTTGACCATGAATGAACTGATTTAATTTGTAATTTTTCTAATTGAGTATTAGGTTTACCTTCAATCCTTATATCAACTCTTCTTTTTATTGAACGATGTAATAAATCCATAAAAATATTAATAAATTCTTCTGTATCATTTTGTTGAAAATTATAAAAACATATATCATTATCGTTACATTGTGTTATAAATGTGTGAATAAAATTATTAGGAACAATAACATTATTATTATCATTAGACCATAATTTTATTTGTAAATCTAACCAAGAATTATATATATCATTATTATTTCTATTTTCATTTAAAAATGAATTATTTTTAGGATGAAATTCTAATAAATGACTTAAACACTGTAGAGCTGAATTCATATAACATGTATTTCCAAGATTAGCTAATCCTTTATTACCCGAATTCATAATT
>Ga0181379_1000275_pt1 | contig 26053 bp, 39 predicted proteins | sample 2SPOviralmetaG_FD_130115 | JGI IMG/M metagenome (GOLD analysis project Ga0181379, IMG submission 130115) | Marine viral communities from the oligotrophic San Pedro Time Series (SPOT) site, San Pedro Channel, CA, USA - 2 SPOT_SRF_2009-07-10 | ecosystem: Environmental > Aquatic > Marine > Strait... | reverse complement strand
CTTGATGAAGCAAAGCCTGTCAAAGAAGAACACAAGAAAGCATGGCGTGTAGCACAATGGGTAACAACAGGCTTCTTGTGGTTTACTTGGCTCAGTCATGACATGGCAAATATTGCAGTGTTCCTACCAAGACAAATACCTTGGGACCTTATGGTATTAGTAAGTCTTATATTTGTATTTGGATTAGGATACATGTTCCGTGAAGGCGGAGGCAAGATACAAAACATTGTAATTGAAAAGCACAATACAAAATATGTTCGTAGTGCTACAATTATTGATGCAGTGTATTGGTTGTGTTTATGGTTCTTCAAAGAACTAAACGATATACCTATGTCAACAACATGGGTGTTCGTAGGACTATTATGTGGACGTGAACTTGCTATGGCAACTATGACAGGCAAGGAAAAGTTTAAGACAGTATTCCCTTTAGTAACTAAAGACTTTATTAAAATGATGATAGGGTTGGGTGCTTCAGTAGGAGTAGTGTTAATGATACACTATGTTATTGTTCCTAACCAAATAGGAATGTAACTCACAATAATAGGGTGCAACTAAGGCACCCTATTGTTTAACTTTTATATATTATCTTCTTTAGGGACAATAGATCCGTTGCCAAATAAATCAACAGCCTTCCAAGCAGAATATTTTTTCCACTTAGGTACTGAAGGTTCAGCATCATTCATTGCTAATAAAAATACTTTATCAGAGGCTTTCTTAGCCGCCTTTACAAGTGCATTGTCTTGTTTATCTTGCATCTTGTGTCTGTATTGTCTAATACTCTTATACAATATATCGTGTATGATTGCCGCTCTTGCTACATCAAATGGTGCTATAGCCCACCACATTGCTCTTGGAACTGATGCTAAGTCTGTTACGAACCCTGTTGGCACTGTGATAGTTTCTGTCTTGTTAGTGTCTCTTTTAACCTTTACACCAACACCTTTAAGTGCCTTGACTTCATCTACAGTAAGATCGTGTGTGGTATATGACAGGTCTCTACCCAACACCCATTTGCGTGGCGGGTTGAATTCTGCCATGATTTTGTTGTTAAATGTTCCCATTTTTATACTCCCTCGTTATTATAAACCTTTTTGTAGTAATATTTATTTGTAATTGCCATAAATAGTTATAAGGAAACTGAACAAATGAAAAAACGCACAAGATCAATCTTAGAAGAATTAAACAATCTCCATAGAGATCGTGATAATGATTCGTTAATCGCTACTACAGGTACTAACATCATTGAAAGTGCTGTTAACCTACTCGCTCGTATAAACGAGAACTATAGCCAAGAAGAAGCACAGGACATAGAACGTAGATTCCTAAACTCAATTAGAACCGGAGATACTAAGAAATTTAGACGTGGTATTTCAAAAGTGCAGGAGAGCAGAAAAAATGATTCTTAATGAAGGTGGCAACGTATTCAAAGACGAATCCGGTGAAGCAACTACACAACGTATCCAACAAGCAGATGTAGACCCAACATTACAGTGGATTGAAAAGATTACTGGAATGGATCATGTTAACATGAAGTTAGGTTCAACAGGAATTAAAAGTTCAAGTGGTGACTTAGATGTTGCAGTAGACAAAGACAAGTACGACAAAGCAGAAGTTGAAAAGAAACTTATGCAATGGGTAACAAAGAATCACCCAGACGATGAACCAAGACAGTGGGTAGCCAAGTCGGGTATTAATGTACACTTCAAAGCACCTATCAATGGCAAGGAAGAAAACGGATTTGTACAATTAGATTTAATGTTTGGTGAGCCAGAGTTTATGAAGTTCGCACTAAAAGGTTATGGTGACGATACAAAATACAAAGGTGTACACAGAGCAATATTAATTGCCAGTGTTGCAAAGTTCCATGGTTACAAGTTTAACAGTCAAACAGGACTTGTTGATAGAATTAATAATAAAACAGTTTCAAAAGATCCAGACGAGATTGCACAGTATCTTTTAGGCGACAATGCCAAAGGTGCAGACTTAGATAGTGTTGATAGTATCGTTGCTAAAATTAAAAGCGATCCTAATTATGAAGCAATGACAGCCGATGCTGTTAAATGGTTTGAGAAAGACGGACTAACATTACCAGAAGCAGTTCAGTATGAAGGACGTGAATGGTTTAGAAATACATTGGATAAGTTAAATGAAGTTTAGAGATTTTAAAACAGAAGCGCCTAAAGCAAAAGCAAATACTAAAGAGCCTAATGCACCTATCTCAGGTACAAACATTAAGCAGACCAAGAAGGTTGATGTAGGTGATATGGGTATTGCCAAAGCGGCTAAAGATGTTAAAGATAAAACAGTTGGTAACTTCAAAGCAGGATACGATGCAGTTAAGCAACAACAAGCACAATCAAACAAAGGTGATGGATCAGTCTTAGGTGCACTTGGTGCAATAGCAGGCACAGGTAAACAAGCAGTAGACCTTGCCAAGACAACAGTAACTCCACCAACAGACATTGTTGATGTAGGTGATGACGACAAAGATCCTAAAGCAAAAGCAGATCCTAAAGCAAAAGCAGAACCTAAAAAAGATGAACCAGAAGCAGAAAAGAAAAAGAAATATATAGGTGATCCAATTAAAAACCCTAACGATTTAATAGGTAACAAAGCAAGTTATATTGATACTAAAACTAATTTGCTATACCAATGGGACGAGAGGTCTTCAAAGTGGCATCCAGTTATTGACAAGAAAAAGCAAAAAGGTAAGTCATTAGATAGAGATAGTGGCATCAAAGGTTTCAATGCCTCAACAGGTAATTCAAGAACAATTAACGAAGGTTTAGAAGCACGTATTCAACACATTGAAGATGAAGTTATCTTTAATGGCAGTGCTGGTGCCAAGAGAGCATTAGCAAAAATTAAAAGTATGGCAAGTAGTAAAGACGATGTACAGATTAAATGGGACGGATCTCCCGCAGTCATTTTTGGCCGCGATGAGAATGGAGAGTTTATGCTCACAGACAAAGGAGGCTTTGTCGCAAAAGGATATGATGGAAAAACAAAGAACGGAGACGACCTTGAGAAGATGTTTCTTAAGCGACCCGGAGCAGTAAAAGATCCAAAAGGATTTAAGGCCTTAGGTGCTAATATGAAAAATGCTTTTGGCATTATGGAAAAGGCTACGCCTAAAGGGTTTAGAGGTTACTTCAAAGGTGATATGCTTTACTTCCATGAGCCACAACAAGAACAAGATATGTATCACTTCAAGCCTAACATTGTACAGTACACAGTTAAGACAGATAGTGATTTAGGTAAGAAAATTAATGCAAGCCAGATGGGGGTAGTAGTTCACAGAGTCATTGACAAAGATGGTAACGAACAACCATTTAAGGACTTTGACATTATGGAGGGTAATGAGTTACTTGTTATTCCTCCAGTAACAGTTTCGGAAACACCAAGTGTTGACGAAAGTAACGTTGGGAAGTTAGAGGCTTTGATAGCATCTAACGGTAGTGCAATTGACAGTTTCCTTGACAAGGCAAAACTTAAACAGATGCAAGTCTCTGACTTTCCCACTATCTTGTACACTTATATAAATCAAAAAGTGGACAGTGGATTAGACAACTTAGGAAGAGACTTTCTTAAATGGTTAGGCGACTCTAAAGTCAGTGGTAACAAGCAAAGAAAGATCCAAGAGTATGTTAGTCAAAACGTAAAAACATTCAGTGCTATATGGGATACTGTAAACGGCATCATGAGTGTAAAGAATAATATTATCGATCAACTAAACAATCAAGATGCAGATGTAAAAGCAACCATTAACGGTCAACCGGGTGGTGAAGGTTATGTCTTAGCAGACCCAGATGGCGATATGAAACTTGTTAACCGCGGCAAGGGTGGATTTACAGCGGCAAATAGATCTATACAACGATAGGAGCAAAGACTATGAAACTTAAAGAAATGTTAGATGACGTGAAAATGCACGAAATCGACGACGATATGAGAGACTTAGGTCTCGGTGGTGAGCCTGATAAAGCAGACGATGATGATGCAGATTTACAACCTGGATTTAAACAACAGCCAATGATTGTACAAGTAGGTAAAGTACTTGACAGTAGAGGCAATCCAAATCCAGTAACAACTTGTGTTGCTGATGATGGTAAAGAACATAAATGTAATCCGTCACAAGCGGCTACAATTAAAATGTTACTGACAACAGATAAAGTTAAGCCAGACATCAAGCGTCAGTTTACACAAGACATTCAACAGTCTGAAACACTTAAAATGATGTTATCAGCAGGCGACAACGATGATATGATTAGAGCATTCTTGAAGAAATATAATCCAAAGCCAGGTGATGCACCAGAGAAAAGTAACTACGAAAGTAATATCGCTTAATGATGGATTTCTTAACAGAACTGCACGAAGCGAGGATGACTCGCGACAGCGGCAATCAACGTGTACTAACATACACAGATTGCTGTGAGCGGCTATACCTTACTATGCTCACCCTTGAGTTGCTTAGAAGGTATCCACAGTTTGCTCCTGTTGCTCACGGTTATGCTAAGAAGACCACAGACAGAGATAGTTACAAACACTTTAGAATGTATGCAACAGATTTATATAACTTTGCATACTTTGTACAAGGTGACACAACGGCTTTAGGAAAACTAAAAGACCCTAAGGCCGCATTAGCAATGCGTACACGAACTACTTTACCTGCTATGGCATTCAATAGATATCTTATTGCATTGTCATCAGGTAGAACAAGTACTGTTAGTGATCAGAAAGTATTTTTAGATATTGAAAGTGCATTGCACATTGCTAACACAGACTACAAAGCAGTACGTAGAAATATTTTTAACCTAAACAGATTAGCAACAGCAGACAAAAAGAAAACTGTTACACGTTTGCTATATGCTGTTAGAGCTAAACTAAGAAGCAGTGATATCATTGAACACTTAGAAGCATTAGCGGCAGTAAGAGATCTTGAAACTGCTAAGGTTAGAGACCCAGAGCCAACTGTTTCAATAGCAGACATAAGTGTAACTGCTCGAGACTTAGGCTTCTACAGATACTTACTTGGTACTAAGAATTTAATGCTTGCCAAGAAGTTTATTGAACTTGCTAAAGATGGCAAGCCTATTCCCCCACAGATGGTAAGAGCATACATGCCTGCCATTAAATCTATAGATAATATAGTAAAAGCAGGTCCTGCCTTTATTTCCATGCTGAAAGCACTCGAAAGACGTGCATTACAGAGCCAAACTTCCAAAAAAGACTAAATAATAGTAACAACTTCATAGAGTAATGAAGATGTCCATTTAAGAGAGAAGACAATCTCTATTTTAAACATAGGAGAAATAAAATGGCTGGAATAACAAAAGTAAACGGTATTAACGTTATCGCAGGAAACGGATTAGGTCCAAGAACAAGAATCCTTTCTTTATCAAAAACAAACATCACAGCGGCGGCTATCGCAGATCTTAATTCTGTTGTAACTAACATCCAAGCAGGTGGCGTAAAAGGAACTGACGACGCAGTAAGCGTAACAGCAGTTGCTCACACATCTACTGGTGTTGCACACATCGCAGTACAAGGATCAGGCGTATTAACACCTGGTGCTGACTACTTAGGTGTAACTGGTGTAACATCTGCACTTGTTGCTGATTTTGATCAGAACCCTGCGTAATTAGTTTTTAACTAATACGAAGTTTAAAAGGGCTCAGTTTTTACTGGGCCCTTTTTTTATGACTATAAGTAATACTATGAAAGTCACGATCAGAACATTAATTGATATTACTGAAACAAGAAAACATAAACACAACGAAGTAGACAAGCAGTTGATTTTTCAACAAGCAAACTTTGCAAGTTTCTTTAATTGTTTAAGTATGCGTTTCAATCCATACTACGATGTAAGTCCTTTATGTTCTGAACAAGATGTGACTGGGGTATTTGGTACTAATTTTGAAGGAACACACAAGGTGTGGGACTTTACATTTGATGTTGAAACAGCAGTTGCTGGTGTAGATCTTATTACACTTAAAGAAGATTTTGATCTGGTTCCTGTTATTGCTAACCTTACAGAAACGATAAATACTGATAACAAAGCATTTAGAACTAAGGACAAGAAGAAGTGTAATATAACTTTTATATTACCTGAGAATGATTAGTTCTAAAGTAATAAATATTGTTATAATTTAGGCAAACATTACATCTCAAATTAGGTACTGAATAGGCCCCTTGCACGATAAACACGCAATGGAGAGAACAGATGGCAAGAGCCACTAACTTAGAAAAAGAAAACTTAGAAGCACACGTAGACCTGTGCGAACAACGATATAACGCACTCGAAGGACGTATGAAATCCATCGAGGAAAAAGTTTCAGCAATCCATGTTGATATCACGGCTGGCAATAAGTCAATGGTTAAAGTAATTGTTGGCGCTTCAGGCACTATTGTTGCTGGTCTACTTTCTACTATCATAGTAATCCTTATTAACTTTAACTAATCCTTTAGACACTAAATACAAGTGTTATGTTAGTAGAAGATATTATCACATCTCTTGTAGAAAAACAGATATGGGCACGTTCTGGAAAGAAAGTAGTCCGCAAGTATCGTTGTACCACAGGACACCGTAAAGGTCGTATTGTATCTAAAATAGGACAGTGTTTTGCGGCTCCTAACATTAAAGCAAAGATACGCATGAAGAAGACACGAGCCAGACTTGGAGCAAGAATGGCACGTAAAGCAAGAAGAACTAAACGTACTAATCCAGCAAGTATCAGAGTAAGAACTATGAACAGATCTGGAGCAGGGTTTAAAGCGCCTAACAAGCGTATAGCAATTAAGAAGAGACCGAAATGATTGTTAATGAGATAATTACTGAGGGTGCGTTACAGATTGCAGGCCGACGTGGTGGCAAGATTGTGCGTAAATACAGATGTACAAGTGGCTCACGTAAAGGACGTATTGTTGCAAAGCCAGAAACATGTAACAAACCTAAAAGAGTACAAAGTTCGATTAACATAAAGAGAGCAAAGGCAAGACGTGGCAGTGCAATGAAGATTGCATCAGCACGTAGAAAAAGAGCAGGCGGTATTTCACAACGTATTACCAGAATTAATAAGTCGGGTAGACGTAACTTAAAAAATATTCGACCTAAAACAAGAAGTAGAAAAAGGTCAAGATAATGAGATATAACGAGTTTACAATTACTGAACAACGTGCAAGAGAAATTATTGCAGAGAAGTATCCTCATTACACAGACGAACAAATTAACGAGGCAATCCCAGCAATGTTAGGTGCAGTCGCAGGAGCGGCAGGCAAGTTAGCAATGAAAGGTGCCGCGGCCGCGGGCAAGATGGCGGCTAAAGGCGCAGGACAAGTTGCGAAGGCAGGTGTAAAAGCCGCTGGACGAGTTGGACAAAAGATGGGGCAGGTTGCCGCGAAAGGTGCTAAAGGCGCCGCACAAAAACTTGCAACAAAGGCATTGAACAAAGCACAAGGAGCAGTTGCTGGAAAGATGGCACAGGCAGTATTAAAACCGGGAGCAATACTTCCGATGCCAGATGCTAAAGGACAGCAACAAGACTTTGAGATAGATGCCGTTAAGGGTAATGAGGTAACACTTAAAAACCCTAAAGCCAAACCAGGCGAACCAATCAAAACAGTTCATGTTAAGAAAGATTTGGATCCAATTATCAAACAGATGACGACAGGATAACAATGAAACTTCGTGAACTATTACAATCATTTACTATAGCAATGAGCAATGAGGAATCAGAAGTATTGAACCAAATGTCTACGGAGTCTTTGACTCCTATTCATGCTTATACGCCAAGAGAACAATTCGTAATTGAATCTCTTATTCGTAAAGCCTTAGTAAGTAAAGTAATTAAAAATGGTAATGTACTGGTAATGGCTAATGAAGCATACAAACCCTGAGATAATAAAAACCTTAAATGAGATTATGGAGGCTGGACTCGCCGAGTACCCCGTGCCATTTAAAAAAGGTAATAGCATACGCATTAAGAATGTTGTTATGCGTAAGAACGGTAAAGGGTACCACGTATTCAACCTTATAGATAAACAGCATGTTATTTTTACTCAGTCTAAAACCACAGCATTAGCAGTTGCACACTGCACAGCACACGGTTTAGACTATCACGTGACAGATATAAGACGTTTAGAGGAGAAAATGAGTAAATACTATAACGATGCAATATTTTATAAGTACACAGTAGAGCATTCAAAAGACGAAGTACGTGCAGATTCGGCGCAGATGCGTTTTGAAATAGCAATAGACGAATGTATGCGTATCAGGGATCAGATTGAGAACTATCTTTTTGATAAATAAATGTAGTTAAAGGGAACAGATAATGAGAATAAGCCATTTTAATAAACCGATCACAGCAAAGAGCCTTAACGAGAGCTTAGGCAAAAGATTCGGCGAAACAATAGACGTAGACAAATTTTCAACAGAACAGTTGATGGACGCAAGAAACAAATTGCGTACAGACTTGCATGATATCGAAACTAACGAATCATTTGATGCAGTAGGTAACCAAGATTACCAAAAGAAAAACATGTTCCTAAAAGTTATTAATCAGGCAATTGAAGAAAGAGCAAATATTGTTGAAGGCGATATTGATACAAACACAGCAATTACAGAAGGCGCAGAAGAAGCCGCTACATTAGTTATGGCCGCAAAGGACATGGTTGATAGAGTTACAGGCTGGATGGAAGACACAGCAGAAATGCAAACAGAATCAATGCTTGAAATAGGCGACAAAATTAGAGACGAAATGGGCTCAGAACAATCAGAAGCATTCATTGGCACAGTTAAGCCAGCATTAGAACAATTATTCACAACACTCGAAACTACACGAGATGCATTAACAGGCGGCGTAGCCGTACTGACAGGCGAGGGTGCACCAGAGACAATGGGCGACGAAGCACCAGCAGAAGAAGATCCAGAAATGGAACCAACAGTTGACGCAGATGCAGAAGCACCAGCGGAAGGCGATGATGAGTTTGCGGCGGCAGAGCCAGCAACAGGCGGCGAAGAAGAAGCCGGCAGAGCTACACGTGAGTCAATTGAACGATCAAGACGTATTGGTACTATACTTGGAGGTGCTGACTCAAAAAAAAAGTAATTGAGTCTGCTTCACCCAATCTAACGAAAATCTTAAATTTACTTGTAAAAAACAAAACTGAGAAAGTTTCTTGGGACGAGTTAAATGCGTTCATGGATAACATGGGTGGCGAACAACATGACCAAGAAACTTTTAAAGCAGTGTACGATCAAGATCCAGTAGTTCAAAACCTTGTAGCAAGTTTTGATCCAGAAGGTGTCGTACTAAAAGGCGGCGAAGAAGTAACTCCTCCAGCACAAGGCGATGACACAGTTGACCAAATGGCTCAAAGTGCAACGTCTAATGCAATGCAATAATCCACTTATAAAAAAACACTTGACTTCATAACGTAAGTACTGTATAATGTACAGTACATTAAAGGTTTGAAATGGAAAACTATAAAGAAGTCGCAGATCAGTGGGTATGGCATTCACGTTATCCTCAATATAAAGAGTTTGAAACTCTATTTGATAACATCATTGCAGATGATGAAAGCACTGGCACGACAACAGTAGACGGCGAGCAAATCTACATACCAAAAGATAATCAAGACTACCAAAGAATACAAGATAGGTTCTTTGTATGGCTTGAACAGCAACTTGCATTTAAAGATATAACCGAATTCAAATGTATTGAGTCTTGGATCATCTACTATCAAAAAGGTGGATACCAAGGACTTCATGTGCATCAAGGAGATATGGATAAGAATACTTTTAGTGCAGTTGTACACTTAGATGATGTTCCAATATATCATAATACAAAGAATAAGTTTAACGGTATGCTTTTTTCAATAATGCCAGAACCCAATGGATATCAACACCCACAACACTTTCCAAGTGTACAAGGAGGCATAGTATGCCTTGAAGGTAAAGTGTGGCATGGTGTATATCCTACAGACAGTATCAGACGTACTGTCGTTTACGATATAGAATATAATAGGAGATAATTTGTCATTAATAACAGAACGCTATTCGTATAGCGAAATCAAAAGACAGGCAGTTGACGGTAAACGTTTATATGCTTGTCCAGACGGTAATGCAGTAGCAAGTGTTACTACTATTTTAGATAAAACAAAAGACAAGTCTGGATTGATTGCTTGGCGTAAACGTGTAGGCGAACAAAAAGCCAAAGAGATTGTTACTGAAGCGGCCAGTGTTGGAACACGTATGCACAAGTATCTTGAAGACTATATCGAATTTGCTGAATGGCCTACACCAGGTGGCAATCCATATGCCCAACAGGCACATAAAATGGCAACAGTAATTAAAGAAGAAGCAATGACACATGTCGATGAGATATGGGGATCAGAGATTAACTTGTTTCACCCTAAAATTTATGCAGGTACCACAGACCTTGTAGGACAGTACAAAGGACAACCTGCTATCATGGACTTTAAACAAACTAATAAGCCTAAGAAAGCAGAATGGGTAGACGATTACTATTTGCAGATGGTTGCTTATGCATTAGCACATAACGAAATATACGACACAAACATACGCGAAGGGCATATATTCATGTGTAGTCGCGACTTACAGTACCAACAGTTTGATTTACTACCAGAGAACTTCGACGAGTGGGAACAAAAGTGGTGGGATCGTGTGTATATGTACTACGATAAGTTCGCTTGAAGTCGATAAATACTAATAACAATTTAGGAGTTATTAAGTGGCTGTAGTTCAAATATCAAGAATTCAAATACGTAGAGGACGCAAAAACAGTGGTTCTGGAATACCTCAACTTGCAGGTGGAGAACTTGGGTGGGCAGTAGACTCACAAGAACTATACATTGGTAACGGTAGTGTTAGTGAAGGTTCACCAGCAGTAGGTAACACAAAGGTACTAACAGAAAACGATAATCTGTTTACACTTGCAGACCAATACACATACAAAGATGGCACAATACAAACTGGTGCAACAGTTAGTGGCCCAATCAAAAGAACACTTCAGAGCAGATTAGATGACATCGTTAGTATTAAATCTTTCGGTGGAGTAGGTGACGGATCAGATCAAACAACAACATTACAACGTGCAGTTGACCAGTTGTTTATTAATACTGCAACTAAAGGCACACCACAAAGTAGAGTTACACTTGTTTTAGAAGCAGGTACTTACAATATTACAAACTCAATTAAGGTTCCTCCATATGCAACAATCAAAGGTGCAGGAAGAAACAAAACATTTATAGTACAGACAGGTAACTATCCTATCTTTACAACAGTGAACAGTACAAGTACTCCAGGTTCATATGCCGCAGACAGTTCAAGTACATCACTTAACCAAGCACAAGATATTATTATCGAAGGCATGACATTAGAACACACGCTATCAAGTTTTACAGGAATTGAACTTGTAAGTTGTAAGAACAGTGTGTTTAAGAATTTGAACATCAAAGGTCCTTGGACTTCAGGCACAGGTATTGTTGCCGCAAGTATTGGAGTTAGCATGGCTAACCTAAGTACAGTTGTTGGATCATTTAATAACTTGTTTAGTGACGTTAACATTAATGGATATGCACATGGTGTTAAGAGCGATGACGATACATATGAAAATACATTTACAAATTGTATATTCGATGTTCTATCATACGGTGTGTGGTTTGGAGAAAACACAGTTGTTGGTTCTCAAGGACAGTCAACAGGACCACAGAAGAACTTGTTTGAAAGTTCTACATTTAATAACATTGACAGGAATGCAATTATATTTCAAGTAGGAAAATACAATACAAGTTCAAATAACAAATTTACAAACGTAGGTAACAACGGCGGTACAAGTACAGCAGTTGCCTACACTATTATTAACAGTGTACAAGATGGTAACAAGAGTTGTGGAGATTGGTTTAGTAGAACAAACGATCTTATGTTAGATACTGCTTTCCAAACTACTCCTTACATATCAGAGATACAAGGACCTATCCACACAGGATACAGTTTTAGTAACAAGATATCAACAGTACAACAAAATGCTTTTGAAACTATTTTTAGACTCCCAGGTGATTACACTCGCACATACGTTATTGACTATCAGTATAAAAGTAATCAAGTAGATGCAATGCGCCAAGGTATGTTAGAAGTTATTGTTAACAAAACTAATGACTCTGTAACATACAGTGACACATATGATTATAATGGAGATGCAGGTTTTGCAACTACATTAGAATTAAAAGCACAACTATTTGATATGAACAGCGATACTGTTAACGACACATTAGCAATAAGAATGAAGAATACAGTAGTGAGTGAGAATGCCGACTTTACATATAAAGTATCAATTAAAAATTAAATAGAGTTAGCATGTTTTCAGAAGTATATGAGAATCGATTAATCAAGTGGAAGGCACTTCGAGACACCCTCGAGACATCTATAGATCCATTGCGTGAGGTAGTTGAATATTACTCAAACGCACCTATCGTACACAACAAAAGTATAAACATGTGGGATCAAAGCACGTGGCGTGGTCCTTGGGAACTTATCCAAGAAAATGGCTATACAGACACTTGCATTTTATTAGGAATATGTTATACTTTACAATTAACTGAACGGTTTTCAAAGAACCGTTTTGAGATACATATTATTACGGAAGTAGAAAAACAGGAAACCTTTATGCTTTTATCCATGGGACAGACATTCATACAACCTATGGGCAAACGCATAATATCACATAACGAAGCGCCAGGAAGTTGGGTACCACAAAAGGTATACAAGTTGCCAGCACTTCACTAAATATTTTTTTGTTAACGCAAGAAGAAAGAAGAGGAAGTCAATGTCAAATATCAACATAATGAAACGTGATGGCACCACAGAGCCATTAGATGTAAACAAGATCCACAAAGTGGTTGAGTTTGCTTGTGAAGGACTGACAGGAGTTAGTTCGAGTCAAGTAGAAATGAGCTCACACATACAATTTTACGATGGCATGACGTCAAGTGAAATTCAAGAGATTATGATCAAGTCAGCAAATGATTTGATTACGTTAGAAAATCCTAACTACCAATTTGTTGCATCACGTTTATTATTGTACGCAACATATAAAGATGTTTATGGCGAATTTGATAATGCTCCTCTTATGTCAATGATCCAGAAAAACATCGACCGTGGTGTATATGATCCTGACATTTTAAATCAATACACACCAGAAGAAATTTTAACATTAGACAAATACATAAAACGCAACCGTGATGAGAACTTTACATACGCAGGCCTAAGACAAATTGTTGACAAGTACCTGTGTCAGGATAGAAGCTCAGGACAACTGTTTGAAACTCCGCAACACATGTACATGATGATTGCCGCGACACTATTTGCTAATTATCCAGCAGAATCACGCATGTATTATGTAAGGAGATATTATGACGCGACCTCACTTTTTAAAATCAACATACCGACCCCAGTCATGGCTGGTGTTAGAACTCCTGTCCGCCAGTTTGCTTCTTGCGTTTTGGTTGACAGTGATGATTCTCTCAATTCCATTTTTAGTAGTGATATGGCTATTGGACGTTATACGGCGCAAAGGGCGGGTATCGGAATCAACAGTGGTAGAGTTAGAGCAATCAACTCTAAAATCAGAGGCGGAGAAGTTGCCCACACAGGAGTAATTCCGTTCCTAAAGAAATTTGAAAGCACAGTACGTTGTTGTACACAAAATGGTGTACGTGGCGGAAGTGCAACTGTTCACTTTCCATTATGGCATTATGAAATTGAAGACATCCTTGTACTAAAGAATAACAAAGGTACAGAGGACAATAGAGTACGTAAGTTAGATTATTCAATTCAACTTAATAAATTAATGTATGAACGATTTTTGTCAGGTGGTGACATAAGTCTTTTCTCGCCACACGCAGTAGAAGGATTATACGAAGCCTTTTATGCAGACCAAGATAAGTTTGAAAGACTTTACAAGGCGGCAGAGAAAGATCCTAACATTAAAAAGAAAACTATTCCAGCAATGGAGTTGTTTGGATCAATGCTTAAAGAACGTGCTGAAACAGGACGTATATATCTTATGAACGTTGACCATGCTAATACACACAGTTCATTTAAAGACACAGTGTATATGAGTAACTTGTGTCAAGAGATTACATTACCAACTAAACCACTTACACACATCGATGATGAAGAAGGTGAAATTGCATTGTGTATTCTAAGTGCTATTAATGTTGGACTATTAAAAGAGTTAGACGACTTAGAAGAACTATGCGAGTTGGCAGTAAGAGCATTAGATGAAATTATTGATTACCAAAGATATCCTGTGAAGGCGGCTGAAATATCTACTAAAAGAAGACGTTCATTAGGAGTAGGTTATATTGGACTTGCACATTACTTGGCTCGCGAAGGAGTTAAATACAGTGACAAGAAGGCATTAACAAAAGTACATGAACTGTCAGAAGCATTTCAATACTACTTGTTAACAGCATCTAATAAACTTGCTGAAGAGAAAGGTAAATGTGAATACTTTGATAGAACCAAGTATGCAGATGGTATCTTACCAATTGATACATACAAAAAGGATCTTGATGAAGTTTGTAACATTAAGTTAAAATATGATTGGGATAATCTTAAATCACGTATCGCAGAACACGGCTTACGGCATTCAACGTTGTCCGCACAAATGCCATCGGAGAGCAGTTCCATTGTGTCGAACGCCACCAACGGAATTGAACCACCAAGAGGGTACTTGTCCGTTAAGAAGTCCAAGAAAGGGCCTCTTAAGCAGATTGTTCCACAGTATACTACACTAAAGAATCACTATACTCTATTATGGGATATGCCAAGCAATGAAGGGTATATTAATATAGTAGCAGTAATGCAGAAGTTTTTTGATCAGGCAATTAGTGGTAACTGGTCATACAATCCAACACACTTTGAAAATAATGAAGTTCCTATGAGTATTATGTTTAAGGACTTATTAAATACATATAAGTACGGTTGGAAAACGAGTTATTATCAAAATACTTACGACTTTAAGGGGGCTGATGAGGTAGAAGAACCTGCATCTGAGATAAGTACTCCACTTGTACAAATTGAACGTACTGAATTTAATGGTACAGATGATGAGTATGAGGAATATTGCGACAGTTGTGCAATTTAGTACTTGACAACGTAAGCAAAAGATAGTAACATATACAGATACATAGAGAGAGGTGCATTAGAAATGTCAACAAAGAAAACAGTGTTCAATAAGAACAAGGTAGATTTCACAAAGCAACACATGTTCTTTGGAGAGGATCAGAATACACAAAGGTACGATACGTTTCGTTACCCAGAGTTTGATAAGTTAAATCAAACAATGTTAGGATACTTTTGGCGTCCTGAAGAAGTAAGTCTACAGAAAGACAGAGCAGACTATGCCAACTTCAGACCAGAGCAAAAGCACATCTTTACAAGTAATTTAAAATACCAAACACTACTTGATAGTGTACAAGGAAGAGGACCATGTCTTGCTTTCTTACCATATGTTTCCGTTCCAGAATTAGAAAGTTGTATTGTAGCATGGGACTTCTTTGAAACTATTCATAGTCGTTCATATACACACATTGTAAAAAATGTTTATGCTGATCCAGGTGAAGTATTTGATACTATACTTGATGATGAAAGAATTATTGAACGTGCTGAAAGTGTTACTAAAGAGTACGACAAGTTTTATAATATTGCTAACGAACACTTTAATCAAGGTAAGCACACTATATACGAAGTTAAGAAGCAACTATACAAAGCAATGATGACTGTAAACATCTTAGAAGGTTTACGTTTTTATGTTTCATTCGCTTGTACATTTGCATTTGGCGAACTAAAGATGATGGAAGGATCTGCAAAGATCATTTCATTAATTGCACGTGATGAAGCAACACACCTAAATTTATCTACACACATTCTAAAGCATTGGATGAAAGGTGATGACGACAAGGACTTTGTTAAGATTGCAAAAGAGTGCGAAGAAGACATTTATCAGATGTGGCGTGAATGTGTTGACGAAGAAAAACGTTGGGCAGACTACTTGTTTAAAGATGGATCTATTATTGGATTGAATGAAAACTTGTTACATGCTTATGTAGAGTTTATTGCTAACAAGAGATTGAAAGCACTTGGACTTAAAACAATTTACGATCGCCCACTTAATACTAATCCGTTACCTTGGACACAACATTGGTTGTCAAGTGCAGGATTACAAGTTGCACCACAAGAAACAGAAGTTGAAAGTTACTTGATTGGTGGTATTAAACAAGACGTAGAGAAAGATACGTTTAAAGGTTTTAGTTTATAATCAAACAAACAAAGGAAGTACAATGAGCAAACAACCAACAGTCGTTTATTCAAAGCCATCTTGTCCGTCTTGCGTCAAAGCAAAATCATTATTGGACAATTTAAAAATTGAATACACAGTAAGAGAAGTCGGAACTGATATTACACGTGAGCAATTACTTGAAGAATTTGAAGTAAATGGTATGCCACAGCCAAGATCGGTGCCGCAAGTTATCCTTAACGGTAAGTATATAGGAGGATATGAAGCATTGGCTTCGTATGTTGAAGAACACGGAATAGAAGGAACACAACAATAATGCTATTAGAAGTACCATATAAAAAAGGCGATACTGTATCAATTAAACTTGTTTCAGGAGAAGAAGTAGTTGCTCGTATCGAAGCGATTAATGATACTTCTTTTAAACTACACAAGCCATTAACATTGATGCAAGGACCCAAGGGAGTTGTATTAGGCTCGTTTATGATGACTGCTGATCCACTTAAAGATATTACATTACCAAAAACAAGTGTTATGGTAATTGCAGAGTGTGAGAAGTCAACATCAAAAAAGTATATTGAAGTAACAACAGGGATACAAACATTATCATGAGTAACAAATTAATTTTAATTGATATTGACGGTGTAGTATTAGACTGGAAAAATAGTTTCTTACAATTCATGGCTTTGGAAGGCATTGTTGAAGTAGACAATACAAAGTACAAAGTTGCAGAATGGATGCAAGAACGACATGGTAAAGAGATAAGTGAAGAACAAGGTAAGTTTATGGTTGAATATTTCAATCGTAGTGCCTGGATTGCTTTCTTGGAACCATTTAGAGATAGTGTAGAGGTGATAACTGCCCTTAAAGCAAAAGGCTATGAATTTAAGGCGATTACATCACTGCATACGGATAGACCTGCACAAGCACTTCGTAAGATGAACTTACAAGATGTGTTTGGTGAAGGTACAATTTCCGACATTACCTTTTTACCTACGGGTGCTGGCAAAGAAGAAGCACTTGCAAAGTATGAAGGTTCAGGGGCCTGGTGGGTGGAAGATAAGGTAGAAAACGCTATTGCTGGTAAGCAAGTTGGGTTGAAGCCTATCGTTATCGAACACGAATATAACAAAGATATATTCAAGGACGATATCCCAACTGCAAAGTTCTGGAGCACTGTTTACAAAATCATTACAGGAGAAAGATATGTCAACAATTCATGAGCAAATTATTGCTGAATACGAAAACTATATGAAAGAGTCTGAAGCATTCGATACAAAGAGTGTTAAGGCGGCGGCGGCAAGAGCAAGAAAAGCCTTAGGAAACATGGGTAAACTTGCAAAGTCACGTAGAGCAGAAATCCAAGAGAAGAAAAACTCTCTATAATTTCTATATTATTATACAAGGGAACGGTACAATAAGTAACATAATTGTACTGTTTCCTTGATAAATAGATTCCTATAACTAAATATAAGTATAAATTAGAGGGTACTTAAATAATATAATGAGCAACGGAAATTTAAAATGGTATAACCCGGTTAAAGGGTTTGGTTTTATTACACCGCAAGGTGCAACCAAGGACATCTTTGTCCATATTACAGAATTCAAAAAAGCAGGTATTGTAGAGGACTCAATCGTTGAAGGTATGGCACTGACATACGACGAAGTAGAGTTCAGAGGTAAGACAGTAGCCGGCAATCTCAAGAAAGACTAAATCCTATGAAGTGTACTCAAGGCGATGTAGCCCACATCACTTTTTCAATTCGACCGCAAAATGTTGGACTGATAGTAAAAGTAAAAGAGTATATAGGACAGTTTGAAAAGGGTGAACAATTCCAATTCAGAGGAATGCCTTGTCAATGTTTAATATCTGATCACTATTGGTGGATAGAAGCAGACGACATTTCAACATTACTTGGGCCAAGTCCCCAAGCCTACATTGCTGATAGTTGGCTCGAGCCAATTAAACAGCCCAAAAAAGCAATAAAATTAAAAAAAGAACTTGACATCTTCAACTAAAGATGTTTAAATAGTATTGTAACGTTGAAGCCAATCAACTGCAAACTGGACCCGGGGGCGGTACCCGGCGCCTCCACCATAAACACATTAGGCACACAATTATAGTGTGCTTATGATGGGGGCGAATTAGGATCGACAGGTGTAAGAGAGAACGTGGAGTTACCGGTAGGCGATGACCGTAAATCAAGCAAAACCATAGACGCAAACGAAAACTTTGCTCTTGCGGCCTAATTAGTTAGGCTACGGGGTTGGCAACTTACCTGGCAACAGAAAAGTTGCACTTTAAGGAGACAAGTGTTACGGTAGCACGACTGGCTCCAACCCAGTAAGACAGGGTTCAATTCCTTGGTCTCCTGCCAATTTAGGTTGACTTTATTAACTAAAGAAAGTATAATAATAACATGAGAATAATAAATCTAACCGCACCTTTTAATCATACGATAATCTATGATTACTATTCGCCACGTGATGAAAGTTTAATTTGGAAAGAACTTAATGAATTAAGTCCTATCCTTGCAGATAAAACAACAACAGGTGATCCACGTAGTAGTGGAATGCTTGGTTTGAATTTGGATAACTTTTACCAAGAAGATAGAACCAAAAGTCATATACTTCAAGCAAACAGATTAATTTATAATATTACAGATGATCTGAAAGAAAATCCATTCCTAAAGTATTTGGATATGACTAACGATGATCTAACACAACTCAATTATTATCCAGATGGTAGTTCATATGCACATCATGCCGACCATGCAACAATTAGTGCAGTAACTACATTTTGGAAAACACCAAAAGAATTTACCGGAGGTGAACTAAAGTTCACAGAGTATGATTACTCTCCACATATGGATAACAATACAACTATCCTATTTCCAAGTTTTGAACAACACGAAGTAACCAAAGTAATTGGTAAAGGTCGTTTTAGTCTTAACCAATTCTACTTCATTAATCGTTGACAAACACCAAATAATATGTTACATTAATAATACAATTTAACTTTGAGGCAACTATTATGACAATGCATCTTGAAAGAGGTCTTACTACACTTAACACTCGTAAGGCTAAAAAGAAAACAAAATTTACACAAAAGCAAATCGACAAGTGGACTGTAGAAATGCGTCAGCATAACAAACGTATGCGAAAAATACATTGTCATCATATGCAAATGACACTTGATGATTATATCGATTACATTCATGGTAGGTACAAACGTAAGGTAACTGATACACAACCTACAAATAGAGATCCTTGGCATTACTCACCGCCCATGGTTCGAGAAACAGAAAACATTCCAAGTCTAACATCTAAAGAAAGTTTCGCACCAGCAGTTAAGAAAGAAACTATGCAGTACACAGGTGAACGTAAACTTGTAGGTATTGCTATGATGCACAAGTCTAATCTTGTTCCTGTATTTGCAGACGACGATGATAAGACAGGACAAAAAGCCGCAACTGAATATGCACAAATGCGTAGGAATTAATGAAGAAGCATTGGAATAAGATACGTACTACTATAATAATATTAATTGCTATGATTGGAATCGGTATTGGTAGTTACGGTGCTGGTACATTTTATCCTAACTATTGGACAAAGAATAATCATATAACAAAAGCCAAGGCGGCATTCAATGAGGAGTGGAAAGCATTTGGTTTCCAACAACCAAGCATTGAATATACAAACAACTACGAATTCATTATAAGTGTTAGTCGTTGTGTAGACTTTTTGAATATGACTATACCGCACGAAAAACGTGTTCCTAAAATGATTATTATAGCAATGGCTGTTCTTGAAACAGGATATGGCAAGAGTAGATTTGCTCTTGAAGGCAATAACTTATTTGGTTACAGAACATGGGATCCAGAAGCCCCACAAATGAAACCAAAAGAACTACCTGACGCAGAGTTTGGTGTAAAGAAATACAAAACCAAATGCGATAGTGTTCAAGATATGATTCGTAATGTAAACGAGTATCATGCATACGAAGAATATAGATTTGAACGTGCTAAACAATTTGAATCAGGTAAAATAAATTTAGATACACAAATTGATATGTTATCTGAATGGAGTACTAACCCAAAGTATACTTCACTTGTTAAACTAAAAGTTAAGAAAATCAAAGATATTTTAAGTAAAAATAAATTGGTAAAGTAATGGTTGACTTTTATTCAAATATTGTATATACTATAGGGACAATGAAAAGGCAAACAAGGAGGCTTTAAAATGGCAGGCGTGTTAAAAAATGCAGTAATCGGAGTTGCTCTTGTATCCATGTTGGGTGCATGTAGTACAATGACTCAGGTTGCTGAAAGAGATACTTATGCAGAACCTAAATGGTATGCGAAGTGTCAAGAAATTGGATCAGAAGGAGGATTTTTATTCTGGTTCGGTACTGATTATGTTTACTCTTGTGGTAAAGGTGTAAGCACATTTGATCAGGCGGCAGTTGCTCAGGCAAAAACGTTCGCACTAAAAGGTGTTGCTGAAAGAATACACAGTAACATAAAAGCATCTACATCTGTAGATATTAAAAACGAAAGCAAAAATACAAGAACATACGTTGAACACATTGTTGATAAGACAGCAGTAAGACGTCAACTTGAATCTGAGAAGTACACATATATGTATGGTGGACAATATCACACATTTATGAAGATCAAGATGACTAAAGAAGTCTTTGAATCTTTGATTAACGAAGCAAAAGCAACACAGAGTTAATTATGTATAACGTGTTTATATATGCAGTCGTAATCTGTTTTCTAATCATGCTTGGGGCCTGTAGTTCGGCACCCAAGAATTTAGCAAACAAACCGCAATACTGTTACACTGACGAAACTATTATTAACAAAGACGACAAGGTCAGTAGTGAAACAAAAGTCGAATGTACTGATAGGCCCAATCTAAAGAATAACATGATTGTGAAAACAGGCGTTGCAGACTCTTGCAGACCACACTATTACTATGTTACCATTGCTGGTAAACAGGAGCAAAGGCGTGGCTTTGTATGTCGTAAACTTGATGTGAATGGAGAGCATGGTGGTTGGGAGATTATTAATCCTAAGTTTATGTATTAGTTTAACAGCCTGTGGTACACCTACACGTACTTACATTAGTGATAGTGTGGGTAGTAGTGCTAACACAAGTTATTCACCTAATACATCTTACATTAGTATAGTATCAAACTTTGCTAAATGGAAGTCATACAAACTTCCTGCAGAGGATCAGTTGCTACAAGAACAAGCCGTATTCTTTGCATTAGATAATTTGCAAGAAGGCGATACTACTGAATGGGTTGGCAAAGAAAATGCATCACATGGTAAAGTTAGAGTAGTAATGACTTACCCAATGGGTGGTGGCTTCTGTAGAGTATTGCTATCGCAAATTAACTACAAACAAAAGGTTCGTAGTTTTAAAGAGACTGCTTGTAAGAACGGCTCCAGCAAATGGAAGTTTGTTAGATAAAGTAGCATAAATGTTGTGGTTATAACTACGATAAATATTACGTTAAGGAGATAACTATGATATTTGGATTCATTACCTTTTTAACTGCATTAGTAATTAGTGCAGTTGCAATATACTATTCCGTAGCAGGACTTGCCGCAATCTTCGCGGCCGCAGTTATTCCCATTATTGTAATGGGTGTATCATTAGAAGTTGGTAAATTAGTTACCGCGGTGTGGTTACATAGGTATTGGGATCGTGCCACATGGTGGTTAAAAACTTATCTTTCTTTAGCAGTATTTGTTCTTATGTTTATTACAAGCATGGGTATCTTTGGATTCTTATCTAAAGCACACATTGAACAAACAAGCATGTCGCAAGAACAAGTTGCTCTTATTGAAACACTTGATGACAAGCAGAACAGAGCAACAGCCAAAATTACAAGGTGGCAGGACGAACTTGACCGCTTAATGAAAGGACAAGATGTTCGAGTTGATAACCTTATTGACAGAGAAAATGACGCTCTTAAAGATCTTTATGCCCAGATTGAGAAAGAGAAAGAAAACGTCAGAGCAGATGCAGACAAGCAAATCAAACTACAAAACGATAGATTAGAACAAGCCAAGTTACGTAAGTTTACAGATATTAAAGCGGCCAAGGATAGATTTGAAGGATCCTTAGGTGGTGGTACAAAATATGACGAAGCAGTTGAAAAAGCAAAAGCAAACGAATTAAGTGTTGCCAGTTCAGCACAAAAAGAAATTAGAAAGATTAACACAAATCTAATAACAGTACTTGCAGAGGTTGACACCAAGTATGCAGATAGTATTAAAGCAATCAATGATAGAATACAAACGTTACGTAATCAAGCAAATACTAAGACAGTAGACATTGACAGTCGTGTAGATGAACTTGAAGGTTTTATTGAAGCAGAGCAAGTTAAGATTGATGATGTACGTGAAGAAAAGTTTGTGTACGAAAAAGAATATCGTAAACTTGAAGCAGAAGTAGGACCAATCAAATACATTGCTGAATTTGTTTACGGTGAGAATGCAGATAACAACTTACTTGAAGAAGCAGTAAGATGGGTTATTATTGTTATTATATTTGTATTTGATCCACTTGCAGTACTATTACTAATTGCATCACAGTACACATTTAACTGGGCAAGAGAGAATAGGAACGGAGGTGGTTCGCCGGGAAAGTCCGAACCGAAGTCCAATCCAAATAGTCCAGCCCCAGGTTACACCGAAGCAGAATGGGACGAAGCACACAGACAGAACTATGAGTTTGATCGTGCTAAAGTAATTGATGCCAACGAGCCTCCAGAAATAGATTTAGTCCAACCTGAACCTGAAGAACCAAAAGAACAAACATTGCACGAGATGGCAATGGAAGGGTTCAAAGAAGAACAAGAACAACGTGCTATAGAAGAACGCAATGAAGAATTTGCGGAAATGTATGCACAGGCAGACAATGCACAACCAATCAAAGAAGAACCATTACCACCAGAAGTTACCAACTTAGACAAATGGAACGATTGGGTTGAAAAAGCAAACCAAGAAGCAGAAAAGAATCCAGAAGAAACAACAAAACTTCCAGACACTAAAAACAGAATCTTTTATAGTGCAGAGATAGAAGATCAAAAAAAAACTCCGGACGGAATCAATTACATGAAAAAGGAAGGCAACAAGCAAGTACGAAAGACCAGTACACCGAAGTCGTAGAGCCTTACACTCAAAACGCAGAACAAAGCGAACAGTCACTTTTCAAAGACATCCTTAAAAGACGTTAATAAGTACTTAGATGACAAAAGAATTAAAAATGAATCTGATCACTGCTCCGGATACACTACAAAATGATAATCCAAGCATACTACTTGTCAACCCAAGTAATGTAGACAAAGAACAATTCAACGGTATTGCTAAAGACTTCAAAAGCGATATCAATTTATATCTTTTCCAAGAAGAGATACCAGAAGACACAGACCAGTGGCTGATTAATATTGCTAACACGGTTGATTACATTTACGTAAATTTAGACCAATCAAAAAGAATTGAGTGGTTAACTGGCTGGTTGTTGAAGTTTAATAAAACTTTTTACTTGACAACTGCCGACCATATGTCGTATAATATTATTAATGTTAAAAAAGTTTACGACATGACACAAGTAGCAGAAGGAGTAAACTACTTTGAAGTATGACAAAGGCGAGAAGAAATATAAAGGACTATATGTTGAAGTTAGGAATGGGGACATGAATGGTGCCTTACGTAAATTCAAACGTAAAGTTAATGACGACGGTGTGCTACTAACACTAAAAGATAAACAGGCTTATCAAAAGCCGAGCGAGAAACGTAAGATGGCAAAAGCGGCAGGTAGAGCCAGACATCTTAAAAAAATTGCAAAAAGAAAAGAAGAATATGGCTATTAAACTAAAAGCAGATTTATGGTTCCCAAGTATTGTCTGGGCAACATTAGACTTAGGTGCAGACATTGCCTGGCTTAAACAATACTCAGATCAATTAAGACATGCAGACCCAGAAGGTGAAAGTGTAAGTAACTCAGGTGGTTGGCAAAGTCGTTCAGTTGAATGGCCAGAGTTCCAAGAACAGAGTACTCCATGGGAACTAAAAAAGTTTAAAACACAATTAGATGAAGCAGTGGGTGTTGCAGTTAATCAAGCAGGCTTTCCACAACTACACTTAAACAATATGTGGTTTAATATTAATGGTCACAAAGATCATAACATGCTACACGATCATCAAGGAAGTTTGATTAGTGGTGTAGTATATACAAATGTTATTGATCCAGACAAGATGGGTAATATTGAATTCCATAGAGAAGATAGTGCAATTCATTTTATTCCACCTCTTGATAGGTACAATCACTTTACAAGTCAAAAAGGTAGTTACGCACCTAAAGACAACTTGCTATTATTATTTCCAAGTTGGCTTAAACATAGTGTATGTAGTAACATGAGCAAAAGCGAACGTTATAGTATTAGTTTTAATTATGGTCCAGGAACACCAAGACCACCACAGTTACCAGAATGAAAAAAGTAAGTCTATTTGAAACGCCAATGTGGCAAAGTAAATTACCTGATAGTATAGATACATCTTGGCTTACAGAAATAGCATACGAAAAATATGCATTAGGTAAACTAAATGATTGTAATGGATTTCAAACATTTGAAAACGAAGAAGAAATGAGTTTTATGTTTCCTCTTCCACAAGGATTAAAGTTACAAGAATATCTTGATAGTATGGTAAACAACATTGCAAAAGAATTAGGGTTACCTATGGTAAGTTTACTTAACTACTGGTTGAATATAAATCCAACCGGAGCATATAATAATTTACACAAGCATAGAAATGCTTTACTTGTAGGAAACTTGTATCTGAAAGTACCAGACACTAACAGTGGCGGCATTGAATTTGTACGTGACGATGATGCAGACTATTATGTGCCAACAGATGCAGACTATAATCCTACTGTAGGAACAAGACTTACTGTACAACCACAAGAAAGAGATATTATTGTATTTCCAGGTTGGCAATCACATGCAGTTAAGATTAATAAACACAACCTTGATAGGGTGAGCCTATCATTTAATTATGGAGCAATTACACAATGAGAATCGAACAAGATGTTAAGTTAGATTACAAAGACGTACTGTTTAAGCCTAAAAGGTCTAAATTAGAAAGTAGACGCGATGTTGACTTGACTCGAACGTTCAAGTTTCATCATGGTAATGAATGGACCGGAGTACCGATCATGTCAAGTAACATGGACGGTGTTGGTACATTCGAGATGGCAAAGGTACTGCAAGAACACAAAATGATTACTGTGATGCGAAAGCATTACTCACTTGATGACTGGAAAGAACAGAGTCAAGGAGTGAAGATGAAGTATCTAAGTGTTTGCACAGGTACAGGAGTTATTTGGGATAAAGATGCAAAAGACTATGCTACTATGAAAGCAGTCTTAGAAATGTATCCAGACATTAAGTTTATTACTATTGATGTTGCAAATGCTTATCATGAAAACTATGCAGACTTTATTGCAAAGGTTAGAGATGCATACCCAGACAAAACTATTATTGCTGGTAATGTTATATCAGCAGAGATGACAGAAGAACTTATTATCAAAGGTGCTGACATTGTCAAGTGTGGTATTGGTCCAGGATCAGTATGTACTACACGACTAATGACAGGTGTTGGTGTGCCACAACTATCAGGCATTATTGAATGTGCTGATGCGGCTAACGGTATCGGTGG
>Ga0181379_1000273_pt1 | contig 26197 bp, 14 predicted proteins | sample 2SPOviralmetaG_FD_130115 | JGI IMG/M metagenome (GOLD analysis project Ga0181379, IMG submission 130115) | Marine viral communities from the oligotrophic San Pedro Time Series (SPOT) site, San Pedro Channel, CA, USA - 2 SPOT_SRF_2009-07-10 | ecosystem: Environmental > Aquatic > Marine > Strait... | reverse complement strand
TTAGCGCTATTAGTTCATGATGAGTCTGGTAAATGGGAGAGACCCGATAATATTTTAAACAACTGGAGGGTTACAAAAACATGCTTACGATTAGGTAGTAGGATTATTGGTAAATGTATGATGGGTAGTACTTCAAATGCTTTAGATAAAGGTGGAGAAAACTTTAAAAAACTATACAATGCCTCAGATGTCGCAAAAAGAAATAGAAATGGTCAGACAAAGTCTGGCTTATACTCTCTGTTTATCCCAATGGAGTGGAACTATGAAGGATTTATTGATGAGTATGGAATTCCAGTCTTTACTACTCCTGATATCGACAGACTCACACCAGACGGTGAATTAATAGATTTAGGCGTAATAGATAGCTGGCAAAACGAGGTTGATGGTTTAAAAGATGACCAAGACGCTTTGAATGAGTTTTACCGTCAGTTCCCAAGAACAACTGAGCACGCGTTTAGGGATGAGACTAAAGGAAGTATATTTAATTTAATTAAAATATACGAGCAGATAGATTACAATGAAGAGATGTCTAGAACATTAGGAATTACTCAAGGTAATTTTCAGTGGGTGAGTGGAATTAAAGATTCTCAAGTTATATTTTATCCAGATCCAAAAGGTAGATTTAAAGTTAGTTGGGTTCCACCTCAACAACTACAAAACAGAGTAATACTTAAAAACGGTATCAAATATCCGGGTAACGAGCACATGGGCGCTTTTGGTTGCGATAGTTACGATATATCAGGGACGGTAGATGGACAGGGATCAAAAGGAGCTTTACACGGTTTAACTAGGTTTAGCATGGAAGACGCTCCGGCTAACAGTTTCTTTTTAGAATACTTGTCAAGACCACCAACAGCTGAAATATTCTTTGAGGACGTTCTAATGGCTTTAGTATTTTACGGGATGCCTATACTTGCGGAAAACAATAAACCTCGTCTATTGTATTATCTGAGACGAAGAGGATATAGAGGTTTTAGCATGAACAGACCTGATAAGATATGGAACAAATTGTCTGTTGCAGAAAAAGAGGTGGGTGGTATGCCTAACTCTTCAGAAGATATAAAACAAGCTCACGCCGCTGCAATCGAGATGTATATTCAAGATCACGTTGGTATAAAACAAGATGGTAGTCATGGTGACTTATATTTCAACGAGTTATTAAATGATTGGAGTAAATTCGACATAAACAAAAGAACAAAGCATGATGCATCGATAAGTTCTGGTTTAGCTATTATGGCTAACAACAGGCACTTGTATGCGCCAAATGCTAAGATAGAAAAACAACCGTTAAGTATACATATTTCAAAATATTCAAATACTGGGGGTATGTCTAAAATAATTAAAAAATAAGATGAATAGACGAACTACAAATAATTTCTTTCCTAGCCAAGTAGTTGGTGATGCTGAGAAAATTAGTTATGAATACGGTTTAAAGGTTGCTCGTGCTATTGAACGAGAGTGGTTTGACAACAGCTCTAATGGTAGTAGGTATAATAAAGGATTAAACAATTTTCACAATTTAAGATTATACGCTAGAGGCGAGCAGTCCATCCAAAAATATAAAGATGAATTATCTATAAATGGTGATTTATCGTATCTAAACTTAGATTGGAAACCAGTTCCAATTATCCCAAAGTTTGTTGACATAGTTGTTAACGGAATCGCAGAAAAACTATATGATATAAAGGCATACTCGCAAGATCAGGCTGGAGTAAGCAAGCGTACTGATTATATGGAGAGTTTACTTAAGGACATGAAGCTTAAAGATTTTGATGCTCAAACTAAACAATCGTTAAACATTGATCTATCAACAACTCCACCAGAAAAACTTCCAGACTCAGAAGAAGAATTAGAACTACACATGCAATTGAACTATAAGCAAGCGGTTGAGCTAGCTGAGGAAGCGGCTTTAAGCGTCTTGTTTAAAGGTAATAACTACGATTTAATAAAAAGAAGGTTCTACCAAGATTTAACAATACTAGGCATTGGAGCTGTAAAAACTTCTTTTAACACGTCTGAAGGGGTGGTTATAGACTATGTTGATCCAGCTAACTTAGTTTATTCGCATACAGAATCACCATATTTTGAAGACATATACTATGTTGGTGAGGTAAAAGAAATTCCAATTAACGAGTTAGTTAAAGAGTTTCCACACTTAGAGCACGAGGATTTAGAAGGTATATCTAAGAAAAATAGTAGCTACGCAGATATGGGTCGTAGAAACCGTGATAACGATAATAACAAAATTCAGGTACTATACTTTAACTATAAAACTTATATGAATGAAGTTTATAAAGTTAAGGAAACAGCTAGTGGTTCTGCTAAAATAATAAAGAAGGACGATAACTTTAACCCACCTGCGGACGTAGACTTTAAGTTCTCTAAACTACAAAGAGCCGTTGAGTGTTTATATGAAGGAGCATTAATCCTTGGTACTGATAAATTACTTAAATGGGAGATGGCAAGAAATATGATGCGCCCTAAAAGTGATTATACTAAAGTTAAAATGAACTACGCTATCTGTGCACCAAGAATGTACGAGGGGCGAATAGAATCACTTGTAAGCAGAATAACTGGATTCGCTGACATGATACAACTAACTCATTTAAAACTTCAACAGGTATTGTCTAGAATGGTTCCTGATGGTGTTTATTTAGATGCTGATGGTTTAGCAGAGATCGACTTAGGTAATGGTACTAATTACAATCCACAAGAAGCTTTAAATATGTACTTCCAAACGGGTTCTGTTATCGGTAGATCATTAACTCAAGACGGTGACCAAAACGCTGGTAAAACACCTATACAAGAAATATCTAATAGCAGTGCCGCTGCTAATAAAATGGCGGGGTTAATCAGTACTTACAACTACTATTTACAAATGATTAGAGATACGACTGGTTTAAACGAGGCTAGAGACGCTTCTACGCCAGACGCTAAATCATTAGTCGGTATACAAAAAATGGCTGCAGCAAACTCAAATGTAGCAACAAGACATATCTTACAAAGTGGTATGTTCTTAACAGCAGAAGTTGCTGAATCATTATCTTTAAGAATATCTGACATACTAGAATATTCTCCAACAAAAGACGCTTTCATACAATCTATAGGTGTTCACAATGTCGCTACATTAAAAGAGATGGCAGAGTTACACTTATACGATTTTGGTATATTTTTAGAGTTAGCACCAGATGATGAAGAGAAACAAATGTTAGAAAACAACATACAAACATCTATACAACAAGGATCAATAGATTTAGAAGATGCAATTGATTTAAGAAATATTAGAAATATTAAGCTAGCTAATCAAATGCTTAAGATTACTAGAAAGAAAAAAGCAGAGTTAAAGCAAAAACAAGAACTTGAGATGACAGAGGCTCAAGGTAAGTCTCAAGCAGAAGCTTCAAAGGCGGCTGCGGAAGCAGAAACTCAAAAAGCTCAAGCAGCTCACGCTTTAAATATCGAGTTAGAAAATGTTAAATCACAAAACAAAACTCAGCAAATGCAAATGGAGTCTGAGATTAAAAAGGAACTCATGCAAATGGAGTTTGAAATCAACGTAAAACTTCAAGAAATGAACATGAAGGAGGTTGATATGAAAGACACAAGAAAAGAAGATCGTAAAGACGAAAGAACAAAAATGCAAGCATCACAACAAAGTGAGCTTATTGATCAAAGATTAAACAAGAAACCACCTAAAAAGTTTGAGTCCTCAGGTAATGATATAATGAGTGGCGAATTTGGTTTAGGTGGATTTGGTCCTAAGTAAAATTATTAACTATTATTATATTATATTATGGCAGAAAAAGAAGAGCCAATCGCTGATAGCGAAACTGGCAAAATTAAAGTAAAGAAAAAAGAAGCAAAACAACCAGACGGTAACGAAACAAAAGGTAATGTTACTAAGGTTGCAGCTAAAATGAAGAAACCAGCCGAAGCTGTTGAACCAACAGTTACAAAGGTTGATTTAAACAATCCACCAGAAGAAAAATCAGTCGAAGAGGTTAAACCTGAGGCTGAAGCACAAGAAGTGGAAAAACAAGATGCGCCGGTAGTAGAGGAAATCACTAACGAAACTGTAGAAGAAGTTGAAGAGGTAGCTACTGAAGCTGCTGAAGCTATAAAAGAGTCTATGGAGACTGGCGAGCCTTTACCAGAGAACATCCAGAAATTAGTTGACTTTATGGATGAGACCGGTGGTGATTTAAATGACTACGTTAAGCTTAATAGGGATTACAGTGAGATGGACAATCAAGATATATTGTATGAGCACTATAAGCAAACTAAACCTCATTTAAACGCAGAAGAAATTAACTTCCTTTTGGAAGATCAATTCTCATTTGACGAAGATGTAGACGACGATAGAGAAATACGTAGAAAAAAACTAGCGTTAAAAGAGCAAGTTGCAAACGCTAAATCTCAATTGGAAGAGAGTAAATCCAAATACTATGAAGAAATTAAAGCTGGGTCTAAATTAACTGACGACCAACAAAAAGCTATTGATTTCTTTAATAGATACAACAAGGAAAAAGCGGGTAACGAAGAGGTAGCAAATAAACAAAAATCTACTTTCTTAAATAAAACCGAGCAGGTTTTTAACGACAAATTCAAAGGTTTTGAATATGAGGTCGGAGATAAGAAATTTAGATACAATGTAAACAATGCTGGAGCGGTTAAGGATACTCAGGTAGATATTAATAATTTTGTCAAGAAGTTCTTGAATGAAAATAATGAAATGTCAGATGCCCAAGGTTACCACAAATCACTTTACACAGCAATGAATGCTGATGCTATTGCTAAACACTTTTACGAACAAGGTCAGGCTGATGCTATGAAAAATAGTGTTGAAAATGCTAAAAACATAGATATGAGTCCTAGACAATCACATGGTACTGTTAGTGCTGGTGGTATAACCGTAAGAGCTTTAGGTGAAAATACCGCTGACTTCAAATTTAAAATTAAAAACAAAAAATAACAAATTAAAAATTAAAAATTATGGCAATTACTAATGGAACTTTGTTGAATGTACAACCAGCTACTGGTCAGTCTGCATTATCAACAAACTACTTAGACTTAGCGTCTACAGCTGGACAAGGCTGGGCGCAACAGTACTTACCAGATCTAATGGAAAAAGAAGCTGAAATTTATGGTCCTAGGACTATTTCTGGTTTCCTTTCGCAAGTTGGAGCTGAAGAATCTATGACTGCTGATCAAGTTGTTTGGTCTGAGCAAGGTAGATTACACTTATCTTATACAGGTAAATGTACAGATGATGATGCTGCTACAGGTGGTATTATTGAAATTGAAAATGACATCGACGGAAATGATGTTGGAACTAACCACGCTATTAGAGTTAACGACACTGTTCTTATCGCGTGCTCAACTAACGGTGCTACTTGTAAAGCTGTTGTTGTTTCTGTTGACAGAACAACTCCTGCTGCTACTATTAACGTTGCTCCTTATGGATTTGGTAACTTATTAGCTGCTTCTATTACAGATGATGCTGCTGGTTCTACTGCTGATTCATTAACTATATTAGTTTATGGTTCTGAATTCAAAAAAGGAGACACGTATGATGGTGCTGATTCAAGAGGTGCTAATCAACCACAGTTTAAATCGTTCTCTAACAAACCAATCATAATGAAAGATTACTACGAAGTATCAGGTTCTGATGCATCTAGAATTGGTTGGGTTGAAATAGCTGCTGAGGAAGGTCAATCAGGTTACTTATGGTATTTAAAAGCTGAAGCTGACACAAGAGCTCGTTTCACTGATTACTTAGAAATGGCTATGTTAGAAGCTAAGCTTGGTGGTCCTGCATTTGCTACTGCTGCTGCAAGTTTATATGGTGGTTTAAATGCTAATGCGGATTTAACTGATGACCATATTTATGGTTCTAACACAGGTGATGTTACTGGTACTCAAGGTTTATTTGACGCTATTGAAACAAGAGGTAATGTTACTTCTGGTATTACTGGTGTTAACGCTGCAACTGATTTAGCTGAGTTTGACGCTATCTTAGCTGAGTTTGACAAGCAAGGTGCTATTGAAGAAAACATGATGTTTGTAAACAGAGCTACTTCGTTAGCAATGGACGACATGTTAGCTTCTATGAATTCTTACGGAGCTGGAGGTACTTCTTACGGGGTATTTGACAACGAAGAAGATATGGCATTAAACTTAGGATTCTCTGGTTTCAGAAGAGGTTCTTATGACTTTTACAAGTCTGACTTCAGATACTTAAATGACTTAGCAACAAGAGGTGGTATCAATGCTGCTGCTGGTTCTAACGCTATTAGAGGGGTTATGATTCCTGCTGGAACTTCAACTGTTTATGACCAAATGTTAGGAAAGAATCTTAAGAGACCTTTCTTACACGTTCGTTATAGAGCTTCTCAAGCTGATGACAGAAAGATGAAAACATGGGTTACTGGTTCTGTTGGAGCTACTACATCTGCTTTAGATGCAATGGAGATTCACATGTTAACTGAAAGATGTTTAATTACTCAAGGTGCTAACAATTTCATGTTAATGAAATAAGCATTTATATTTAAAGAGACTGGGATTAATTTCCCAGTCCCTTTTATTTTATTAATTTATATTATATTATATTATGGCAAAGAAAACAAAGAAAGTTGAGGTAGAACCTCAAATTGAAACAATGGAAGAAGTAGTTACAGAGTTTTTTGAAGAACCTGTAGCTGAAGAACCAAAAGCTAGAGAAAGATTAAAACCTGCAAATGAGTGGGAAATTAAAGACAGATTATATCTTTTAAAAAACTATCAAAAACCGTTATCAAGATCTATTAAATCCGCAGATATATACTGGTTTGACGAAGAAAAAGGTTATGAAAGAGAGTTGAAATACACTTCAAATCAAAAAACAGTTTTTGTAGAGGAAATGAAAGGTGATCAAAGGTTAGAGCATATAGTTTTTAGAAGCGGAAGCCTTCACGTGCCTAGAAACAAAGTAACTTTACAAAAACTATTATCACTATACCACCCTGCAAAAGGAGTGTTATACGAAGAATGGAAACCTGCTGCTGTTGCAGCTGAAGAGATAGATGTTTTAGAATTACAAGTTGATGCTTTAGTTGCCGCTAAAAATATCGATATCGATATGGCTGAAGCTATTATGCGTGTAGAAAAAGGATCTGAGGTATCTAAGTTGAGTTCTAAAGAACTTAAAAGAGATTTACTTATATTTGCCCGTAACAATCCTAAACTATTCTTAGAGCTAGCGGACGATGAAAACGTAATGCTAAGAAACTTTGGTATCAGAGCTGTTGAAGATGGTATATTAAGATTATCTTCTGATCAAAGAAACTTTATGTGGGGTAGCAACGGGAGAAAGTTAATGGTGATACCATTTGACGAACATCCATATACCGCTTTAGCACATTGGTTTAAAACTGATGAAGGTATGGAAATCTACTCTAATATAGAGAAAAGATTAAATCAATAACAAAATAATATGGTTGTCCTTCGGGGCAACCATTTATTAAAATTTAATTATATGACAGAAAAATCAAAAGGCTTAGGAGACTCAATAGAAAAATTTACAAAAGCAACGGGAATAAAAAAAATTGTTGATACTGTTAACAAAGCTAGAGGTAAAAAAGATTGCGGTTGCAATAAAAGAAAAAACAGTTTAAACGAAATGTTCCCATATAAAAAATAACAAATGGCAATAAGTATAGATGATGTATATCAAAAAGTTTTAGTTTTAGCTAATAAAGAACAAAGAGGATATATAACTCCTCAAGAATTCAATTTACTAGCAGACCAAGCTCAAATGGAAATATTTGAACAGTATTTTTATGATCAAAACCAAGCTGATAGAAATCTAAAAAATTCTACAGAGTTTTCTAATGTTGATGAAATGTTAGATGAGAAAATATCTATATTTAAAGAAATATCAACAATAGCTATGACGGGCGCTAAAGGTGTTTTACCAACAAGGCTATATAGATTAGGTATGGTTTACCATCCAAACCAAGGGATAGAGCTAGAGCAGTTAACAGAAGAAGAAGTATTGTACTTAAACTTATCTCCATTAGCTAAACCATCAAGTTCTTTCCCGGCTTACGTGAGAGTAGAGTTTGATGTGATTAGAACATATCCAGCTGTAAGTGCTGTGTCTTGCAATTACATTAGAAAACCTAAAACTCCTGAATGGACATACGTGGTGGTTAATGAAAAAGCACTATACAATCCAAATGTAAATACGGTAAATTTTGAACTGCACGCAAGCGAAGAGACAGAGTTGGTTTACAAAATATTATCTTTAGCTGGTATAGTAATAGCAAAACCAGGGTTAGGTACTTACGCTGACCAACAATCAACAGCACAGAAAACACAAGAAAAACAATAACACATGGGATTATACAACGGCAATCTTGGTAATTACTACTCTAACCCAAGTTTAGAGACACTAGGTGGTTATCAATTTATATCAATAACAGATATTATTAATAATTTTAGAGTAGCCTATGTAGGTGAGGATAAAGTTATATCAAAAATATCTAGAGCAGATATTAGATTTCACGCTTTACGAGGATTACAAGAATTAACCTATGATACATTTAGATCTTGTAAAACATTAGAATTAGAAATTCCACCAAGCTTACAACTACCATTACCACATGACTATGTAAATTACGTAAAAATTTCTTGGGTAGACTCTAGTGGAAAATGTCACGTAATCAAACAATGCAATACTTGTCCAAAAGATCCTGTTTCTTACGAGCAGGACGATGACGGCGAAATAATTGTTACTAATAAAGGAAAAACAATAGATCCAATAGTAGAAGACTCTACAACCTGGGCTAACGCTCAAAGCGTTAACTCTGGAAACACCAGTATTAATAACGATGATACTACTTACGAGACAAATCTTGGTCAAAGATATGGACTTGATCCTCAGCACGCTAATATTAACGGTTGTTTTTGGATCAATTGTAAAAATGGAAAAATATATTTTGACTCTAATTTAGCTGGAAAAACTGTGATTATACAATACATAAGTGATGGCGTTGCTAAAGACGAGGAAATGATGGTGCATAAGTTTGCTGAGGAAGCAATGTATAGACATATAGCTTGGGCAATATTAAACACAAGAGCTAACACGGATCGTAATATTGTTGCCACATATAAAAAAGAAAGGTCTGCTGCTGTTAGAAACGCTAAGATAAGATTATCAAGTATAAAATTAGAGGAGATTACCCAGATACTAAGGGGTAAATCTAAATGGATTAAACACTAGAATATGCCGCAATTAAATAAAGGATTCTCTAAGAGTAAAATGAACAAAGACATGGACGAGCGTGTCGTTCCTACTGGAGAATATAGAGACGCTTTAAACGTTCAAATATCATCATCAGACGATTCTGACGTTGGATCGGCGCAAAGTTTATTAGGAAATGTTTTAATGTCAGCGGGTATGGTGCCTGTTGGTAGTACGTGTGTGGGTAGTATTGCTCATAATAAAGAAGATAAAATATATTATCTAGTTGCTGGCCCTCGTTATGACCAAACCATTAGCTCTAATACTGAAGGTGTTTGGAAAGATTATATTATAGAGTATGACGTAAAAACTGAAAGCTTTAAATATGTGTTTGTTGATATATATAGAGTTCATCTAAAAACAACAGGCACTTCAACTAGTAGAGATATATCTATAGCGTTATCGTCACCAACACTTAGTGTTGTTAGAAAAGAAATGATCATTAACGGCTTTGCTGGTGGTAGTCAAGTTATATACTCCAACGACTCACAAATAACAGAAGTCATCTCGCAGGGCACTCCTCCAAATACTATAAACATATACAGTGACGATGTCGATTACAATACAACTTCAGTTCCAAGTTCTACGTTATTACAATGTACATCTAAGCGAATTTTAAATTTTAGTTACGCATGTTACGATAGTAGTAAGTGTGATCAAAAAGATAAATATATAACAGGTATCAATATAATTGATGATATGTTGTTTTGGACAGACAATGATACTGAGCCAAAGAAAATAAACATAACAAGATCTATAAGTGGTACTGGTGGTACTACTGAACTACCGGATCCTCTTTTGACATTTAACGGTGATAACGCTGATTGGCACACTAGATTATGTATAACACCTGACTCACATCATGAACTTAGAGTTAAAAAAAGAAGTATTGATAACGTTTGGTATGTCGCAGAAGAAAATGTAACGGTAATTAAAAAAGGTCCTAGAACTCCTCCAAGGTTAATAATGTCTAAACACGAGGATGATAGAGATGCTCAAACATTCTCTAAAACAAACTCAAATCCTTCGTCTGGTATTTCTGGCCCTCCATCGGCGTCAGGTAATTCTTTTGTGGTAAATTTTGGTGGAACAACAAATCCTGTTAAAAACCCAGGTGATACCATGAGTGGTTTTACGTTGGACGACGCCGTACACTGGAAAATTGGTGACATGATATTAATGAACCAAGACTATGCTGATGAAGATGATGCCAACAGTGCTGAGGGATTTACGGAACACGACGTTAGAGCTACAGTTACATCAGTACCAGGCACTGTACCAAATAACAGTGGCTATGAATTAACAATACAATCTATAGATAGAGAATCTATTGATGAAGAGCAAAAAGTGTGGAGATTAAGGTTGGAAGAAAAGAAACCAATGTTTGAGTTTAAATTTGTTCGATTTGCTTATAGATATAAATATGAAGATGGTGAGTTTTCAACTTATTCACCTTTTTCTGAGTTAGCTTTTTTACCTGGAGAATATGATTATCTTCCTAAAAAAGGTTTTAATCTAGGTATGACAAACAGGTTGAGACAATTAAAAATAGCTGATTATATTACAGAAGACTCTGAAAGACCTCAAGATGTAGTTCAAGTTGATTTACTTTATAAAGACGAAAGCTCCCCAAACATATATACTGTAGAGTCTATTAAAATGACAGATGGTTGGTCACTTGAGGGTGAAAAACTGTGGCCAGATCCGCTTAACCACCCATCATCACCAGCTTTACCTTCTTGGTTTACTAGTAGGTTTAGAGGTGAGTACGAGGTTACTTCAGAATTAATAAACGCTACGGTTCCTTCAAACCAATTATTGAGACCATGGGATAACGTTCCAAGAAAAGCGCTAGCACAAGAAATAACTAGCAATAGATTAGTTTACGGTAATTATGTGCAAAACTTTGATGTAACACACCCTTGGGCTGACAATGAAATAAAGCCAATTATTAACGTTAATCTTTTTGCTCTTGACGCTCCACTAAACGCTCCTGAAGGTACATCACAAAACCCTTTAAACGGTGAGGATAATTTAGAAGGCTTTGCTTCACCAGTTAAAACTTGTAGATCTTTACGTACATATCAAGTTGGGGTTGTATATGGTGATGAGTACGGGAGGGAAACACCGGTGTTAGCTGGTAAAAAAGGTACTGGTAGTTTAACTATAGATGTTAAAAACTCTAGCACAATAAATAAACTTAGAGTTGATATAGGTTCAAATGCACCAACATTTGCTTATTATTACAAGTTGTTTGTAAAAGAAACGTCAAATGAGTTTTACAACATGGCTATGGATCGTTGGTATGATGCTGAAGATGGTAATATATGGTTGTCATTTGCTAGTGCTGATAGAAATAAAGTAGATGGAGAAACTTTTATAATATTAAAAAAGAAACACGATTCTCACGAACCAGTTACTGATCCAGCAAGATACAAAATATTAGCTATAGAAAATGAAGCACCAGATTTTATTAAAACAAATACTAAATCATTAGGTCAAGTCACAGGTACAATTGGCTCGTCTACTATTGGGTTTCCGCTAGAAGATTATGATAAAATACGGTTTGATGGAGCTATTAGTGGTTATGATGATGTTTTAGGAGCTGGTAGCCCTGAGGGAGGCACGGATTTAATGGGTAAAATACATGCTGGTACTCTTTGGATGAGAGCGAGAACAGTTAACGTAAAATCAGATTGGTATCAAGTTTCAAATATGAAAGGTGGTACAACTGCAGGCGGACAAGAGTTTAAATCAGACAAACCATTTGGGCCAGACATGGCTTTTACTTCTACTGATGGTACTTATGCTGGTAGAGTTGCTGGTGTAAAGATAGAATTTGCGGATAGAAAAGTAGAGAATAAAAAAGAATTTGAAGGAAGATTCTTTGTAAAAATATATAAGGACTTAGTTTTAATAGATAACTTATTGACGTCAGCTGAGCCAGAGTACAGGGTTACTAGTGCTGCTAAAATTGGATACTTCAATATGCCAAAGGGTAAAGGTTACAAAATCTCTGGCGCAAGTGGTGAAACAAATTGGGAAAGATGTGGTGTTAACAATGAGGGGGATTTACTTAGTGGTGCTAGTGGTAATTGTGATGGTGAGGATTGCGCTGGCTTGAGTTGTAGTGATAATGAGTTGTTTTTTAAAACAGCTATGAACGGGTTTAAAGATGGTGCGGGTTGGGGTGCCACTTGTGCTGGGATGAACTCTACACAAAGGTGGACGCGAAATAGCGGTGGGCGTTTTCATTTTGACGCCATGTACGTTAGAGGTGCAAAAGCCTCCAATGGTTATAACTGCGATCCTGATAGAGAGTGCTTGAGTGATAATTGTAAAACTGGTTGTACTAGAGGTTTAGGAGTTCACGGTGCTGGTGGAGTTCCTCAAGGATCCATGGATATTGGTTATATAACATCAGGTATTTACAAGTGGTACTCACAAGATGATAAAGACTTTATGGCGTTGCTTAAAACAGCGGGTACTAATTTTAGATTTAGGGAGGATGAAGAAGGGATAGTATATACTGTTAAAAATAGTTATGGAACAAATCCTAACGGAGATGGTCTTTCACCTGATTGTGCTCGTTATGGTGCACACCACTGTTTCCATGAAAAATCAGATGGAGATGGATCTGTTTATAATTGGGGCCCTTCTGGTAATAACAAGTGGAGGTGGAGAATTGACTTTGAAAGAGCTGACATGCCTGGTGTTGCTTTGCCAGATCCTCAGTCTACTGAAAAATACCACCCACTAGGAGGTAAGGCCGCAACTAAAACACCTGGTGTTCAAGAATTAGGTTATTGGGGAGGTAGACATAAGCACGAGCATTGGAGAGTGAATATTAATGATCCAAGAAGAAATTCAGGCTCCAGAACCATGAGAGTACCAACACCGCCTGGTTATGGTGGTGGAAGTTCTGGTATGACTATTTTGCAAAGTAGCAGTAGTGGTATGACTAGAAATGATGGTGATTTTATAGATGGAAGAACACAAACTTGTAGGTGGAGACAGCACGCTTCAAAATATCATTATATAGAAATAGTTGAGCCAATTGAAGATGAAGATAGCGATTGGAGTTCTAAAAACCCTGCTGTTTGGGAGACAGAGCCTAAGGAGGATGTTGGTATGGATATATATTATGAAGCTTCTCCAGCACTACCGATAAGAGTTGATTACAAAACAAATGAACAGTTTGCCCCTTACGGATCTATTGTTATGGGTGATTACGGACCACCATTCCCAGCTAACACAACTATTATAAGTTGGAGTGGTAATACAGCTACATTAAGCAATAGTGTTACTGTGCCTAGCGCTGGATTTAGATTTGTATTCTTAAGACAAGATGGTCTCAGGACACACGCTATCCACAAATACGCAGGTGGTACTGTGTTTCCTTATACGTCAAACGTAATACAAATAAGAAGTATACCTGTTCCACCAGTGGTTCCTAACGTATATTCTGACGCTCCACACAACCAACCAGTAACACTGGCTTGGCATAATGCTTATGCTTTTGGTAATGGGATAGAGTCTGATAGAATACGTGATGACTATAATCAGAAAACAATTACCAACGGTGTTAAAGCTTCTACTGTTATGGCAACGCCTTACAAGGAGGAAAGAAGAAAAACAGGTTTAATACACTCTGGTATATACAACTCTACTAGTGGTGTCAATAATTTGAACCAATTTATAGCGGCAGAAAAGATAACTAAAGATATGAACCCTTCGTATGGCAGTATTCAAAAGCTACATACAAGAGATTCTAACATAGTTGTACTACATGAGGATAAGTGTATGAAAGTATTAGCTGATAAAAATGCTTTGTTTAATGCTGATGGCAAATCAAACGTAGCTGTATCATCTAACTTTTTAGGATCAGATCAACCTTTTGCTACTAAGTATGGTATATCTACAAATCCTGAATCATGCGCTGTAGACTTAGCTGGTAGATTATACTTTGCCGACAGATCAAGAGGAGCCGTTTTAAGACTATCTAACGATGGTATTACAAATATATCTGACTATGGTATGAAAGATTGGTTTAATGACCACCTAAACCCTCATACAACAAAAATATGTGGTTCATTTGATCAAAAGAAAAGTTTATACAATATAACTATAACGGGTAAAATAGAGCCAAAAATTCCAGACAACGAACCAGATGATGATATTATTAACGAAGAGGTTAATGGCTGTGGTTGTGATGATGACAAGGGTGATGGTAGGGGTGATGAGATTATTCATGCTAAAGAAGGATCGTACAACGGTTTCGAGAGTAGTAGTAATTTAATATCATTTTCAAAAACACTTAGCTTTAGTGAAAACAGTAAGGGTTGGATTTCTTTTAAATCTTTTATACCAGAAAATGGTCTTAGTATAAATAACAATTACTACACGTTTAAAAACGGGCACATGTATAGACATCATTATAACGAGGTTAGAAATTATTTTTATGGTGTACAGTATGACTCTAGTTTAACAGTGTTGTTTAATGACAACCCATCTAGTGTTAAAAGTTTTGCAACACTTAATTACGAGGGCACGCAAGCTAGGATTACATCGAGAAAAGATGATAAAGAGTATTTCAATCTAAACTCTAAGAACGGTTGGTATGTTGATAATATAATTACAGATCTACAAGATACTGGTCAATTAGAGTTTAAAGAAAAAGAAGGGAAGTGGTTTAGTTATATAAAAGGTAGTTCAACTAGCTTAAGCAATTTAGATGAAATCGAATTTTCAGTACAAGGAATTGGAATGGCAGCTGAGGTATCTGAAGATAGAGGCGGTGAAGATAAGCCGCGTGAACTATGTTTAACTATAGAACCTTTAGCTACATGTGGATCTGTATATGGCTGTATGGATCCTAGCGCTTCAAATTACAATCCAAACGCTACTGTAGATGATGGATCGTGCGCTGTTGTTGGTTGTATGGATCCTAACGCTCTTAATTATAATCCTAATGCTACAGTTGATGATCCCGAGAATTGCATAGAAAGCAGGCCAGGTTGTACGGATACTACAGCTGTAAATTATAATGCCAACGCGAATGTAGATGATGGATCGTGTTATTACTCTTGTGATTGTGACAATGGAAATGACTGTGGGTTTTTAAAAGATAAATGCTGTGTTGAAACTTTAGTTATGACAGATCCAAGTGGAAGCGGACAAAGTACCACTACTTCTTCAGCTGGAGCTACTGATGGTGGCTTTGGGTTTTCGCAAAGCAACGTAGTTGCACCAATTACAGTGTTACAACCAACACCTACGTATACCGACTGGGAAACCCCTGATATAACTTACTCTGGTAACACAGTGAGTTTGTGGTGGGGTGGTTTAGGAGAAGGCACTTATGAAGCGGGCTTTATAGACGCTAATGGTTGTGAATGGTGGGGGCAAATGTCGGTTGAAGATCCTATAGGATCTTTCCCTTGTGGTGGAGGTAATGTGTTTGGTTGCGGCACTTGTACATCTTGGTACGTTGACTATCCTCAGGAAACTTACAGGCCAAGTGAAATGTTGGTATCTCACCAAGACTTTGGTATGCAAGGAGAGCATGTTCAAAGTAGTAATTCTTGGGTTCAACGTGATGTAAGCGCTATTGGTAACCCTATATATGAAAGGATAACTAAAATTTTAATAAGAGTGAAGGTTGGCGTTGAATATCCTAACAATGTCATAGAAGCGTGGAGTAATTTAACTCACGTAGAATGGGGGGTTTCACCCGGTATGGAGCACATTATAACAAGTATTCCTTCAACAACCTCATCTGGACATCGAGAAGTTACTTCTATAATTAATGGTGTTAGTGGTACTTCAATGTCAGCAATTGGGATTGGTACTTTTAGTCCAGTGTATCCGAGTAATTGGAACGCGGCTGTTGACGCGCTTAATTCGTTTCAAGATAATGCGGGCAACCCTGTATTTAGCCCAGCACTTGACTCACAGACACAAAGTATTGAGGATGTTTACACAATGATGGATGATAGAGGTGGTGGTAGATATTTAGAAACCAATAAACAATGTTGCACTGATGTGTTTACACCTGGGTTTTATTCTATTGGAACATCTTGCCCCACGTGTAATACGTGCTCAAGTATTACTACTATTTAATTAAACGATATATTATGCCTAATTTTACAATAACAAGAGAAATAGTAAACGGTGACAGTGTTGGTTGCACGGGGTTTCAAACAAACCAACTAGAAGGTGATATGGCTACCATAAACACCCCTGGCTCTGTGCTTGACGGAGATATAGTTTGGTATATAGATGCTAACCCTGGATACATTGTAGATGTTTCGTATTTTGACATACCAAACACACAACCAACACCTGTAGCTCAATCTACTGGTTACAAAACACGTGAAGACGACGGTTCTCATTTAGGTTTACCTTTCGGTGTAAACGGAGTTGTTTTTGAGCAAATAAATAGTACAAGAATAAAGTTTACAATTTTTTTACATCCTAGCACTACGCATGGTATAACTGGACCTGTCTTTGTGATGCCAAGTGGTAATGTTAACATGAACATCCCTATAGAAGGATGTGCTAGACTTTTTAGCGAACCTGTGCATTTTAGGTTTAGTGCCCCAGAGTCAGAAGGTGTTGAACTAACAACTAAAATAGCGGAAAGTTATGAAGATGTTTTAGTTGAAAATGGAAGTAGTGGTAGCGAGACTATAAGCGGAGACTTACCTGAGGGTGATGACAAGGTTGAAGATCGCAAAATAGTTGAGTATACAGTTGAAATAAAAGATGGCTACGAGTTTGTGTCGACACCAACCCTAAGTGTTAACACTAGTGACTACTCTTCCAGTGCTATTATAGTAAAGGATGACTCTGGAAAAATAACGTCCACAACTTTTAAAATTACTAAAACAATTTAACATGGCGGATGAAAAGAAAGAAATTAAACCAATATATGTCAAAGACAAATATGGGCGTGTAACAAAAATACTTCCTACTAAGGAAGAAACTAAACCCACCACCAAAGGTCCTAGAGCACCCGCTACATCCGTTTTTATTGCCGATGCTGAGGAGGAGTCTGGTACAACTATTAATAGTATAACAACAATTATTACCGAGCAGGATGTTTCAGGATTAACACCTAGACCTAACGTTAACGTACCCGTAACAACAGCTACAATTAATTATACTGTCAAAAAAATTCCAGTACCATCTACAAATAATATCAACGTATTATCCGCTAGCTCTAAGATTTGGAATAAACCTAGAGTTTTTGAAAACGCAACCAGCGGAGAGTTGTCTTACTCTATTAGTGAGGATAATTGCATTGGTAGTGGTGGAAGATCTATTAATATTAAAGTGCTTGGAGATAATGATGCTGCTTTTAAAATTGTAGTTAAAGATGTAACTAATTCTAAATGGTACAATTGGGAAGAGGAAGAGTTTCAAAGTGGGTATAACGATCTTGAAAGCACGGCAGATTCAGGAAGTTTACTTTTAAACTTTCCATCACAAGAAGCTGAAACAACTTACAATACTTTTTTCGCTAATATTGGATCTACAACCTATGATATATCTCTACCAACAGAAGACAATCCTTGGGTAACAAACCAACTCGTAAACCCAACAATCACTTTTAGATTTGATAACGACAAAGGGTTTGCTTACAAAAATATAACTACAAAAACTCACGCGCCTGGTGACACCTTAGACAGCGGAAGTATTAATGATGGTAAAATTCCTATAACTATAACAACAATTGCCTTAAGAGGTGGTATGTCACTTAAAAACTCAACGGTAAGCACAGAAAACATAAACGTTGCGAATGATGACGTGGTGATTAAAAGTGCAGATCTAATAGCTTCTGTTAGTGGTAGCGTTGGAACTATTACTGGAACAATAACTATAGGTAAGTCTTCTAAAAGAGACGGAGATATATTATTCCAACCTTTTGATTTTTTTACAATAACATAATATGGCATCAATAACACTTACATTTTCAAACGACATAAACGTTTCTGCACAGGTTGGAGACGTGGCTTATTACGTCCCAACAGCAACAAGTTCTTCGTTTACTATCAACTCTTCTAGTATTGTTACGATTGGAGTTATAACAATTGTTGATAATGCGTTAAATCAAATAACATGTAATACCAATTTAACAAGCTCTTCGTGGCCATCGGCGTCAGATTTTATATTATTTTCAAAAGACAATAAAGCTAACATGTCTAGTTTGCTTGGTTACTACGCTGAACTAACTATAAGAAACAACTCTCAAAGCAAAGCAGAGATATTTCAAATTAGTGCTGATTACTTTGATAGTAGTAAATAAACAGCAAAAACTGTGACTATATTAGTAAATTTAATTAAATATAATCATGGACAAAGAAATAAATAAACAGGTTGAAAATAACCCTTTAACAAAAGAAGAAAGCAGGGTTCAGTTTGTTCAAGTAACAGAAATGTTAGGTTTAAAACATTCTTTTAATTTTGATGAAGCGTGGGAGATAGGTTTAGAAATAAGACAAAGAAAAGAGTTTAGAGAAAAAATAACGGAATTAGAAGAGGCTATAATAAGCGTGCAAGGAACCACTGGAGAAGTAATGCATAAAGCAAACCCTGTTAAACATACTTTCGCTGGTGGTTGTTATATTAGGGAAATATATAATCCAGCTCACGAGCTTATTGTCACAAAGATACACAAGAAAGAACATCCTTTCTTTTTAATGAAAGGTGAGATGTCTATCTTAACAGAAGAAGGAATACAGAATATAAAAGCTCCTTATCAAGGAGTTACAAAACCAGGTACAAAGAGAGCAATATATACACATGAAGAGTGTATATTTATAACAGTACATGCCACAGAGAGTACTACAATTGAAGACGTTGAAGAAGAAGTTGTTTGTACTAAGTACGAGGATCTACCGCCTGGTTGTGATGCATTGGAAATACTAAAAGAAATTAATTTAAAACAAGAGTAATATGAGTTTTATAATGGCAGCGGGAGCGGTTGTAGGAGTTGTTGGTGGTGTCATGAAAATGAGTGCTGCTAATAAAGCTAAAAAAGAAGCAGCTAAAGCCCAGAAGAAAGCAAAAGCAGAAATGGATGCTAAGAAAAAGCAATACGAAGCTTTAGACACTTCTAATCTAAATAAAGACATGGAGAACAAAATGGAGGACCTTACTATTAACCAAAAAGGTATGGAACTTCAGTCTCAAAAATCTGCTCAAAGTAGAGCTAACGTTATGGATAGTTTGAAAGGCGCTGCTGGTGGTTCTGGTATAGCTGCACTAGCACAACAAATGGCCAACCAAGGTTCTGAAGACGCGGCTAAAGCTGGAGCGATGATTGGTGATCAAGAAGCTGCTAATCAAAAAGCTGCGGCAACAGAAGCTTCTAAAATACAAGATGCTAAAATAGCTGGTGCTGATAAGTCTAGACAACTACAGTACGATAAAACATCGAATTTAATGAACATGTCAGCTGGTGAAGCTCAGGCTGCTGGAGCCGCTAAAGATGCTGCTCAGCAAGCTAAAGGAGATGCTGTAGCTGGAATTGGTAGCTCGCTTTTAGGTAGTGGTCTTGGAGGATAATTTAAAAACATATAAACATGGCAGAAAACACAGCGGGTAGTGGTAATTTTTACAAAATGGGACAACAGATGGGTCCTGATAAGTTGGATACAGGTGCGGCTGATATACTTACTGGTATTGGCAAGCAGATCAATACATTCGGCTCAGCGATGGCTGAAGAGAAAAAAGCCGAAGCTAAAAAACTTAAAGAAGAAAGAAACGCGGCTGGAGATAAAATATCCCAAGAGTTTACTAATTTATCAGAAACCATTTCTCAGTTACCTCAAGAATCTTTTAATCAAGCGCAGAGTGAAGTTGAAGACTTAAGATATAGAATGTATGAGTGTATAGACGCTAAAGATACTAAGTGTCAACAAGATTTAATGTTAGAGCTTAACAAGATAAAAGATAGACACGCTGGTGATGCAGATAATCTTAAAACGTTTGTTGATAGTTGGCAGAAAGATGAGAACGGCAACATGCCTGTAAGTACAGATGCTATGAGTAGAGAGGATGTAGACGTTATGGAAAACTTTTTAGCAAACGATTCTAAAAGAACAGTATATAAAGATGGTAAAATGTATTACGAGTGGGATATGGATACTGGAGAGGTTGATGAAAATGGTGAGCCAATAACAGAACTTCAAACATACTCTCTCCAAGATTTGCAAGACAAAGTTATTTTAAAAGAAACCGTTAACGGTAACAAGTATATAGATTTAGAGGGGGAGATAAAACAAGGTATTATTGATGGTACTAGGCAAATACCAACTCAGGGTGAAATGAAAAGAAAAATCGGAGAGATAATACCAAGAGATAACAAAGCTATAAGAGATTGGTTACATGGTAACCCTGCTGAACAACACGATTTAGATGTTGAGGGTTATTTAATAGATCTTATGGAAAGTGACCTTAAAACATACGATTCTTTAGGTATTGATTTAACAAAACCAGAATATGCTTATCTTGACAAAGATGGTAAAAACGGTGTTACAGATGACGAGATACCTCAAGAGTTTAAAGATGAGTTGATTAACAATGTTATGAATGTAAAAGATCTTGAAATAACTCATGGTATATTAACAGATATATATGCCGCTAGAGGATTAAAGAACATAGTGGGTGAACCTAACAAAGATTACAACAAAGATAAGAAAGAAAACAACATACTTGGTTTAGATGATTTCAACCCTAATGACAAAGAAGCTGCTAATAGAGCTGAAACATTAAAAAAATTAACAGCATTAGATGATCCAGCAAACCTTAAACAATACGAGGGTATGTCCATAGAAGCTATAGCTAATAAAATAGGTGTCGACCCTAAAGGGCAGATTTTAAATCCTCAAACTGGGCAAATGGAATCTGTATCTACTTACATAGCTAATGCGGCTAATAAGAAAGCAAATGTTAGTGCAGATGCTGATATTGACGCGTTAATTAAAAAACATTCATAATATATGGCAGAATTAAGAGATATAGTTCAGAGTATGGTTAACTCTGGAGAAACTGAAGAAAATATTGCTGCTGTAATAAAACGTTATAACGCTTTAAATAAACCAGCGACCCAAGAAGACTTCCCAGCAGAACCTGAAGAAGTAAAGGGGGATTCACCACAGGAGGATGTCACTGTGGAAGGAGAAGATGGGGCATCTACTGGGGCGGACGATTCTACGGATGGACCTATAAACCTACCTCCAGTAACAACTGATATAACTGATAAAACAGAAGAGAAAGCACAAGACGATCTTGCCATGTATAATAGGTATGGGTTTAAGTTCGAACAGCAAGGCTTTGGTACTAATAATATTGTTATAATAGGTCCACCTCAAGTAAATAGATATGGGGAAGAGATTGTTGGCTCTGGAGAGAGAAGTGAACCATTCGATGTAAATGGTAACGATGAATCCGCTACCGCTATGACCGCTTGGATGCAAGAAAGAGTTACTTATGATAAGGTGAGTCCGTTAAAACAAAGTATAGAAGAAGTATCTGTTACTAAAGACCAGACACATCAAAACTTAATGAACGATCAACAAGTTTTAGATAGATATGATCTAGTAAATGACTTTGATCAAGAAAAAGAAAGAAATATAGATGCAGAAAACACTAGCGTAAGTAAATATCAAAATAATCCAGATTGGGTTTGGCAGGAAGCGCCTACTGGCGGTGGTGGTGTTTATTTTAATCATAAGTTAGGTAAAACAAGTATGCAGTTTCAAGCGGATGGAGTTACACCTTTATTTCCCGCGTTTAATTTTAATGATAATGATTCTACTGAGCTCAACGCTACAGACATGGAGTATAACACCAGTGGATTAACAAATATATGGCAACCAGAGACTGACAAGGAAGATTTCCAATGGGTTGCTAATATAAAGAACAAAGAGAAAAAAGCTAAATTGGAAATAGCCATTAACGAGGTTATGGAAGAAGAAGGTTTAGAGGGAACAAAAGGATACGAAGAGGTAATAAAAAATCATCAAGACAAGATTAACGCTAGAGTAAGTGCGTTTGAAGATAAAGATCCACAAGTTAGAAAAAAGGTGTTAGAGGCAATGACCGAAGAAAGTCACGCCGCTTCAATAAGTCAAAATGTAAGCAAACTTGTTGAGGATTTTGAGGGTGGTATTTTTACTAAAGGAGAACAACAGAAGATATTAGAAGAGTTAGCAGAAGAAAGATTAGAGGAATTAAAGGGGGATGATGAGCGTTTCGTTAAAGAGTTTAATGTTCTTGATGGGAGTGTCATTAAAATAGATAAAGATTTAAGTAAGTTAACTAAAAATAGAGATAGAATAATGGCTGATATGAAGGAGATATCTAGCCAAGAATATACTACTCAAGAGCAGGTTGATAAAGCTAACGCTAAAATAGCTAAACTTAGAAAAGAACTACAAACAGATAGTGATACTTATAGTGCTCTTATAGCTGATAGAAAAGGACTTCAAAGCGCAGCTGGTACTCTAATCAAAAACCAAAAAGCACTACAGCTTGAGGAAAAAGATTTAGCAATTTACTTCAAAGCTATTGGTAGAAACTATCAAGCTGGTACTATTTTAGGTGTCACGCTTGCAAACGCTGCTATTGATATAGGAGCAAATCTTGAAGAGTTTGCTTATTCTTTTAATCCATACGTAGCACTATATGACTATATAGACGAGAATGAAATTCATCCAATAATGAAGGGCATTATTACAACAGCGTCTATGGTTAACCCGGTAACCGGAGCCTTGGCGTCCCAAGGAGCATTAGCAACAGAAGGTAAACACGAAAACCCTTACTTTGACTCAACCAAACCTGAGAGCGAGGACAATCCTAGATTTATAGATCATAGATCAAAGATGAAAAACGATTTGTTTAACTTTCAAGAAGAAATGAGAAACTCTATAGCAGAACCAATGGCAATGGGAGATATAGAAACTTTTGCAGACGCTGGTTTGTGGGCAGGAACACAAGTCGCACAGCAACTACCTCTTCTAGCTATGATGTATGCTACAGGTGGAACTGCTATGGGTACTTTGGGAGCACTTGGAGAAGTTACACTCGCTGAGGGTTTAATATTTGGATCTAGCTTTGGTGGTAAAATAGGAGGCATGAGACGTGATATGGACATGTATGGTAAAAAATATACCAATCTTCAAATGTATTCAACAGCGATGGCTAGTGCTTTGGGTGAAACTTTATCTGAAAGAATTACTCTTGGTCAAATGAAGAATATGAAAGGGGTTATGGGTAACCCAGCGGCTAAACTTGGGTTTAAAAATTTCTTAAAAAGAGAGGTTTGGACTATGGATAACTTAGCGCTTGTAGGTAAAGATTTCCTTGAAGAAGGTGGATCAGAGGCTATAGCTACTATGAATGAAAATTTCTGGAGTAAAGCCGTAGCGGGGGATGATGTTGGTATCTTTGATGGTGTTGCGGAATCATTTGTTAGTGGTCTTCTTATTAGTGGTACCATGAAGGTTCCTGGTTTATATAGAGCAATGACAGCTCCGTTTAAATCAATGGATACAAATCAAAAGGTATCATCTAATTCTGCTAGAATAAACAAATTAGAGAGGATGGCTCAAGATCCTAACACTACACTAGAGAATAGACAAGCCTATCTAAATGAAATATCTGATTTAATATTAGAAAGCAACAAGTTAATAGAACAAGACGTTAAGAGAGTTGACGTTATGGAAGATAGCGAGAAAGCTGAACTTATTAAAATTGAAAATGCTAATAGGTTAAATAGAGAAAGAGCTGAGATGATAATGGCTGATGATTCTCTAAGTCCAGATCAGAAAGCTGAGGAAATACAGAGATTACAAGATAAGGTTAACGAAAACCAAGCTAGGAAAAACGAGATAATAAATAAGTATCCACCACAAGACGTAGAAAATAGCTATCAACAAAGAATGGATTGGCTAAGAGGTCAAGCTGCTTTAGTAGAAGAGCAAGGTGGACCACGTGTGGATATTAAAGAAATAAATTCAAGTGATTTGTTTCAAGAGCAGATTAGTACAGATCCAGATGGGCTAGCTAATGACATAATGGAGAATGATGCTATGAGGGCAGGTTTGAACCAGGCTATAAACGATCCTAACACAGACCCCGCTGACATACCTGCTTTACAAAAAATGCTTGACGATTCTAGATCAGACAATAAGAAGCATAGAAACAAACTAAACATGTTTGAGGGTAACGCTAGTAATTACGGTGCTATGAGACCTGTTTTTGATGCTAATGGTAAGGTTACTAGTTACGAATTACTTGTAAACAAAGAAACATCAATTAAGGATGGTATGTTTAATACCGCTGCTCACGAGTTCATACACGCTGCTTTTTATAATACTTTGAAAAAAGATCCCGCTGCACAGTCAGCGATGGGAGCTGCTCTTATAGATGTTTTTCAAAACGATGCAAACGCGACATTCACAGACAGGGGAATGGCTATATTTAACCGTAGAGCTGGTCAATATACGGAGGGAGAAGGAAGAGGAGAGGAAATGTTTGCTATTGGTTCTGAGTTAATGTTGGACAATGATATTGAGATAACTGAAAAAGGTTTAAATAAAGTCAAGGGTATATTTAGAAGGTTTGCTCAAAATAACCTTGGTAATATGGCTAAAATAAAGTTTGACACACCACAAGATGTTAAAAACTTTATGATAGATTATCATAAGTCAGTTAGAGACAATAAACCAAGTAGAGCTATAGCTAGGTTAACAGCTCAAGGTGCTACTGGAAAATTAGTTGACAATGCTAGAAGTATGCAAGAAAGGGCTGATCAAACTGCGTTTTCTAAAGCCGTAGATTTAAACATGAAATCTAATCCAGACTTAAGATCTGATATAGATGGTTTCGTTAAAAACGAAGATGGTTCTCCTAAGTTTAAAAATCACGCTGAGTTTGAAAACTCCAATGATTATACCGACGCTTATATGAAGATCGTTGATAGTAAGCTTCTAGATGGTTTAATTCATCACGGTATGTTAGCTAAAGGTTTAGATTCAGCAGCGTTAAAAGATTTCACTAGAAAAGTAAAAGATAAAATAGCAGAGAGATATGCTACTAATTATAGTTTAGATAAAAACGATAGTTTATTTGGTTGGTTAACAGGCGTGTCTGGTGGAGCTGGTAAATCTATTATATATAGAGCTAAAGGTGATGTTATGGCTGAATATGTAAAAGAAGGTATCGCTGAACAAACATCGTTAGATAAACAAGTTGGAGAGGCTGGTACGTTAGCTGACATATTAGAAGCGGATAGATCCACTGAAATGGAAGCGTTTGAAAACGAAGACTTAAGTCTTGGTAGAAAAGATGCTTATGTAAACGGACCCGTGCCAGTGTTAGATCAACTAGAATTAACTGATACTAAGAACGAAGTAGATAGTAGAGTTGACAAGATACAAAAAGGTAAAGACAAGGTTAATCTAAAAGGATTAACATATAAAGGTGTTAAAAACTTATTGGTTGATGCTGCTAAAGTAGATAAAAACGGTAAGATGAAAAAACCTACCAAAGCATCTGACGTTAAACCTACTGGCGCGCTTTATGGTGTTTTAGAAGCTGTTGCTAAACAAATAGGTGTTGATCCTAAAAGAATAATAGCAAATCAAGATTTAAACGCTAAGCAAAGAAAAGCGGTACAACAGTTTTTATATACTAAAATAGTAAACGAAGATGGATCGTACAACGACATGTTCGTTAAAGATGTTTTACCAGAAGGAGAAACTAGAAGTGGTGAGGCTACTGGTATCGCTAACACGAAGTTAGGTTTACTATATGACAAAGGAGGTAGAGCCTCATTTGCAGAAGGAGCTACGGCTGCTGGTAAGTTTACTCAAACAAAAAGAACTGACGTCACAATGGAAG
>Ga0181379_1000271_pt1 | contig 26257 bp, 15 predicted proteins | sample 2SPOviralmetaG_FD_130115 | JGI IMG/M metagenome (GOLD analysis project Ga0181379, IMG submission 130115) | Marine viral communities from the oligotrophic San Pedro Time Series (SPOT) site, San Pedro Channel, CA, USA - 2 SPOT_SRF_2009-07-10 | ecosystem: Environmental > Aquatic > Marine > Strait... | reverse complement strand
GATGGAGCCCAGTCTGGTGCAAGGGTGATGTGAACGCCAGCCTCTTTGGCGGCGGCAATATCTGCAGTCTGGCCGTAGAGCAGCAAGTTGGAGAGCGGAGACCACACCAGTGTGGCACCGACCTCCGCCATCTTGGTGAATTCCTGCTCGCCAAGGGCTACGCCATGGATCAAGACCAATTCTCCGACGAGGAGGTTGTTTTGGACGAGAATATCAAATTCAGCACGGCTTCGTTCATCCACACCTTCGGCGATGTGGATGAACCATGCATCCAGTTCGCCGCTGCTGTTTCCGGTCTTGATGTGGTTGCCGACATAATCCGAGGTCAACTCGGTGACCTTGGTGTGGATTTCATCCCGTTGGAAGTTGTAATCTTCGATGTTTCTTGCGAGAATGGATGCATAACTGTCATCGGGGTTGCTGGGGCCACCTTGGGCAGCAGTTGTGCCTCCGACAATGGATTTCATTTCGATGTATTTCATCGCTTGGGACTCCATGTTCCAGTACGGTCCTGAGTGGACGAGCATCTTTGGTTTGGTGACTTGTTCGCTGTAGTCAGGGTGGTTTTTCCATTCATATCGGTTGTTGTAGCCTCCCCAAGCGTTTCGGTTGTTCTCAGAAAGGTGAGGCGTCATGTCCCACAGCGGTGCTTGGTTGTAGTGGAGGTGATTGTGAAGATCGATGAGCCCAGGATAGATGGTGCCGTTGGTCTCCAATATTGGGACGTTGGTTAGCTGGATGTCAGAGGGAACGCTGTCTTCCCAAACCGCCTCGATCATTCCATCCTTGACCAAGATGTGTCCGTCGTTGATGACATCAGCCTCTCCAGTCATGGGCACAATTCGACCTTTGAGGACATAGGCTCCGGAGTGAACGTTGTCGTTCATGCCGTAGCATCGGACCATGTTTTGAGCCATGGGGTAGGTGGCATCATCGCCCCAGCCCGGCGTTGGGGGCTCTACTTTTGCGATGGTGCCGTCGAGCGCCTTGACGTAGGATGTGTCCCACCAGGAATCCTCTGCGGGGTAGGTTAGGGTGTCGATCACATTGCCTTCAGCATCTGAAATGGTTGCAGTATCGTCCTGCCAGTAGTCGAGTTCAATTCGGGAACTGTCTCTGAAAATAACGATGTAATCGCCTGCGTCCACGGTTGTGTTCCATGCGAGACGGCAGGGTGCAGAGCCCCCATCGCTTCGGTCATCCAACAACCAATTGGAAACATCCACTGGCGAATTGCCGCTGTTCCACAACTCGATGAATTGGTCAGAAAATGAACCAACGTCGCCATCGTTGTTCCAATCGGTTCCGTTGTACTCTTCCGAGGAGGCGGAAACAAGGACCTCTGAAATTCGAATGTCTGATGCGGACCGAGAAGTCGTTTGCATAGCAGCAGTTCCCGATTCCATGAGTGATGGTGCAGAGGTGCTCAAGAGGAAGCCGAGCAGGACGAAAAGAACCAGTGCTTGCCGTTTCATGGTCAAGCCACACCTTCACGGCACATAAGGACGACTCATGTGTATTCTTCGCTATCACATGACTTCAAAAGGGCTCAACCGCAGGGGCAGGCATGGCGACCCTCGAACTCTCCGAACCTATCTTTGCGGAAACCATAGAACAAAACGAGCTCGTGTTGCTTGATTTCTGGGCAGAATGGTGTGGCCCCTGCAAAGCCTATGGACCCGTCTATGAGCGTGTTTCCGAAGAATTCCCAGACGTTGTTTTTGGCAAGATTGATACCGAGGAGCAACAGGCTCTTGCCGGCATGTTTGGAATCCGTTCCATCCCAACCACCATCGCCTTCAAGGACGGCATCGGCGTGTTCATGCAACCAGGGGCGCTTCCCGAGGACGCCCTGCGCGACCTCGTTGCCAAACTCAAGGAACTGAACATGGATGAAGTTCGAGAGGAAATGGATGCCAAGGAATCCCAAGAGGGACAAGAGGACTGAGCACACCTTTCCGATTGATTCAAAGCACCGGGTTCACCCGCAACATCATGGACCTCAAGCCAGTCTTGGTCGTACTGCTCTTTTCGAGCAGCATGCTGGCAGGATGTTTTGGTGAATCCGAGGCTGAAAATGAGGACACATCTTCCTCCAGCGTTTATCCCGAACCGTGGGAGCGCTCTGATCTCGTATACGATGATCAGGACATCTACGCCCGTGTTTCCGTCAACGGGACCTTTGGAATTGACACCGTTCGATCGGTGTTTGTCCCTGTCCCGACCATTACAGCGGCTGACGGTGGAGCAGGGCTCACAGGCGATGCGGAAGTTCACCTTGGATTGTGGCTTCCTGTGATTGAGGGTTGCGATTGGGAGAGCGAATCACTTCCGGAGGATTGTCAAGTTCCGGTCATCGCTGAAATTGGTCCGTACTACAACGACGGAGACGTTGATGCGTTGACGCCTGCAGACCGTCTTGGAAAAATGCTCATTGAGAATTACGTCCCTCACGGATTTGGGGTCGCCCAAGTTTCGGTGTTTGGCACCGGTGAATCCAATCACTGCATGGACTTGATGGGCACCGATGAACAGCGTGGCATCGACGCCGCAGTGACTTGGCTGGGCACGCAAGGATGGTCCAATGGCAAGGTGGGCATCATTGGCAAGTCCTACGACGGGTCAACTCCTTGGCAAGCAGCCACTTTTGGAAACCCGCACCTTGCGACCATCGTTCCGATGTCAGGTTTGATCGGTGTTCACGAGTTGATGTGGCGCAACGGAAGCATGGAAGCAAGAGGCGCTATCATGCACAACGGCGTGTACGGGTCGTTTGGAATCGACGGTGATACCGAAGATTCGCACACCATGTGTGAAGGCTACATTGAAGGCTACGCCAACGGGCCTGCGGCTTACCTCTCTGGGGGAATGGTGACGTACGCTGGAAACGATTACTGGACCGAACGCTCCTTCCTTGAGCGTGTGATGGCGAACTACAACGGCTCAGTTTACATCATTCAAGGAATGCAAGACTGGAACGTTGATTCACACATGGCCTTCCCGACCCATCAACTCATCCATGATGCTGGGATTGAGATCAAGACGCTTGCAGGGCAATGGGCACACGATTACCCAGACCGTAAATCAGGACACAGTTCGTTGCCATCAGGCGAAGGTGCAGAAGCGCTTCCCTACACGCTTCGATGGGATTGGGCGGACGAAATGCTCTACTGGTTTGACTGGTACCTCAAAGGCGAAGGCCGAGCCCCTGCTCTTGGCGTAGAAATGCAAGACAACCGAGGCGGCTGGCGCTTTGAGACGGCCTATCCTCCGACAGACACCACGTTCCTCGAGGTCAACGGGGATGCACTGGCTCCGTCGGGCTCTTCCATTGGCCCGACGTCGGGTTCGATCGTGATGACCTACGGCCCGTTCGAGAACGACAGTTACATCATTGGAATGCCAAGTTTCCACATCCCCATCACGCCGCTCACCACCAATGGCGCACACGGATTCCTCACCATGGAGGATGAGTCGGGCATGCACCTTGGACACGCCGTCATGGACTATCGATTCCATGAAGGCGGCAGAGATGGTCAAGAAGTCCTCGTGCCTCTTTCAACCGTGGTCGGTAAAATGGAGTTCCTCCCTATGGATGTCTTCCTCGAAGCCGGTGAATCCATCACCATCACGATGACCCAGACGGGCTACGATTATGTTCCATCTCCTGCCAGCGTTGGCAGTTATTCCATTGATTGGTCCCAGGCCACCTTGACCCTTCCAATCGTTGAGCGAACCTGCGAAGAACTCTTCCAAGCACCCATGCACGAATACGGCAGTGGTGATGGCCAGCGCCTATGCTGAAGGTCGAGCGGGCGCTGGATGTTTTTCCTAGGCTTGAATTCTAGCGGGAAGCCTCGATGTCTGGCGTCATCCTCTTAAGCCCTTGACAAACGATGTTGCGTATGGTCTTGACATCAATTCCTGGCGTAAGCGAACGAATGGCTACGAAGATGACGGCGCATTTTGGTTCCGAAGAGGCCGTTGTTTCCACACTGGCTTCTGGGGATATTGGGCGCCTTTCAGAAGTTGAAGGGCTGTCTGTGAAGCGAGCATTGGCGCTCGCTCGCCATTATGCAGGCGATGGAGGCCAATTCTTGGCCACGAAGGAGGCGAAAAAACTCCATCAGCAACTTCTGACCCACCTCCAATCCTTCGCTTCATGTGCCGCAAGCAAGGAACGCATGGGGCTCATGATGCCCGTGAACGACCCTGAGCCGCGACGGCGAATGGCTGCAGCGGCCATGAGCCTCAATGAAGCATGGCTTGCAGAACAAGCCCAAGCCTGGCGGGGCTTGACCCGACTCAAAGAAAAACAAGAGCGCTACGAGCGAGTCATTGTTTCACCTGAACCTCTCGAACACCTGAAGAAGCATTGCCGAGTTCTCCAACCCAGCGAGAACGAGTCTTGGAAGGATTACACCGTGTTCAAGACAGTGACTTGGCTCGGCACCGGGGCACCGATGGAGGCTCCTGACGGTTGGTTGGTTCTTGGGACATCTCCTGACCCTTCTCTTCTCCTTCCCGAACGCACCATCAATTGGTTCAGCCACAACCGCAGCACGCTGAATGTAGTGTGTGATTTGATTGAATCCCATCGTGATGGACGCCTGCCGGAGAACGAAGCCCTGCGTCCTCTTGTTGAAGCCTTGTTGCCTTTGAAAGACCTTCCAGAGGCGTTGTCTATGTTGGGCGATGCGTCGCAAATAGAGGATGTTGAACGCATCAAAGACGAACTTTGGCGCACGGTTAAACAACTTGAGACCGACGTCAACGACGAGGTTGAAAAAGCCATGAACGATGCTAAAATGGCTCTTTCAGGTGCTGAACTCCTTGAAGCACTGGCCGATGGAACTGCATTTCAAAGGAAGTTGCGGGATGCTACAAGCCACGTCATTCAAGAAGCCATGCAAAAAGCACGTGAGCGGCTCGCTGCATTTCTAGAACCAACCAAACTGCGTTGTCCGTTTGACATTTTCACCACCTCTTGGCCGGCGAAAGTGGATCGTCAGACAATTGACGGCATCGATGCTGCTCTTGAATCCAAACTCAAGGCCGAGACGACCGATCACCTCGTTCAGTTGGCTCGTCGTTTGGGTCCACTTCAGCCGCATTGCGAACAAGCAGTATCTCGCTTGATTGAAACCGACCAGTGGCTCTCCATTGCACGATGGGCGAACCACGACTCGTGCGTCATGCCCGAGTTGGTTGACCATGGGATTTGGTTGGACGAAGGCCGCCATATCCTCCTCGGAGTCGTTCCAGATCCTGTGACTTATGGATTGGGGCAAGCAGCCATCCGTGCCGACCAACAATCTCTTGCTCTGCTCACGGGAGCAAACTCTGGTGGAAAGACCACCCTTCTGGAGTGTTTGGCTTACGCTTCAATTCTCGCCCATATGGGTCTGCCTGTTCCGGCCACTCAAGCACGAATTGGCAAAGTCGATGCATTGCACATTCTGGCAAAGGCTGGCGGGACGCAGAGTGCTGGCGCACTGGAGCAAACGCTGGTTGAATTGGCAACCGTGGTCAGTGACCCCACCCCTAAACTCATCCTTGCTGATGAGTTGGAAGCCATCACCGAACCTGGCGCCGGCGCTCGAATCATTGCTGGTATGCTTTTGGCTGCTGAATCTCAACCGGACACCACGATGATGTTGGTCACTCACTTGGCTCCAGCAATACTCGAAGCCTCGGGACGTGATGACCTCAGAGTTGATGGAATTGAGGCCAGTGGACTAGGGGACGATTTGGAACTGCTGGTCGACCGCACCCCAAAACGAAACCACCTTGCTCGGTCGACACCAGAACTCATTGTCAAGCGCCTTGTCGAAAAAAGCGAGGGTCATGCAAAGGCATTGTTTGCAGACATCCTCGGGATGTTCAATCAGCAGGATTGATTCAAGCCGGAAGTTCCAACTCAACAGCGAACAGCGGATCAGGGTCCGTTGAGTCGTGATAGGCGACGACAACACCACCATCGTAGAGGATACCTAGTGAAGCAAAATCGAATCGTATGTCGTTGCCTGCACCCGAGGTTGAGTCAAGATCGCCCTGTCCAACGAAGGTCAAGGTGTCTGGTGTCATGTCCTCTGAGTAGCCCCGCACGTGATAGACGGTGTCGACATCTGGGCCTTCGATGGATTGGTATCGAATGTTCATCACGAACAGGTCGAGTTCTCCATTGGCCTGGAATTCCCACTCCTCAATGGAGGATGCTTTTTCGCCGAGGGTATAGGTGAAATTGGACCAGGTGAGGGCCCCGTCTTTCGACATGTAGTGAGTGAAGGATGTACCTGAATTTTCAACGCAGTGGATTGAACCAGTTCTATCGATTTGACAGTATTCTGATGGGAATTGGACCTCAAGTTCGTTCCATGAAAGGGTCGTGTCCATGTAGGCTGCGTTTCCGTTGTTGTAGTAAGAAGGGAAGATGAGTCCACCTGAGGGGAGGGGGAAAGCTCGCATCTCCTTGTGAGGCTTGTTGACGTCCCAATAGGCCGGCAGATCTGCATCGGTGAAGTCGAGGTCAAGTTCGATGGCGGGATCTCCACCGTCCCGTCCAGGGAACTGGAACGGATAGTAATTCAATCCATCAACGCTGATTTGGCCACCAGCATTTTGTGTTTGGTGCCAGAAGTTGGAAACCACAATGCTCGCCCAATCTCCTGTGCCCAGTGATGAGTCAATGGGCCCAATGACTTCGACTTGCCATGAACGATCGTAGAACGGTTCAGTGATTCGATTGTAGCACCACTTCCATTCTCCCTCGGATTCGTCGTAAAGGATGGCGTAGAATTTGTCCAGTTTCAAGTCCCCACCAACGTAGGGGTACCAAGACATTGAGATGATGTCGCCGTTTGTGGCTTGCACAATGCTGCCTTCGCCAAGGCCTTCTTGACCAGGGTTGGTCGGCACAAAAGTTCTGCATTGTGCGTCGGGAAGTGCAGGGGGGATGTAGGTGTCCCAAAGATGGCCACGATCGTTGGAATACACCGGATATTCACCACCGATGTTGAGGATTTGTCCGTCGATGGAGGTTGCAAGGTAGTGTTCACAACAATTTCCACCATAGGTGGCGTCGAACACAGCCCACGTGGTGTTGGTCGATTCATTGGTTCTCAGGTCGATCGTGATGAACTGACGCTCCACCTCATGGCTTTGCGAATCAATGCGTTCGTAAGTGGACCAAATCGGCTCAATGACCTCTTGTTCAATGACCGTACTTCCATCGCCAAAGCAACCAGCAAGCACCATGGAGAGGGCCATGGCCACACCGAGGAGACTGCGACGCATGACCTTGCGTCGTTGGGGATTAATTTGAAGCCGTCGCTCTTGCGGTTTGACAAAATCCAAACCGCTTTTCACGCTTATTGAAGGGTGGCAAGGAAGTGCAGGAGGCCCGTATTCGTGTAGGACCCCATCCACGTCAACGCCTCACCGTCAATCATGTGCACGCGAACTGTTTCTCCGCCAGCCTTCTCGATTCGCTCTTGGAGGCGTTCTGCCTCTCGGCGGGAGAATTCATGAGGTTCTGACGAGAAAAAAAGGTCGGTGATTCCATATTGAATTACATCGTTTGCAGTTATTTCTGGATACCCTGTTCCATCCGGGTCGATCACGGGGACCTCGTAGCCCATGCAGGCCAGCATGTTTCCCGCGTAGGTGGCTCCATTTGCGGCCATCAGTGGTTCGTTCCAAATCAGCGGGAGTCCAACGCGTCCGTTTGCCGGAGGGAGGCTTTCGAGGGTTTCTTCGAGTTCTGCTGCCATCTGTTCTCCCCTTTCGTGACGTCCAACCAAGGTACCAAGTTCTCGCAGGATGGCTGGTACATCGGAAGGATGCCCGACATGGCAAACATAGACTTGGTAGCCTTGTTCGAGGCACCATTCATACACGTGCTTGGGATTTTCATCTCTGTCCATCACGACGAGGTCCGGTTGTGCCGCCGTGATTTTTCCAAGATTGGGCGTTTTTGTTCCTCCAATGACCGGTACAGATGTGATGCCTTCTTTGGGATGAATGCACCAAGGAGTGCGGCCAACAATGTTGGTTGAATCCAGTCCAAGATCGAACAGAGTGAGGGTCAAACTTGGAACAAGGGAAACAATACGCAAACCAAGGCCTCACTTGACCGTGAAGCGGACTCTGGTTCCGTCCACTTCGAATTGTTCGGCTCCCTCTGGAGCAGAGGTCCCGCTTGGGTGGAACACACAAGCAGCAGCCCGCGTCTCATGGGCGACCCAGGCCTCATCGTCCGCATACATTTCAGGTGCGTTCTCCATCCAGATTTCGAGGTCGATGGTGGCCTCAACATCAAGATCGAGATCCTTGCGTTTTGCCTGTACGCGACGTGTGATGTCGCGAGCCATTCCTTTGGAAAGCAATGCGGGCGTATCGTTCATGTCAAGGACGAGACTGATGTGGAGGGTTTCGCCTTCGAGCCCCTCGACTTCAACCGTCTGAGCCGCAAAACCTTCTCGTTCGACACGCTTCACATCGACATCGCTTTCCTCGATAAGTACGCCAAGGACCTGACATCCCCCGCTCTTGATGTCAGCGAGCATGCTCTCCGGATCTTCAGCCGTTCGAATGGCTGCTGCGACATCGTTGACTTGTGCCCGAGCCTTCGGAGCAAGCGCTCGGAAGTTGGGGGCCAGCTCAATGCGCTGGAACCGATCAAGATCGTTTTCGACTTGAATGGACTCAACGTTCAGCTCTTCCGCTAGAAGGTCGTGGAAGGCATCCAATTGAGGTCCAGCAACAATCCATCCTTTTGCGCATGGGAGTCGTTGGCGGCGGCCACCATCAATACGGATTCGGCGTCCAGCCTCAGCCAGTTCCCGAACAACGTTCATCGTGGTTTCAAGGCCATGGTCTTGGGGTGGCAAGGTCGCTGTTGCCCGTGCTGCTTGTTCATCCCATGCGTCGGCAGTGGCGCCCTCGAGCGTCCCCGGAACCCCTACTGGCCAGTTGGCGGTGTGGACGCTTCCTCCTGTTAGATTGCGGTAAATGTCGTCGACCATGAAGGGCGAGACTGGAGCGACGAATCGGCAAACAGTCGTCAAGATCTCATGCAGCGTGAGCTGGCACGCAAGTTTGTCGTTTGAGTCTGCTTCGTCCCAAAGACGTCGACGGCTTCTGCGAACGTACCAGTTGGAGACATCGTTGACCATGAAGTCCTCAAGATCTCGGCATGCTTTGTGGAACTGCCAGTTCACGAAATTATCGTGGTAGGATTGGCCGATGGTGCTGAGGCGTGAGAGAATCCAGCGGTCCAATTCCGGACGTTGATCGACATCAAGTTCAGCGGTTTCGGGGTCAAATCCGTCAAGGGCAGCATAATCCACGTGGAATTTGTAAACGTTCCAAAGGGTCAGAAACATCTTGGCGTACGTTTCTCGCACACCGTTGGGGTCAAACTTGAGGGGGTTCCACGGAGCACCAGCGGTGACCATGTACCAGCGTGTGGCGTCGGCCCCTTCTCGGTTGAAGTGGTCCCAGGGATCGACGATGTTGCCTCGAGACTTTGACATCTTCTTGCCTTCAGCATCCAAGATGAGTCCCAGAGATAAGCAGCGCTTGTAGGCCATGTCGTCAAACACGGTGGAGGAGACCGCCAGGAGCGTGTAGAACCATCCCCGTGTTTGATCAACGCCTTCACAAATGTAATCGACGGGGAAGGAGGCGTCAAAGATGTCCTTGTTCTCAAACGGATAATGCCATTGTGCGAACGGTGCGCACCCCGAGTCAAACCAGCAATCCATGACAAATGGCTCACGGTGCATGGGCTCTCCATTGTCGTTCACGAGGGTAAAGCCATCAACGATGGGGCGGTGAAGGTCAACATCGTCGGGGCATTCTGGATTCTCAATGCCAGCAGCAACCGCCTTGGAAACCTCTTCTTGCAGTTCCTGAATGGAGCCGATGCACTTCATCTCTCCGCTCTCAGTTCGCCACACGGGCAAGGGTGTGCCCCAGTATCGCTCTCTTGAAATGGCCCAATCTTTGACGTTTCGCAGCCACTCTCCGAATCGGCCTTCGCCAACCCAATCGGGGGCCCATTCGACCTCGTCGTTGAATTTCAGGAGGTTCTCCTTGACCGCCGTCATTCGGACGAACCATGAATCCATGGCGTAGTAGAGCAGCGGATGGTCGGTTCGCCAACAATGGGGATAATCGTGCAGATAGGCCTTCTCACGGTAGAGCAAACCGCTCTCAGGACCTTTGCCATTGGTGCCTCCAGGAGCGCTCAGGAGGCCGATGATGGTTTCATCACAGGATTTGACATAGATTCCATCAAGGTCTGGATGCGTTCCCTCTACAAAGGCCCCTTCCATGTTGACGGTGTGGTGGGCAGGAAGTCCTGCTTCCATGCCGAGGTTGTAATCGTCTTCACCGTACATGACGGCAGTGTGCACCACGCCTGTTCCGTCGGTGGTGGTAACCCAATCAGCGGCGAGGACTGTCCATGCAGTGGGGGAGTCGCCGCGAGGTACTGCTCCGGGGAACAGCGGTTCGTAGGATCGGCCAACGAGGGTGTGGCCTTGGAATTCTTCAATGACTTCAACATGGTGCCGAAGCACTTCTTTCATCAGGTCCTTGGCGAGAATCACCTCTTCTCCAACAGAGGCGCCTCCTGCGCCAGTCCACGATTCTCCAGCCTCTTCCTTAATGCGACAGCGAACGTACGTCACTTCAGGTCCAACAGCCAACCCCACGTTTCCTGGCAGCGTCCAGGGCGTAGTGGTCCACGCAAGGATGGACGCCGGGTCGTCGGTCAGTTTGAATTTGACATAAACGGAGGGCTCTTCAACTTCCTTGTACCCGAGAGCGACTTCGTGGCTGGAATAGGAGGTCCCAGTTTGTGGGCAGTAGGGCAGGACTTTATGTCCACGGTACAGCAGTCCCTTGTCGAACATTTGTTTAAGCGCCCACCAGGACGATTCGACGTAGTTGTTGTCTAGGGTCACATAGGGTTCGTCGAGGTCCACCCAGTAGGCCATGCGCTCGGTCATCTCTCGCCATGCTGCTTCATAGGTCCAAACGGACTCACGGCAGGCTTGGTTGAACGCCGCCATTCCGAACTTCTCAATCGCCTCATTGCTCATCAAGTCAAGGCGTTTTTGGACTTCGATCTCGACAGGTAAGCCGTGGGTGTCCCAACCGCCCTTTCGTTCAACGAGGAAGCCTTCCATCGTCTTCCAGCGGCAGACGAGATCCTTGTAGGTTCGAGCAACAACGTGGTGGATGCCCGGCTTTCCGTTGGCCGTTGGAGGGCCCTCGAGGAAGATGAATGGGGCGTTCGAGCGACGTGCGTTGATGGAGGCTTGAAAGGTCGCTTCCTTTCCCCATCGCTGGAGCAAATCGGTTTCCATCTGAACCACGTTCAGTTCACCAGCACCCTTCGGTTGAGCCATGCTTCGTCCACCGAGGGGGAGGTTTTCAACATCACTCCAAAAGTTGTTCATTTTTGAACAACCAACGCCATTTTGCCTGAGAGGAATCAAGACACTGAGGGATTGCAGAGCGGGGATGTTTGAGAATTCGGAGGCGTATGCTTCAAGTCCTTCAATGCCCACCATGTCCCATGGCCGGTAGTACCAACCGCGTTCAGGCCCTAATTTTGGTCGGTTTGTTCGTCCTCAGCACCTGGATGGTCGCTTTGGATGCTCCAGTCATTGAAGCACCCGTTCTTGGCGAGGAATCCTCGCCGCAAAAAGTTGGTGAAGGCGGGACTGCGGACCTCACGTTAGGCGTTTCACCGAATGCTAATTTCAAGTTGGACTTGCCTGTTGACCAACCATTGGTTTCGGCTGAACTCAACTTCAAGCCCAAAATTTTGCCAACTCAATCCGGCTTTGTGTGGGATGAAGCCAACGACTGGAACCATCCTGACGCCATCCAAAACGGTTCATCCGTGTCGAACGGAGCGTTGACCGGATCCTCTGCAGGGGTGCTGTGGGATTTCAACACCAACAATCAGGGTTGGACGTTCCAGAATTCATACACGGCAAGAGTCACCTCTCCGGCGTGTGGATACAATGGCTCCTCAGGAGGTTCACTTCGGACCTATGCGGGCTCAACCTACGGCACCTCTCCAGTAGTGAACCTTGCAGGAGGCCAAAACGTGCCATTCCATGCTTGGGTTCACGAAGGACGATCTGGGTGTGGTGAAACCCCAGACAGCGGCGAGAACCTTCAATTCCAGTACAAAACATCGGCAGGAAGTTGGACGGCGTTCCGCACCTTCAGTGGCGGAGGTGCTCAGACCAGCAACTTGCAGTTCATGACCACGCTTCCCGCTGCTGCCTTGCACGCCAATTCCCAGTTCAGAATCCATCAAACCAGTGGAAGCAGCACATGCTGTGATTATTGGTTCGTTGATGACATTCACATCGCCACTCCACCAGAATCCAACTGGACCAGCCCCTCTCTTGGTCATGCGAGCGGCGTCACCCAATCTCTCGCATTGGACACTTACGCCCCGCTCTTCATCGAAGCGACCATCCCCGATGATTCCTATCTCAATTGGTCCATCCTCAACGCTGCAGGCGAAGTCATTCCGGGCATGCACGGTTCAAACGATCTTGACATTCCACTCAACCTTCTTGACCACACCGTCGTGGACGAATTCCGAGTTCACCTGGAGTTTTCAGGAAGTTCCAACGGCATGCCATTGGTCCATTCCATTGCGGGTGATGGATCCTCTCGAGAGGCCTTCCATGCTGACCCCTCACCACGTGGATGGGTGCTCAACGGCTCTGGCTTTTTGCCATCGCCGGGCTCCGCTGGTTCGGTCACTGGAACCGCCAACGACACGTTGACCTCGCCGTGGTTCCTCGCCAGTGGCCCGGTCTACGACGCAAAGGTTGACGGAACGGTCACAAACGCTCAAGTTCAAGTTCGCCATCATCCAACTCAAGCATGGGCCAACGTTTCCTTGCCCTACACCCCAGTTGTCAATCCTGAGACTGTGGGTATTCAAATGCGAGTCGTAGCGCTTCCTACCGCTGACGGGAACATGAGCAACTTCACCACCTGGTCGGTTGATAAATTGAATCACGATATGTTTGCCGGCCAGTACCCTGCCCAACCAGGGCTGGACTTCTACCTCGATGAGCGCTTTGAATGGGGTGGACAAGATGCTCGAGTTGGAAGTTGGGGGTGGCAGGATCGCTTTGTGAATGCGGAAGAACGCATGGAAGTTGCGCTGACCGGTGGGTCTCCCGGTATCGCTAAAGCATGGGTCCCAAAGGACGACCTCTCCTCATTTGGGTTCAGTTATGCTGCTGAAAGCGGATCGATTCGTGACGTCGCCCTTTTCGTGCAAAACACGATGATAGCCAACCGATCCTCCAACGCCACGTCTGGCATGTTCCAGTTGACGCCGGATGAATACACGCTCTTCATGGATGAACTGGCCGATGTGAGCAATTCAATCAACATCCTAGGGGCGGAATTCACAGAGATTCAAATTGAAATCCTCGGTCAAGGCACCGCCGTGGTTGGTGGCCTAAGAGCGTCCTACAACGCTTCACACAACCTCGTCGCAGATGCTTCATCTGCCTTTATTATGGGCGTGAATGAAGCCCGTACGACCGTCGCAGGCGTTGGTGGAATTCAATCCATTCCCCTCCCGTTCACCGCAGCTGAGCGAGGCGGGCTAACAGTGGATGTGGTCGCTCTGCAAACCAGCAGCACCGTCCTTCTGCAAGACGGGTCCATCGATAACCCTCCAACAGTGCTCACGCCCAGTCAGCGCTGGCAAACCATCAGCACCGAATATCAGGTGACAGGCGGGACGGTCACCCAGTACCGTTTGGACGTCTTCAGCAAGTCTCACCAAGCAACCTGGCTCTTCCCTGCTGCCGGTGGAGTGCCTGCAGGTCTTGGAGACGCTTCTCTTGTGGAACTTCACCCCGACACGCCCATCGAAGTGGATGAACAGGGCATGATGATCTCCACGAACATCACATTCCGGCTTCGACCTATGTGGGATGATGAAATGCAACTCACGGCGACCTCCAGACTTGTCCTCCAGAGCGGCGTGGTTTCTATTCCGTTCCTCCATGCATGGGGTGCAGCGAACGATCAAGGCTACGAAAACGACATTGAATTGAAGTCGGTTACCTTCTCAGAAGACGGCCTCGCCATGCCTCCGAGTCGACAATACCTCAGAGGTGGAGAATCGATGGATGTCTCGGTCGTCGTCGGCTTTGAAGGGTTGAGCACTCCAGATGGATTCGTTGACGGAGACGCCCTTCTCACGCTCTATCGCGATGGCACTCAAGTTCGTAACACAACCCAACTTGACGGCGTGTATTGGAATTTCACCGAAACGATTCCGTTCACATACGGTGACGTAAGTTGGACGGTCCAACTTGAATCCCTCAACGGTTCGACTGTCGCTGAACCCGGTGAACTGTCCCGCACTTTTACCGTGGATTCAGTGAAGCCTCGGGTCATTGATTCATCCATGTATCCATACGATCATCGAACCCCAAGCCCAACGCAAGTGATGCAAATCACCATCATGGATCAACCAGTTCTTCCAAGCGCAATGTCCGCCATGGTGTGGAAAGAATGGGAAGACGATGCAAACCTCAATTCTTGGCCCGATGAAGGAGAATACTCCTCTGTATCCCTGCTTCTCCCAAGCGACTTGACGGCGTTGACGGGTGTCTACACGTTGATGCTGGACGACACCCAGGGCAGTTTGGGGCAAAAGGTGGCTGTGTACCTCGAAGGAACAGACCCCTCAGGCTATTCCATCCAAGATGGTGGGAGTGCTGAAGAAGACGATCAACTGTTCATCTACCAACTTGCGGTTGATGGGGCTCCAGAACTCGCATCAGACGCCTTCTCATGGGCGAATGGCCGAACTGCTTGGCTTCATCCAGCACAGCCTTACGAACTCAACATCGACATTGTGGAGCCCAACGGAGGCTCTGACCTTTCCACCGTTGAAGTCATGCTGGCCAGCAATCAAGGAAGCGACACCATGAGCATTCTTTGGTCGTTTGATACCAGAAACTGTTCCACAACGTCGACGCATCTGATCATTGAATCGTGCACCATGTTGGGGGCAAATGGACTTGCTAGTCCGTTTGAGAAAGACATGACGCTCAACATTCAACTCCAATTGGGATGGAACACACCTGACCTTGGAGATAACCGTCGGGAACCCGCTATTTTGGTGGTTGACCGCTCGGGTCAAGAAGAACTTCGACCCTTCCCAGAACATCGCTGGCGGTTCTCAGCAGGGCTAAGCATACCCGAAGAGACCGTCAACCTCTTCCTCACTCGAGGCGCATTCCTCGGTGATGGGGCCCGTGTGACTCCGTTAACACCGATGGAAATCTCCGGTGGACTGGTGTTCGCTGAAACCTCCACAGTCCCGGAGTTCAACTGTCAAATCGATCTTCTCTTCGCTGGACAGACCTACAATGCTCTGGCTGTGAACGGAATTTGGTCCATGCCACTTCAGGCACCAGCCTCCTCGGGGTCACTTCCCTTGACATGGGAAGTTGCGTGCCTTGAGGGCCAAGGTGTTGATCTGACCGATCAGGAGACTTCAGTCAAATGGATTCTCGTGGATGGCACAGGTCCTTCCCCTGTCGAAGTTCTCTCGCCCCGACCTCAGGCCATTCTTGGCGGAGAAAGCCACGAAGTTCGTGTTCTGTTTGAGGAACTTGGTGGACTGGATGTTCAATCCTTGGAGTTGGTCTGGGTGGTTGAAGACTTTGAAACCGGCGATACCATCCGTTCAGGACGCGTCCCACTCGCTCTAGAGGGCACGGAAATTGACGGCTTGCAACTCGAAGTGTTTGCAGAGATGAACCTCAGCGAAATCACAAACGAGATGCTCGTTGATCGCATGCAAGTGAAGATTGCTATCGATGGTCGAGATTTAGCAGGAAACGACGTCACTGGATTGAACGGGGCTACGGCAGATTTGTACATCGCCACATGGAACATGGAATGGCTCCAACCCGAGTTTTCCCTTGCCCCCTCTTCCCTCACCTATTCCCGCTTGCTCATGGATGTTGGAGACACCACCTCACTTCAGTTGGAAGTGGAGAACACAGGGACACTGGAAGGCGAAATCGGTGTGTTGTTTGAATCCGTGACCATGGATGGCACCCGCACCCTTATCCAACGTACGACCGTTTCAGCAGAGGCTGGCAGCATTGGCATTGTCTCCACAGATTGGGGACCTCAACAATCCGGTGTTCAATGGGTCGAAGCAACGCTTGACAACGGAGCGCTCTCAACAGGCCCGACCGTCGATGTTCGTATTGCAGAAGATCCACCGTTCACAGAGAAAATCTTTGGCGATGTCAATCCAATTCTTGGCGGCATCACTGCTGTGCTGCTTCTTTCTGTCGTCATCACCCTGTTGGCATGGATGCGAAGAATGACGGTCAACCAAGGCTCGAAGATTTCCTACGACTGGGATGAGTACTCTTCTGACCTTGATGAGGACGACTACGAAGACGATGACTACGATGACGAACCATCAACTCCGAAAGTGGCAGCTGCTTCATCGGCCACCGCTGCCGCTTCCCCCTCGAGCGAAAAGGAAGAAACCGACTGGGTCATGGGCTCAGATGGCTACTGGTATTACCACGACAAAGAAACCAATGAATGGTGGTACAAGGACGCCAATGGTGACATCGTCAAACACTCTTGATGGTCATAACAGGTGGATGAGATGAGCACGATTGCGTTGCTTCAACTGGACCCCACCGTGGGTGACCTGCGGAACAACATGCTGCGTCTTGCCTCTTTGGCTCAACTTGCAGGGGATGGAGGTGCCGACTTAGGAGTGTCCACCGAACTCGCCGTCTGCGGGTATCCTCCGAGGGACTTGCTTCTTGAGCGTGATTTTGTTCATCGTTCAATGGATGCCGCCCTCGCCCTCGAAAGCACCATTCCAGTTCTTGTCGGTACGCCAGTGCCTCCAGATGACCCTCGCTCTTTGCCAACCAATGGGGTTGTACGATGCGGTCCAGAGTTTGCTGCAGTGACCGACGACCGTCATGCACGGGTGGTGGCTGAGAAGCAACTCCTCCCGACCTACGATGTCTTTGATGAAGCCAGGTATTTTGCTCCAAAAAACCGCTCGGGACTCGTCCGTTCCATCGGGTCCATGACGCTCGGGGTAACCGTGTGTGAAGATGCTTGGCAATCCTCAGGAATGACCCCCTCAGCATACGAACAAGATCCCATTGAGCACATCGCAGAATGGTGCCGGCAAGGGGTGGCCATCAACGCTACGGTCAACCTTTCAGCATCGCCCTTTCATCAGGATAAGTTCACCACTCGCCTTGCCGTTGCACGCCATGCAGCCTCAATTTTGGGCCACCCATTTTTGTTGGCCAACCAAGTTGGGGGAAACGACGACCTTCTGTTCGACGGGCGAAGTTTGGTCGCTTGGCCCGACGGGCGCGCAGTGGTCGCTCCCTCTTGGCAAGAAGGCGTCCTCATGGTTGACCTTGATGGGCCCGATGCTTGCCGCTGGATACCGAGCAATGCAGAGGATGCCCTGTCGATTGGAACCAGTTCTCTCCGCATCCTGGCTTCGGATCATTCGGGTGAGGATACCACTGTGGGTATCGAGGAATTGACCAACGCTGTGGTGACAGGACTTGCAGACTATTGTCGAAAATCCAACATCAAATCCATCGTGCTTGGGCTCTCTGGAGGCATTGATTCAGCCGTCGCAGCATGCGTGGCGGCAGAAGCCATTGGAGCGGAAAACGTGACGGGCATCGCCATGCCAAGCCGCCACTCCTCACAGCATTCCATTGACGATGCGGCCTATACCGCTCAGGCCCTTGGGATTCACCACGTTGTGCATCGCATCGATGCCATGCATACGGTTGTTGAGGAGACGCTTGACGATGTGCTTTCGTCGGGTCATCCGGTTGCTGCTGAAAACCTTCAGGCTCGATTGCGAGCGATTGTCGTGATGGGGTACGCAAACGCCCGTTCGAGCATGGCCATCACCACTGGAAACAAATCCGAGATCGCTCAGGGCTATTGCACACTTTATGGCGACATGGCTGGAGGATACTGTCCTCTTGGAGACGTTTACAAAATGGAGGTGTACGCCATGGCGGAACGCTTCAATCAGCGAGCAGAACACATGGGGCAAACACCTCCAGTTTCGTCCTCGACGTTGACCAAACCTCCTTCTGCAGAATTAGCACCAGACCAGCGGGACGACGATACTTTGCCGCCCTATGCAGAACTCGATTCAATGTTGCAAGCCCACATAGAAGAGGGGAAAAATGCTGAAGAGATGGTGGCTGCAGGTTTCGACGCAGCCACGGTGAGCGATATCCTCTCCCGTTTGGAACGCAACGAGCACAAGCGGTGGCAAATGTCGCCAGCACCCCGTGTCTCTCCTCGCGCCTTTGGACAAGGATGGCGCCGACCGCTTGCTTCTCGACACGATTGGCGGGCCGACTAAGTCCGGTGGCCTCAAGAACAGCATGGTCTACGGCATTTTGTGTCCGGTAGCATCACGAACATAGCGGGCTACCGTTTTGTGGATTTGGTCGACAGGGACCGCCTCAAGTCTCTTTTTCAGAGCGTCTGCATTGATCTTGGACTTAAAGGGACGATTTTGCTTGCCCCCGAGGGCATCAACTTCTTCCTCGCAGGAACGCAGGGGGCCATCGACTCGTTCAGTGAGTTCCTTGGAAAAGACGAACGCTTTCTCGACATTCCACTCAAGGTGTCCTACACGGACTATCAGCCGTTCAATCGAATGAACGTTCGCAAGAAGAAGGAAATCATCTCTGTCGGCCTTGACCATATCCGTCCTGCATCCTTCACCGGGGATGAGATCGAGCCGAGCGCCCTCAAAGCAATGTTGGACCAAGGAGAACACGTTCATGTTCTGGACACTCGAAACGATTACGAATTACGTGTCGGAACGTTCGAGAACGCCATTGACCTCGACATACGGACGTTCAGAGGCTTTCCTGAGGCCATCCGAACCCTTCCCGACTCAATGAAAGATGAACCAATCGTTATGTTTTGCACAGGAGGCATTCGGTGCGAGAAAGCCAGCGCCATCATGATCGAGGCGGGATTCACCAACGTCAAACAGCTGAAAGGCGGTGTCCTCGGGTATTTCGAACACGTTGGAGGGGACCATTGGAACGGAGATTGTTTCGTCTTTGACCAGCGAGTGGCCGTCGATCCTACGCTTCAAGAAACCGAGGCTGTGGTTTGCTTTGCCTGCAGAGAACCGCTTTCTCCTGACGAACAAAAAACCCCAGAGTATGTCATTGGAGAATCCTGTCCGTACTGTTTCGGGAAGGAATCCGTTGAACCCATCACCGGGCGATGACAATCCAATCGTCCGACAATTCCCCGTGGCTCCATCGGTGCCACTCGTGACCGGAACTTCCGTCGTGTGCGATGAAAAACACTTGGGTTGGAGACACGACAAGACGACCATAGGTCATCGCCTGTGAAGATGTCCCTGATGCGGGAGAAGGGTCGTAGACCGGTCGAATGGATTCTCCTTCCACGGCCCAAAGAATGACTCCTTGTTCGGTGCCGTTCACCTGTCCGTCGCTGACCACCAACCAGCCATCCCCCACGGCCTCAACGCCGCGGACATCAGTGGGCATCATGCCAGGGGTCAAATCATGGAGGACCTTGCTTCCCTGGGGGGTTCCATCGGTTGTGCACCATTCGGTGCCCTGTATGCCCGTCATGCAGTCAAACAAAAGGTGTGTGGCGGTGCTTGCGACGCCGGCTTGTGCCCCCGGCGAGAGGAGGTCATTGCTGAGTTGAAGGGTGATGCCGTTGTCGAGGTTGGTGGTCCATAAACGGGCTTCGTTTGATGTGGTCACCGCATCGTAGACGAGGTTCGATCCGATCACATGCAACCCCATGCCTTCTCCAAGGTGCGTGTCTCCTGAGGCAGGGGCAATGGACGTGAGCCAAACCGAGGTGCCGTTGTCGACCAATCGGAGCACTTGCTTGACTGAGCCGCGTAGAGCGGAGGCGAGCAAGTCGTGGCCATCTTCCACCCATGACGTCAGCGAGGTGCTCCCGAAATCATTGATGGCCCAAGAGGTCAATGTTCCATCCTCGCTCAGTCGGTACGGTTCAACATCGCCTTGTGCATCTGCTCCACTGAACCACAAATGGCCGTTGGCTCCGTGCAGCCACCCTGAACCCCATTGATTCAACGAAGCGAGTGCATTGGAGACCGAGGTTTGGGTGGTCGTGTTCCAAGAGGGATGCGCAGCAAGAGGAAGCAGTTCTGTTCCGTTGGTCCACAGCAGGGTTCCGCTGCTCGCCATCCAAACGAGGCCGTCGTGCCAAGAAACGGGTGGCTGCATTTCGACCGCCCCAAGGGCCTTTGTGCCATTGAGTGTGGCGTCAGAGACCCATAATTGGCGACCATCAACACCGTTGCTGGCGTCAAAAAAGACAAGGTTTTGTTGGCCAAAGGTATGGAATCCGAGGTCCCTGCCAGGAAGACTATCCCCGTTTGGATGAATGTCCACCAGAAGGTCAGAGCCGTTGGCGGCCCCTGAATGGACGTGGAGTTCACATCCGTTCACACCATCGTTTGCTGCCATCACCAACCGTTGCGGACCGTCCATCCAAGTTGCAGCATCGCATCCAGTTGTGAAGGAGTTTCCTATTCCTGCAACCATATCGGTCACTCGTTCCGATCGCAATGGTTCAAAGCAGAAACTGAGCCGCTGTTGCACTTCATCGTCTTCCATCATTCCGTTTCCTGCGATGGCTGTTCCTGCTCCATCATCGATGCCAAATCGGATCTGAAAGCCATCACTGCAGACATAACTTGGAGCCGTGACCTTGTCAACCAGAGCACCGAACCCGTGGGTCCCGTCTTGGCCCGATGACCCGTCTGCACCATCCAAACCAACGGTTCCGTTGCACAAGATGCGAGAAGCGTTCAATTCTGAAATGTCCAGCATTCCGTTGGCGTTTACGTCCAATCCATGGGTGAGGTTCACTCCACCGGATGAGCAAACCGCATGGCCCGGGTCAAGGAGAGTGGTGTTGACAAGATGGGTGAGCGCCGGTGATCCCGTTGTTCCAGGTTGACCCTGCGGACCTGAAAGCCCTCGCAAACCATTGCAAATCACGGCTGTCGATGTGGTCTCAACAGCGTCAAGCACGCCGTTTTGATTCGTGTCAAATCCAGTGTGCATTCGTACGCCACCTTCTTGGCATGGCGGCGTGGATTGGAACCCTTCACTTTCCACAAGCCATTCTCCGTTGGCCTCCTCCGAGGTTGGAAGGTTGCCAAGCAGTGCATGATTGTACGTCGCTAACGCTAAGGCGACCACAAGCGCCAGGACTTGGACGACGACCATCAAGCGACCTTGGGGACGTCGCTGTTGTGAGCGGCCTTCGGAGCGCTCCTCTGATTCATTCTCATGCTGGCCTCGTTCTTGCTGTGCCGTATGTTCGGGCATGAATGGAGGTATTGCCTTCAATGCTCCTTAAACTACCGCCAGTCATTATCCCGTTGCCTCGCTTCATGGCCGAGGGGTGGGTTGATGAAGTTTCAACCGGTGGAAAGGGCATGGAGGCTCCCAACCGCTTGCTTGCCCAACTCAGCGGAGCGGAGGGCGCCACCCGCCAGAAAGCAGCCCGTTTGGTCTTGGATTTGGCTGAAACCGCCGGAGCTGAAGGCTTCGTTGAAGCGGTTCATGCGCATGTTTCAGGGGTTTCCGTCATCACCGGTGGACACGGCTTACGACGGTTTCTCGGGGACCTATCGAAGGATGGCGACGGGCGGGTTGCGATTCCAACGACCTTGAATTCAGCAGGATGCGACCGAGAAAAGATGGAAGAAATGGACATTGAATGGCCTGATTTCTTGATGCAACAATTCGAAATTGTAGAGGCCTACGAACGCCTTGGCATTGATGCAACCCTTTCTTGCACGCCCTACGACAGGGGCATTGAATCGCAGGAGGGCATCGCTTCATGGGCGGAATCCAATGCGGTTTGCTTTTCCAATACGTGGACGTCCCTCATCACCAATCGCGAATCAGGCCTCTCGGCGCTGGCGACAGCCCTCACGGGGTACGCTCCTCGATGGGGGCTCCATCTCGACCAACATCGAGTTCCGAACATCAGAGTGCATGTGGACTGTGAACTTCAAAACCTCGCAGATTGGTCGGTCCTTGGAGATTGGATTGGAAAGCAAGTCCGACCTGACTGGGCGACCCCCTACGGTCCTATGCCTTACCTAACTGGATTGCCCGACAGGATGTCGTTTGCATCAAAGAAGGCTCTGACAGCCGCTGCAGCCAATTACGGCTGCGCTATGCTATGGGCCGAAGGTCATACGGTCGCTCCACCACTTGAAGTGGGTAAGGACGGAGCATTTCTTCCTCCGAAAGAAGGTTGGCAGGGTGATTTGACGTTCACACAGTCCGACCTCGAGCAGCGGTATGAGGAATTGGCGCCTCAGGGTCAAGTGGATTTGGTGGTCATCGGATGCCCGCAAGCCAGTCTCGAAGAATTGCGCATCACCGCATCCGCCGTCCGTTCTCACATGGAAATGGGAAGCAAAATACCGAACCACCGCCTATGGGTGTTCACCAGTGGAGAAAACTACCGGCTGGCACAGGCGGACGGTACCATCGAGTTGCTTGAGGAAGGTGGGGCTTTGATCTTGAAGGATACGTGTCCTGAGGTCACGCCGTACAACCGAACCAAGTACAATCACTTGTTGACCAATTCGCTGAAGGCAGAACACTACTTGACGAGCGGATTGAATCGACTGCCAACGAGTGTTATGCCGATTCAAGAATGCGTGGCACATGCCATGGATCCGGGGCGCAGCGCAGGAGAGCAACCTGTGCTGTCTCCAAAAGCACAGCCGCAGCATGCATCTTCTAAAGTTCAACAATCTGGTGAAGCCCATCTTCACGGATCGGGCCTGAGATCCCAGGCTTCGTTCAACATTCAAGGCAGGGCATTGGTCACCGATGTGCCCATTACCTACCTTGGCTACGTCAATCGAGATACAGGAGTGATTGAAGAGCCGGGCCACCCACTTGACGGTGTGGCGATTGAAGACACGGTGCTCGTGTATCCAAAGGGGTCAGGTTCCACAGTAGCACCCTACGTTCTGATGGGTTTGATCTATACTGGGAAGGGTCCCAAAGCCATCGCCAACAGGGACGTGTGTCCGTTGACTTTGCCGGCATGTTCGCTCTTGGGCTTGCCATACGGGCACGGGTTCGACGAGGACCCATGCCACGCCATCAATACGGGCGATCTTGTTGAATTCACAAGGGACGGGGACTCGGTTTCGCTTCGCGTGGTGGAGCGTGCCACGCCATGACACGTCGCGTTCTTGTCACCGGTGGTGCCGGTTTTATCGGTGCGGGGTTGGTCACCCGACTTCTTGAAGAAGGCCACGAAGTAGCAGTGCTGGACAACTTCTTTCGGGGCAAACTCGAGAATTTGAAGGAGGTTGCAGACCATCCCTCGTTGACCATCGTTGAAGGTGATGTCAGGGAAAGCGAGGTGCTGCAGTCCTGTCACGACGCTCTTGGGGGCGTGGACCTCGTCCACCATCTCGCAGCCATCAACGGTACGAAGTGGTTTCATGAAGCGGCTATGAACGTGATTGATGTGAACATCAATGGAACGCTCGCCACCCTTCGCAAAGCAGCAGAGTGGGGTGCTCGTTTCGTTTTGGCCTCATCGCCTGAAGCTTATGGCGACGCTCAAAGGATGCCGCTCAAGGACACGGACGACAGTTTTTTCCCGCCAGCAGAGCGTCATCAAAGGTTCTCGTATGGAGCGAGCAAGTATCTGGACGAGGTGGCCCTCCAACATCTTGTCGGGAACGGCTTGGATGGGCGAATCGTTCGGCCCTTCAATGCCTATGGCGTTCAAATGTTGGGGGACGCCTATGGCCAAGTGGTTGGGATGATGTTCAACGCCGTACGCAACCAACAACCGATCAACGTGCACGGCGATGGTGCTCAAACGCGCAGTTTCACACACCTCGACGACATCGTTGAGGGCTTTTACCTCGCAGGAGAACTTGAACACGGCATCAATGGCGAATCGTTGAGCGGTTCTGCATTCAATCTCGGCAGCGAAGAAGAGGTGAGCATGCTTGACTTGGCGCACTGCGTCAATGGCGTGGTTGGTTCTCAAGCCGTTGACATCGTTTTGCAGGGCGGTTATCCTGGCGACTCAAGGCGGCGCCTTCCCTCATGTGAGGCTGCAGAGCAATGCCTTGGTTGGAAATGCACCGTTTCTCTTCAGGATGGCTTGGCTGGTATGTGGGCGACACTCAAGGCTCAGCCGTAGTGTTTCTCGACCCGTTGCTTCCATCCTTGCGGGGCTGGCGTCATGTCGTCTCTGCCATGCTGACACAACACATCAAGTCCACTTGCAGGAGGTACGTTTGTGGAATACCACACGGCTTGAACGCGCATCACGACCAGAGTTGCCACTGCGTCCGGGAGCGGATGTTCTTCTACAAGCGTGGCCTCGATGGCAGCAACAGATTCGCTCAAAATAAGAGGTTCACCCTCAAGGGTGGGTGCATCAAACAAATCCCCCTCGTCTTTTCCTTGGGGGAGAGGTGTGGCAGTTTCATCAACGATGCTCGCCCCACGTGGCGTAGCGGGCATGAGGTTGAGGATGACGGTGTTGGTTGACCGAAGGTTTGCGAGCGTGTCTCGAGGTCGTCCGTCCTTGTGGATGGAAAATGATGCCGTGAGGTATGGGGGTGCGGTTGAAACTTGCATAACGGATGAAAGAGGAGCGAAATTGCGGTTCCCCTCACCATCGAAACTGGCTGCAACGACCACAGGACGGGGTGAGAGAACGCTGTTGAGCCAAATGCTGCGTTCTACATGTTCCATTTCATCCATGCCAATTCTCTGGAGCGGTGCCGAGTGTTCGGGTTCCTCAAACCACCTGTCAAGCGTACCGTTAGCAATTTCTTCGAGAGCGTGCTGGTTGAATTCAATGTAGGCTTCCCATCGAGGGATTTCCTCCAGGTCGCCGCGTTCCTTCTTGCGCTGAATGGACGCTTCGGCATACACGTTGCATTTTTTCAAAAACGAGGCGATGGCATTTCGTTCGTCCTTCATGCTCCGTCCTCCCTTCGACGCTCATAGGCATCTCGCGTCATCATGAATGCAGCAGGATTTCCTCCCCATACTTCGTTCGGAGGGAGGTCCTTCGTCAACACCGCCCCTGCTGCGAGAACGCTGCTTGGCCCTAACGTGCATCCGGGCAGCACCGTGGCATTGCCCCCTATGACTGCCCCATGCTGGACGACGACGGGCTTCCATTTTGAACGGTCGCCAGAAGGAGGAAAACGATCGTTGAGAAGCACTGCACTCGGCCCCACAAATACATCGGATTCCAAGATGCAATCGTCTGCAATGTAAGCGCTTCCCTGAATGCGGCATCGTGCTCCCATGACCACCCTTTGCCCTATGTGGGCCAGTGCGCCGATGGAACATGCCTCGCCGATGGTGGCGTCTCGGCCGACATGGCATGGCCACCAAGCAACAGCCTGATCGCCAAGGTCAACGCGCTGGCCGGAGAGAGGCAAGGATTCCATGTTCAGTCCTCATTCATCCATGCCGAGTTCTCTCATGAGCATAGCGACGTGCCCCTTGGCCTTGACGTTGTATCGGCACCACTCTACGGTGCCATCTGCATCGATGACAAAGGTGGAGCGGGCGCAGCCCATGTACTCCTTTCCGTAATTCTTCTTGAGGCGCCATGTTCCAAAGGCGTGGTGCAGCGACAAATCTTCATCCATGAGAAGAGGGAAATTGAGATCTTGCTTGCCGACAAATCGTTGATGGGATTTCTCAGAATCTTTGGATACACCAAGCACGACGCAGTCATCGTGCTGAAGGCGGGCCATGTTGTCCCTAAAGTCGCACGCCTGTGTGGTGCAGCCGGGGGTTGAATCCTTTGGATAGAAGTACAAAATGACCCTTTTTCCCTCGTTTCGATAGGTCTGGAGGCTGTGTTCGTTGCCATTTTGGTCAACGGCAGTAAAGTCGGGGGCTTTGATTCCGGGTTCGAGTTGGACGGGGGTGCTCATGGTTCATGTTCAAAGCCCGGCATCTAAAGCAATTGCTTTTGGTTTTGATACAAAATTGCAGATGCCGGCCTCGGTTAGGCATCGCAGGAGCCCTTTTATTCAATGTGGGTTGCTAATAATTCGCAATGGGTGTCT
>Ga0181379_1000268_pt1 | contig 26425 bp, 28 predicted proteins | sample 2SPOviralmetaG_FD_130115 | JGI IMG/M metagenome (GOLD analysis project Ga0181379, IMG submission 130115) | Marine viral communities from the oligotrophic San Pedro Time Series (SPOT) site, San Pedro Channel, CA, USA - 2 SPOT_SRF_2009-07-10 | ecosystem: Environmental > Aquatic > Marine > Strait... | reverse complement strand
CCGTCATCCAGTCTTCTGCATCGTTCAGGATTTTCTCTCTCACTAACTTATACACTTGCCTTTTCTTCATAGGCCCATGTCGCCTAACCAAAGGGTCTTGTTTGTTAAACTTCTTACCTGTTATTCTACTTCTAGTAGCATCTAATTTACTCATCAGTTATACCTTCTTCTAATTATTCTTCCACCTACGGGGCTATCTCTACTTCTTTGAATGCCTTTAGTAGAGCCGCCTGACCACTCACCTTTGTTCATAGTCTTCATAATGACGGGTGTGGAAGGGGATTTGTATGTGAATTGGTCTAGTGCGTGTGCAAATGCCATAGCACAGTCATTGTGTCTACCTAAATCAACTATCATACCATCTCGCCATGCGTGGCTTTCTAATTCTTCTAGCAGGATGTTAACTTCTTTTCTAGTAAAGTCATCACCATAGGGAATCATAATTAACTCTCGCTCTAACCAAACCCTCATTCTGTTCATCAAGCCTTGCTTTAGCGTTCTGTTGCCTACTTTGCTTTCACGGTAATCAACCATTATACCCTTATTTGCAAGTAGGCTTTCGTATAACTGTTGGAAACCTACGGATTCGACTGCAAATGCAGGAGTACCATATCGCTTACTCCAATCACCCATCATATCTGCTTGCTTGTCAGGTGGAAAATCATTACGCCGCCAAATGTTGACTAGGTGTATGTAGCCTTCTTTGTCTTGTCTAAGACATACCATTACAGAATAGTCTTGCCCTAACCCATGTGCGGGGTCAAAACCGATAGAGTACCTATCAGTAGTCAACTTTTCATTCTCAAACACCGCATCCATCTTTAGGTTCTTACGTGTAAGATTTCTAGGATAGCAAGCCGCCTCGTCATCAATTACCTTACACATATACTCCTGAATAAATGCTAACTCACCCATAGCGTTCTTTTGCTCTAAAAGAAAGTTGATAGGTCTAAACTCAGGCCATAATTCAATAGGTTGAACGTTTTCGGGGTCTGATTTGTATTCATCCCAATTTTTTACACTAGACCAAACACCGCTTTTCCAAGTATCGTTTGCTAACATCTCCGTATGGTACAAATCTACCATACTCATAGGTGTGCCTACGACATAAATGGATGTGCCCGGACTTAGCATAGGAGTAACCTTTTTACGAAACCAATGTCGTATGTTAGTCCAATCCATATCACCCATATCATCAAGAACGTCATCGAAGGCGATGCAAGCAGGATGCTCACCACGAATAGCCGCCCCAACAGACGTTGCACGAATCCAAGCACCGTTGTTAAAGTGTAATTCTAGTTTGTTACCCCTTTTCTTATTGAGATACTTACTAAGTTGGGGATGACGCTTCATATCTTCTCTAATTTCTTCTAATCTACGCATTGCAAGGTCTTTGCTAGCCGAAAATAACCAACAAGTGAACGGTTTGTTACGCCATTTCTCAAAAAGTGCGCTATGTAATAGTTTTACCCTCAAAGTAGTGGATTTACTATGGTCACGTGGGGCAATAACGCATACTCTATGCACAGATACTTCACTTCGCTCGCCATACATATCCATCCATTCGCCAATGTGGTCGCCCCAAGTGTAACCAAGCCACTTGTAGAAGTATTCTACATCGTTACGGGAACGTGCCATTGCAAAATCGGTGGAAAACTTAGCCATACTCTACTCACTCAATACGGGTGCGAACAAATTACCTATTAAACCTAATTCTTTATCTAGTAAGTGGGCGGAGATACCTGCTCTCGCCAAAACGTGACCCTTTCGGTAATGCCACCTATCAGCACCGGCCAAACTTGGTAATTGGATAACAGTAGTGCCACCTTTCTCAAGTAAACGCTGATGATGAAGATGTCCGTGAAACCAAGTGTGATGTTCGCAATCACCCCACCCTTTTCTTTGTTCGGATGCCATAAGTAGTGGTAAATCATTACCCCTAACACCGTCACCATGCGTAAAGCCTATCAAATTGTTACCCCATGTAATATACTGTCTTAGTTTAGGGTCAACTATTACGTCTACATCATTAACATTTTCGTAAGTCGCCCTTAAATACATCATTAGGGCTAAAGCCATTTGTCTATCGTGATTACCACGCATAAATACTACTTCTACCGGACATACGGCTCTAAGCATATCAATATGTTCTCTTGCTAACTCGCAACCATCAATAAATATCTGAGCAGGACTAGTGGATAAGTCTTGCATAGTGCCTTTGGTGGTAGAACCTTCTTCATTGTCTATGTGAAACCAATCTGAGCCTGTTGCTAGTATAATCTTCTCAGGTCTACTAGGAAGTCTAGTTATTAGGTTATTAGTCCTGTCAATTAGTCTGCTCTTTGCTTCTACTGTATCGTAATGGCTACCTGTTTCATCAATCCATGACCCTGCGCCAAAGTGAAGGTCTGTTGGGGATATAACTACTGCGTATGGTTCTGCATCTTTCATTTTTCGCTTACTTACTTTCTTAGGTGCTAGGTTTTGCTTACTTAGTGCCTCACGAAACTCATTTAGTAGTGTGTCATCTAACAAACGCATTCTGTTTGCATCTTTCTCTAAGTCGTTCCACATTTTTTTGTTTGCTTTTTCTCTTACTTGTCTACGTCTTGATGCTAGGGATGTTTCTACTAACTCATCTACGCTCTTATCTAGTATTTCTTCGTCTGTAAACGCATCCATAGTATGAGTCCAACTAAAAGCCGAAATGTACTCACGTATGAAAGTAGAAGACTTTGAGTATTTTCTAGCCATCTCATCTATGCTTAGATTGTCGCCATCAAAAGAATACGAGTGACGCATAGCCCTATGTGTTTCACCGCTTACGTTTACTAGGGATTCTTGGGAAGGTAGGTATGACAAATACACATCGGTTGTCTTGTCATAGTGCGTACCTACTCTACTAGGTTCTTTGGCTTTATCGCCGTTGTATGCTGAATACTTAGAGTAATTCATAACACCACCTTTTTTCTTCCATCTTAGTATAGCGTTTCGCCAACCACCTACTGTTCTATCAGGTTCTATTGAATGCAGAAATCGAGCAAACTCACGTTCAGTAGAGAATTGCATTTCTGACGCATACTTGTCAATCAATTGGTTTCCGCCACGAAAGTAGCGTTTCGTTGGAGCATCGCTCATTGAGTCTAACGAGTCACGGTTGGCTTATAACTGTTACTTCTTTCCGTTAATTTAGCACCCTAAAAAATAAATAAATCGCTAGACTGCGCCTTTATTTTTTAATTCTTTTATTTCTTCAAAGGGGGGTCTTAGAAAAATCGGCATAATCCATTCTAAAAGATAACTTACTAAATAGTTACTATTTCTTTTAGTCTATGTCTTAGAATAAATAAAATAATTACGGAATTGCGGAGCAGTACAACGATTTATTTTTTCTGAAAAAGCCGTAAAAAATAAAAATAATTAGAAAAAAGAGCAAAAATTGATAAACCACCGCTTACTAGCCATAGGTATGAGTGAGCGTAGAGCATGGTATCAGTTTTGGAAGGATAGCCAACCACCAAGAAAAATAGTAAGTAGTGGTAGAGTACCTTCTAACAAGAGTTTGAGAGTTGCCGCAGGTATTCCCGACCTTATGCGTGATACAGAAAGATTGCAGAAAGACAGTAATTATGACAATGAGTTTGATATGTATGACTTGATGTTAAAACTAGACCCTGAGTTGAACGGGGCAGTAAGAGCAGTAAGCCTAACGGCTAACAATTATGAGATACAGTTTGAGCGTGGTAGAAATGCCGCTATACGTGACGCTATACGTGAGTTAGTAGAAGAGAGGCTAGACTTTGATGACATTATGATTAACTCTATGCGTAATATGATGGTGTACGGCAATGATATTAACAAGATTGTAGGTAGAGAGGGAGATGGTATAACAGACTTGCAGAACCTACCAATCAAGCAAATTACGATTGTAGACTCAAGAGGCGGTATAGATTCAGTATTTGACGCTACTGAGGACAGTCCTATCACTAAGGCAGAAAAGTACCTGCTACGTGAGATGAAACTAAACGCCAAAGAAATACCTGCTTCTGAGATAATGCACATTAAGATTGACTACCGAAGCAATTGGTTCGTAGACAACAGGGGCAGAAAGACCTACGGTATATGGGGTGCGTCAAGGTTTTCAGCACTAAAGCAAGCAATACGAATGAAATACAATTCCCTTAACAATAGATTATCGCTAGAGGACAGTATGACAAAGCAGTACATTACTATCAACAAAGAAGCAATAGAACACATACAAGACCCCGCCGAGCAGAACGAAAGGCTCACACACATTATGGATGAGGTCATTTCCCTCTTTGAAGGTCTACGTGGCGACCAAATACCGGTACTTCCGCATTATGTAGAGTTACATCATGTAGACCTAGAAAACTCACTACCTGAGAGCGGCGGCTTCCTTGACGCTATAAACGCAGATATAGCGGCCGTACTACAAGTGCCTAGAGTGGCCGCAGGACAGGAGAGGGGTAGTACATTCGCCGCAACCTTCAATGCTAACCTTTGGGCGGTTCAGGCTATCAGCCGTATGCACAAGATTCTAGAGCAGACTTGTATGCAGTTGTTTTCACTACACCTAGACCTATTAGGTATTCCCCACAAGAGAATAGACCTACCTACTATCAGGTTCGATGCTATGGATAGCGAAACCCCACTAAACGTCATGCAAAGGGCTACTATGGGTTATGATGCAGGTCTACTGACATTAAACCAATCTCTAGATATGCTCAATCTGCCGGAAACGCCTGATGGAAATGAGAGAAAAGACATTAGCCCACCTAATCTACAACCTAAAGAAAACGGTAACACAGACTTAGGTGACGTTCCTGACGAAAACACTCAGCCGGGCGCAACAGATGTAGCCCCAACAGAAGAAGATTGATAAAACACACACGTTCTACTTTGAGCCATGAGGCTACGTCAGGATAAAAGGGCAGAAGTCTACCCTAGCAGAAAAATAAGGTCGTTTTACGACAACATGATGGCGGCAGTAGGCATTCCTCTAATTATATCTTGGCTTGTTTTTGCTTGTTACGTCATATACAAGGGTGTTAACGATACAGAAGGCTTGGTTCAGGCAAACCTTGATTTCTTCGTATCACTTATTGCAATTATTGGTGGCCCTGCTCTACTTTTCCTAACTGCCGTTCTTGACGCATGGAAAACTGAGGGTCAGGCTGAAATGGCCGCTATACCTGCACGTATAGATGCAGACCTAATAGCATCTGCCGCTCAACGTGACCACACTTACAAAGTAGAAATGGTTAACCTTGAGCATCAGAATACTATGGCACAACTAGCACAGACTCACAACTTCAAAATGGAAGAGCGGTCAGGTGTTTCTATCAGCGATGTTAAGAAAGAAGCATCCGGCAAAAAGAAATGATGATACATCACTCGCATAGTAGACATAGTGATGTTTTTTGACCGAGAGCAACTATTCGCTTATATGTGCGTATTAATGATGGTTTTAGTGTTAGCGGGGGGTGGCGGCTCTTTTGGTTTTGATAGCAAAGAAGATATAGGTTTTACTTGTAGAGATATAACAGGAGAAGTAGTAGCAAAAGACCATAGTGAAGGTACTTTTCAATTGTATGTTACCTTAAATGACTCAGGTGACAAATCCGGTTTCGCATTATATGTTGGGCCTGATACATACGATGAGTATGAAGTAGGTGACTTATACACAGACCGTATGTGTAATCTAGAACAGTATCAGAAACTAAAACAAGTGATTCAGGAATTGTTAGATGCGGGGTTATTAGACCAACTTTCATAAGACGCTTGAGATTTCAACTCTATCATGTCGTGCGGATGCGGTTGTGGTGGAGAGGCAGTCGCCTACGAAAATTGGAACGAACACACAGTAGATGATAACCAAAATGCTATTGCCGCAGAATATCAAGGCCGTAGCGTTACACTCAATAAACCATTTAGGACAAAGGGTGCTAACAAAAAGTTTGGTGTATATACTAAGAATGAAAAAGGAACAGTAGTAATAGTACGCTTTGGCGACCCTAACATGGAAATCAAAAGAGATGACCCTGCTAGGAGAAAATCATTCCGTTCACGACACAACTGCGATTCGCCCGGCCCAAAATGGAAGGCTCGCTATTGGTCTTGCAGACAATGGCGTGGTGGAAAGAAAGTAGAGGCAGATATTCCATGTGGTTGCGGTTGTGAAGATGCTTGCGAATGTGAAGGTGAGTGTGTATGTGGTTCTGATGTAGAAGCAAAAAGAGCAGATGACCCATGCACATCAGGCTACGAGCAGTACGGCATGAAAATGAAGAATGGTCGTAAAGTACCTAACTGCGTACCTATCAAGAAAGAAAAGGCCGAAGCAGAACATTACAAAGTATGCTCAAGTTGCACTACTCAAGCAAAGTGCGCTGAGATGGGCAAGTGCATGAAAGCAGAAGCGGCACTACCTACACCAAAAGAAGATGAAAGTCACGAAGCATTTATGTCAAGGTGTCAGGCTATGGGTAACAGTAAAGAAGAGTGCATGAAAGCACACGAAGGCCATAAGTTTGATGTAGAAGGCTACAAAAAGAAAGATGAGTATGCTTCCGAATGTGGCTACGGAGAAGAAATGGTAGATGGTGAGTGCAAGAAAGTTGCAGTTACTATTGACCTACAAGTAAATGAAACTACCGCAATGATAGAAGCATCCACAGGACAGACTATTATAGAGATAAAGGGAGTTGCATTCCACGATGGGTTCAACAAGAACAGTTGGTCTTTGACTAACGAGGGTGCAAAAACTACTGCTATGCAGATGCAAGGGGCAGACCTAACTCTAAATCATCCTGACCCGAACCCTCTAGGGCCGGGTTTTGGAAGAGCGACAGAAGGACTAGACAAATCCAATGTCGGTTACATCAAGAGTGCAACTTATCTACCTAAGACAAACGGTGGTTATGAGGTAAGATATATAGCGCACGTGACTAGGCCGGAATTGTTTGACGTTCTAGAGTCAGGACTTTACACTCTCAAAGAAGACTACGGTGTGAGCATAGGCGGGTCGGGCGTACCGGTCAAAGCCGATGATGATGGCATTGTGTTTGGAGAGGACTTTACATTCGACCATTTGGCGATTGTGTACCGCCCTGCCTACCCTCAAGCAAATATAGAAAGTGTGAAGAGAATAAAAGACGAAAGGAAAATAGAAGCAACCTTGATAAGTCATTCCACACCTGACGATACTCAACCAACAGGAGATTTAGATACTATGAGTGAAGAAACAGTAGAAACACCTGAGATTAACGATAAGATAGAAGAGTTGACGGCTTCGCTTGTTCTCGCTGAGTCGAGAGTAGCAGAATATGTGGCCGCAGAAGAAGCAAGAGTAGAAGAGGCTCGCATGGTTCTAGTGAACAAGGCAACCGAATTGGGTATGTCCGGTCACGATGACCTAAGAAGCGACACTCTAGAAACTCTCATTGCTTCGTGGGAAACTGCTCATCCTGAGCCAACCCCCGTAGTTATGGAAGAGGTTACTTCTGAACCAATCGCTAACGCTCCTGTAATCGCATCCGAAGAGGCAAAGCCTGTTGTGGCTAACTACCTAAACGGAAGCATGGTTGAGTCCGATGAGGACACTTATTCTCGATGTTATAACGCATGGGCAAAGGCTTGGAATGGTACTCTTGCTCGCAACGAAAGTAACATGAGAGCAAGAACATACGATGAAATAAAGGAGATGATTTAAGATGGCATATGGAGAAGGAGCAGACCCAAGAAACGCAACGCTAGTGACAGGGCAAACGGTGGCAGGAGCAGGACTACTGCTTAAGTTAACGGGTGCATCATTGATGGAAACGACAGACGCAGGTTCAGACCACATCGCTCTAGGAGTATCAGTAGGAGAATCCTCAAGAGCGGCAGGTGGAGCATTAGATACTGCGGCAGGAGCAACAGTATCATACTACCCAATGGGCGGAGTCCTAATGATTCAGTCTGAGGCAAGTGTGACCTACGCTCTAGGAGATTTAGTTTACGCAGGTGCGGCAGGTATGTGCGACAAGACTTCTTCCTCACAGAAAGCAATCGGCGTTTATGTCGGTGCAGGTGAGGCAATTGGTGGAAGTGGTGCAGGAACGTTAGTTGCTATAAACACAAACTCGGCGGTGGTAGCATGAGTAAGTCACTAGAAGAAATCTTACAGGTTGAAGCGGCCGCAGGGCCATTCAGCACAGGCGATGCAGTTATCGAGCAAACGCTCCGTGACTTCATCCAACTACAATCCACTACTATCGCAGTAGGAACACAGGTTGTTGGAGTACGTTCAGTTTCATGGATGGACTTCAAGTGGTACACAGGAGTTAACGGAAGTTTCTCCTTCCCACTAGATGACAACGCAGTAGTTGACCCAACCAAGATTGGTACGGCTAACTACTCCACCAAACTAGAAAAGGGTCAGGGAAGAGTTACTTTCCTAGATTCAGTCAGGCTACGTGGAGAGTCATGGGAGAACATTGACAGGCAACAGTTGGGAATTGTGAGAGCAAGGGCTGACAAGATTGACGCTACTATCCTATCTGCACTACACGCAGGAGCAGGACAGACTCAGGCCGCTACCGCAAACTTCGGTGCAAGCGGAGCAGATGAGGAAGGCGACCTTCTAGCCGCAATGGACTTGGTTTTCGTAAACGCTAGAGTTTCCGGTGACGAGCCAATGGCTCTTATCCTACCGGCTTCTTGCAGAAGTGCAATGCTAAACACACAACTCTTCGGAAACGTTGTTGAGTCGCTAGCAGACCACATGAGCAGAATAGCAAACCTATCAGTATACTACACAAGAGATTCAACTCTTTCTAGTGACGCACTATTACTAATACCCGGTGCTGAAACTGCTGAGTTTTTCCAATACAACGGCGAAGGATTCATGGAAACTGAGTTGACTCGGATTCCCGGTGTCGGCTTTGATTGGCTACTAACTTCCTTCATGGGAACAGTTGTTCACGAACACCAAGACGGAGCAAGTGCCGGACTTTCAAACAGGATATGCAAGATAACCGGTGTCGCTTGAGGTGATTAAGTGCCGAGAAATGTAAAGTTTGACGGTAAGTTTTACCGAGATAGTAACATGGAGATGAGGACACTCAAGTTGTCCTATGACTTCTCAGTAGACGGCGGTGCAGTAGGCGCAATTACTCTAAAAGATGCTTTCGGAGATACGGCTTACCTACCTGACAACGCAGTAATAGTTGGCGCATGGGTTGAAGGTCTTGTAGACCTTACTTCTGTCGGTAGCGCAACTGTCGCACTAGGCTACACAGGAGCGGCTACCGCTCTAGTTGGAGCAACGGCTAAGGCTCACGGTACATGGGATGTGAATGCAGTAACCGCACTAGCACTATCCAAGACTACACAAAAGTCATCTGTACTTGCTACTATTGCAACTGCGGCTTTGACTGCCGGTAAGTTTGATGTTATGATTCACTACTACATTGGTGCGTGATAGCATGGATGAGTGGACTGAGGCTGACGGTACTATCTATCGAAAGAGAGATGATGGCTCTTACGAAGTTATAGCACCTAAGAAAGCCGCACCTAAGAAGAAAGCGGCTAAGAAAGCAAAGAGCGAGTAAGTATGGTTACTAAAGCGCAAGTTGCGGCTAAGTTGAAGAAGGCAGGTATTCCTGTTCCTGATTCTGCTAAGGTTGCAGACATGGAACACAGGCTAAATACTTGGAAATCAGGCGAAGGCTTTCTAGTTAGACTACTTAGAAATCCTAATAATAGTTTTGCTAATCATCCTGTAACTTTGTTAGAGGATAAAAGTAAGTTGTATTGGATGCCTAACAGTCAAATGGCTGATGACATAATATCTTCAAGGATTGTTCTAGTATTAGGAAGGACTCACAAACCTTCAAATGACGCTATATTGCTAGACGTTCCATCGGATTACGATAGTAGGTGGAATGATGGCGGTAACAACGACACAGATTCGTGATTTGCTAAACAGGCCGAGAGGACTGAATGAAGCAACTATCACAGAATACCTAACTATCCGTAATGCTGAGATTACAAAGAAGGCACGTAAAGTAGATTATGTTGGCGGTACTGCTGACAATGTGCCTAGCGATACTCTAAAAGATTCAGCAATTAAGTTTATGGTATGTGTAGACTGTCTAAGAGTCTTACTAGATAGCGTACCTGCTATTGTAGATGATGAGATTCAACAAAGGCAAATGAATCAAGTATACACAAAACAACTTTCTTCAATGGAAAAAGCCGCATTAGAGGCAATTAGAGCGATAGAGGAAAAGGGCGGAAGTGCGTTCAAAGTAAAGGCGACATCAACAAGGGTCGGTGGAACAACCACTTCGCAGTTAAGCGGTTCTCTACATCCCTCTAACTAGGGGGTAGTAAAATATGGCAACATTCACATGGGTTGGCGGAAGTAGCGGAAATACTGCAACTGATTCAGACCCGTCAGTAGCGGCAAATTGGACTGAGAGTGGCGCACCTTCGGCCACAGGCACAGATGATTTAGTTTTCAAAGGTACGGCTACACACTCTTGTCTTTTTGATAGTAATTTTGAGTGTAACAGTATAAAAATAGAGCCTGATTGTGCAACCGGAAGAGCATTTACTGTTGACGACTGCACAGTTACACTAAAAGCAAACACAAATGCTTTACTAATACAGAAAGAAAAGTGTGTTAGTGCAACCGGTGCGGCCATAATAAAGTTTAACGGACATAACGGTACTTCTACAAAATACGTTTACTTTAGCAATACAACTAATATGCAAACAGAACCATTAGGTATGTTTTCTAATGAGTCTAGTAGAAGTGCAATGGTGTTTGCCTTCTTCCCTTCTTCTTCTTGTACCATACTTATGGAAGATGGCGTATATCCTACCGTAATAGTTTCCTCACTACAAGCAAATGCTCTAGTCGTACTTAGCCCTACATATTGTGCTTCCGGTTCTACAAATACTTACGGGTTTGTAGATATTTTGTCTTTTAGTAGTAACTGCCGTATAGAACCAAAGACTTACACAGAAAACGACCTAAGTAAGAAGTTTGTATTTGAGGGGTTGTTAGTATTAGACTGCGATACTAGTCCTGATGCTACCATAAGTCTTAATAGAAATAAGATAACTGCAAATTGGGGATTTTCCACAGTTAAGTTTACTCCTACTGCAACAAACTTTTACTTGCCGGTGACAGGAGATACAAACTTTGGTCATCAAAAATACTTTTCGGCTAAATATTTTAATATAGAAATAGGAAAGGCTAGTAACTCTACTCATAGGGTGAATGTAAGAAACAACGTAACTTTGTATTGTAATTCATTAAGAGTAGATAGCGGGGCTAAATTATACGCAGAAGGTGTGTTCTCAGATATGAATTGTACTGAGATTCATACTGTTCAAAGACCTAACATACTAGGTGATTGGAATTACGTGCAGGTAGCAGATGGAGTATACAGGTCTAGAGGCAGTCCTGCTAGAATCCCCGTTACTTCCGGTGGAACAGGGCTAGATAGGGTATCAGAATTGGGTATACTATACGGAGATGCACAAAACACACTAGATATACTACCGTTTCCCACAAGCAGTCCGGCAGGTAAGGTACTCGCAATTAATAGTGGTGGCGACGGTTTTGAGTGGTCGTCAACCGCAGGTGGCGGTGGTAATGCGTTTGACAGTATTGCGGTGTCAGGACAGACATCCCTTGCGGCTTCTGCCGGAGATGACCTAACTCTAGTAGCGGCAGGTGGTATGACTATTACCACTAACGCCACAACAGATACAATTACTTTTTCTTCGGCAGACAATAATGATAACACTCAAAACTCATACGCTATTTCTTGTGTAGATGGTGATAACACAGACGAAGAAAAAATAAGGCTAACTCAAAGTGGTGCGGCGGGTAGTGCAACAGACGATATAGTTTTAGAAGCAGGTACAGGATTAAGTATTGCACGTGACGGAGATAAGATTACGTTTGCCAACACCGTAAGCGATACTAACACAAACCAACTTACTACGTTTACATTAATAGGTACTACAAACACTACTCCTACTACTGTTAATCACAATGACACTATTACTATTGCGGCAGGTACAGGAATAACTACTACTTCAACATCCGATGGTACTATTACTATCGCTAGTACCGTGACAGATACAAATACACAACTTGATAATGCGGGTGTAATTGGTAAAGTATTAACAGGATTAAATGTATCAGGTACTACTTCTGATGTTGCGGCAACTGATACAATAGTAGAAGCAATAGGACACATGGAAAAAAGAATCAGATTAAATGATGATAAGGTTACTAATACAGATACTAACACAAATCAATTAACCACATTTAACATAGGAGTAGATACCAATACTAACTCTACAACAATAGCACATGGAGAAACATTAACCTTTACGGGTGGTACAGGGATTAGCACAGAAACAACTGCTGATGGTACTATTACTTTTACTAATACTGTTTCTGATACTAATACATTTAGAATAATCCAAGTTGATACTGCGGGAGATGGAAGTGCTGATAAAACATTAGAAACAAGCGAAGCCTTAGTATTAAAGAAAGGTACAAATATTACTTTATCAGAAGCGTTAGGTGTTGTTACTATTGCGTCAACAGACACAAACACAACCACAACTGCTGATGTAAGAACCGCTCTAGGAGCAACTATGCCTAGCAACACACTTCAAATCGGTGATGGTAGCACTACAACTACATTTCCCGGTTCAATTGTAGTTACAGGTACTACGACGACTAACAATGTAGAAACTATTAGCACATCGGGCGGAATACAGTTTGAAAGTAACGCAACAGGCGTACATACAGATAAGGAGACACTACTAACAGGAGTTACAGGACTTACTTCTGACATAACAGTAACTTTACCTTCTTCCACAGGAACAATAGCATTACAGAATGAAAATACTAGCGGAACGGCGGCAGGTCTTTCTGCAACTTTAGCAATTGGTAGTGGCGGAACAGGGGCTACAAATAGTAATGCTTGGTTAAACAGTAGGATTACTACAAGTGCTGATGGTTCACTTAACTATGATGCGACAACGGCAGTAGCAGTAAACCACGATAACCTAGCAGGGTTTGTTGCCGCAGAACATTATGATTGGTCTGCTGATTTAAGTGGTACTGCTTCAATAGATGGGGCTAATGTTAGGTTTATCAATATTATAGATAACGAGGAAACAGATGAGACTGTTTATCCTGTCTTTGTAGATGGTGCAACGGGTTCTCAGGCTCTTGAAACAGAAACTAAACTAAGTTACAAGCCTGATACGGGAGTTTTAACATCTACTGCTTTTGCAGGTAATTTAACAGGTGATGTAACAGGAACAATACAAACTGCCGCACAGACAAATATTACTTCTGTCGGTACATTAACTTCCCTGACAATGACTAGCCCCTTAACTATAAATCACGCAGGTACAGATTTGTTTGGCGATATTATTGGCCCAAGCAACAGACATCTAAGATTCGTTTTGCGAGATAATGGAGATGCAGATTCTTTCTATTGGAGAAATGCGGCAGGTTCAAACATAATGCAATTAGCAAGAACAGGTGCGCTTACAGTTTCGGGTACAATTACAGGTGATTTAACAGGAGATGTCACAGGAAATGTCACAGGTAACGTAAGCGGCTCTTCCGGCTCTTGCACAGGTAATTCGGCTACTGCTACTACTGCCACAAACGTAGTAGTTACAGATAACGAAAGCACAAATGAGGATAACGCTATTGTATTTGCCGCAGGTGCAGATGTTGATGGTAGCACTAGCATAGGTCTAGAGTCTGACGGCGACCTTACCTATAACCCTAGTACCGGTAAAGTATCAACAGGTATGTTACAATTAACAAGCACTAACAATGAACAATTAGTTGTTTCATATGATAGCGATGACAAGTTTGCTCTACACGTAGGAACAGACCGTGCTAAGTTTATGATGGCTGATACCACAGGAACAGACCTAAACACTGTAATGGTTTTTCAAGAAAACGGAACAAGTACACCGAGAGTAGGAATACATGAATTATCCCCTACTGCTCCCTTACACGTAGGTGGAGAAATAAAAACAGGCTCACTTACTTCTAGCGGAAATGTAACAGGAACACAGGTAACGGGGTCTAGTTATGTCGGTAAAGGTAGTGCTAGACTAACCACTACTAGCGGATTTAGTATGAGTACGGCCGCTCCTAGTAGTTTTGATTGCGTAAGACCTAATAGCGTAAACGTGTATGCGTCTACTAGAGAGGCTTTTGCCGGTTCTTGGAATAATGGTACAGAAGTAATAGTAGGGCAATTTAACTATGGTGATAACGCTTCTCTAGAAACTTTCTTGTCTGCTAAAGTACACGTGACTATACAGATAGACGGTAGCCAAACGTCGGCTCACTCTTCTAACTATCTAGCCACGTATGAAACAATTTGTCATATCAAAGATTCTACAACTGTAAACCAAACTGAGTATGCTTCTCTAGGAGATACGACTGAGTTTCCTATACAATGGAAAACGCTTACTGCATCTGACGGAAATGATTATCTTGCACTAGTAGTTGTTAATAACACAGGTGGTAACGTGACTACCACAGAAGCAGGTAATGGAGCGGCACAAATAAGGTCAAATTGGAATCTGATAGCAATGGATTCGTTAGTGGGGTGATTAAATGGGTGAAATACATTTCTTAAATACGCTAGGTGGAATATCCCACCTAACTGCGATTGACGAAAGCGTAGCAGATAGCGGCGGTAGTGCTGACGGTGTTATTATTTGGGATAACTCAGCAAGCGAGTTTAAGTACATGACCCTAGATAATCTACAAGATGAAATAGACACATCAGGTAGTGCGGGTTTCGCAGTAAGTGATATTACAAACGCAACTGAGTTGGCTAGTGGTCTAGCAAGCACAGATGAGTTAGTCCTAAGCGATGGCGGTGTATTGAAGAGAATGGATGTATCTGTTATTCAAGCATATATGCAAAGTAGTCTTAGTTTTACCGCAAATACAAATACAAATCAACTCACTACATTTCAACTAGAAGATGGCGATGGTACAGAAGTTACTGTTAGTCATAGTAAAGAGGTCAAGTTGATTGGCGGAACAGGTATTACTACTAATTGGACTGATACAAGCACAGGCTCAGATGGCGACCCTTACGATATGACTATTGCTTTAGATATTACTAACTCTACTGACGCAGATTCAGTATTGACAATTGATGGCGACGGCACACTTACGGCAGAAGCCGACTTACAATTTAATACTACTAATGGGCTTGTGATTAAAACAAATAGAGGTATTAGGCTGAACAATCCCGATGACGATAGAAACTCTAGGATTTACAATAGTGGTTCTTCATCTTACTCAAATATAGATTTTTGGACAGGTAACAACACCACACCAAGAAAGGTAATGAGTATAGACCACTTAGGTAAACTATCACTAGGCCACGATGGTACTAACAAGACCTTTGTATTTCCCGCAGATAACACAGGGGCTAGTGCAGGGGATGTACTAGCATTTCCTTCTAGTGGTTATGAGTTAGAGTGGGTAGCAAATCCTGATACTAACACAAATACTACCTATTCACTTGGTACTTCTGATGGTGATAATACTGATGAAGAAAAGATAACTCTAACTAATAGTAGTGGTGGTAGTAATATTGTTGTTCTTGAAGCAGGAACAGGTCTTAGTATTGCTAGAAGTAGTAATAAAATTACATTCACTAATACAGTAAGTGATACTAACACACAAAACACATACACATCTTCTTTTGTAGATTCTACTGACGATATAATACTTAGGTTAACTAAGGGTGGGGCAGGTTCAGGTACACAAGATGTTAAGTTTGTAGCGGGTTCTAATGTTACATTAACACATACAGATGCAAATAATATTACTATCGCTTCTACTGATACTAATACCAATACCACATACTCAGCAGGTACTTTACTAGATTTAAGCGGTACTACTTTTAACGTGGATTTAGGTGAAGCCACAGAAGCCGCAGTAGCGGTTGCTGATGACTACATCTTATTCTTAGATGGTTCATCAACAGGGGCAACTAAGAAAGAATCCATAGCAGACTTAGCAACCGCAATGGCGGGGTCTAACGTAACTGCTACAAATGGTGTATTTTCAGTAGCCGCAAATACAAATACTACTTATTCAGCAGGAACAGGACTAGCCCTATCTAGCACTACTTTTAACTTAGATGTAGATGGTCTTACAGACATAGGGGCAAGCATCCAAGATGCAGATTTACTCATTATAGATGACGGAGCAGGTGGTACTACTCGTAAAACCACTATGGGTAGAGTAAAGACATGGATAGGCGACAATGTATCAGAAGTAAGGTTGAGAGATGCTAGAGATGAAGGGCCATCAACAAGTACGGAAATGAGGCCGACAGATTTTTCAGACAAATCTGCGGTCTTTACATTCACAGACGATATAGCATCCTCGACTAACAGTTGGGATTCGGTGCTTACTATGAAAGGATGGTCAGACAATTATAGAGCATGGCAGATATTTTCCGCTTCTGACCACTCAACCAATAGCGTTGATACTGAGCCTCTTTACTTTAGAAGTGGAGAAGCAGATGTAGGTACTGCACTTACATCAGATGACGGTGGTTGGGGAGTAAGAAGAGAGATACTTACATTTCCGGGTACTACACCTAATGCTGACGGTAGTGCAAATCAAGTGCTTGTAACAAATGGTTCGGGGGCATTAACATGGGCAAATCAAGCAGGTGCTAGCGGCGAAGCAAATCAAAATGCGTTTAGTAATGTAGCAGTAAGCGGTCAGACAACAGTTGCGGCAGACTCAACTACTGATACACTAACCTTTGTAGCAGGTAGCAATGTAAGCATTACTACAAACGCCACAAATGACTCGGTTACTATCAACGCAACAGACACTAATACCAATACACAACTATCCGATGCAGAAGTAATATCTGCACTAAACTCAGACTTAGGTGGAGATATACACTTTGGAACACAGACTGATGACAATGTTGATTTTGGCGGCTCTATAAGTTTAGGTAATATAGGTCAAGCAGGTACTTATGACTTGACAATAGGTGGACTTATCCCTTCCGTTTTACTGAAATCAACAGATGCTTCTTTAGCCGCAGGAGATACAATAGGTAGTTATCTATTCTTTAACAATGATTATTCGTCAGGTCATACAGGTAGAAGAGTAGCAGGTGGTGTAAGATGGACTGCTAGTGATGGTTATGGTAGAGGCAACTTAGAATTAACATCAGGTAACTCAAATCCGATGGCAGGTTATGGTCAAGCAGAAAGTACCGCAGATACTAGTATTGTTAGATTAAAAATAAACTCAGACACCGGACACGTATTTCTTCCAATAGATGCACAAAGACTTTATTTTGGTGCAGGTAGTGATATGTTTATTACCCATAGTGGTACTGAGGGTTTAATACAAAACGATACAGGGCTACTAAACTTAGATGGTCAAACAGGAATATATGCAGATGTTAATGGTTCTAACATATTTAGAATTATGTCTGACCATGTTGGTTCGTGGCGTGATATGAGAATGTGGTCACAGACAAAGGTTAGATTCTATGATGCAGATACTTCTAACTATGTCGCTCTACGTGCGCCCGATACTGTTAGTAGCGATGTAACTTGGAAGTTACCTGCGGCCGATGGAAGTGCAGGTCAAGTATTGACAACAGATGCTAGTGGTAATTTAAGTTTTACAAGTAAGACTACTAACACAGACACCAACACACAACTATCACAGGAACAAGTTGAGGATTATGTAGCAGGGGTAGTTACTGCGGGTTCAAACGTAAGTGTAACCTACGATGACACGGCAGGAACACTAACCATTGCATCTACTGATACTAATACTAACACTCAACTTTCTACTGAACAAGTACAAGATATAGTTGGTGCTATGTTTAGTAGCAACACCGAAACTAGAATTAGTGCAACGTATCAAGATGCTGACGGTACTATTGATTTGGTAGTTGATGATTTAGATACCGATACAACCTATTCAGCAGGAACAGGCCTTAATTTATCTACAACTACTTTTAGCGTAGATGTATCTGATTTTATGTCAAATGGTGTCAACAATAGGGTTGTAACTGCAACAGGCACAGATGCCATGAATGCAGAATCAGGATTGACTTTTAGTAGTGGAAGGCTAAGTATAATTCCGGGCAATAATCAGTTTGGTTTAATTACGGGTAGCGATGTAACTGCTTCATCAATATCAGATAATACTAGAAAGTTTAGTAGAGTAGGTATGCCACATTACAAAAGTGCCGAAGAACCTGTTATTTTACTAGTAGGTGATTCAGATTCTAGTGGTAATAACAAAGTAAAATTAGGTGGTGGAACAAATCAAGGAAATGCCGCAACAATAGTAGAAATAATGGTTGCGGGCGACCAAACAACAGTCACAGGCACTACGGTTGCAGATTTTACTGTTAATGGTTTACAGTTAGGTGGTAGTGGTGCTAGAGTTACAACTGTTCTAGACCAAGATAATATGTCCTCTAACTCCAATACGGCTTTAGCAACTCAACAATCTATCAAGGCGTATGTAGATGCTAATGCGGGTGGTGGTGGTGGCTCTTCCACAGATTCATTCCTTATCTTCGGTGAAGAGTCCGACGATTACCTATCATCCACAAGCGGGGCAGGTAACGCTAACGGATTCTCCTTCTCGTATGGTAACGGGGCACAGAACACTACCAAGTCCTCAAGCGGTGTGGATTTCGGTATTCCTGTTGGGTGCGATTGCACTCTTAAGGCTCTCTATGTTCATTGTGGTAACAAGCACTCATCCACAGGCTCAAGTAATCTCTCGATTGACATATTCAAGAATGGGTCGGGAGAGAATGACCCCATGACGGGTAATGCTAGTGGTAGTAGCGGTAATGCTTTTATCATATCAAAGACGAATTATGACATAGATTTTTCAGCAGGAGATACTTTTAACGTAAGAGTAGAATCACCATCAGGTTACAACACATCAACAAAAGTTGGCCCTGCTAGGTTTTCAGCGTATTTTGAGAGGCAATGATAATTATGGGTACAAATATATGGAGCGCAGTAGAAGGAACAGTATGTAGTGCAAGCGATGTCGCAATGACTTCGGAACAGTCTTGGGCGAAGTTTAGGGCTTGTAGAGATGGTGCTTTGGAACAGTTTATTGATTTTTTCCAATCTAAGCCACTTTTATATGATGACCTTAGCACTACACAGAAAAACGAATTGAAGGCTTACAGACAGGCTCTATTGGATTTACCTGCTACTGTTCTAGCCGCCGTAGGAGATAACGCAGTATTGACAGATGTTGATAATTATTTTCATGCTTACGCAAAACAACCTACATGGTTTGCTGACAAGCATCCTATGGGTCTAATACACACGTAACTCCTTAAATACCTACAACGCATCGTAGGCTTATGAGTGAAGTGAGTGTTGAAGCACTAGAGATAGAAAACCTAAACCTAAGAGCAGAATTACAAAGAGTTAGACAAGTAGCAACAGATAGATTAGTATTTATCCGTGTGTTAGAAACTTTTGTCAATGATGTTGATGCCTGTTCTAGAAGATTGAGAAATGATTTGGGAGAAGTATCTACCCAAGTAGCAAATCGCAATTCTTCTCCGCCTGTTCAGGCAGAAGAGGAAGAGTGATGTCTGACAAAGACGGTATAGGTTTGGATATTGAAGAGGGTTGGTTAAAGTGGATTCTAAAAAAGATAGGTATTTTAATATAACTAGCAACGCACCAATAAATCATAGTGGAACGGTGATAGTGTGGCAAAAAGAATAGGTAAGATAGTATATCAACCGCCGGAGAAGTCATACACTAATGTAAACATTGAAGAAACACCGCATGGGTACAAACTTTATCGAGGTAACGAAGAGAGGCACTTTACAGTCATCCCACTTTCCTCAGTTAAACAAATAATATACGAAAGGTGATTAAAATGCAGAATAATAGCACTAACGAAACGATAGCAGATTGTATTGTTGATTGTATCAATGAATCGTCATCCCTTCTAGATGATGTAGAAATACTCCTAGTGGCAGTAGCCGCACTAATAGGATTGGCGGCATGGGGTTATAAGAAATATCAGGCTCTAGCGGCTGATGGTAAGATTACCCTAGATGAAATCATTGATTCCGTTGACGACATAAAAGACAAGGTAGAAGAAGCAAAAGACCAACTAGAGGTTCTAGAAGATGGCTACGATAAGTATAAGGTGGCAGAATTGAAAGACGCTCTAAAGGAGAAAGGTCTTGCAGTTAGCGGTAAGAAAGACGAGTTGATTGCAAGGTTGAGGGCTTCGGATGAGTGAATCACTAGCAGTCCTAGAAGTTAAGGTTGAAGGACTAGAGAATGCCGTAGAAAAGCATGACTCCCTTATACAACAAGTAGTGCAGTCACAGATAGAAACTAAGACCGGTCTAACTAAGGTCGCAACCGAGTTAGAAATCACAAACGGTCTTATTGCTACGTATATGGCTAATATGCAAAAAGCCTTACTAGCATTAATAGGGATAGTAGGAGCGGCTTTAGGCGTAACTCAAATGTGATTATATGGATGGAAATGATTGGCATACGTGGTGTAATGACGTTATTACGCATCTACGTAGAGCGCAAGGAATGAACAATGTGCATACATCTGACTTAAAAAACATTCAAGAAACACTCAACTCCTACAACAAACTAACGAAGCGTATGCTTTTGTTGATGATGGTAGCGAATACGGGAATGGTGATAATAAATGGTATATTATTGTACTACAATGGATATAGGTTCTAGGCTAGGGCTAAATAGCGCACAAAGAACACAGGCAAGTAACAAACTGACTAGGGCTATCCGCAGGGCTAGCATTGACATAGACCAAGAGTTTAGAGATTATGGTAGAAATGTTCCTAGTAGAGAAACCGCACAGACCACGCTAGACGGCGCAATTAGCGCAGGGGCTACCACAATCAACCTGACATCAGGAACGGCGTTTAGCACGGCCGGAAACGGTAATATAGACGGTGATTCATTCGCATGGTCAGGTAAATCTACAAATCAACTTACAGGAGTTACAGGAATAAGTGCAGACCACTTAGATAATGTAACTGTTCAAGAAGGAGAAATGGCGCACGTACTACGTGAGATATGTGCTGACCTAGCGGCGGCGTATTACATGGAAGATGAGGGAACATTCTTTATTGACGGTGAGAGTATAAGAGGAAACACGATGAGAGCGAGAGGCACTAGTAATCTACGAAGGCTAGCACATCTAGGCTCAGTAGACTAGGTGATTAAATGGCTAGCAATAGAGGTCGTAATCCGCTTGGTGATAAAGTACCAAGAATGAAAATACAAAGAAGTACCGACAAAGAAATGCGTAGAAGGGGTTTACCTACTAGAGCAGGTGGTCGGTTAAAAAACCCAAGCGTAGGAGATATGCCAAGAGGCTTAAACCCCAAAAAACCAATTACTAATAACGAGAAAAAAATGATGCGTAAGTTAGATAAGTTAGGTAGAAATAGGTCAAAAGAAAGATATGATAATTGGGAACAAAGAGTCGGTGATGCTAACAAACCAATGGGTGCAAGTCAAACCCGTAAAAGACAAATAGGCACTAAAAGTATAGGTGGTGTAGGTCTAGGTTTTAGCGTACATTTTGATAAGAAAGGTTTAACAGACGGTATGGAAGGGGAATTAGCAACAGTCGCTAGACTATCACAAGCAATAACACAAAGATTTGCTATCAATGAAGGTATGCGTCACGCTATTACTTTTCTAGATATAGCAGAACATCTAGGTGGAAAAGATAGAATGAAAAAAGTAAAAGGGGATGTTTTTGACGTATTAAAAGGGTCACTACACACAATGGAAATGTTTGATTCTGCTACGGGGCAAAGTAGAGGCAGATTTATGAGGCACGTAGCCGGTTCTTATGGTGACGGAGAATGGCCTTCACAAGCAGATAATCCTACCGGTGTAAAAGGCGGTCACGAAGGTAAAACAGTAAACCTAAGCGAAATGTATGAGGATGGTGTAGAGCCATTTGCTTTTAGCGACAAACTAGTGACGCTATTTGCCTCATCAGGGGCAAGGAGAAGTAGGGGCGACACTTACATAGCAACACTTAAAGGTAATCATCCGGGTTTCCCTGCCGTAAAGTTTATGGGTAGGTGGCTATCTACTACTAGTAGAGAATTAGACCAAGCAACCTACGATGCGACGGCACAAGTTTTAGTATCAGATATGATTAAGAAAATAGGAACGGGGGTATACTAATGAGTATAGCAAATACAAAACAAATATGGAATAGTAGAATGAGGGGCGGCAACCCTACACAATCAGACGGTCTTTCGTTTAGTGGTAGTGGTGGTTCTGCTAATGGAAACTATTGGGCTATAAGTAACTCTAGTTATAGTATAAGTGGTGGTACTGCTAATACTATGGTAGCCTCTTTTATCTTTGATACTGCTCCTGACTCGGCAGACCCGATACTAGTTATTGATGACGGTACAAAAAGAGTAGAAGTTAGAAGTAAGGGAAATGGTACAGGGCTAGACCTAGTAGGTACTACTACTGTAAGTATATCCGACTTAGATATGTTACAAACAGAAGATGATGCAGTACCACTTGTACTAAGACTAACTATGGATAGTAGTGGTAATGCAAAACTATACGTATACGATATACTAAGAAATGCAGAAGGTGACGATGCTTTCTACTCAGTAGTAGGTTCTGCAAGTAGTAGTGCGGGCGTAAAGTTTGGTAATACAAGTGGGTCGGTAAGATGGGGTAGTATATATGTAAGTACAAGTGGCGCATTTAATCCCGAAGAGTTGATGACTAGTGATTTTGCACAAGACGCATTGGCTAGAATGGGGTTGTCAGTAGTACAACAACTTAGGGATTCTGACAGAATGTACTTAAAAACACAGGTTGCAGATTCTTCTATCATATATGGTTATGACTTATCCTCACAAATGCGTAACAGACTTACCCCACCAACAGTACACGTTATTCTTAGAGGTCTAGGTAACGGAGAGTTTGAAACTCTAGGCGGGTCTACAATTACACAAGATTACACAGTAGAAATATTCGTTACTACTAAAGATACTAACTACGAACAAGCGTACCGCTCAGGTCTAAATATCATAGGAGAAATATTTGATGAGTTGTATACTAACACAGGACTAAAGGGTACTACGGATAGTATTACGGGCTTTCAGACTGATTTTGACACAAAACTAGATAGCGATGAAACCATTTGTGTGCATACTTTATCACTAGATTACATACGCCGAATAAATATGACACATAGGTAATGTTGATAAGACACATAATGCGTGAGTAAGCCACATAGAGGTATCAATATGGCGGGAGCAGAATGGATAAATAGATATGTTTCGATTGAGAAAGAAACTACCTTCGGAGTAGAGCCAAGCGGAACACAAACTTTTGGAGAAGTAGATGACGAGTCGTTTAAGCAAACTTTCGACTTGCTAACAAGGAACGATATGAGCAGACAGGTGGCATCAAAGGCCGTAACTAACACCAAGTATGGTGAAGGTTCAGTTAACTTTGCCGTTCAACCTGACGATTTTATGGGGAACATTATGTCCTCTTTCTTACCCGTAACTGCTGAAAACGAGTTTTGGGATGCAGTAGCATTTGCCGCAATCTCAAATCAAGTTGACGGTAGAGGCTACGGTTACACAGAAACACAAAATACTATGGTACAAGGTTCTGAAACTATCGGATATTGGGAAGTCAGAAATGGTGCAATAGGCGCAGTAGATGGCGCACAAGACCTAAGCGGTACAAATGGTTCTGAGTCAATTGTTCTACACTCAGGAGAAGGAGCGGCATGGGCTACTCACTCAGGTCTAACAGTTGACGCTACTAACATAGGCTACGGTATTCTAGGCTCACCCACAGACAACTCTACAACTGCCGGAACATACTTTACATACACAGGTGTAAGCACAGACACATTGACAGGAGTTACTACTTACAAAGCAGATAACACTTTTTCTAGTGCGGCGGCTATGGGAACAGTAGCAGACGACACAGTTTGCCTACAATACGAAAACTATGGTAATGGAATAGAGCCGGGCAAAATCTACGGTTACATTACTGTTCCGGGTTCAGGTAGAGCAAATACACAATCCGTTGTTCTAACAGGAGAAACGGCGGCAAGAGCGGCAGTAGGCGGAACAAACGGCGGTGCAGTTACCACAGTTAACGGTGGAGCAAACAAGCACGTATTTACTGAGCCTGTTACGGCTTCACACGCTTATCCTTCTTTTACTATCCGTGTGGGTAGAGAGGCTAAGGAACACACTTTCACAGGTATGGTAAGCACAAGGCTATCCCTAAGTGCAAACCTAAACGAGTACGTTATGGCATCTGCTGACTTTTTAGGACAGGCAGAACAAACACCTGTTGCTATTCAGACAGGAGTTTCTTTCTCCGGTAACGATGTAGACGCTCTACACTTTTCCGGTGCTGAGTTGTACGTAGATGGTTCACTAAACACATCTACTAAGGTTCAGTCTATCAGTCTAGAAATGAATATCAACCGTGACCTTGATTCGGCTTACGCAGTCGGAGCAAACACAATTCAAAGAATCCCACCTTCAAGGACTAGGGAAATTACAGGTAGTATGGAGTTTAACGAGATTATTTATTCCGATACTACCGGACTAAAGGGAGAGCCTACTTACGCAGACTTGGCTACTTCTACTGCCGTTCACAAACTACACGGTGGAGCAGGGCGACCTGCACTAAAGTTGAAGTTTCAGGATGCAACAGACGCAGACCACATGGAGATTACTCTCTACAACGTTAGGTTTGAAGCCCCCGAAGCATCAGTTAGCGGTCGTGACCCTGCTAGAATGTCTGTTAACTTCCAAGCCTTCTACGATTCAAAGGCTAAAGGTGCGGCGGCGGCTATCATGGTTAAGATGAAGGGCGCACAGTTGCAGACTAGTGCCTACTGAGGTTGTTAAATATGGTTTCTCTAGAATGGGCCGCAAGTTTAGGATATGCGATACCTGAAAATTGGCATCCCGAAGTGCTTGCTATGTCAGAAGATAAGTGTAAATCATTTGCTAAGAAATGGCCTAGAGGAAAAATGATTCTTCCTGAGCCTGTAAAGAAACCCGCTCCTAAAAAGACGGCAAAGAAAACTAAGCCTAAAAGTAAGTCCTTAAAACAAGAGGAAGAGTAAATTATCTTTTCTGAGTAGGTCGGATGGTATGTCAAGGGCCGGTGCATCCAAACGGTTTATTAATAGTATCGGCACATGGGAAGTACAGGAAGATGGTACAGTCCGTCTGATTAGTGAAGTGAAATTACCAAGAAAGGTAAAAGAGAGAAGGAAGTGGAAGAAGAATGCCGGTAAAAAAGAAAGAGTTTGAATTAGACGATGGAACAAAAATTACCCTTAAACAAGCATCAGGTCTTGCTAAGTTAAAACTAAGTAACGCTCAGGCTAGAGTGTTTAAGTCATTTAACATGGATAAGGTAGAAGATTGGAGTAATGAACAACAAATGGAGTTAGCAGATGCTTTAGATAAAGCAGGGTGCGGTATAGAAGCACAGTTGACTGATTGGCTTCCTAAGTGTATTATAGAACCTGCCGATTTTGATATTGATTTGTTTACTCTAGAAGAATTGATGCCTTTACTTGCTTTCATACGTGGTGACGATGAGGAAGGTGCAGTCAATTTTTTGACTTCGTGAGGGTCGCACCCTCACTTTGCATGGCCTTCAAAGGAACACTACCGTCTGAGTTATGGTTGCATTATAGTCAACCGGAAGGTAGACACTTGCTTGAGTTAGACCTTAACGTAGCCATAGACATCAACGACAAAATAGCAGATGCGACTAAACAAGCCTCTAAAAAAGGTAAGGGTGGCTTAACACCACTAAGAGGTGATGACGCATCCTCAGTCGTAGCCCGTAGGAACGCTAGAAGAGAGGCTAGAAAACGTAATCAAGAAGGCTTAAACAACACTTAGGTCTAAAGTATTACGTAGCGAGCCGTAAGGCATTAGGTGGAGAGTATGTCAGATGATTGTTCCTGTTGATATAATAGGCGTAACAAGCCCTGTAATGGTTGTATTAGTCGGCATACTAATGGTAGTCCTAAGAGCAGGTGCATCTAGAGTTTATTTCGATGTTATAGGTACATTCCAAGCCGCACGTATGCTGAAAGATGCACAGGCTATGTCAACTACGATGAACAGTCTTATGCTTGACGCATTTAGCGGTATTGAAGAAACTGCACAGATATTAACTGAGCCTATTGCCGCTATCGTAGATGAATTAATACCTATTGCAAGAGAGGTAGCAGAAGCAAGGATTG
>Ga0181379_1000266_pt1 | contig 26570 bp, 12 predicted proteins | sample 2SPOviralmetaG_FD_130115 | JGI IMG/M metagenome (GOLD analysis project Ga0181379, IMG submission 130115) | Marine viral communities from the oligotrophic San Pedro Time Series (SPOT) site, San Pedro Channel, CA, USA - 2 SPOT_SRF_2009-07-10 | ecosystem: Environmental > Aquatic > Marine > Strait... | reverse complement strand
TCGTTTGCCTCGCTGGTCTCTTCTACAGTAGCACCCCAGCACGTGACGTGACAGCTGACGCACTGTCCACTGCTTCCGAGTTTATCCGCCCTTAGGGTCTACAATAGCCACATACAAAACAAAGGACACAACATGAACGGCTGGTCAACCTACGAAACTTGGAACGTCGCCCTCTGGATCGGCAACGAAGAGGTGATCTACCGCCACGCTAAGGAGAACAAGAACCTCGGCTACCGCAAGTGGGCCAAACGCTTCATCGATGAGTTCGGCGAGTACATCACAGGGGACGGGGTTGCCTGGTTGCACGATGACATCGACACCGACGAGATGGACGAGATGCTCGCTGAACTGTAAGGGGTCCGCCCCTTCTATGGTACAATAGTTAAACAACCAACCAACGACATGACCACCGCCACTCAGAACCTGCTCGACATCACCGCTGCCCTGCAGGCAAACGGCAAGACCGTCAAGATCACAGTGCTCAAGACTCGTGGACCACGTAAGGGTGAAACCCCCATGAGCATGACGAAGGGCAGTCGCTCCAATACCAACCGCCGAGGACAGACAGCACCATCTGCTGTCAGAGCAACTCGCTCTGTCGTTGCTGGCAACGTTGGATCATACTTCAAAACCTCCGGCTGATTCAGTCGCTCATCCATCCTACCATAACCTGCTGCTATGTCAATCCGCTACGTTTCCGACCTCGACTGCTACACCGTCACCCGTTGGGGCAGTGATGAACCCTTCGCTTGGGCAGAGACGCCTTCCGATGCTATCGCTATCCAAGAGATGGAAGCAGAGAGGGCAGGTGCTCCAAGACTGCCAAATCTTGCTGTTGACCTAGGACCTGACTCGCCAGACGATGATCCGATCCAACAGATCAGCGACCTGCTCTATGGTGCCGACTTAGACCTAGGTTAACGGGAGGGCCCTTAGGGGCCAGTTCATATGGGGCGAAAACCCCTAACTACCCTAATCTATAACGTACCCAATTCGCGAGAGTGATATCAAAGGAACTCAAAAATTTTTCCAGCAAAAAAAACCACCGAGGCCTTTTTAGAGATTATCATAGACATATATAAAAAATAACACAGATACAATCTAATGTCAAATTTTGAAACATCTACAGAAGTACTTTATGATGAAGTAAACGAAGAGTATATGGTAACCATTCCAGAACATATTCTAGAGGAGTTAGATTGGAAGGACGGCGATGTACTGGAATGGGAGTATCATGATTATAATGGACTTCCAGGCCTTCGCCTACATAAGGTAGGAGAGGATTAAGGTTTCTTTTGAGACACTTAAAAAAATTCCGAGTATAATTAGTGTTTAAACACCGTAGCGTTTTTCAAGATATAACATGGGAACTGTCAATTCAGGGTTTAGTTGTCAACCCACGTATCAGGAAGTCAAGAAGACTGTAGATATTGAATGTCCTAGTACGAGTACACAGACTAGTGGTAGTCAAGCTGGCAGTTATACTCGAACATTTAACACAACAGAAGTTGAATATGTAGATACAGTATATAATGAGATTACTCATACATTAACGAATGGTGTCATTCGTGAGAAATGGGATAATAGTAGTGATCCTAGATTTCAACAGTATGATATTAATACAGGACAACCTATATTTGAGAATTATTGTAGAACTGATAAAGGTACAGACGAGGGATATTTTTATAATCTATGGGAATATCCAACAAGTCATACATCAACGAAAGAAATTGTTGTTAAGTATACACCAATATATCAAACAGCGACTGGATCACCAACCACGAGACCAGGTGCAGCTACAGCACCGAGTGTAACAGCGGCTGTAGGAGCATGTTTCAAGAAAGTAAAAGTTACAAATAATTTTAGTTTAGGTAAAGTTGATATTAATGTAAGTGGTTTACCAAATGCGACTGAGAATTCGTATGTATATTGGACTGCGACACATAAAGCAAGTTTAGTATTTGTTTATAATAATGATACTCGTACTGTAGTACAAGTTGGCGATATTATTAATGGACATACTGTTACAAAAGTAGCAAATTTCATTGAGACCAAAGCAGACCGAAGACAAGTTCATAGAGTCATTGGTGATAACATATTAAAAGTGAATAGTATTGATGGTATCAGTGTAGGTGATAATGTAATTGGATTTGGCGATACTAAGATTCCAACTGGCACAACTGTGAGTTCAATTAATAGTGTATCAAGAACTATCAAATTAAGTTTTCCATCAGGTATTGACGGATTAGATACTACAAATATCGTTAATATTAGGAACATTATTATTTCCGATGCAGAAATAAATCAAGTACCGAATACAAATTATTGTTATTGTGAATTTAGTAATGCTATAAGCAACAGTAAGAATATTGCATTTAAGATTGAGGGACCAGGCATTCATTATATGGACTATCAGACGACTACAACGTCTGCTGGAACATGGACAAGTACAAAGATTGATAATGAAGGTGGTAATGCAGTATTTAATAGTGGTGAGACTCGAACTATCAATGTAAATTTCAATGGTGGATCACTTGTCATGAAAGCAGAACCCATCGATGATGGTGGTGAATATGATTCTAAGTGGTATATCGAATCATTTACTGGTAGTTTACCAAGTACTGGCACATCATTTCAGAAAACATTTAATGGCGGTAAAGGAAAAGTAAGAATTGATTTTAAAATTGTAGAGAATACAGGATCAACTGTAGTATCTGGGGGTACATTTGCTAAGAATGCAAGTTATACAGGTTCAATTAGTAGTGCATCAATCACTGCAATTGCAGGATACGGTATTATTGATAGAGCTGCAATGGTAGGAATCATTGTAAGTACACATAAAGACATTGGATATGAACCTGTTTTCAATAAAAACCAACCAATTGTACCTGATATCATTAGTAAATTAAAGAGTTCTTTTCCAGGAATATCTGAGATTACTGATTTGAGGGAATATAATTTAGAAGCACCCACTGTATCTGAAACATGTGATCCTTATTTAACACCATCAGTTATTATTCCAGATAATATTGGTAATGCTGATAATGTGAATAAATTTGTAAGCAATGAATCTGAATTTAAATTAACTAATATTGAAAATAGAATTGATGAACTTGTTTCAGGAGGAACAAGTATTGAAGATATCTCAAAAATCCTTGAAAAAGAGAATACTGTAATTACAAATCAAACAGTATCTCAATTGGAATCAACAAATGAGACTGAATCCAATAAAAACAAACAAAACAGTAAGAAGAAAGATAAAAAATCGGATATAAATCTAGAATTAAAGCAAGATACCGCATCAGCGCAACTTATTAACAATATTTTGAATAAATTCTCGGAAGTTCCTGATGATTTAACAGATATGTTACCTGAATTACCCAATACAATCGAAAATGTTGATGGTGTTGCTGTAATTTCAACGATTGATGGTCAAAATGAGTCATCTACACTCTTAGTTAAGAATGCTTATCGTGATTTACCAGTTCCTCAGGATAATATTACGTTTATTGCGGATAATATTTCACTTGATGACGACAAATCTTATCAAGAATACGGAAAAAACTCACTTAGAGAGACGATTAACATCGAAGTTACTCCAAGATACATCTTGGGTACTCCTGATATTGGTTCCGAAACCTCTGGCGAGACAGAAATCCGCATTTTAGGCACTCAATTAGGTGGTACAACACCAGATAATGATCTTTATATCTTAGCAGTAGATGTAGATGACTCTACTGGTGCGGTTTTATCAAACGGATTTGATGTTTTTAGTTCATCTACACCAAAAATGTCATATGTTGCGTCAGGAAATCTTTCAACTACGCAAACTAGACCATCATTTAACATTACTGGTGGTGGTGTTAACGGATCTTATAGTGCAACTCTTGTAAGTAGTGGTGCTGGTGGATTTACTGTAGGTCAAGACTTCACTTTTCTTGGTTCTACTTTAGGTGGTGTGGACGGAACAAATGATCTGATCTTAACTGCAACTGCAGTTGATGGTTCTGGTAATATTACAACATTCAGTTTATTTGGAACTTCTGCAGATTCCACCGTATACTCAGGACAAACACCATTAAACACTGCTGCCACGTTCTCGGTAAATGTTGAATGGTCGGATACTAATAGTGTCTCTGATGATGTTTACACAGCGCTTATACAGGACGAGAGCACAGTTGGAGTAGGATATCAACTAAATGATGTTATTACAGTATTAGGATCGAACCTGGGTGGTGTCAATACTACAAATGATCTTTTGATTACAGTAACAGAGATTAATCCTGCAGGTGGTATATCTAATTTTACGATTAGTGGTGTACCAGAAACTCTTTATACAAGTATTTCTGGTACAAATACAGATGGTGTGAGTGGATCTGGTGCTTCTTTTGATATTTTAAAAGGTGAAAACAGCTCTGGTTCTCCACAATATATTGTTTCATTGAATAATGGAGGTACATTATATAACACTGCAATTGTGCCATCATCGGGACCAACAGTTGATGTTGTGAATAGACGAAATGGTGAACTTCAACTAAATGGTTCTGATTTATCAGCATTTGCATCATATTTTAAAGTTACATTTACCACAACTGCACCATCACCTTTATCACTTAATACTGTTTATAGTGCATATAAAACTTCTGCGAATACGTTTAAAGTTTTTCAGACACCTGCACCAACTACAAGTTTAACAAGTACAACAGGAGCAGGGACATTTGTACCATTTTTCTTTACACTCAGATTTAATGATTCGCCGCAAGGAATGACTGGTGTAGTATTTGGTACTTTTTCTGTAACTCAAAATCCTGTTTACTATACAGATCCACAAACTGGTGTTCAATATATTCAAGAAATTGGACTTGAAAGTATGGGAGAGACTTATCCTGATAAATCATGGAGAGGTAATAATTTTGAAGTACAATCATCTTTTGTTAAAGAGTATGAATTTGATTTGGTAACTACCTCAGAAAATATTGCCAAATCTTCTTTCTCTAAAGGCAATCCAATTCAACTTGCACCAATTACAGCTAAATTAACTAAAACTTTAAATCCAACTGATGACACTATTTTAGTAGAAGATACCTCTAAGTTTTTATCATCTGGATACTTAATGATTCCTAAGTGGATTAAAAAGACCGAAATTTATTTACAATTAGGTAAAGAAGGAGATGTAAATGAATTAAAAAATTCTAGAGAACATTATTATTATGATGGTGAAGAAATTATTTACTATGCTGGTAAAACATCGACAAGTTTTACTGGAATTAAAAGATCACAATTTAATACAACATATGTGTTCCAAACCTCACTAGAACCATTCAAAAAGAATGGTGGTATGGTAAATAGTTATCAACTGGGATATTCAGTACAACAGTATTGGGCATACAGTACAGATTCATCATCTGAATCTACATCTAGTGGATCTTCTTCTTCTAACGTTAATTACGGGAGCTAGCAATGGTAAGACCAGTACAATCATTCGGTGGTATCGATGGACCATCTGTTTATGGATGTTGCAAGTGTTTCCCATTTGTTGTGACACCAGTGGTACAAAAAGAACTTCTCTGTGGACTTCCTGAATTGACCACAGGACAGGTTCTAGTACCTGCTCCTGGAATTGACTGTTGTGGTAAAGGTTGTAGTCCTTGCGTCTGTCCTAGAGTCGCTGTAGGAATCAGTAAGGTGTTTATCTGTGGACGTATGTCATCTCATATTGGAGATCCAAATCCACCATCAGTTCCAAGACTTAATACAGCAACTCCCACTCCCAAAATTCTATATGCTTGATCTTTTCAACCCTGACAGTGTTATTATAGAAGTATTTTGACATCTTGTCAAGCCTGTGGTATAATTCTAAGGTAATTTACAAACGAATCACTATGGCACGTAGGGCTAGTTTTGGCGGAAACACTAATATTGAAGCTATTCCCAAAAAAACACGTCAAGGGACTGGTAAGCATACCAAATACGCTTCTACATCTCGTAATAAAGCACGCAAACGTTACAGGGGTCAAGGTAAGTAATGAAAATACAACTGTGGTATTCTGGAGATTTAAATCTATGGAGATGGTCTCTAACAGATGACATGAACGATTTGATCCAAGAATCAGGACAAAGACCTGTACTAAGAGATGCAATGAATGATGTAGCTACTACAGTTGAACATATATTAAATACGGAGTATTCTGGTGAAAAACAAAAAATCGAATTATCAAGTCAAATCTAGGTTCTACTACATTTTTTGGGGTCTAGCCACCGTCTCAGTGGTCCTAGGACAACTGTATGTTGGTACTGGGTATCGATACATGGCTCTCAATGTAAATCGTCTTACAACAGGTCTTACAAACGCATTACGATGAGAACAACCATAGACAAAAAACGATTGGTCGAACCAGTTGTTAAAACAACACCTGAAAACGTTAAAGAATCAAATGAAGCACTGTTTCGTGCAAAAATGACTCTTCCAGCCGCTGCAAAAAATTGTGGTATGACCCAAAAAGAAATGAAATTGACTTTTTGGGAATATTTAAAGTATAACAAACCCGATTATGTCATTCCTAGTTCATAATTTACCTCCAACACCAGTTTTTGTAAGAAAAGAGTATTTGTACGACTTACAGAAAGGAAATGGTGAATTTACTCCTGGAATATGGATTTCAGTAAAATCTGTAGAAGGTAAAGCACTTTATTTCGAGACCCTATTAACAGAATATGGAGCCTTGTATGATAAACTTCCTATCAGCGCATTTTTGTGGAAAACTGATCACGGTGAGCTCTTGCCTTTGGATCATTTGCAAATATGGGATTGTTTTGACTACGATATCACTGTCATCAGAAAGCCTCTTCTCGGAAGCTGCTCTTTTTTCGGGAAGGATAAGAAAATGCACGAAGGAGATTATATATTTACCATCGACTCGGCCCACCGTGACAGGTCTGCATTAAATCAAAATTATTCTGAACATGATCCAGAACATAAGTCATTTAATGTGATTAAAATGAGTAATGGTCAGTTTGCAGCTCAACCTAATAATAGGGTGGTGTGGTCAGATCAAAGTCTTATTCCTCTAGAGGTTAAAGTACCAGACTTTAATGTTTGCACACAAAATTTTACTGTGGAAAACACACCTAAATGGTCTGTTGGTCATACAGAAAAATGGAGTTACAAAACAGAAGATGAGGAATACGAAAATAAATAATTAAAATGGAGTAACTAATGGGAATTTCGCCAACAGACAAAAGTAAAGAATTTATCAAATCTGGAATGACTTTGATCACTCAACTTGATTCTGATAGACATATGAAAAAAAGTAAAGAAGAGATTAATAAAAAGAAAGAATCTAAAAGCTAGCATATATAGTATGATAGATACTGTTTAATGCCTTGTCTTTTAGCGTTTCCAGATCAACAGCACCTACCCAAATAGTAGATAACTCTTTGGGTAAAACTTCTAGAGCTTTTAAAGATATTAGCTTTAATTTCTCTATGAATCCAATTACGAAAGATATCGTAGTTCTAAAAAATGAAGAAGCCATCAAACAGGCTGTAAAAAACCTTGTTTTGACGCAAATTGGTGAACGTTTCTTTCAACCAAACCTTGGAACCTCAACGACATCGTATTTGTTTGAACTTTCTACTGGTTTTTCTGAAAATGCACTAATTGAAGAAATTGAGACTGTTCTGAAGGAAAATGAACCCAGAATAATCTTATCTAATATTAGTGCTACTTCTAATCCAGACTTAAATAGATTTGAATGCTTTATTGAATACTTCATTGTGGGCATCCCAGAAGCAGTACAGGCCGTAGACTTTATTTTAGTTAGAGAAAGTTAAATGGAATTACCTTCAGTATCAGCACTAGAGTTTAATCAACTCAGAGCTTCAATTAAAAATTACATCAAAACTAAGTCGGAATTTACCGACTATGATTTCGATGGTTCCAACCTTTCAATGTTGGTTGATATTCTTGCATACAATACTTTGTATACATCTTATAATATCAACATGGCATCCAATGAGTTGAATCTTGATACAGCTGTATTGAGAGATAACATTGTATCTCATGCTAAAAAACTAGGATATGCTCCAGGATCTTATACATCAGCTAAAACTAGTATTGATATTACGGTATCAGGACTTAATTCATTAAATACTGATAAAATTTCATTAAAGTCTGGTCCTATTCTTTCTACAAAGTATCAAAAGAAGAATTATACTTTTATTGCAAGGGAACCTATTAATTTAACAGTTCCTGCAGGAGTTAATGAACTTACTTTTAGAGATGTAGATATTTTTGAAGGTACATCTTTTAATATTACATATACTGTAGATACATCTAACGAAAATCAACGTTTTATCATTCCAAATAATTTTATTGATGCAAGTAGTGTAAAAGTATTTGTAAAATCAGATTCTACTGCTTCATCTTCTATTCAATATCAACGAAAAAATACAGTAGTCGATGTATCTCAATCAGATACCGTATTTTTTGTTGAAGAAATTCAGGATCAAAAATATGAAATTATTTTCGGTGATGATGTAATTGGTAGAAAATTACAAAATGGTGAAATTGTAATTATTGAGTATATTGCAACAGCTGGTGGAGAATTAAACAATGTAAAAGAGTCTGCATTTACATTTGTAGGTTCTATTGATTACTCAGCTGGTGGTTCAATTCAAAAAGTTAATTTAAGTAATATTATCTTTTCATTAAACACAGAATTTACTGATGGCGGTTCTGAGTTTGAAAGTATTTCCTCTATTAAGTATAGAGCACCCAGATATTATGCAGCTCAAGGTAGAGCAGTAACAATTAGTGATTATGAATCACTAATTATGCAATTATATGGAAATGCCGATCTCGTTAAGGTTGTTGGTGGTGAAACACTTAAAACCCCAGAATATGGTAAAGTTTTTATTACAATTAAACCAAAAGTAGGTGAAGTTATAAGTGCTAGTGAAAAAGCAAAAATTATTACAGATTTAAAAAGTTATATTGTGGGATCTATTACTCCAGTAATTAGAGATGCTAAAAGATATACTATTAATCTTAGTCCAGTTATTGTATATGATCAAAATAAAACTAGAAAAACTCCAACACAATTTTCTAGATTGATTACTGATTTAATTGTAGATTTTGAAAATTCTGACTCATTTAAAAACTTTGGTGGCGTATATTCGCAGTCAAATATTATTTCCAATATTCAGAATCTTGATAGTGCAATTACATATAGTAATATCAAGGTAAAAACTTGTATAGAATTAACTCTCCGAAAGAATAATGAAATTGAGACAAAATATGAAAGATCTTTCTTTGGTGCTATTGAAAATAAACTAGATGGTAAATATGCTGTTGTCTCCGACTTCTTTTGTTCTCCAGGAATTGCAAATCCTGTCTTTTTGGGTGTTAAATCATATGCTGAAGCTGGATGTACTCCAGATGAAAATGTTTATTTGATTGATGATACTGGTACTATAATTAGAAGTGTAGGAACAATTGATTTTGAAACTGGTGAAATTACATTTTCTGTAGCCGTCTGTGACGATACTCCAATAAATATTTGTGCAGTACCAACAACACCAAATTTAGATGTTGATGGGGAAACTTATCCTGATATTAAAGTAGAATCAATTACTATTATTGATACTCCAGGTGACGAAACATCTACAGATCTTGGACCATTTACAGAAATAACTGTTCCACCAGTAGGTGATGCAACTGGTGATCCAAGAGTAATAACTGAAAGTGATACTATTCCTACTGCTGAGATCGACGATCCAAATAATATTAATACAATTAACGACTTCACGCCAGAACAAGATCCTAATAGGTGCTCATGAAATTCTTAGTAGATAAAACTGTAGATCTTTCATATTTGATTGAAAATCAATTCCCTCAATTTGTAAGGGAAGATAACTCTACGTTCATTACATTTTTAAAATCATACTACGAATCTCAAGAGTTAAAAAATCAGCCATTAGATATTGCTGAAAATTTAATTGAGTACTATAATATATCTCACTTTAGGAAAAGTGAATTAGTAGAAAAAACTGAACTATCTTCGGATATTAACGATAGTGTAACAACTATCACTGTTTCTAGCACCAAGGGATTTCCAGATAAGGGTTACATCCAAATTGAAAGTGAAATAATTTATTATGGATCAAAAACAGAAACACAATTTAAAGATTGTGTTAGAGGAACTTCTGCACTACTGTTAACTAGTGTTCCTTTGTCTGAAGTATCTTTATCCACTTCAAATAATCAAAATCATTTTGCAAAAGATCAAGTAATCAACACAGCTTTTGCATATACCAACGAATTTTTAAGAAGAGTTAAATCAGAAATTGCTGTTGGTATTCCTGAAAATCTTGTCGAAGAACTAGAAATTTCTAGTTTTCTATCACAAGTAAGATCTTTTTATTCATCTAAAGGTAGTTTAAATTCTCATAGAATTCTGTTTAGAATTTTATTTAACGATAAGAAGATTAAATTTACTATTAAAAATAGAGGAACTAATGCAACTTTAAAAATTATTAATTTTGATGGTGGTATTGGTAATGCACAGGTAATTGAAGGTGGTTCTGGATATGATAATAGAACAAGTAATGGTGTTTTAATTAATCCACCTGTTATTGAAATTTTTGGTAGTGGTCAGGGAATTAGTAATTTACAAGAAACTGCTGTCTTAACAGTAACTTCAATTGATAATCTGGGGGGAATTGTAGAAGGATCTACGATTGACCCAAATTATACGGGCATTACAATTACTGATGCTGGAAGAGATTATACTGGACCTATTACTGCATTTGTTAGAGAACGAGATTTTGCCGAGGAAGAAATTGTAACCACTTTGTCTGGCAACGGATCTGGTACTGTAGAGAGTTGGGATTTTAATACTGGAGAATTAACACTTAAAGATATTGTTGGTTTCTTTACTAATACAGACGAATTAGTTTCATCTTCTGGTGAACTTGCACGAGGTTTTGTAAAATCTTTTGAATTTATTTCTCAAGATCCAGATATCGAGTTTCCTAAAGATTATCTCTTTAGACCTTCAAGTTCTAGTTACGTTGGTAAAAAAATTGCTAAAATTGAAGTAATTGATGGTTTTCTTGAATCTGTAGTAAATGATAAAATTATTCCACCTGATTATGTAACTCTTGTTCAAAAACAAGATTCAATTTTTGGTGTGAAGTCAAACTCTACTGAAGCCAGTTTTATTTCTAAAATTGATAATATTGGTAGATCGGTATATGAAATTGATATTGACATCAATGATGATTTTAATTCTATCTACTTACCAGCTTCTACGCAACTAACCCATCAGTTTGATCATACTGATACTGTAATTACTGTTGATGATGCTTCTGGTTTTCCTGTCATCAAAGGTATTGTATACATTGATGGATTTAAAGTAGAATATAATGAGAGAACTGCAAATCAATTTTTAGGTTGTACTACAACTGATACTGGTTCTAAAATTGTTGGAACTGAGGTAGTTGCTTTTGGTAGATATAAAACAAGAAGACAATATTTAAATAATGAATTTGTAAAAGAGGGTCAAGAAAGATATCTTGGTAATAATTTATATGTGTCAAAAACAACGGGAACTACAGATGCGTCTGAATCCCCAACACATGTATTTGGAAAGAAGAGAATTGGTAGGATTGAGTGGGAATATATTGGTGATAGTACAGTAGATTATTTTTGTACAGTTTTTGTTGGAACTCCAGAAATTGAAGCGACTGGTAATCAGGGCGAGTTAGAAATTGTTGTTGATAGTGCAAGAAACCTGAGTGTAGGTCAAACTGTTGTTGCTACTGGTATTGCACCAGATTCAAAAATTTTATCAATTGATGGTAAAAAAGTAACTCTTTCTTTGCCAAATATTTCAAAAGTAAATAGTTCAGCGGTTGCCTCACAAGCAACAGCAAGAGTTATTGGTCTTGTTGACAAAGTAACAATTGATCATAGTGGCGCATTATTTAGCGATCAGATTTATACGTTAGATGATAAAAATTATGAAGATTTTAGTGGTATTGAATATACATCATGGAACGTAAATAGCAATCATACATTAGATACTGATAATGATTATGTTGGTATTACTTCAATTTATGATTCTGTTACGTCAGGTTCTGGTCATGTTTATGCATCGTCTTCAGCTATACCGCCATATACTGCAGGCAAAACTAGAATTCTTGAAAATACTTTTGATGGATATACAAATGGTTTTTTAACTGGTATTTCCTCACTCAATCAAGAAAGTCTTTTGGTGTTTAGAAATGCTGTACTACAGGAATTTAATACTGATTATTTCTTTGTTGATAATGTAATTAACTTTAACACTGTACCATTAACGTCTGAACAAGTATATTCGAGATATTTTAGTACAGCAAATCAAATTAGTAAATTAGCTGTCACTCAGGGTGCTCAATCTTCAGATATTGTATTAACTACTAGTGATGTTCTTACTAGAGACGAAATTTTTGTATTCTTGAATGGTGTTCTGCAAGTAGGTAGTTCTTTTACATACAACGATTCTAGTAAGACTGTTACATTTACCAGTCAAATAGTAACTGTTGGTACTGATGATATTTTAGTATATACCATTGATGGTGCGGATATTTTAGATTCTATTACTACTACATCATCACTTACATATACATTACAAAATTCGAGTGTTAATTATACAACTGCAACTACTGATAGTGTAATTGTAGCAATAAATGGTGTTGTTCAACAACCAACTACATCATACACAATTAGTGGATCTACTATCACTCTACTGCAAGAAAATAGTGGCGCTACTTTGACTGTTATTGATTGTGGATCTGGTGTTTCTACTATCTCGCTTCAGACTTTAAGTGGAATCAACCTTGATAGAAATAACTATAAATTACAAAAACTTGTAAAAAGAATTCCTTTCCCATCAAGTATTATCAACAATAATGTTGTTAGGAATTCTAAAGCACTAACACCTGTAGAAACCAAGAGAGGAATTGGTATTACAATCGATGGTATTCAATATCAATCACCAAAAGGTAATAATATAGGATATGGTGCTGTCAACAAACTAACTATTGATAATGGTGGTGATTATCAAGTAGTATATACGTCATTAGGAACTTTTGATAAGTCTGGTTTACCAATACTATACATCAAGAAAAATGGTGGTGAATCGTCGGATATTACTGTTACGTCAAACATTATTGACATTGCAGCTTCTATCTCTAAAGTTAATTTTAATCTTTTTGAATCTTCAATTTTACCCAATTTTCAAGGATTCTCCGATAAACCAATTATAGAAGTTATTAATAATAATCCAGTAATTAATAATGTTCAACAAAATCCTGCTGGATTTAGGTCTGCAATTTTAGATGTTGGATTCGCTAATGGAACTATAGATAATATCATTATTGTTGATGGTGGTTATGGTTATGTTGAGGCACCTACAATCAGAATTAGTGGTGGTGGTAAGTTTACTACTTATGATGTACCGTTAACTAATAGTACTAATACTGATAATGCTATTGTTATGTCAGGACCTATTATTTCTAGTAATGGTTCTTCTAATGTGATTGATTTGACAACTGAACTTGGATCTTCTTTTGTAAGTAATCCAACAGTGGTTATTGATGATGGTTCTGATCTTAGTATTTCTTCTATTGTTTCTAATGGTAAGGTAGTTGCTGTACGAATTCTTAATAGTGGTAAAAACTATTTTGTTGAACCTATTTTAACTGTTATTTCTAATGATGGTGGATCTGGTGCTGTATTAGAAGCTAAAATTTCTGGTGGTAAAATCGTAGATGTAAATATTGTTAATGGGGGTAGTGGTTACTCTGTACCACCAGATATTACGATTAGTAAAATTTCTAAATCAGGATTAATTTCTTCTACTTTAAAGAACTGGACTTTTAATATTGTAAGTAGATTTATCAATGGTGTTGATAATTATGGTGGGTATGTTTTTGATGATTCTGATGGTAATAACTATACAATTGAAGAAACACCATCTGCTAATTCGGTAAAACTTAAAGAAGTTTTTACATCCACTGATATTATTACTGGAATGGAGTTTAACCACTCACAATTGTCACCTGGAACTTTTGTTAGTGGTGTAGATGTTTCTACTAAAGTAGTATTTCTTTCAAAGTCGGAAATTACTTCATCAAAATCTGCTCTTATTAAAGGCACTCAAGCAACTATTTCACAGGGAGATGATAGAATCAGAGGTTCTCTTAAAATCTCTGAGGTACTTTCTAGCACTTTCCCAAGATCTAGATTAAAATTCCAATATCTTCAGTTAATCAATACAGATAATTTTGAAACATTTTATAGTATTTCTTCTTCACAACATTCTAAAATTGTTGGATGGTCTTACGATGGACACCCAATTTATTGTAAATATGGATATACAACAGCATTAGACAATACATCTGGAATTTCTGAACAAACAAGCTCGTATAAACTTGTTGGCATTAGATTAAATGGTCCTTCAGTCGTCGATTATCCACTTGGTTCTTTTATTGAAGATTACGAGTATAAAGCTGGACATGGTACACTAGATCAATTCAATGGTAGATTTTGTGTAACACCAGAATTTCCTAATGGTGTTTATTGTTACTTTATGGTCGATGCATATCCGTTTGTAATTGGACCTAATTATTTTTCTGATCCTGATTGTTATAACTTGGGTGAGAATAGAACTAATGATCAAATTCCAGATAAATTAACCAGAGTTAATGATTCTGAAAATGATTACTTCCCAGAAGAAATTAAAAATCTCAATACAACTTTATTGAAGACAAATTATACTTCTGTTGGATCTGTTGATTCTGTGTTTATTGAGAAGAAAGGTCAAAATTATAAAACTGGAGATTACATAACATTTGACAATTCAGATACTGGCGGCGCTGGTGTTATTGCATATGTAAGTTCTGTTGAATCTCCACCTGTTACAAATGCTCAAGTAGATAATGATGAAAAAGAACTTACATTTACTTTCAGTGGTCCTCATAATGTTGTAAAAAATGATGTTGTACTTATTGACCTGTTTAAAGAATCTACAAATACTTTAATCAACTTAGATTTACTTTCTACTGTTGTTCAATCAATTGGATCTAAACAAGTATATTCTGTAGTATTAGAAAAGCATAAAAAATATAGGTTGCAATTTGGATCTTCGCGAAAATATAATCTTTCTTTTGATAGTTTAAATTTTAATCCATATCACCAAAAAGATATTACTTTAACAAGTACTTATTTTGATATTGATCCTTCCAGTATTCCATCTAGAATTTTTGTACATACTGCAACATCAATTTATCAGTTAACTGTTCTTAAATCTCCATTAGTTGCCAGATACATTGTCAAGAAAAATACTGCAAGTACATTTACACTTCCTCTTACTGAAACAATTTCTAGTGTAGACATTAGTACATTAGATTTTAGTATCAGATCTAAGGGTGCTATTGGACCAATTAAGACTATCAATATCGCAGATGGTGGTGCAGGATATAGATCTCTGCCAGCGGTATCTGGTGTAATTTCTGATTCTGGTACTGGTGCAATTCTTACTGCAAACTCAACTACAATCGGCGCCATTAAAAATATTAATTATATTTCTTATGGTGATCAATTTTATGGATCTAGAAATGTCAGAAACTACTTGGATTTGCCCATCACCGTAAAGGTGAAATCTAATTTTGAAATTACTGGTGTTAAAGTTAAAAATGGAGGTAGTAACTATTTCTTAAATCCTTACTATGAGGTAAATAACTTACAAAATACTACTAATATTAAATTTGATTTTAGTGTTGGTGAAGTTATGAGTGCCACCGTTGTTGATGGCGGTAGTGGTTTTGATGATGTGCCAACATTAGAATTGTTTAGTCAAAATGGTGGAACTGGTGCAACATTTGATGTTTCTATTGGTAGAAGAAATTTAAATATTGGAGATACGGTAAATGTATCTGGGGGAACAACAGCAAAAATTTTAAACGTTGATGTAAAATCTTCTACTATTGAACTGTTGGTAACTTCTGGTGAATTTAAAGTCAATGATCAACTTCGTAGTTCTGATGGTAGAGATTATGGTATAATCACACATGTAAATTCTGCAAGGGCATATACCAAAGCAAACGCTTATGGTAATATTCAAGATAAGTTTATTGGTACAGTAGGATTTATTAGTGATGATTATCAACGTTTAGAAGATAATGTCTATTATCAAGATTGGTCTTATACACTAGCAAACCAAAGAAATACTAAAGATTGGAGACCCGAGGTTCTAGAAAATACTCATCCGTCTGGTTTCAGATTGTTTGGTAAATCTAGAATTCATAGTAGAAAATCACTACTTGGTAGATCTCAAAATATTGTAAGAAGTGCTATTACATTTAAAGCAACTATTTTTAGTCTTCTTGATTTAAATGTAAAAAGTCCAGAATGTAAAAAACAAATTATTTACATTGAATCAGATCCAAATCCATATGTTATCAATGATTTAATTTTTACCACCCAATCCGAACGGTATGGAAGAGTCATTGAAGTGGGTCCAAATTATATTATAGTTGCTTTACTTACAGAAGAATTTGAACTTAACGAATTTCAGATTAATATACTAAGACTATTACCATCTTCTTCAAGATCTTCGTTAGATAAAACATTATTATCTGTTAATGGTATTGTACAGACTCCTGATGTCAGTTATGATGTTAGAGGTATTAATGTTATTCCCAATTTCGCAGTATTTCCATTAGATGAAATTATTCAATATAGATTACAGACACCCTATACTAATATTGAACCATCTCAAGTTAATGCTAATCGACAAATTAATTTAAGTATTAATTCATCACCATATATTGTTCCTGATGGTGATAAGATCATTGTTTCTCTAAACGGCGTTGTTCAGAGAAATACTAACTTTACTGTAGTTAATAATAGCACATTACAATTTGGTGTAGACATTCAGGATAAACCAAATTTTGTTTTATACCATCCACAACTTAGTCCAATTACTTTTACTGGATCTGCTGGTACTGATTTTGATCTTGGGTTTACTCCTTCTGATAATTGTAAGCTTTTAATTTTCTTTGAGGGTGTTAATCAGTCTCATCATATTACTGACTTTACAGTATCTGGTTCTACAATTACATTTCCAACATCAGTCAATCCATCCGAAATTTTTGGTTGGCAAATTGATGAAACTGTTGAATGTGAACAATTATCTGTTGCTGGTGTATATAAAAACCAGGTTAAAGGTAAAAATTTAATTTGTAACGAATCTAAGAATGTAACTCTTAAAATTCAATCAGATAATGTTAAGAAACCAAATGGTTTCTTTGAATTAGAAAAGGAAACTATTGACGGCACTTTATATCTCGATGGAACTACAGCACATGGTTTTGGTTCTAGATTTAAGTATTCCAATCCAGAGTATTCGACAAGTCATGTAGAGGTTATTAACGACATCACCAGTCAGTTTAATGGTTCCACAACTACATTTGATCTTACCATCAATGCAACAGATCCTTATGTTCCTGTTGATGGTAAAAACTCTTTAATGGTTGCAGTTAATGGTATTATTTTTCCAGAAAATGAATATTCTGTAAGTGGTAGTCAAATCACATTTAACACTCCTCCTGTATCTGGAGTTACATGTGCAATTAGTGACTTTGTTGGATCTTATGTTGCAAATGATAGTACAAAACGTGGCGCTGAGTTAGATCAGTTTAATGTATTCAATGGTGCTAGGACAAGATTTAATCTATCTGACAATGGTGTTCCTGAAACAGTTTCTAACAATACGGATCTCTTTACAGTCAAGAATAATGTTCTTCTTCGTCCAGATGTTCATCTTAATGCTGTCGATTCCAGACCCAACGTACAATTACAAGTTGCGTCTGCAAACAAGGTAACTTATACAGATGTTCCTGTGAGTTCTGATGTTGTTAAACTGATGTCTTTCAATAGACAGTTAGTTCCAAACAACCACAGAAATTGGGTTCTTGATAGAAACGAATATTTTGATGGCGTTAGAACTACTTTCACTCTACTTCATAGTTATGATTATGAATGTGATGATTTGGTTAATGAAGATCCAAGAGTTGAAAGTTTAGTTGTTGTTAGGAATGGTGTTTATCAATATCCAACTACAGATTATACTTTGATCACTCCTGTAGATCCACATAATATCAATAATTTTAGCGGATCATATAGAATTCAGTTTGTTGATCCACCAAGATCGACTGAAGATGTATTCATCATGTTCCATGTGAATGATGGAAATTATTTCCATGATCTGACAGATGGATTGTCACAGACAAGTTCTACTGTTCTTTCTTATACTGGCAATATTCCCAATGCATCAACAAAAGTTCCATTTGTTTATGTTGATGGTGTTTATCAAGATCAAAATTCCTATACATTGGACACTGCTGCAAAAACACTAACATTTACTGGTACTAATTTACCAACACTTGCAACCGATCAAGTTGAGTTCCATGCAAAACTTGGAGAACTTAGACCACAAAATGTTTATGGTGATATTTTGAATGCCAATCTGGTTGTTCTTCAAAGAGACAATCACAATGAAGTTCTTGTGCCAACTGTAAATAATATATTTACGGTAACTCAGAGAAGTGGGTCAACTACAATCAGTGGTACTGATGTAGTTAATATTGTACAAAGAAGTAGTACTCTCACAATTGGCACTAACCATTATCGCATTACTAACTTGAATTTAAATACTCTGGTTATGTACGATGATCCATCAAATACATTTGTTGCTTTTGATGGGGTTATTCAGGAACCAGGAGTTGCTTATGATCACAGTGGTTCTGGAACAGCATCTTCTACTGGTATTGGAAATGGTGAAAAATATTCCTCCATGTCAATTCCTATGGGAGTTGGATATCTTGCTGCAATTGATATTGTTGAGTTTGGTTCATCTAATGGTAGACAAAGATCCGTTGATGAGATCAATCAAGTTTATGATGGATCTAGAACTAAGTTCAGACTTCTGTTAGATGGAATCAAATACACTAATTACACTGCTTTTGAAGATATCGTTATCTCTAAGAACAATGTTATTCTCCATCCAGGAGTTGACTATACTCTCTTAAATCAAGGAGCTATTAGTCTTCGTGGATGTATTACATTTACAGTAGCTCCTGTTGATGGAGATGATATCTGGATGGTTGGTATGCACGATAATGAACTTATTACATTAACTCAAGTTACTTCGCAGGTCTACAATACCAGCAGAGCACTTAGTGCTGATGAACAAGAATCTATTATCTTCGTTCAAAATGATCATGCAAAGTATGGTCTTGCGAGAGGTGCAGAATTTACTTCTACAACTCAAATGAACTTTGATACTACAACCACAACTGGCACCCCATTCGCTATCTTGACAACTACAGGTAAAGTTCTTGATTACATTCATACACCATATAACAATTCTAGAACTGAATTCAATCTGTTCCTAGATGAAGAGAACTTTGTGCCAAATGGTTCTTTTGATAATGACGCTGTAGTAGATCCAAGAAATCTATTCGTAATTAAGAACGCATTAGTGTTAACACCAGTTGTAGACTATAATGTAACAGGTACAATTGACTCTAGAATTATCTTTACTAGTGCTCCTGCACCTACTGACAATATCTTTATTAAGACTCATGGTCTAGTAAAACAATTGGATACTATTACTGGTAGTGGTGTAACTAGTTACAACCTTACAGATTCTTCTAGTGCATATTATCCAAATGCTTTGATTGGTAGACCAAGAGAGTTTGAGAATCAAATCGTCGCCATTAAGAATGGTCGTGTTTTGGATCCTCTTCGCGATTATTATGTACATGATAATGTAGTAAGATTTACGACTGCACCAACATCATCTGACAGTATTAAACTTTACGATTATATGAGTAAAGCATCTGATATCGCAGTTGAATCATACAGTCAACAGGTAGAAGTCGGTAATTCTATCTTCATTCCTGGTGAGTCTGATAGAAGACAAGTTACAGCTGTTCATTCTCCAACTGTAATGGAACTCAATACACCTACAGGTATTACATCTCCATCTGGATTAACTGCAACATCTACAGTTTCTGGTGGTAACCTTACTAGTGTCAATGTCACTGCTGGTGGTACTGGATATCCAAGAAAGATGAAGTTCCGTACATATGGAATTGGTAATAGTGCGTCTGCAAATTCTTTCATCGACCCAATCAAGGGCGGTGAAATTAAAAACACAGTAGTCATTGATTACAAAGGACATAATCTCGAAAATACAACATTAGTTCCTACATATGAAGCATATGTTGTAAGAGACACTGTTCTAAGTTCTAGTGATGTTCACTTCGGAACTAAATTAACATCTGATATTACAACCACTTCAACTACAATTCCTGTTGCTGGTACTGCAATGGCGCCAGAAAGTGATATTACTGTAACAGTTACTTCATCTACTGGTTCTAGTGCAATCTTACAACCATTTGTAGTTGGTGGTGAGATTGTATCAGTTGATATCGAAAATGGTGGATCGGGATATGATGATCTCGACTTTGTTCTTAACGTGAACAATGGTGGAGGTTCTGGTGCTATATTGGAAGGAGTTTTGAATGTATCTGGTACGATTACTAGTATTAGTGTTATCAATCCAGGGGTAGGATATGATTCCTACAGATCATTCATTAATAACGAAGTAATTGAATATACCAATCACGACTCTACAAACCTAAAAGGTGTGACTAGAGGAATGATTGGTACAACTGCTGCTACTGCCACTACGGATACCAAGGTCATCTTTGCTGGTTGATCAACAGTATAAATAACAATAAACAACAAGACTATCGGGAAGTATAATGCCATCACTAGTTTCTGACAATTTTAGGGTGTTTGCTGCTGAGCAGTTTATGGAGTCTCTAGAGGAACCTCTAGATACTGCTGGTAATGCTCTTGCTGATTCAAGTACTGAAGCCCTAAGAGACAGAAGTAAAATTTATATTTTTATTGGTAGATCTCAAACTTGGGATTCGGAAAGATATTCTGGACAAAGTTTCAATGATATCGACAACATTCCCGCACCAACCGATTCTTTTGATGAGTTGAGTGAGATTTACGATGATATGATTGCAATGAAACGCATCACTCGCGGTGATGTTACTCAGGTAATCAGAAAGAGAACTTGGAATGTCAATACTCGTTATGACATGTATAAGCATAACTATTCGACAACGAATCAGTCTGCTACTGGTGCGAACAAACTGTATGATTCTCAGTTTTATGTAATGAATAGTAACTATGATGTTTACAAGTGCATCTATAACGGCGAAACACCAACAAATGCTAATGGAGTTATTTCTACCGTAGAACCTACTGGTCAATCAACTTCAATTTTTACAACTGCTGACACTTATAAGTGGAAGTATATGTATACATTGGGAATTAATGACTTTGTTAAGTTTGTTTCTAGTGATTTTATGCCCATTAAATCTGACGCAACTGTTATTGCTGCTGCAGTAAATGGTACGGTGGAACAAGCAATTGTTAATAATGTTGGTACAGGTATTACCCCTGGTACATACTTTTCACCTGTTCTTGGTGATGGCACTGGTGCTGTTTTAACATTCACAGTATCTTCTACAGCTCCCACAAGTGGTCAGATTGACCCCAGCAGTGTACAACTGTCAGTTGTTGGTTCTAACTATACATTTGGTACTGTAAACCTTTCAGAGTCTTACACTACTCTTAGTGCAGCACAAGCTAGAAGTACTACCCCAGTAAATTTGAATCAAGGATCTCCTTCTATTGAAGCAATTATTTCTCCTCCAAATGGACATGGTTCTAATACGGTCAAAGAACTTGGTGCATACAGAGTCATGATCAATAAAGCTGTTGAATTCCTTGATGGTTCTGGAGATGTTCCTGTTGATATGCAGTTCAGAAGATTTGGTTTGATCTCCGATCCACAAACTCCTGGAAATAGTGATTTATTAGACAATACTGCATCTGTTTGTAAAGCAATTAAATTTCCAGTATCAACTGCAGTTAACTTTTCAATTGGTGAAGAAATTACTCAAGCAACTACAAATGCAAAGGGAAGAGTAATTCATTGGGATTCTGTTAATAAGATTCTCAGGTATTACCAGAATGAGTATCTATCATCTGGTCAATCTGGTAATGAACAGTATACTCTGGTTAATTTCTCTGGTGCAAATTCAATTACTGGCGGTGCTTCTGGAACTTCTGTAACACCAGATACAGCTTCTTCGGGAACTGTTACCGTTGCAGGTACTTCATTTACTACTGGTTATGCACCATCTGAAGTTTTAAAATTTAGTGGTGAAATTCTGTATATTGAGAACAGAAAAACTATTATTAGATCTGATGACCAAATCGAAGACATTAAACTCGTTATTGAGTTCTAATTATACCCATAAATAAAAAGAAAGGACTTTTATTCGGCAATGCAAAAGACCAACCTTAAACTGGCGCCATATTTTGACGATTTTGATAAGTCAAAAAATTACCAGAAGATTCTTTTTAAACCTGGATTACCAGTCCAGACTAGAGAACTAACACAGCTGCAAACGCAGCTGCAAAATCAGATTGAGCAATTTGGTAATCATACTTTCAAAGATGGTTCGGTTGTTATTCCTGGTCAGATTGGATTTGACTTGGATTATTCGGCAGTTTTGGTTCAAAATCTTGTTAATGGTATAGAAGTAGAATCTTATAGAACAACTTTAGTTGGAAAAACTCTAGTAGGATCAGAATCTGGTGTAGAAGGTATTGTAGTAAATACCCTTAGTGTTGCCGAATCCGAGAAAAACTCGATTACTTTGTATGTCAAGTATACCAAAAGTGGTAATACAGAATCTGGTGTCCAATTAACTAGATTTAAGAATAATGAAAATTTAGTAGAGAAAAATACCACAACTCCGATTGCAGTTACCTCTTTATTAAATTCAACAACATATATTGGTAGTATTGCATATTTAACTGCAGGTGTTTATTATATCAGAGGATACTTTGTACAAGTATCTGATTCTTTTGTAATTTTAGATCAATATTCCAACAAACCAACATATAAAGTTGGACTTACAATTAGTGAACAAACTGTAAGTTCTGATGAGGATATCTCTTTATTTGATAATGCAAATGGTTCGACCAATTTTGCTGCTCCTGGTGCTGATAGATTAAAAATTACAGCAACACTTTCAAAAGATATTATTACCTTTTCAGATAATTCAGACTTTATTGAATTATTGAGATTGACTAATGGAGAACTTGAGGAACTTGTAGAGACGAGTGTATATAACGAATTAGAGAAAAATCTTGCCAGGAGAACTTATGATGAGTCTGGCGATTATACAATCAATGAGTTTTCTTTTAAAGTACGTGAAACTCTAGACACTTCTGATAATAATGGAGTTTATCCTGTAAATAGTGTTACAGAAGATGGCAGAACTATTTTAAATAGAACTCCAATTGCAACAGATAATGCAAATTCTATTGATGGTAGAAATTTTTATACATTAGAAATTTCTCCTGGTAAAGCCTATGTTAGAGGTTATGAAATTAACAACATTAGTAGAAAATATGTAACTGTAGAAAAACCAAGATCATCTTTTGATGTAAACAACAAAGCAACAAATATTGACTTTGGTAATTACTTAACTTTTACTGGTGTTGCTGGATCTGTAGTTCTCAATGAAGAACTTGTTCTTAGAAATTCATCCAATTTGAGTATTGGTCTTGCAAAAGCAGTTGGTATCTCTGGTTCTAGACTATATCTCACCGAACTAACTACTTTTTCAACAATTACTGCTGCTGCATCATCAACAAACTTAATTGAAGGTGACTTTGTATTCAGTACTAGAGGTTCTAGAGGTGTAGTTAATAGTGCAACAGTTTCTGGCAGTACATTAACAATTACTGTAAGACAAGTAAGCGGTAAGTTTGCACAGAATGATGTTATTACCAATAGTAGAGATTCTGGAAGTGTAACTGCTGTTACAGTTACAGATTATGATGTATCTAATATTAGTTCTATTATCAATAGTGGTACTTTCCAAGCAACATTTTCTAGTGCTGTCAAACTAGAGTCACAAAATAAAAACTTTTATGTTTCTGCTTCTAACTTACCAGTTAAAACAGTTTCAGATTTTTCATATGTAAAACTTGATAAGGTTACTAAAACTGTTTCGGGAAATGAAGTCTCCATTAGTGCCCCAAGTAACTATACAGTATTAAGTACTGGATTTACTATTCTTTCTTCTAGTGGACTGCATACAGCAACTGCATCAATCAGCGGAAACACTTTATCACTCTCGAACATTACTCCATCTGTTTCTGGTTCTGTTGATGTTTACTACAAGCTTAGAGTAAATAACACAACATCACGCGAAAAGAATTCTAAAAAATTCACTTTTTTATCAGTACCAAATAAAAAAGATAGTACTTACACGACATATGGCAATAGATATGATGATCAAGAAATCAATCTAAAATTTCCAGATATCTATAAAGTACATAGAGTTCATGAAGCATTAGTTACTGGTGTTTCTGATAACAACATGTTTGACAGAATTGTCATCAATGATGTTAATGGTATTGTAGTTGGTGATATTTTAAAGTTAAATGATGTAATTGCTAGAGTTGTTAGTATCAATGGTACAACTTTACACGTCATTTATATTTCTTCGATTAAATTTGTAGAAGGATCAAATCTAACTACACAAGTTGTTGTGACATCTAATCCTAGTTTGGTTGGAAGATTTTTAACGGAAGTAGTACATGGTCAATATAAAGATGTTACCGAAAATTACGCTCTTATTAAAAATGATGTTTCCGATGCTTATAGAATTTCAAAATTACAGAGATTAAATAATAGACCTGTCGCTCAAAATAAAATTAATGTAGTATTTGATCACTTTGATCACGAGAAAACAAATAATGATTTCTTTGCTGCAAATTCTTTTGACACAACTAAGATTGACTATAATAATATTCCATCTACTTATGAAGGAGTTTCTTATACAAATATTTTTGACTTCAGACAAACCTATACAGAATCAACCTCTTCTGGTACTGGTCAAGTAGTATCACCATATATTGCTTCTGGTTTAACATCTTCATTTGATTTGTATGGTAACGTTAAATCTAGCGCACCATTTCCATTCCCAGCAGAAGTAATTTCTTATGATTACAATTATTATCTGGGTAGAGTTGATAGATTATTCTTAGATAGAAAAGGTGATTTTAAAATTTCTGTTGGTTCACCAGCAGTAAATCCAACTAGTCCAATCACTATATCCAATGCTCTCCTTTTAGCAACTTTGGATGTTCCTGCATTTTTAAGAGACGTTAGGACTGTTAATATTACGACGGAGAAGACAAAGAGATTTACCATGAAAGATATTGGTGATCTTGAAACTAGAGTTGATAGTATTGAATACTATACAACTTTAAGTCTCCTGGAAACTGATACTAATAATCTTGATATCTTAGATTCTAACGGAAATAATAGATTTAAGAATGGTTTTATTGTAGATAACTTTAGATCTACCAATTTTGCTGCAACATCTAATGTTGATTATAAAATTTCTATCGATACTGATAAAGGACTAATTCGTCCATATCCATATACAAATAATATTGGATTGGAATCTAATGTTAGTTTAGATTCTAGTGGCGTTCAAACTATTGGTGGTCTAAGAAAGACTGGATCTGTCCTTACACTTCCATATACCGAAACCATTTACAGTGAAAATCCATATGCAAGTAGAGTTGTAAACCTCAACCCATTCAATACAATTTCCTGAGTTGGTGATTTTAAAATTTCTCCAGCTAGAGATGTTTGGTATGATACTCAAAGAACTCTATTAGAAAATGTACCAGAGATTGACTTAACTGGACCTATCAAATTCCTATACGATCAAAGTGGTGCTGATGGAAATCAATGGGGTGCATGGAATACAGTTGGCGTTAGTAGAGGTGGTGGGGGAAGAACCCTCACTGATACAAGAAGTGGTGTAAACAATGAGTTTAGTTCTGTAATTCAGAACATCGAAGTTGGTGATAGAATTAATTCTTTAGAATCTATTAAATTTGCTAGATCTTTGGTTATTGATTGTTTTGCTTCTAGACTCAAACCAGATTCGGAACTTTATTTCTTTATTGATGGTGAAGATCAAAATGGAGTAATTTATCCAAAATTATTCCGTAATATTACAAGAACTGTAAATAACACTTCCTTCGTTGTTGGGGAAAAAGTTACTATCGAATCACAAGATTCTGCTGGTGGCAGAAAACTTGAGGCAGATTTAGTTGCAACTAGTAAGTATGATGTTACTATGACTGCTAGTTATAGTTCTGCATCTACTAATATTGCTATTGATAATATTACAGTCGAAGATGGAACTTTATTAAATCCACCTACTTTAGGTTCAAAATTAAAATTTACTGGTCAAACTAGTGGTGCGATTGCTGAGGTATTATTAACAAATCCAAGAGTTTCTAGTAATAATTTTGGCGATGTAGATGCGTT
>Ga0181379_1000261_pt1 | contig 26869 bp, 36 predicted proteins | sample 2SPOviralmetaG_FD_130115 | JGI IMG/M metagenome (GOLD analysis project Ga0181379, IMG submission 130115) | Marine viral communities from the oligotrophic San Pedro Time Series (SPOT) site, San Pedro Channel, CA, USA - 2 SPOT_SRF_2009-07-10 | ecosystem: Environmental > Aquatic > Marine > Strait... | reverse complement strand
TTCGATTAAATTGGCTGAAGGGGTATCCACCGAGCAGGGTTTGCCATTATCAGGGTCAAACGGAGAGCGCCCACATTTGTCTTGCACTTTTGGCTTTTCAACACGAGCGGTCGACACCTTGGTATCTCCCGGTGCAGGGTCTTCCGTCGGTTCAGGTTCCGCGGTGACAACCAGCTCATCCAGACGAATCTGTGGTTTGATGTTCGCCTCTCTTTCGATTTCCATCTGTCGAATCTTTTCTTTCGACGCAGCATTCTGCTTACTGATGAAAAAAATGACCACCAGGATGAGTAAAAAAACTATCCCACCCAACAGGTTGGCCACCATACTTATTACTAAGTTACTATTTTTTTTCGCCATGACTTTTCAAAAAATTTTAAAAAAAAAAGTCTCTCGATTTTTCAAGACTGAATAATATTTTTTTTCGGTGTTACTTATAAATAACAATGGGCATTTTTAAAGATTGTGGTTGTGGCTGCAATGGTCGCAAACAGGAGGAGAAGCTTATAACTTCCATCATCTCAGGCCTAACCTTTTTTGTCGTGGCCAACCCTGAAACGTTTCGGTTGATGCGCTCCGTCTTCGGTGCTCGCATCGCGACTCCCACTGGGTGTCCGTCCACGATGGGTCTCCTACTCCACACGGTGGTGTTTATCCTCGTGGTTTGGGGTATGATGAACATTCGACAGGAACCCGTCGCCAACAAGAAGAAGGGGAGCTGTGGATGCGGTGGTAAGAAAGGTGAGAAGAAGGTCAAGACCCAACCAGAGATGGTGGATGCTCCCGCACCCCAACCAGGTTTCGCGGATGAACCCATAACCTTAGAGGATAGTGGCGCGGTCCTCGGTTCCCTTGACATTTCACCACAGGGAACTTTATTCGGATAAAAATAAAAATATTTTATTAACTTTTTTTTTCACCATGACTTTTTAAAAAAACTTTTTTTTAAAAAGTCATGTAATAATAATATGTCGTTCTTTTACGTAATCGGATTTTTAATCATAATCGCGTGTTCCGTGCGCTCGAGTGAGAAATATTTACCCAAAGACATAAAGTTTATCATTAACAACTTGAAGAACAAAGAGCGCGAGGGTTAAAATTCTTCGTCGAAGCCTATGTCACCCGTGTCGTCATCCATCTTCCCGTAATCACCCACCCTCTTTTCGAAAAAGTTCGTTTTTCCATCGAGAGAGATATTTTCCATGAACTCGAACGGATTTGACGAGTTCCAAATCGCCGGCTGACCGATCGATTTGAGCAGTCTATCGCTCACATATTCGATATACTCATTCATCTTGTCACCGTTCATGCCAATCAGTGCACAGGGAAGCGCGTCCGTGATGAACGCCTTCTCGATCGCAACTGCATCCTTCACGATCGAATGAAGCGTCTCGGTGTTAGGTTTGTGACGCAGGTGCTTGAACAGCTCGACCGCGAACTCCTGGTGAAGACCCTCGTCGCGAGAGATGAGTTCGTTCGAAAAGCATAAACCGGGCATCAGACCCCTCTTTTTGAGCCAGAATATGGCACAGAACGACCCGGAAAAGAATATACCCTCTACACACGCAAAAGCGAAAAGGCGTTCGGCGAAAGGTCGGGATTTTTCGAACCACTTCAGCGCCCAGTCCGCCTTCTGTTTTATACAGGGGACGGTCTGAATCGCTTGGAACAAGTGTTTCTTCTCGCTGCTGTCTTTGATGTATTTATCTATTAACTTTGAGTACGTCTCACCGTGGACCATCTCGTTGTGTGACTGGTACGCATAGAAAGAACGCGCCTCTGAAATTTGAACCTCGTCGGCGAAGTTGTTGTTGATGTTCTCGAAGACTATGCCGTCGCTACCAGCGAAGAACGCGAGGATGTACTTTACAAACTTCTGTTCGTTGGATGTGAGTTCTTTCCAGTCATCCATGTCTTTGCTCATATCAATCTCCTCCGCCGTCCAGTTGCTCATCTGAGCTTTTTTGTAGAGTTGCCACAGGTCGGGGTACTGCAGTGGAAACACAGTAAACCGGTTGAGCGTCTCGGCTAGGATAGGTTCGTACTCGTCCTCCATGAAATCCTGGAAGTTAAAGTACGTCCCGACAAGACTTCCGTCGATACTTATCTGAGGATAGGTGGCAGTCGCTTTACCACACAGGGATTTCAGTTCAGCCCCGTTGACCATTTTCTTTTCAAATTCGAGACCCTCTGACTCGCATAATTTGACTGCATGACCACAGTACTCGCACCCCTCCTTGGAATAAATAGTAACTTTCATCTGTGTGATATGCGATGATAATATTTTGTGAGAAAACTCTAAGCATATGATTGTGCCAAAAGAAATAAACGAAAATGATATAGTGAAAGTGCTAGTAAACGAAGAAGGAATCGAGGAGGAAATGTACGGGGTCGTGGCGATGAACACTGGCCTGACGCTTGGGATGCACTACCTCGAACCCACCGAAATGTTCTACAAGTCAGCGTGTGTCTGGAAACTGAGCACGGAACAGATGACCCCCGCGCCGTACGAGTCGGTGATGGAGCACTACCCGACGGGGACGACCATCGCCGATCTTGAGTTGAAACCTCTGGGAACCAACAGGTTCGTCTACTACTCTGAAATAGATATAGAAGATTCAGACTCGGAGATATACGACGAAGTTGGATCCGGTGATTCGGAATCGGATTTGAGTGGATTCGTCGTGTCAGACAGTGAAATTGGTGGTGTACCGATTGACCACGAATCGATTGATCGAGATTGGAACGAGTGGGAACCCACGACTTCAGGTGGTCAATCTTTTAAGGAGACGATTGATAAAATCGAGGCTCGCGTCAGAACCCTAGGGAACTAGTATATTGGTATAGTACCCAAAAAATGCAACTATCCACAATCTGGTCGCAAGTCGACGCCCTTCTCCCCAAAAAAAAGAATGAAAAGCTGCTAGATGTCAACTTATGCCCGGAATGCGACGCCGTGAAAATCATCAGTCCAGAGGGCCTCCCCGTCTGCTCGGAATGCGGACTCGTCGAGGACAACTACATCGACGAGAGACCGGAGTGGACGAGTGGCATGACCTCAGACGGACGAGTGAGCGACCCGTCGAGGTGTGCAAACCCTAATTACAGTCAGCACCTGTTCAGTCAGGGTTGGGGTAAAGGAACGATGATGAAGGGTAATTTCTCATACGAGCAAAGGCGGATGGCGAAGATCAATTTCCACATGTCGATGAATCACAAGGATCGATCGCTGTATCACGCGTACAAAGACATAGACGAGGCGTGCCACTCTCTCCCCGACTGTGTTCTCAAGGAGGCGAAACAATTTTACAAAAAATTCAACGAAGAGAAGCTGACGCGCGGCGCGGTGCGACTCGGTATCAAAGCGAACTGCGTGCTGCACGCGTGCAGACTCTCGAAGCACCCCCGAACCACTAAAGAAATCGCGGAAATGTTTGGCATCCAACCAAAAGACGTATCCAGAACGACGCAACTATTCAAAGATAAGGTGGAAGCGCACACGAAAAACGTGTTTGTCACCAAAGCCTACGATGTTATGAATCGTCTCCTCAACTCTTTCGAGGTGACCAAGGATGAGAGACTGCAGTGCTTGAAGCTGTGCGATCGCACGGAGAAGTGTGTGAAGCTAATGAGCAAGACGCCGAATTCGGTGGCGTCCGTGATCATTTTCATTGTGATCGGACACCGCGTCACAAAGCAGGAACTGTGTGCAAAGTGCGCAGTCTCCGTTCCAACACTCAATAAAATAGAAATCATAGTCAGAAATTTTTTAGCCGTTTAATATATATGCTTAACAATCTCAAAAAAGTTTTGCTTAAACCAAATAACAAGTCCTGTGCACCAGGCAACCGACTAAAGAAAAAGATGAAGTTGGGTGAGGGGGCCTACGGTCGAGTGTACCGCGGTGCGATAAATCGTAACGGCAGGAAGTTCGTCGCGTACAAAGAGATCAACACGGCGAAGAACACCTTAGGCATGGCGGAATTTGAGTTTAAGGTGGCGCAAAAACTGAAAGCGTTCAAGGTTCCGCAGATGTATCTGTATAAGCGGTGCCGTGACCTAGACATCCTTTACCTCGAATACTTCAACGGTAAAGAGCTCAACGATTGGTGGAACTCACAGATTTCTCTCAAGGCGGCCAAATCGGTACTTTTACAGGTAATTCACACCCTGTATATGATCAATAAGAGGATCCCGGGTTTCCGTCATCACGACCTCCACGGAGGAAATGTCATAATTAACCAGGTTCCAGAGAAGAACTTCACGGTGAATGTCCTCGGAAAGACCTACACGATATCCAACGGGGGTGTGGAGGCGGTCATCATCGACTTCGGACTCGCTCACATGCCGGGCATGATAAACTATTCCATCAGCCGTGGTCAACACGAAGACGTGGGTATTTCGCGGAGTAGTCACAACCTCTACGACCTGCACTTTTTCCTCTCGGCGGTCTTCGCCAAGGTGGAACGTAAGAAGACCGCCACGGACGTCGCGGTGTACAACTTCATCAAGGAACTCATTCCTAACGACGACTACTTCGCGGAGACCAGCAAGGTGACCAAGGAACACAGAATTAGGTTGGGTCTCACCAAAAACCATAACCTCAACCTCCCGTCGTTCACAAAATTCTTGACCCACCCATTCTTCGCCAAGCAGAACAACGGATTTGTGACCGGTCTGGTGAAAGCTTCCAAGGCGTGGCGACCCAGAAAAGACAGTTTCAAGACACCCAAGAAAACCCGATTCGATACACCCCGACCGTCTATGCGTAAGACGTCAACTATTATACCCAGATCCGTCAAGAAAAATACTACACCTGTTCGCCGACCACAGACGGTCGTGAAGACTACTAGAAAACAATCCACGTCGCGACCCAAAACGGCATAACTTAAAGTTTCAGATCGATATTTGATCAATGACGACCAAGGTGTTTTTATCAACCCCGTGTTACGGGGGTCTCTGTCTCGAGAGGTACATGTCCAGTGTGATTAAACTTCAGATGTTGATGTTAAAAGAGGGAATTCACTTGATGATCGACACTACAGAGAATGAAAGTTTGGTCCACCGAGCGAGGAATGTGAGCGTCGGTCGGTTCATACAGAAGACCGAATGCGACTACATGATGTTTATCGACGCCGATATTGACTTTGACCCGGCGGCGGTCGTCCGCCTCGTTCGGTCGGGACACGACCTGTCCGTGGCGTGCTATCCAAAGAAAGTCGTCATGTGGGACCAGGCAGCGTCGGCCATCAAGAACGGTGACGAACGAGATATGGCAATGCTCTCATCCAGCCTCGTGGTCAATATCGGCGCCACGAAACGTTCCATAGAGGATGGATTTGTCGAAGTTTTAGACGGACCCACGGGGTTCATGTGTATTCGTCGCGACGTCTTCAAAAAACTGGAGGAGGCATTCCCGGAGTTATGGTGCAAAAACGACCACCAAAACCGTGACTTCGACGATTACCATGCCTGCTTCGACTGTATGATAGACCCCGAAACCCGACGGTACCTGTCGGAAGATTATGCTTTCTGTCGTAGGTGGCAGCAGACCGGTGGAAAAATATACGCGGACGTGAACACGACCCTCGGGCACGTGGGAAACCTTCCCTTCAGTGCGTGTATGGACTTAAGGGTTTAATGTCTAATTAAAATATGAAGTTGGTCACTATCGCGGTCACCCGTTCCAAATCCTGCCACGTGAAGACACTGCACACAATTTTGAAACTCAACATTCTATGCGTTCAAAATTCTGTGGATCACCAGATCCTCTACTGCCCGGACGACCCTTTCGATAAAGTCTCCATCGTCGAGCGATGCATGAAAACCTACGATCGGATTTTCTTCATAGACTTTGGTATTGGTGTCGACGAGAAATCTCTGCACAAATGCCTGGAGATCAACGACAGTGCGGGACTCGTCGTTTTTCCCGGGGTCAAAGAAGGCATTAACTGGCAGCGGTTCAAGGACAAGGTCAGATCCGATTCGACCGAACCAACGTCGCAGATGGGACTGGAGTTCGACACGGTTCTGGGAAAGAAGACGGCGCCACAGTTTTATCACGTCAGAGACACGGACGCGAAGGTGTGGATGATGGTCCCGAAGACCGTGGTGAAACAGGTGAAGAAAAAGATAAAATTACGACCACCCATGTTCGAGTATCTCAAGGAGCAAGGAGTTAAAATATACGCGTACTCCGGAGCAAAGCTGATCCAGACCTATACCCACGAGTGTGTGAGTAACATATTAAACGCCGCATCTGTGAAATTAAATTAAAGATTAGCTTCGTATTCTAAACATGTCTTCTATACAAAAGGATTCGCCGTTACACAGTTTCGTGGTCAACTACATCCATCGGGTGTGGGGGAGCCGTGACTATTTCCCCGGGCCTCAACCTGTTTCTATAGAGCGACGCCATTTCCCAATCCTCAAATCGAAGGAGTATGTTGTTTGTGAAAAGACCGACGGTGAGCGTCAAATGCTCGTCGCGCTCATGTTTGAAGGGAAGAAAAAGTGCCTTCTCGTGAACCGCTCTTTCAATATGGTAGAGGTTCCTATCAATCTCAAGAAGAGTGCCTTCGACGGGACCATTCTTGACGGAGAGTTGTACGAAAATACGTTGATGATTTATGACGCCGTTCGGGTCAGTGGACAATCCGTTTGGGATCTGAACCTTTACAACAGAATGGACTCGGTCAAGGTATTGTTGAAAGGTCTCATCTCTATGAAATCCGACCAGTACAAACTGAAGTGTAAAAGGTTTCATCCGATGAAGAATTTCAAAACCTTCATGAACGACTACCTCCCGACCGTGACCCAGAAACAAGACGGCCTGGTTTTCACGCCGGTCGACGAACCTATCAGGCTTGGAACGCACGAGACACTCTTCAAATGGAAACCCGTTCACCAGAACACGGTGGATTTTCAGTTGAAGTGGGAACCCTCACGGGAGACGCCGGGCTTCAAGAGAGGGAGATCGACCTGGCGCCTTTACATCCAAGAGAGGGGTAAACTATATTATGAATCAGAAATCCCAGATGGAAAATTCGAGAGAAGCTGGATGGAGGAAGGTGCTATCGTAGAGTGCGAATACGTGACGTGGGAGCAGCCAATGTGGTGGCGTCCAGTGAAGCGTCGCACCGATAAGACATACCCCAATAACCGGAGAACATTCTACAGGACGATAGTTAACATCAAGGAGGCGATCGAGATGAAGGAATTTTGTTTTTAGACTGCCTGATACAGATACATGTGTTCGGGACGCTCGATGGGCTGACCGTATCCGTGCTCCTTGAGGAACGGATCAACTTCACTGTTGCTCATGTCGTGGATTTCCACTATGATAGCTGGTTTGTGTTTTGTAATGACATCAATAGCGCCTTTGAGTACGTTTATTTCGTGGCCTTCGACGTCCATTTTTATGAACGAAGGTGTGCCATCGTACACGTCGTCCAACCTCTTTTTTTGCACGGATATGGAGACAGATCGCGTCTCCTCCGGAATATCGAATCCACTGTTACCGTAGTTTATGACGGTCAGATCACGCTCGAGAAGTTTAGCGTCGGGTTTGGGTATGTATATGTCCGCGTCTCCCGTGGTGTCGGAGAGCGCATAGTCGTGAACGGTCACTGTGTTTTTCAGTGTGTTCGAAAGTGCGTTCTTCTTGACCACCTCGCCGTATAACGGTTCCCACGCCTGGACCGGTCCGAACTCCGAAAATATCAGGGTGTTGTACCCGATATTGGCCCCTATGTCGAGGATGTCCGTTCCCGATTTATAACACTTTTCGACGTCCTTGCGCATCCATCCGTCCCATTCGTGTCCGTTAGCGAGTACTGGAGTTAAATACCTGTCGTTGTGTATGACGAACAGGTTGTATTTACCGTTGTTCACGTTGACCAGGTTGATGTTCATATACCATATATAATAAGAAATGTCTTTAACGTCCTTATTTCTGATTGTAGACCATGAAATAGAAGCCACCTTCCGACGGTAATTCGTGCTCTTCAATCTTATCGTCGTTGATCAGGTACCATTTGTTTTTTTTCCTGACGAAACTCACGTAGTGACCGTCGTCCTGTTCGCCGACGTGTAGTGCGGTGGATATCAGGTTGTATTCCTGTCCTTGGATGATCAACTTTTCTATGATCTCCACGTGACTCTTTTGATCGAATGATATCATCAAAATTCGGGGAAGTTTAGAGAAGACCATGCGCGACGTGGCCAGGTTGTGCCGCTTCCCTTGATCGTCCGTAAAGTTCTCTATGACGTTCCAGTCTGTACTTTTCTGGAGAATTCGACCCAGGTCTTTACACGTGGGCGTCACCAGGTGCACGGAGAAAATTTCCTCGCTCAGTGATTTTCCGTCGGGCCAGATCGTTTCTTGTACCTTCTTCCCGTAAAACCACGGGTTGATATCCGGCGTGGAGTTCTCCAGTATGTCCAGGATGCAGAGCACCGCCTCTTGAACGTCCTGTTGCTCGTCTCCCTCAAAACGTGGGAACTTTTTCACGAACTCCTTAAGGACACTCTCGGCGCTGATTGTCCGGTATCCCTTCGTCCAGTACACCCTAACGAGTTCACTGTACGCGCGCGTGAATTCGCACACTCCCGTGTAAGGCCTCCTGATGTAATAATTCGACAACAGAGGAATGTACAAAAGGCACTGGAGGGCGGTGTTGAAGTAACACGTCTGTCCCCCGTTAAAGAAACCTTTCATTATTGATTGTTGACATAAGTTACTTAGAGTATTCGCGCGTTCTATTTATAAATAAATGGACATCCAACGGATCGTCGACAAGGTGCTGCCCATTTTCGAGTCGCACAAAAATGAGGAAGACGTTGAAGTTGAAATCCGACTCGGTCGTCACAACGGTTCGTTGTTCGATACGAACGTTGGCAAGGATGCGTGGAATAAAATTTTAAGGGCGCTGCAGAGATTCGATGGGTGGGAGCAGAAGACTGATAAGGTTGTGGACGTGTACTACAACGACTCCGAAGGTATTCGCATAACTTCCGACGAGAACACAGGAGAACAGGAGTGCATCCAGAAGGTGACCATCCAGAAGGAAGACTTTTTTGATAGTAGGCAACCTCTCGACGTGCGGTTCTGTATCGCGCGAGAAATACCAACGTCCGGTGAATACGAGATGGACAGGAAGAGGTCCAAGACCCGCCACTCGTTCATTCGAAAGAACCTTTCCATCGACATGACGATCTCATCCGGTGACCCGATTGACAAAGATTCAGAGGAGGAGGCGACGTATCAGGTGGAGTTGGAGATCATCAAGCCGAGTGAGGTGGATTCCGACGCTCGATTTTACAACATCATCCAGAAAATCAATGACGTCGCAAGAATTTTATGAAAAAAACCTTGACAGTATAGTAGATGGCCGCGTACATTCTTATGCTGGGCTCTGCGATGGCGGTCGCCGCGGCGGGTCAGTTTTCGGTCAAGGAGGAGGATCCCCCTCCTTCATCTGATCAGAAGAAGAAATCGAGCTCGTCGTTTTGGTCAGAAGAAGTCATGCGTCTTAAACAAGATGAAAAGACGGTGGTCGACGGGGATTCCAATTACGTTGAGGACTGCAAGGGATTCTGGAGTCCGTGGTCCGCGTGTGACGAGGAGTGCGACGGGGGCACTCAGACGCGTGAATTCACAAAGGAGGCCGACCCTGCGAACGGCGGGAAAGCTTGTCCCGACCCTCTCAAGGAGACGCGCGCGTGTAACACTAAAAAATGTACCGGAGCGCCACCCCTCGCGAACGAGGATACGAATTTCAATGGGTACAGACCGGCCGTTAAAGGTAAGAGGTGCGCCCGATCCGATCGGTTTATCAGCAGCGATTTCGTACGGAAACCGGGTGAATCGAAAGTGAATGAGAGTGATGTGTTATCGTGGAAATATCAACGTCTCTTAGAGCGCGGAATAGAGAAGTGTAACAAGAGCAAATTCTGTCAGTACGTCGAACTACAACACGGAAACTCGATCGCCAAAACGTACACCAAAGCTGATTGTAATGAAATGGTGGACGATCCCGCAGTTAAAATCTGGGAGAAGATCGAGTGGGATGATCCGTACGTGCAGAATCCGATACATGGCTACGAGCAGTTCGGGTCGAGAGATCCTCATACCAAGCAATACGGTATATGTGGAATCAAGGATGCGAAGTCTATATGGGACAAGACGTGGCTCGACCAGGGGTACGTCAATGGTGCGAGGGGACCGGGATCTAAGGGCGAGGCGAAGGCTTTCACCACGGGTGGTTTTTCCAAGGCGGACCCCGTCTACAGTTCTTATGTCGAGTCTGGCGCGCAGATATGCAACGCGGATCCTAACTGCAAATACGTTTCAGTTTTCAAAAACGGCACGTACCGAACCTTCGATGGCGACACGTGTGAGAAGACGCCACTGTTCCATCAAATCTCGGGAGTGAAGACGTGGAAAAAGAAGGATCCCAGCGTGGCGGGTATCCCCCCTTGGAATCCTGACAAGGACGGGTACAGGACAGTCGGTGAGGGAACGTGTGACGGAAAACCGATGTACGAGAGCACAAAGGTCGAACCTAAAGCTGGTAAGTTCAGCGATCGCCTCTATCTGAAATACGCACAAGATGCAGCGAAGAAATGTGACGATACGAACGGCTGTAAATTCACTTCGGTGATGAAAGACTCGAGGTTTACCCTGTACGATTACGACAACTGCAAAACCAAATCCAAGGGTACCGGTCAGGATAAGAGTTGGGCCAACAAACGTAGCAAACCTCCACCTCCACCTCCACCACCTCCACCACCTCCTCCCCCTCCACCACCTCCTCCCCCTCCACCACCTCCACCACCTAAACCCCCCAGGTTCAACTGCGGGAACAATCAGAATCGTTCCATCCTACTCTCAAATAAGATGGACGGTACGTGTGATTGCGTGTACACTTTCGATGATGAACAAGAAGAAATATTGAAAGGTAGGTACGACACTTTACCCGATTCGAAACGATTTAAAATCAAAAATACATACTACGAGAAAACAGGAGCGTGTGACATCCCAAAGAATGCGGATACGATAAATTCCGTGCAGGTGTCTACCAGTATGGGTGATAGGGGTACAAGATACTTACAGGGTCGACCGGTGATAGTGAGGGAAGATAAGAGTGGGTGGGAGTCTCAGGATTTCAACCTCGGCTCTGAACACGGTATGGGCACGTACGGTGGTCAGGCTCCACTCAAGTATGCGGATAAGTGCTCAGAAAAGTCTGAGGAATTGTTTCGGGAACACCAGAAGACGAAAGTACGGGCATATAAATCAGTCGGAATGTCCGTTTGGCGAACCAACGACCAATACAAATGTCGTGTGTATACGGGTAATAATGGGAAAGGGACCGACCCAGCGTGCGTCGACGCACCGTGGCTGAAGAAAAGTTGTTTAAGCAAAGCACCGGGTGAAAGAGGGGTCGATAACGACGACAAGAACAATCAGTACGCGGGTGGAGGTTTGTACTGGAAAAGGGTGTTACCCTCGGATTACAATGCAAGGAAAGATGAATGGAAACCGCCACCTCCTCCCCCTCCTCCACCCAAACCAGAAGAGAAGGTCAGCACAAACGGGAAATGTGGTACTCGAGCCCAACCTTACAAGGCTCGGTGTCCGGATAATTTCTGTTGCACGTATCCCTCAAAACTGTGTCGGGAAAGTGGAAAAGCATGTTCGACAACCGGTGTGAATAAGAACAACGCTAAATATCACGGGAAGCGGACTAAATTCTGGTCATCCAAACCGGCTCCAACTACCGTCAAGGCGGAGAAGAAGAAGGAGGAGGGCTGCACCGGTTTCGCCTGTTTCTTACCACAGGATAATACCATGTATGCAAGTACTAACTTAAAGTGCGGTACCGACGGAAGTCCCAGTCCTGGGTACTGCCCTAAAGGTAGGTGCTGCTCCGATAAGCTGGTGAATATGTGTGTGCCGACTAATACAATGCAACAATTCTGCACGCCTGGTCACGCTAACAGAAAATATGATTATCCGTGGAAGGACTAAGTAAAAAATATTTACAAAGAGTAATGGACGCGACAACCGCGGTGTTGATCATGTTAGTATGCTGCATGTGTTGCATACTGTCATCATCCGCGGCCAGTGCGGTGATGATAACAGATACCGATCCTGTGGAGGAGGAGGAAGAAGGGTTCGTCGATGAAGTTGAACCCAGACCGTTCGATGATGAGAAGATGTTCTTGGTTGAGGAAGAGAAGAAACCGGAGAAGAAGGCAAAGTTTAAACTCGTGCGCAACGTGGATTACGGTGCGGGTGATATATATCATTATCACCCCGGCGCACCCGATCCCACGTACGAATATGATAAGGATAAGTGCCTCAACCACTGCGCGTTGGACGACGGTTGTAAAGCTGTGGTGTTCGACGCGAATATGACAAGGTGTTGGGCGAAGCGAATGGCGGATTTCGAGATGCCATTACATTTTCCCGCGAATGGTAAATTGACCTACGTGAAGAAGGGTGAATACGAGGAGGCTGTGAAAAAATATAGTTAAGTAGTAAGGATGTTACACATCGTCATACTCTTTCTCGTGATACTTTGTCTTATGCACGAGAAACAGTCTGTTCAGGGGTCTCGCTTCTTCCACCTCAGTGATGGAGAGAGTGAGAAAATGTACAACAATATGCACAGAAGCGGTGTCAGTGCCCAAAAGCTGAAGGATTTCGTCGACATGGAGAACCAACTTTTGGGACTGGAGCAGAATGCGGTCTGTACCGGCATTCCGTACTCGCAGCAGGGGAACGCAATCTCAAAAAAAATAAAGGAGACCTTTCCAGAGTTCACCTTCAGCTATCATACGATCCATCTTAAGCAACTCGCGGAACCGACGAAAACTATAAATAGAAGAATAAGATGTTTTTGACACCACGTTTGATAGATGTTGTCAACTTAGTCATGATTTGCCTGTACATCGCAGAAGAGTTCGTTGTCCAACATCCTGGTGAGATTCCATAGGAGCATCCTGTGTTGTGAGCTGTCTATTTCCGACCAGTTATTAGCTACGGATCTTATGAGCTCATTGTCGTCTCGTCCATTAGATATAATACCCTTGTAGCGTATGTAATCGGCAATGATATATATGAACGCGTCAAGAAGTTCTTCTCTACACATCTCCATCCACGAATGTTTGGGTGCCCGGACTCTAACGCCGTGCCCGTACCTTCTTACGCCCAGTCGAAGCCTTTCGTCTACGCTTTGCAGAAGTTGCATTTTTCAATTCCTCGCGTCTCTTTTTTAACCACCTTTTCTTGTAAAGTCGCATACGCTTTTTGGTGGGAGAGCGACGATTATGTGTCCTCTTATAGTTCATTATATAATTGGAGACGGCGTCTCGCCACGCGTTTCGGGAGTGATAGGGAATTCCACGCACGGAGGCGTTTTTCATCAAGTAGATCTTTTCTAACTTTTTCATCCGGATTCGCTTCCAGTGGTTGACCATACGACGCTCCACCTCCCTGGCGCTGCCACCGTTGGTGAGTTCACGTTTCACCCTCCACATATCCCTGGTCAGGTTTGGTTTGTAACGACGCATCCACTTGCACCCGAAGCAGCGCTTGAGTTGATTACGAATCACGTCGTCGTGATGTGTGGTTTTTTTAATGGGACGTCGCACAATCTTATATTTAATGACAGTTCTAACTCTAGGTTGAGCCGGAGGTGGGATCGGTGCAGCCCTAACGATCACGGGTGGTGCGGGTCGAGGGGAGAACTCGTTCTCGAGAGGGTTTCGACACATGGGTTGTGGTCGTGGCGGAGGAGGAGTCGTGATGGGGGTGGGATCACGGAGGAGTTGTTTACGCACGATATCCTCCCTTCGAGCCATTCGCGCGCGTCTCGCGGTTTCATTCTCGGTCTGAACCTTGAAACCGGACTCTTTGACGAAGTTCCGAGCGTCCATATTACTATACAGACATATTTTTTTAGTGATTGTTGCCAACCATCAATTCCTCCTCGATCACATCGACCCCGAAAAACACGGGCTGAGCTGGGTACTCGCGACCATTGTAATTGATCGCACAGGTCCTGACAGTGATTCCATACGTCGAGAACGGCCCAATGTAAAAATCCGGATTGAACAGATCCGGCTTCTTACCCTTGAGTGAGCGCGCGCAGTGTGTGTTGTACGCCTGGTGAAAGATGTCCTCGGGTACGAACTTACCCTCCTCCTTGATAACACGCACCGAGTTCAGGAAGTGATGAAGGGTATTCGCCACCATGGCCACTTGGTTCTGGATAATTTTGAAGTACGGGGGAACTACATTCCAAATATCTCGGCCGCTGTACTTCTCGGAATATTCGAGGTACCCGCGGATGCATTTGCACAGGATCGCCGGAAGCTCGGCCGCGAGCTTTTTGTCTAGGTTGGGATCCGCCTCCTGTACCTGCTTCGTAAAGTTCCAGGGAAGAATACGACGAAGGACGGAACCGGATTTATCGTTCCAGTTGGGAACTTCGTTGCCGCCCAGAATACCGGGAACTTTCCAGTTTGGGAGGCTCTGCGCCGTCTTGTTCTTGACGTTGATCGCGATCCCCTCACCCGAAACGAGCGACTGGAACTCCGCCTGTTCGAGTGCCAGGTCACCTTTGACCTCCGGCGCGACGAACATCAGCGCGTCCTTGATTGCCGAAAGCCCGAACTTTCGCTCGATGTTGTTGCCAAGTGTCTTCACATCTTCGCTTTGATAAAAACGCTGAAAGACGTTGTTTATCAGGGTACTCTTTCCACTTCTCGCGATTCCTTTCATGAACGGTATAACCTGCCACTTGTCTAATTCTGAAACGTCGTAGCATAACCTACCTCCCATCACGTAGGCCCACTTTTGCACATCCTCTTCGAAACCCTGGTATTGTAGGATGGTGTCGAAGTTGGGTGTGGGGATATGGAACCAATCGTCGATATGCGAAAAGTCGATAAAGTCTTGATCGAAATACTTACAGGAGATGATGGAAGGGTCCAGGACTCGAAAGTCGTGGCTGTCGTACGGGTAAAACTTGCAGGTCGGATGACCTTCGTTTTGTGGGCCGTCCTCTTTTCCACAGAAGAGACCGTTGCGAAACGACCAAACGTGTCTCCTCTTCTCTATGGCTGGAAACTGGGGATCGTAGCAGTTAGTCAGGTGATTGGCCACGTCCTTGTAACAACCACCTTTACTCGTGAAATTTTTCCAATTTTCAAACTCATCATCTTTCGGTGCGAGAGAATACACAAACTGGATGATTTCGAACTTGGGTTTCCAAGCGCGCGTGCCGTATCCGGAAGGACTGCGAATCTCTTCGTAACACGAGTCATGGTATCGTCTCAATCCCTGTCTGTGCGCCTCCTCCAGGGAATGGATGATGCACTTCTGGTACGGACTGCACTTCTCGACTTCGTCTTCGTCCATGGCAAGGGGGTCGGAGAAGCAGCTGATGAGAGGTTCGGCCGTGGGATTGACTACACGTTCGAAAGCGTTCCAGTGGCGCCTGACGTTGTCAAAACCATCTTTGAGTTGTTTTCCGACCGAGTTGATCCTCTTCAAGAGGGTGATACCGTCTTCGTCTGGTTTGTTTTTTATGTTCAGAACACCCATCCTCGTTCGAAGGTTGAGAAGGTACCGCCTCTGACGATCTTTGATTCCTTTTATGGCACGAATGTCTATTTTTGAAATGAGGGGTTCGCCATTGTGGTCCCAGTGGTCCTTGTGGATGAATTGTCTGTACCCCAACTCGCGGGCGTTGCGATGACAGCTCCGCCTGAGATCCCACGCATTTTCGAAAATTTCTAGGGTTGAGATTACTTGTTCAACATTCATAGACTCGATTGACCGTTTCTCCAGCTCCAGTAGTGCTTGGTAGCGATCCGGTTCGTCATCGATGAAGTGAAGTTCTTCCATGTTACATATTATACAAAATTTCTCCTTAACTGATTTTATCCCTTAAGTTCGCTGAAAATTTTAACCAGTATCCTATTTTGGGTCTGAAGCTGCTGCCCGATCGCGACCAGAGCGGTGCAGATCGTGTCGCCTTCGTCGGTCGCGAGGAGCGATGTCATCAGAGACGCGATGTCAACTTCATCTTCGAATTCCATGAGTTCGTCGTCGTCGATCTCCTCGTCGTCGATGATCTCACCTTCCTCCATCTGGTCTTCGGGAATTTCTTCAGGCTGCGGCTTGGTAGACATTTAAAATCTACTGAGAAAAATCGAGACGAAAATTTCCGCGCGCGTGGACATGGTCCAAAATTATTTTCTCTGCTTATAGTACAACAACTTTCAAAATGGCTGGCGGACTCATGCAGTTAGTCGCCTACGGCGCGCAAGACGTGTACCTCACCGGTAACCCCGAAGTTACCTTCTACCAGGCCAAGTACAAGCGCCATACCAACTTCGCTATGGAGAACATCGAGCAGACCCTCAACGGCAACCCCGGCAACTCCGGCCGCGTCTCCGTGACCGTCGCCCGTAACGGTGACCTCGTCGGCGAAATGTACGTGGAGCTCGAGTCCAACGCGCAGACCTCCGGTGTCTCTTGCTGGGTCGCCGAGCGTGCTGTCTCCTCCGTAGAATTATCAATTGGGGGTCAAAGGGTGGACAAACTCTACCAGAAGTACTGGCGTCTCTACTCCGAGCTGTACTACGACGAAGCGAAGAAGGCTCAGTACGGCAAGATGACGACCGCCAGCGACGGCAACAAGGTGTTCCTCCCCCTCCTGTTCTTCTTCAACAGGAACATGGGGCTCGCGCTGCCGCTCATCGCACTTCAATACCACGAAGTTCGTGTGGACTTCGACCTCGCGTCCGACTTCACCACCTACTGCAACCCCGGCACCTTCAAGGTGTACGCTAATTACATCTACCTCGACACGGAGGAGCGTCGTCGTTTTGCGCAGAAGGGCCACGAGTACCTCATTGAGCAAACCCAGCACACTGGAGTTGATACCGTTGACGCCACCGGAACCAAGCAGATTCGTCTCTCGTTCAATCATCCGGTCAAGAGCCTGATGTGGTGCCTCACCGGCACTTCCGCTGACTCTCTCTGGTCTTTCGGTAAGTCCGTCGGCCAGGCGGACCACCTCGCCATCTCGGCGGGTACCTCGTCCTCATCCACCGCTGTCGGTGATCAGGCGCTTCCCATTTCGGCCGCGACCGGTGCCCCCGTTGTCTTGACCGCCGGCCACGCCGACCGCGAGGCCTGGACCGAGGAGGCTCAGGGTGCGATGACCGACTTCAAGCTCGTCCTGAACGGTCAGGACCGCTTCAAGGCTCAGGGTGGTAAGTACTTCAACCAGGTGCAGCCCTACCACCACTTCAGCGGTTCCCCGTTCCCCGGTGTATATGCCTATAGCTTCGCACTTCGCCCCGAAGAACATCAGCCCACCGGCACGTGCAACTTCAGCCGCATCGACAACGCGCAGGTGTCCATCACCACGGCCGGCGCCCTTAACGCGACCAACCTCCACATGTTCGCGACCAACTACAACGTCCTCCGTATCCAATCAGGCATGGGCGGTCTCGCGTTCTCTAACTAAATACTCATACGAGGTATTTTAGTAATTGTAATTAAAAATTCACATTTAAAAATTGAGACCCAATTTTTAAAGATGATTTAAAATAGGATGATACTCACAGACCAGATAATTCGGTACCTCTCCAAAGATATTATGTTACCGACACGATGTTACGCGACTAAAAATCAGCTCATATCCGTGAAAGATTGCTGTGACTGTAAAATTTTCTGTAAGAAACCACCGAAGGGTTCGGTACCTGCTTACGCGTTCAAAATTTCTAAAGCGAATCCTCATGTGTCTGGACATATGTGACCCCCCTGTCCAAAGTAACTGTTATTGATTTTAATGTGATACGAGCAGTATGTAAAATTACATTTCGGACATTTCTGAGATTTTTTTTTATCCTCGGAGCACATGTGTTTGAAAGTACTGTCACACTCGACATTCTTTGAGGTCAATTGGCGTAAGGTCTCAATACCCTGGATGGCACCGATCATTTGTGTAATATACATAGATAAAGATTACAAAAATTACCGCAAATCTTTATCAGCCGTATAGTACGTCTTACCCTTAGTGGCAAAACTATACACCCTCGCGTACCCCCACGCTTGTGGAGAAGCTCCCGGTCGATGCCCGGTTCTCCACGCGGCGAGTCCCCTCTTGTACACGGTCTTCACAGTCTTCAGAGGAATGCCGGTAGCTTTACTAATTTCAGGGAGGGATTTGACTTTGGGTCCGTATCTCTTTCTGAACCTCTGGGTGTAGGAGGAAGTCTTCGTCTTTTGTCCCTTGTCCGTCTTGAATCGTCTATAATCCCTGCGAAGCATTTTCTTGTAGCGGGTCTCAACCTGTCCCAGGGTCTCAAGCCCCCTGAAGTATTTGAGCGGCGCGTAGATCTTCCCCTTGGTTTTACGCAATTGGCCAACCTTGCGAACGATCTGGGTATCGGTGAGGGGCATCCTTACTCTGTGCTCACATTTTTATCGTCACGGTGAAATACGACACCGCGAGAACGTAGGCGGCGAACAACATATCCGAAGGAGTCCAGGTGTACCCCCCGTCCCAATCACCGAAGACGTACTTGGTACACAGGAAAACGATCGCGGGTATGATCAACTCCTTTTTGAAATTGGACCGGTTACGTACGTGAAGCAGGAGGTACGAGAGCGTGACGATGAACAAGGTGGACTGGATCATCGTTTACTATTTACTTTTCCTTTAGATATTTAATTGCAACTTCGATCGACGGGTAGATGAGTTTTCCGAAGCGGACGCGACCCGTCCTAGGATTGTACCAGCCATCGTGTCCTTTGAACTTTGCCCTGTGGACCTCGATCATATAAAAGAATAACATTATATTTTATGTATGAGCCTATCAATCATCTGTGGCAACATGTTCAGCGGGAAAACATCCGAGCTTATCCGGCGTCTAAAATGTCGAAAGGCGATCGGTGATAAAATCTTGGTCATCAACTCGAGTAAGGACACGCGGTCTACCGAACGCGTGCTGAGAACGCACGACAACGTCACGTTCACGTGTCTCAAGGTGTATGACATCTTCGACGTGATACACATGCCGGAATTCGACGACGCCGACGTAGTTGCCATAGACGAGGCTCAATTTTTTCCTCGGCTCAAAAAGTTCGTGGAGTGTGGGATGTACGTCAACAAAAACATCATCATCGCGGGACTCGACGCGGACTCGTCGCAGCGAAAGATCGGTGAGATCATAGATTGCATCCCGATGGCGTGCGACGTGACCAAACTTTCGGCGCTTTGCATGCGATGCAAAAACGGAACTCCTGGTCCTTTCACGAAGCGCACCGTAGACGACAAAAGTCCTGAACTCATAGGAGGCTGCGACAAATACGTAGCGGTGTGCAGATACCATCTCACCTCCTATGGACATCTAGTATGAGCACGGTCCTCTTACCCACCCCTTCTTTTATCAACTCGTGGTACCTGCTATGATCGAAAAGAAATTCCCCGCCTTCTTCGTGGACGTGCTGTCCCCCGTCCGTGTAAAGAACGCATCTACCACCACTCTGCACGGTTATGTGGTATCGCAACAGGCGGTTACATTCCGCTCGGTGTGGGTCGAGTCGCATAGGACCTTCACTCACGGCGAACGCCGCCACTTTCGTTTCGACGCATGGGATCTGTTTCAGGAGACTGTTGAGTAAGGGGAAATCTTCAACCCTGTAATAATAGTAGTTATCATTCTTCTCGAACCAAGGAGAGAGGTCGTGGTAAAATCTCTTCTTCAGCGAGGGATGGACCCGTTCGAATTCCTCTTGAATCTTCTTAAAGTGGAGTTTAATCAGCGCCAGGCCGGGGTAATTGGACACCTTGCACGGACTAAACATATGGATGATGTCTCTGAACGAATTGCGTATTCCACAGAGCGGTCGACGAACGTTCTGAAAATACAGGCTGTCTAAAGGAAATTTGCAGAAATCCCACATCACCATCAGCGTGGGAACCGCCAGGACACTTTTGACCCACATTATTATCTCTGTATAAAATAAAAAACGAACGAAATGCCCGGATACACCGAACCGCTCGAGCCCGAGCCCACCAAGGAGAAGAAAGAGATCAAGTCCCGCTTCGCGATGCCCACGAAGCTCACCATCGTTCAGATGGTCCTCCTCGCGTTCCTAGTCATTCACGCGTGGACCTCCCGCAAGGTTAAGGGTGTGGTAGTTTCCACCATCGCCCTCGCCATAGGCCTCCTCCATATGTACGATCACCTCTACCGAGTTGGACGCCACGGTGGTGAGCACCTGTTCTTCCTTCCCAAGAAGGAGGAGTACGGCTGCAAGTCCTGCATGTAAAAAAATTCAAAACGTAATGTAAGTATGCGCGTCAGGATTCGTCGGAGCCCTAACCCGGCGAAGAAATTCAGGGCGACACTAGAAGACGGCAGGACTGTTGACTTTGGTGCGAGTGGATATAGCAACTACACCAAACACAAGAATCCTTCTCGTATGCGAGCGTACGTGCGGCGGCACGGCGGTAAAATATCGATGGGTCTGATTTCAGAACAGGACCCCAAAAAAATTCAGACTCGAATGTTAGACGTCGACCGAAGCGACAAAGAGAGCTGGGGTGTGAGCGGTGTAGGAAGCGCCGGTTTTTGGTCCCGATGGTATCTGTGGAGTTATCCCTCGTTCGGTCAGGTGGACAAGTTCCTGAAGAGGCGGTTCGGAATCATTGTTTCGCGTTGAGAATTTGGTCGACTAAATCTTCAGGCTGTTGCTCCATCATATCGCGGAGACTTTCACACGAGTCTTTCATCTCCATTATCGCGATGTCTACATTTGAGAACGGTAAGCACTTCTTACGCTCTTCGTCCTGGCTCTGCCACGTGCAGGAATTTCGTACCTGATCTTCGGTGAGTCTCCCGTAATCAACTTTCATCTCTTCTGTGGGTTCCATCATGTCTTTCAGGTAAGATTTCCAGTCCTGGAACCCACTGAAGGTCAGAATGCTTTCGTTACTTTTGTAATATTGCATGCCCTTTTTGATTTCCGCTCGAGCATCTTCGCTCGTCAACTCATTGTACAAGGTGCAAAGTTCCGGTGATTTTTCCTGAAGCTTTCTGAACGAGTCGAGCATCGCGTTCTTCGTCGTGAGGTCACCGGGGAGTTCTCCCTCTCTCGGGATGTCGGTGCCGATGAGTCGCAATTCGTTGGCCAAGTCCATGAACTGCCGCATCTTCTTCATCCTGACAACCTTCTCAAAGTGAGGTGAAGTTCCTGGTATGAAACCGGTGATAAAACCTCCCGCCGCCGAGCTGGACAGGGATGAGCAGCAGCACATCAGGAGAAGGAGGCTCGCCATTTGGTAGTAGTCTATATTTTTTTATGTGATTATAGTAATAAACAATGGATCCACTTTCGATGCTCAGTTTGCCAATGACCATGATGAATGTCGTTTCCGGTCTCTCCGCGGGTATTCCCGTCATCGGTGATATAACTCCCAAAACCGACGGTCCTTTGAGTGACAAGGAGTTCGGTTCCTACATCGCCAGTGTAATTTGTTTGATCATAATGATATATATGATAGTCAAAATGCCCTTCAAGACACCCCCTATTATGTTAGCCTGCTGTTGCTCCCTCTCCTCGTGCAGCAGCTCCACCAGCCGCATCGTTGACGAATCCAAGCGTCGTATGGCGTCCTCTCCGGCCGAGGAGTGAGTCAATTTCAAATAAAGTTGTCCACGCGATACATGTTCACGTTGAACGACCCTTTCCCCGTGACGTCGACTGATTCACTAGAATGAAGTTCCTGGCAGCCGACGTCATCCATGCAATCTCTGTCCTTGTGTCCCACAGGTATGGAATATAGATTATCACCCCCCGTAGTCGTGTAGAAGTGATACCGATCTCGCCTGCCCCTGACCTCCTTACCATATAAGGGTAAGGTTTCCCCTTGCTCGCCTGTTAAGACTCCCATCTGGTGGAAGACACCCGGCTTCCAACTTCGAATAGGTGGCTGACGGAATTCCGGCTCCATCCGAGGGGGAGGAGGCGCCCTCGCGGTGCGAAAAACTGGGCGAGAGACGACGACCTTCTTGGGGTTGGCCAAGAGGTAGGCCACGGTTGCTATAAGGGTGATTACGACGACCATCATCACTTGGGATTTAGTCTGCTTCTTCATATTACAGTCTAATTAGATTTTTTCTGAGTTTCACCGCTATGTCGTATAGTAATAACAGGACCAGAATTCCCAATATATAAGGAATCGTATTGGTCAACGACTGGACCCCGGATTCGACGATTAAAAAGACGGTCTCGACCGTCGTCGCCCCCCTCTCTACAGCCCCTCCGATACTTCCCACGAGCACAAAAGGACATCGTATTAGTTTGTAAAGGGCTAATCGAATTTCCTGTTTCGTCCTAATGTAATTCATGACACCATTGTGCACCGCCGCAACCCTGGCGAGGTGCTCCTTGTGACTGTAGTACACCCGTAAAATTTCCAGTTTATGATTAAGAAATTGTTCGTACGCACTGACTGAATTTAGTACGGTTATCAGTAATAATATGATGGTACTACCATACCACAACCTGTACATATTACTAATTTAGTACGAAAGCTCTAAGCTCCATGCTTCATTCTGACGCACACAAGACACCCGACCCCCACGAGGCCGTCGAACCGAATTTCACGAAAGGTGTATTTAAGCGCCTAAAACGTATCCTGTTGCTACCGCCGTGCACACATTTGAAGCGTCGCTCTCAAATACCCCCGACATCATCCTCTACCGCGACGCGCTTCTTCTATAATTCGACACGTGGCAAAATATGGAAACCCTCAGAAACCATATTCTCGGAGCGTACAAGGAAATGGAAGACGCGACTGTCATTCCTTATGATGAGCATACGGAATTCCCATATCATTTGAATAATGTATTATTCCCATATTATATGGTCTTGGACGGCACCTCTTCAAGTCAGATCGTCATCTCAGATCTTCTGAAACTGTTTTCAAGGATCCAAGAAGATGATGGTTACGTTCCCAGCGAATTCGCGATGGTGTTTCAACACATTGTCACGTACCGCGCGATAGACGCGGCCAATTCAGACGATCGCCAAAGCTTTCAGCTGTACAGTTTCATCGCACAAGAGCTGTTTCGGTGTATGGACATCCCTGAGAGTCCATTCGACGAAGACGACGTATGCTTTTTCAGTTGTGGTCACGAAGCACTGAGCAGATTATCTGAACGAATGGTCCCCCTTGAAGAGATTATCAACGAGCTTAAGAGCCGCGAAGCTGACGACGACGAGATCATAAATCAAATTTTAGGCGAAAACCGTATTTAATATTATATCTGAATTTCGTAATTATTGTTATAGATCGCTCCATGAGGTTCATTTTTCAAAGCGCAAACGCCTCCGAGCCGCATCACGGTCCGGAATCGACTTTCACGAAAAGCGTGTTTGAACGCTTAAAACGTATCCTGTTGCTACCGCCGTGCACACCTTTGAAGCGTCGCTCTCAAATACCCCCGGCATCATCCTCTACCGCGACGCGCTTCTTCGATAATTCGACACGTGGCAAAATATGGAACTCTCCATCAAAGAACTCGAGGAAGCTGTGGCCCTGCGTCTCAAATTACATACTCAGAAGAAATTTGAAAACCAAGAAATTGTCAAAACTAGGATTCGGCTCTGTACTCAAACCCCACCTAAGGTGATCCTGGGTGCACTCGATTTAGGGTTTGAAAAACTGGAGAGGGCTAATGCAAAAATTGAACAGCTGGAGAAAGAACTCAAGGTGTGTTGGGTCATTTCTACACTGATATTTTTACATTTTTTAGTGACTCTCTACCTATACAGGGTATCGAGACGTCTTCACCCAACGACACTGCCCGTAAAGGCGCCTTCAATATGGCTCTTCAGAACGAGGTCTACAAGGCCGCATCTTCGGACACGCTCCTTCACAAAGTCGTGTCTCAACACCAAGACGTATGTGTCATACTCTCGGTCGGTGTGGACGAACTCAGCTCTGCACAAAAGAAGCTACTCTTCGAAGCGTGCATCGACATCGGTACCAGCGATACCGCAAAGGTGAACACGTTTAACCCATCGTGCGATCCGAGCGGTGACCACATCATGTGTACGATACTCGTTCCCGGGGTTCCGATGTGCTACTTGAAGCTTGATTTGATGGAATCAGAGTCCGACGAACACTATCCACTAGACGCTTTGGAGTCGTGTGTACGGGTTTTTACACTCATGTTTCCTTCTGAATACTGATAATTTAATATAAAAAAAAGATATACTTTAATTAGATAGAATGCCCATCCCAGTGGTGGACTATGCCCGGCTTGAAAGACTCAAACCACCGGAAAACAAAAACATTCAGTGGAACCTCAATACGTTCCTGGTTATTTTTATATGCCTGTCTGTTCTTTGTATGTACAAACGAGCCTCGAATATTCACACCAGGCGGAGGAGGTACACAACACTCGATGGATATCTCGAAGTTCACTCGAGTTCACCAACTATGCCATAGCGGATGCAATCCTTGGGTGACAAGTAAATATCTTTCTTCATCAACTTTCTGTAAAACAACACGACGTCAGTCTAATAGACCATACGGAAATTAAAATAAACTTACCTAAATTTCCGCTCTGGAATTTTTGTTTTTTCCATGTACATCTTTTTGAGCATCTTCATAAATTTGTCTGTCGACCGAAGCTCGTGCTTAAGGTCTTCGTAGTTGCCCCACATCTCAGTGGAGATCTGATGAATCAACACAAAGGCGTTTTTCCCCATCCGCCTCTCGGAACCTCCGAGGAGCATAAATGTGGCTGCCGAACAACACGAACCTTGTGCCACTGTTATTACGCGAACTCTGGAAGATTCCAGGACGTTCATGAGGTTCATACCTGAAAATATACATCCACCATCTGAATGAATGTGAACCCTTATCACGGGTTCGTAGCCAACGAGTTCAGCCTTTTTTTTAAGAAGTTCGATCTCCAAACGCTTAAATTTTTCAACAAATTCAAGGGCGTTTTCACGATCCACATCTCCATAAAATAAGATTTCATTGCCAGTGATTTTGACCACAGTTTCAGTAGCTTCAGATTCTTCCTCTTTCGTAGACATTACGCAACTGCTTCTTTACTTTACTCACCTCTCTTGCTTTTAAATTACTTCCGACGCATAGATGATTGATGACATCGAAATCCTGTGGTGTAATTTTATAGTTAAAGAGTGGTTCCAGATCACCCTTCTCGGCATATTTTTTCAGCAAACCGACCTCCTCCACCCCCAGATTCAGTCTCGATTTCTTTTGAATGCTAGCGAACTTTGATTTTCGCATCCTGTAATTCCCCAGCTTCGTCCAGCAGCTCCCCGGTCGGATTTTGTCTCGATTAAGAGGCTCACCGAGCGAAGCCTTCGGTATGGTCAGCGCGTTACATACGAAATACGGCATCAGGAACCAACTACCCCGGGTGTATATATGCGTGTCGAAGAAGTCCGCGTCGGAGAAAGCTACTGTCGTTTTCGCTATGTCCGCACCGACGGAGTCGATATAATTCTCCTGAAACACGTCCCACACATGTCCGTGCTCGGAGATGCTGTCACGAATGTGTATCGGTCCGGGATCACACAGAACGTCGGCTATGAAATCTTTCGGGGTTTGGAAATCGTCCATCGGGTCGTACCCGTCGGAGTAGTTGAAAAAACTTCTGATGTTCCCCTGGCATCTGCGCGCGGCGGCTTCCACCTCCGGCGTCACATTGTCGACGAGCTGTAACAACGTGTCGGGTTTGTGTTTGGGGATGAACACCGTCTCGAAGTTGGGGTACATACACATGTTCGTCGTGGTTATGATAAGGGATCCGCGGGACAGGCGATCACCATCAGATACCGACTCGACGATTTGTTTAAAGATTGTGTCGTAATCTTCGATGTAAACGTGTTGAGCCGAAGGTTTGATGAACGGAAGGAAAAGTGATTTAGATTTGAGATGTTCACCCAGAAGCTCTACGCATTTCAGGCCACGGAGCGCTTCTCTCAACACGAAACTTTTACCAACTCCCGTGGAGCCGCAGATGAACACATTTTTACCCTTGTTCAGGTAACCCTGAATCAATGCAATTTTGTTTCCGTGTATCGTGTGAACCTTTTCATGCTTTTTTTCGTCTTTTACAGTAATGAAAGATTCCATCGAGGCTGATGACTTTATTAATCAAGGGGTAGATTTAGTTTTAGGTAACCCCGCACTACAGAAGCGTATCTTCGAACCCTTAACTAAGAAGGTCGTTCTACCATACGTGATTTGCACGGGTCTATTTAACATTACTATCTTGATTCTCCTCCTTTACCTTGTTCGAGGTCATCGTCGTCAACCACCGTGATCTCCTCCTCCTCCTCCTCTTCTTCTTCCTCTTCTTCGTCTACGTCAATCTCTACGTCAATCTCTTCCTCGTCTTCACCCTCTTTATTAAAAATCTTTTCCAGTGGAGTATTTCTGGTGATACTCTTCAACAGTGGAATGGCGCGGACGCGAAGGATCTCAGGTTTGGTAAAGTTCGATTCACGTGGGTATTCCCTTTCAAATTTTAAAAGGATGTGTTTGGGAATGGGTGGAGATTGTTCTAACAACGAGTCATATGTCGTTTTGCAATCTTCCACGAACTTCAGACCCTCCTTCTTACGCTCCTCTCTCGGTAGGGCGAGTTGGAGTCGAATGTTCCTGCTTAGGTTCCCGTGTGCGAGTGCGGCTGTCCGGTGGTTCTCCATGAGCTCCTGGATTTTTAGGAAGGTGCTAATAGTAGCTATAAGCCCAGCGATAAGATTCAGACCACCGAT
>Ga0181379_1000260_pt1 | contig 26925 bp, 25 predicted proteins | sample 2SPOviralmetaG_FD_130115 | JGI IMG/M metagenome (GOLD analysis project Ga0181379, IMG submission 130115) | Marine viral communities from the oligotrophic San Pedro Time Series (SPOT) site, San Pedro Channel, CA, USA - 2 SPOT_SRF_2009-07-10 | ecosystem: Environmental > Aquatic > Marine > Strait... | reverse complement strand
GTTCACATCGACCTCTCCAGGCGGACATGAAAGGTTCACCACGGCCAGCGGATGGCGGCCTTGCATCAAGCGTGTCTTGTAGCCTCGCCGAATCGCTTGAAGGAAGGGACCGGCGGCTACCGGCCGATCGTTGATCAAGACGTGAATGTCATCGCCTTTTCCACGCGTAATGTCCGGTGTGCTGATCCAACCGCTCCAGCGCTCAGTACCAGGGGCCTCTTCATCATCGGGCGGGTGCTGGAGAGGAATGAGTTCTGTGGCTTGTGCCCCCATGATGTCATACAGTCGGTCGAGCATATCGTCCGTGCCGGGTACGTTGAGGAGCGTACGTCGTTCGGTTTTCAGATGAAACCCACATTGTGGGTGAGCAAGAGCGTGGTCCACGACCACATCAACGACTCGTGCAGTCTCGGTTTCGGGACGTCGCTGGAAGGCCAACCTCGCAGGTGTATTTCGAAAGAGGTGTTCTACTGAGATTCTCGTTCCGTCGGAGATGCCAATGGGTTGGACTTCCGATTTCAATCCGTCTTCCATGACGATGCATGCTCCTTGTGCCCCCCTTGGTTGACTTGCAATGGTTAAACGGGAAACCATCCCGATGCTCGCAAGCGCTTCACCACGGAATCCAAGGGACGAAATTGAGGCGAGGTCGTCCTTTGTCCGAAGTTTGGAGGTGGCGTGGCGGTCCAAAGCAAGAGGCAAATCAGAGGCATCAATCCCTCCACCATTGTCTTCAACAACCAGTCGCTCAAAGCCCCCGTTTTCAACCGTGATGACGATGTTGGTGGCGCCTGCGTCAAGGCTATTCTCAACCAACTCTTTGACGACTTGTGCTGGCCGCTCGACCACCTCGCCAGCAGCGATATGTCCAATGGTGGCGTCATCGAGTTGCTGAATTCTCGCTGGCTTCATTGTCCTGCCTCCAAATCAGATTTGAGTGCGTAAAGGACATCCATGGCCTGGCGCGGTGAGAGTTCGTCAACATTCACAGTGTCCAGTCGCTCGACAAGGGATTGCAGGTGAGCAGGGAGGGAAGCAGGTTCTGGGGCGTCCATTGTTTTCATGGCAGCCGCTGCAAAATAACCCATGAGGCTTGCTTGACCCGCCGCCCGCGATTTGGGCGTACCTGTTTCGCCAGCCTTGGCCCCACCTGCTTGTTCTTCGAGGAATGCCAATAGATCCGAGGCTCGCTCCACAACGTTTCGAGGCAATCCAGCGAGGGCCGCCACTTGCACTCCATAGGAATCATCGCAAGGGCCATCAGCGACTTTGTGTAGAAATCGGAGTTGTCCGTCAACCTGTGCTACCTGCACGTGAACGTTACACAGCCCCGGAATCTCATCTTCTAGGCCGATCAACTGGTGGTAATGTGTGGCGAAGAGCGTCCTCGCCCCGATCCTGTTGCAGATGTCTTCCGTCACAGACCAAGCGATTGAAAGTCCGTCAAATGTAGAAGTTCCTCGTCCTATTTCATCGAGGAGCACCAGCGATCGGGGGGTGGCTCGCTTCAAGATGTGAGCAACCTCAATCATTTCCATCATGAACGTCGAGCGGCCCCTCTTCAGGTCATCGCTCGCACCCACGCGAGTGAATATCCGGTCAATGATTCCGATTTTGGCTTGTTTGGCTGGTACAAAACATCCTGCTTGTGCCAGAACCGAGATCAGGGCGACCGTGCGAAGGTACGTCGATTTACCACCCATGTTTGGTCCTGTGATCAGCAAGAATTGGCGCTTCGTGTTCATGCTGACATCGTTTGGAACGTAGCCATGTTGCACCTCCAACACCGGGTGCCTCGCATCTTCAAGTTTGATGGAGGATTGCTCACTCATGTCAGGGCGCGTCCACTGCCGTTCCCTGCTCACGAGTGCAAAGCATTGCAATACGTCGATTGCAGCCACTCTGCGTGCAATATCGGCCATGGCTGCTGCGTGTTGGCCACAATACGTGCGAAGTTCCAGGAGGCGTCGGTATTCCAGTTCCTTCAATTTGGAATCAGCCGTCAAGAGGAGGTCGTCTCGTTCAGAGAGTTCGACAGTTGTGTAGCGGGAACCATTGGTGAGTTGTTGCTTTCTTCTCCAGTCTTCAGGAACCTTGTCGGCATGCGTTTGGGTTACCTCGATGAACCATCCAACTTGCCTGTTCATCTTGACCTTGAGGGACGGAATACCTAATTCTGTTCTTAGTCGGCCTTCTAAATCTGAGAACCATGCTTTTCCCTCCCGAGTCACCTTGCGAAGCGAATCGACTTCTTCGTCAACACCATCCCTGAGCAGTCCTCCATCTCGGAGACTCAAGGGCGGAGCTTCATTGAGCGTGGAATGGATCGTGGTTTGCATTTCTTCCAGCGATGAGAGTTGCTCACTCAAATGGAGCAACAGGGGATCTTGACTGTCCGAGCACCATTGCATCACTGCAGGCATTCGTTCAAGTGCATGGGCGGTGGCTACCAAATCCCGAGCGTTGCTGCGTTGGTAAGCAAGTTGTGTCGCTAAGCGTTCCATGTCTCTGATGCCTTTGAGAGACTCTCGCAATCCATCCAACCGGCGAGCAGACCGAGATAAGGTACCAACCGCTTTGTGCCGGGTACCAATCGCTTCGGGGTCAGAAAGGGGGTGGAGAATCCAGTTCTTGAGCAAGCGTCGGCCCATGGCCGTTCGGCATCGATTGAGGGTTGATAGCAGGCTGCCGTCAAATTCTCCCGCCAACGTGCTCGTCAATTCGAGGTTTCGAAGGGTGGTTTGGTCAAGCAAAAGATGGCCGCTTTCCTCAACCACTTCCACATCCTGCAAGGGTACATCGCTCCGAAGATGCACGGTTGCCAAGTAATCTGCTGCGAGTCCAGTAGCAGATATGGCGAGCGGAGCATGGTCGAGGTCGAGATGACCGAGGTCGGCCACATTGAGCATTGATCTGAGTCGCTCATCTCGTTTGGCTTGGCTCAATTTATGCTGGCTCACCATCGTTCCATCAAGAGCCAAGAACACTCGCCCCATATGCTCGTTTTCAGCATCCTTTGGACCAAGGACAAGCTCACTGGGTTGCCACCTTTGGAGGTCGTCTTGGAGACGAACAAAGCGTTCAGGGCCTTCATGGGTGCTGGCCCAGGCCTTGCCGGTGGATGCATCAATCACGGAAAGCCCGAGTTCGTCTCCGCCAAGGACCACAGAGGCGAGCAAAGATTGCTCGTCGGTTTCAAGGAGTCCTTCTTCGTAGAGGCTTCCCGGGGTATAGACCCGTGTCACGACTCTTTCGAGCAATTTTGCACCTTCGCGAAGTTCTTCTTCTTGCTCGGCTACAGTTACTTTGTATCCGGCTCGAAGCATGGTTCGCAAGTGGTCTTCAAGGCCATGCCACGGGAATCCAGCCATAGGGATGGGTTTGTCAGCATTCTTGTCTCTTGAGGTCAACGAAAGGCCAAGCACCTCTGCTGCCGTTTCAGCGTCATCATGAAAGAGTTCGTAGAAGTCACCCATCCTGAAGAACAAGACCGTGTCTGGATGCTGTTCTTTGATGTCAAAGAACTGGTCCATCATGCCGCGTCTCGTCATCGTCTTAACCTCCAAGGCTCACGCTGGAGTTGGAGGAAACTGACGAGGGCACATGAAGGTTCTCGCACCAATTCAGGCAGAGCCCCTCTTTTCGATGGAAATGCCATTTCATTCTTTCCGGCGGAGTTGTTCAATCCCATGAAGGATCATCATGCCCAAAAGCACGCCGCCAGCCAGGAGGAAGAGAAGGTTGAGGAACCCTCTTCCGCTCTCTATAGAACCATCTGCTTGGACGTCGATGGTCCAAAGAATTGGTGCCCCGTCAGCATCGGTGCCGTGGACGAGGATGTGTTGATCATTGAATCCGACATTGCTCATGTCGACAGGAAGTGGTCTGCTGAGGACATGGGTTTCCAATTCCCCCTCCTCATAGGTCGCAATGGTTGGTGCCCCGATGTCGCCGATGAACCAAACACGTCCTTCATCGTCTGCTATTGCGGCGGTACATCCAACGTCGATGGTCGAGACCTCGCCGTCTTGTTGAAGGATTAGACTTTCCTCAGTGCCCCCAACCACGATGGTGTCTCCAGCGTGTGCTATGCTGTGGAAGATACCGCTGTTGGACATTCTGACTTCTTGAAGGACAGGTGTGCTGTTTGAACCGTCCCAAGCAATCCATCCCAAAGCAGGGCGAGATTGTGGTGTTGCTGGGCTTGAACCGTCTGCACCTGCGGTGCTGATATGGATTCCGAGAGCCAACCACAGATCTTCAGTATGAGGTTCGAGATGTTGCCATTGCACGCCGGAAGTCATGCTCATTGGTGATGTTGGCATCATGCCAGAGATTCCCCGGAAAGATGTTGCAGCACCCTCGTGCGTGAGAAGCAGCCGTTGAGTTGTGTCATCGTTGGTTTTTTCTGCAACATCATGAATCCCGAATTCACCGTTCTCGGTGGGGTACTCATAGGTGATGAGAAGGTTGTCTTTGATGCCCGTGAGCTGGTTGTTATCGGTCGAAAAGAGAATTTCACCGTTTGGCATACGTTTGAGGAACTGGACCTCAGAACCACGATCATCGGTCTGTGGACTGAAAATGGGGGTCGTTCTCTTTTCACTCACATCCTCTGTGAAAGGTGGTATCCAGCACCTGGGGCGTGAACAAGGGCCGTGTAGGCGTTTGAATCTTGATGGTACGCTACGTCCAAGACCAAGGAACCCTCTGCTTCGGGCAAGTGGTCGCTCATTTTTGTGATTCCAGCGCCAACAAAATGTTCTGTTGCACCAATCGCATAAGCACCTGTCAACACGAACAGGAAAAACACACCGATGGCAAGCCATTGGTGCTCCGACTCTTCCTCCAAGAGTTTCCTCCAGCGTCCAGCCATGAAGTGGGCTAGGGCCGAAGCATGATGAAGACTTTGCTTGGTGAACCTGTATTTTTGGAATCCGTCCGGTGGCCAACCTATGCGGAGATATGATAAGGGGAGCATTGGTCGCAAGGTTGCTTGAAGGGATATCTATGGCACGTAAACCAGCAGTCATGTACCGCCGATTGAAAGGTCCAGCATACACACGCCGTAAGTACATCGGTGGTGTTCCCAACAACCGAATTCACCAATTCCACGTCGGCAACCGACGTGCTGCTGAAACTGGAGAGTTCCAGGTTGTCATCGAACTTCGGTCTGACAACGACGTCCAGATCCGCCACACAGCACTCGAGGCTGCTCGTGTCGTTTCCAACTCCACCATCCGTAACAAAGCCGGTGCTCAAGGCTATGCTCTGCGAGTTCACACCTTCCCGCACCACGTTCTTCGAGAGAACAAGCAAGCCACTGGCGCAGGTGCTGACCGTGTTTCTCAAGGCATGCGATGCGCTTTCGGCAAGAACGTCGGAACCGCTGCCCGTGTGAAGCGAGGTCAGCGTGTCATTTCCATTCAAGTGAATGCCGAGCATTACCTGACCGCTCGAGATGCACTCCGAAAGGCCAGCATGAAGTTCCCAACCCCGTGCACGATTCGGTTGATTCGTGGACATGAGCACCTCAAGGGACTCATTTGAGCCTTTACGGACGCACAATCAACGGTTTCATGCCGTTGATTTGCAGGTGAAACAAAATAGCATAGACGAGAGGCTCAACAAGGTGATACCATGCGTGTTGCGGTTCTGAAGGAAGACAATTGTCAGCCTAAGAAGTGCAACGATGAATGCCACGATTTCTGCCCACCGGTTCGAAACGGGCAAGAATGCATCGTCATGGACGATCACACAGGCAAACCCCACATCTCAGAAAGCCTTTGCATTGGCTGCGGGATCTGCATTAACAAGTGTCCGCACGACGCTTTGATCATTGAAAATCTTCCAAGCGAACTTGAGACCGATATGATTCATCGATATTCAATGAACGGATTCCGTCTGTTTCGTCTGCCAACACCCTCCAAGGAAAGCGTTGTTGGCATCTTGGGGCCCAATGGCATGGGGAAATCCACGGCCATTAGTGCCTTATCTGGACGGATGATTCCTAATCTTGGCAACTGGCTCGACAGCCAACCCAATTGGGATGATGTCATTCAATCGCTCCCTAAGGGCGAACTTCGGGACTTCTTTATCGCAGTCCAAAAGGGCGATGTCCGCGTGGCCGTGAAGCCACAGAACGTTGACAGGTTGCCCAAGAGGGTGTCAGGAACTGTTCGTGATCTGCTCACAAAAGTCGATGAACGTAAAATGATGAATGAAATGACGGTGGCGCTTGGCATCGACCATTTGCTTGAGCGGACTGTTCAACAACTCTCAGGTGGTGAACTCCAACGCATGGCGATATGCGCTACGATTCTTCGCGATGTTGACGTGTATTTCTTCGACGAACCTTCCTCGTATCTTGACATCCACGAGAGGATGAGAATTGTTCGCATCATTCAGGCACTCTCAGAAACCAAGCGCGTGATCGTCATTGAACACGACTTGGCTGTCCTTGACGTGTTGGCCGATCTTGTTCATATCGTCTATGGGAAGAAAGGAGCCTTTGGTATCTTCACGCCTGCTCGTTCAACGCGGCAAGCCATCAACAGCTACCTCGATGGGTTCCTCCCGGAAGAGAACGTACGCATTCGAGATAAGCCGATTAAATTCCTTCGACACCGGGACCGGTCTGCTGAGATAGGGACGCCAGTTGTGAGTTGGGGCGGCCTTGAAAAGCAACTAGGTGAGTTTAAACTCACATCTGGTGATGGGGCAGTGCACCGCTCTGAAGTGGTTGGGGTCGTAGGCTCTAACGGTACAGGGAAGTCAACCATGATCAAAATCTTGGCCGGGGAACATGAATACGATGCAGGATGGGTGACGGCTGACGCTACCATCTCATACAAACCTCAACACATTGATGTTGACATTGACGGCTCAGTCCAATTATGGCTCGATAGCGAGCTTGGTCCACGATGGCGAAGCGGTGAATTCAACGTGAACGTCATCAAGGCTCTCGGTGTTGACCAATTGCTTCCAAAACGGGTCAAGAAATTATCTGGAGGAGAACGGCAAGCGGTTTCAATTGCGGTTTGCCTCGGTCGAGACGCTGACCTCTACCTCCTCGATGAACCCTCGGCGCATCTTGATGCGAATGCCCGAATGGAGGCGGCAAAGGCCATTCGAAGGACCATGGAAGCGAATGAAAAATCCGCCTTTGTCATTGACCACGACGTCTATTTTATCGACATCGTATCTGACTCATTGTTGGTCTTTGAAGGCCAAGGAGGCGTTCATGGCAACGCCACAGGTCCGTTCAATTTACGTGCAGGAATGAACAAGTTCCTTGCTGGCGTTGATGTCACGTTCCGTCGAGATCATGATTCCCGAAGACCTCGTATCAACAAAGGCGAGAGCCGAAAAGACCGGGAACAGCGAAACAGTGGTGACTACTATTCCTACGACGCATGAACAGATTTCTGAAGACCAACCTTTGGAGGTTGTTTCGTGCCGGTAGGTCTGCCGCCTCGTGGGGGTCCTTTGGGCCGCACCCGTGGCCGTCTTTCAGCAAGCGCGCTCACGACTTATCTCCGGTGCAAGCGCCAGTGGCTTTTGGGCTATCAAGCAGGTTTGCGTGGCCCAGTTCGCCCTTCTCAAATTCTAGGCATCGTGCTCGAAGATGCTGTTTGTGAACTCTTTATGATGCATCCGCCAAAGGTCGATTCGCTTGATGCTTTGGAGCATTGGGCGAAGGAACAGATTCCAGATCTCGCAAAACAGGCTTATGAAAAGGGGTTTGAGGATTGGAACGCTACGCTCTGGAAGGATGATGAGAATTCTTGGGATTCGGTTGAAGTCGCTTCCCTTTGTGAGCGTATAGAAGGCGGATTGAACTTGATGCTCGAAGAGGTACGAGCATGTTATGAGGCGGGAGGCGGGCCATATTTGGAATCCATGCGCCGTGGTGAACAGCCTTTCGCAGTCCCATCCCCCTCGGCATCTTCCATCCCTTCCTTTCCCCTCCCGGACAAGGTGAGGGATGTTGAGAAGCGTGAATGGGCGACCAACGTTCAACCGAATTGGATGACGACAGGTTCTCCTGTGGCATGGAATGAAGCATGGGAACTTGCTCGTCCTTGGTTCAAAGACCCGAGGGTCCATCAGCCTCAGAGGCTTTACCATCCGGATGGATGGGCCTCCGGTGAATTGGACTTGGTGCTCCGGTGGGACGGCAAGATTCGAATCGTTGACATTAAGTCCGGCCGCCCGAATTCGGCCTTTTCCTCATCTCTTGAACATCAACTTCGTTTCTATTCATGGCTTTGGAATCAGACCCATGACCAGCAGCTCGTGGATGGAATGGAGGGTTGGTACCTCAATGGGGGAGAACGGATTGGCTATTCACCGCCCCAAGAAGATGAAATCGAACCCTTGACTCAATTTTATCGCGAAGCCCACACTGAGATGCAAACCATGGCCGAGGGTGTCCTTCCATTTCCAGCATTGAATGGAGAAGGCTGCGACGGCACAAGTGCAGGTTGCCACTGGTGTTCTGTAGGTCTTGATGACCAAGCACGCCCGATGGTGGCTGACGAATCACTGGCATGGTTCGTCGATCTTGAAATCCCCCGTCTCCGGACTCCGTTCACGGCGCTGGGTGATGTTCAAGGCCGTGTTTCCGTACGAGGCAAACTTACTGGAGCCTGGGGTCCAATGCCCAATCATTTTGGAGAACATGTTCTCGGTGCCGTGCTCGTTGTGGGCAACCAACACATCACGCTTGAAGAATCTGAACCTGGGGCTTTTCTCAATCTTCATGAATTCAACGGACAGGACGTCGTGATTTTGAATGCGCTTCCTGGTGTATGGCGAGACCAATCAAGGTTGTACCTTGATCCCGAATCCAGCGTCCAAGCAGGCGATGCCACGGACCATGACGGCATCACCTTCACTCGGCTCGGTCTCTTGAGAACCAGGACCAACGTGCGAGGGAATGTGCTCTCCATTGCCAGGCGTTCTGGGACACGAGTGGATGGAAAACCTTGGTCGATGGTATCGCTGATTTTGTGGGATGGCTCCCACATCGCTGAGGTGGTTGCATTTGGAGCAAGCATCAATCAACGATTGTTGCAATTACGCCCCGGAGATCCTCTTGGAATGACAGGTGCAGAACTCGGTTGGCGAGGCGGTATTTTGCAACTGCGAATCGATAACCGAAAAACCCGGCTTGAATTTCCCTCAAACGTCCCACAAGCCAACTAAGTGAGTCTTGAAAAGGGGTCGGTGACCTCGTGTTTCTATGCCTGTCCGAATGGCCGTTCCGGATGAAGACTCAATCGGACCTTACAATCGCCTATCGGCGAGTCAGGCCAACACATACTGGTCATGTCCAAGGTTGTGGTTTTATCAAAAGGTCTACCGCTTCAAGATGCCACAGATCCCCGTACTCTTTGTTGGTCGAGCAGTTGAAGAAGCGCTTTGCAGGGTGTTGCGTGAATCACCGGGTTTGGTTGCTGCAAATGCCGGCCCAGAGGCTCTTGGTCGCACTCCCTACGACGACGATGGGGTTCTGGCTACCGATGCCTCTGAATGGCCAGCGGTGGGACTCCTTCCCCTGTTCCCCAACGAACGACCGAAGAACCTTGAGGACCTCGAAGCGTGGGCTATTCAGCGATGCCATCAACACCTTCCGCCAGCTTTGAAACGCGTCCGTGCGCTTTGGGAGAAGGACGATAGAAAGGCAGGAGATTGGAATACCGTTAACGAACAGGCCTGCTTGGCCATGGTTTGCCATGGGGTCCGTTTCCATCTTGAAGAAGTCAAACGATGCTTCGAGGCCAACGGCGGTCCGACGATGCAAGCATGGAGGGATGGGCAAAGGTCTGCATGGCCTGCACCGGATGGGTATCCAGACGAACCGTTCACAGGTGCTCACCCTTTGTCGGAAACAGGTGAATTGTCATGGACTGAGGCATGGGAAATCTCTCGTCCTTGGTTTGTCGACCCGGATGCTCCGTCGTTTTCCTTGAACGCTATCCATCCGGAGCACTGGTTTCAAGGAGAATACGATCTCGTATACCGTTGGACAGGGACGCCGGCCATTGTTGACATCAAAGCCAGTATTGGGGCGAATGATCGTTCCGGAGATTATGTTCAACAAATGAGAATCTATGCTATGTTGTGGTATGTAACTCACGGGAGGTCCGAGCATGTGAATGGGCTTCAGATCTGGTACCTCGGACACCCGAGCATCAAGGAGATTCCCGTTCCATCTGAGGAAGAATTGAATTCCATTGAAACAGAGCTTGAGGAGATGTGGCAGGCTCTTCGTTCCACCCAACCATCCCTCGAAGACTGCCCACCCGACCCAAAACCCATGCGTGGCTTTTCACCAGGAGGCGTGCCTTCAGAGGCTCCTGACTATGTGCGATGTGACCGATGCGATTGGCGATCGGTGTGCCCTGGTGGCGAAGGTGATGATGAACACCCTCTCTCCTCTTCCATACAGTTGCCCGGTTCAGCCCAGCAAACTCCTCTTCAGCGCATTTCCACCCTTAATCCAAGGGCCACGGTTCGTGGCGTGCTTTTCACCGTTGATTATGTTCGAGAAAATGCTCCGTTGAAAATGACAATGAAGCAAGGTCATCACAGCGCCCACATCCAAATCGTTGCCTCAAAGCATTCAGACGGTGAACCAACATTGGGTGTACCAGCGGTGAAGGGTCAAGCTGTCGTGGTTGAAGATGCGGTCTTCACAATCAATTGGAAAGGTGAAATCGTGCTTAAAATCGATCCTTTTTCACGTCTTTTACCAGACGATGACCCGGGACGTGAAACCGACGACCTCTTTGACATTCAAGCCAAGCATAACATCGGAGGAAAGGTCGTTTACTGCTATGAGAAAAGCGGCGTCGGTCGAACTGGAAAACGCTGGTCAAGAAAAGGCATGATGGTGATGGATGGCGATGGAGCCATCAAAGTTGAGGGTTGGGCTGATGATTGGAATCCCCAATACGACTTGGTCGAACCAGGGGATGTGGTTGTTCTTGCGAACATCGGGTTGGATGCTTGGGCCAGCGATGCTCGCGGCGATTATACCCGAAATTCACGTCTTCAAATCATCGAGCGCGTGGACCGTTCAACCACCTGATGAGATGGTTGTAACCAGCAATTTCACGCTGTCTGTGAGTTGGGTTGAGTGAGGCAGAACCGTGCCTTGGAAACTGACGATCACCATCGATGGCAGAAGCCCAGCCTCAAGCAGCGCTTCTCGAACAGTGGTGCCTTTTTTCACTTCCACAATGTGCTCGCCATCACGCTCTTCAAAGTGGACTTCCATGGCATAGCCGTGATACATCATGCTTATGACCGTCGCGCTGGAGCACCGTCTCGGAGCCGAGGTCGCATAGCCCGGTATTGCGGTGGATTCGAAATCCACTGTCCCTTGGACGCGGGGGTTCAAATCCCTCTCTCGGCGCTCTTCGCCCTGTTTTTAGGGAGATGTTCACATATAGAACGCATCATGGGATGACGTGAGTTCCTTCACCAAATCTTCCTTTGGACCCGGGGCAAGAGCGTTGAGACGTTCTTTCAGCCAATCGCTGCCATCATTCGGAAGGGTCAGTCCCAAGTCAAACCAATCGTTGAGCCGCTCCAGTTTTCTTTGCGCCCCCATCGTATCTTCGCTGTTGCCAACGGATGAAGTGATGATGCATGCGGAATTCAAATCGTAAAGAGGGCCCATGGATGCAAGAAGAGCGGCGAGTCCAATGGCTCCGTTCTTTGGTTCATCTCTCCGGACGTCAACGCCCATCGCTTCGAGGTCAATACGGTGGCTAGAAGAACTGGCTACGGCAAAGATGAGTTTGTCTTCAGGTTTTGAGATTAAACCTGCAAGGACGATGATTTGGTTGATCCCATTTGACTGGAAGAATTCCATCATCTCCCGTGCCAGTGAACTTTGCTGGCCCGGTTCGTTGGGTTGGCCCTTTCCAATCAAGGTGAGGAAAGATGTGCCATTGGAAGTCGTCGTGGAGGCCAGAGAGTAGTGAGGTGGGGACAACAAGCCGTCTTCATCCAATTCAGCCAAAGGCGGCAGTCCAACAGGGTGAAGTCTAGCGACTTCCACGGTTGATTCAATATTTCGAACAGATGTAAGCGCTACCTTACCTACATTCCCGACTCCAGGGAATGCGACGAATACAGTGGAGGGCAAAGATTTGGATTCATGGCCGTTTCGCCATTCAGTCAGCATCGTCATGAAGGCAACATGCGCTCAACACGCGCTATAATGTTTGACATTGTTTTCCCACATCAGATGCGGGTTTGCGAGGGGCGGTTAAGTGCCGCTTACTCCTCTTCTTGAACAGCAGCTTGCATCTCTTCGAGCGATGGAAGGGTTGGAAGTGATTGGGCCCAGGCTGGATCTTCAACACCGTTCATCTTCCTTCGAAGAGCGGACCGGTGGTCCTCAGGCGACCACTTCAGTGGAGCGGCGGCTTGAGCAACTTCACCGCACTCAGGGCACGTGGTGTTGAGAGAAAACGCACCACATGTGAGGCATTGTTGCATACGTTGGCGAGCCATGTGTTCACTCCCTGGTCGCCGTGGCTTCTCCACCGGCGGTTTTCATGTGTTCTAAGACGGCACCAGTGGCTTGTTCCCAGATGGATTCAGCCACCTTGAAATCAGGTGCTCGAAGCTCAATCCGATACATGGGTGCTCCGTCGTAAAAACACTTGACATCAATTTCTTCTTCCTCGTTGCTCAATGCTTCAGCAGCTTGCAGGGCGCCTCGAATCACTGATACGCCGTCAATCACGTTGATGCTAAGGGTGAGTGCACCGCGAACTTCGACAAATGGTGGAATGATGTTTTCCACAGCAATTTCGACGAATGCGGGAATCCATTCGCCCTCAAATCCTGCGTTTTGCAGGGAACCTTCCTGCATGGCTGCTTCTTCAAAGGATGCGTAAAGGGAGCCAAAGGCTTCGATGAGATCGTTGGTCTGCTCTGAAAGGTCATCTTCGCTCCATCCGACTTTCTCGCCTAGGACCTTGAGCAATTGTTGCGCACGTTGTTCGTTTTTCCATTCTTGAAGTCGGTCACGCTTTCGCTCTTCTGAGACGGATTTGAGAGAGAGTTCCATCGAAGTTCCATCTCGGCGAGTCCGCATGACTTTGCAGATCACGCGCTGTCCCTCGCGCACAAATCCACGGATGTTTTTGACCCATCCTGATGCGATTTCGCCAATGAAAATGAAGCCTTCAACGCCCTCGTATTCGTCAAGGTCGGCGTAAGCACCGTTTTGCTTCACGGTTTTGATGGTGGCAACAACCAATTCACCCTCTTCGGGTGTGATGATGGCATCGGTTGACATGGAGGCTCAGCCTCCTCAATCCAAAGTTTCAACGACGGTGCATCCAACAAGTTCGGCTTTTCCACCGGCTGGTTTGGTAAGCGTAGCACTGCAGACATCGCAGGCGATGGCTGTGGTTGCACGTGAGAAGATGGTGGATTCGGAGCCACAGTCGCGGCAACTTACTTTCAGAAAACTATTGGACATTTGAAACACCTCATCGATCGATCAGTTCGAACTTCTTTGCACGCTTGCATGGAGCATAATGGGCTTTCCCGGTCTCCGTGCAACGGTAGAGAATGTTCACTCGCTTGGTTGGCTTTTCCCGGCCGTCTGGTTTTGGACGTGGGAAACCACGGTATCCAGCCATGACTCGACGGAAACGTCGCTGACCCCAACGAAGTTCAGAAGCACGTCGCTTTTTGACGCGCTCAACGGTATGCAATGTGTGCTTGCCAGCCGAGGGGCTGTATCGCTTGACTTGACGGGGTCGCTTCACCATGTGAACACCTAAGCATTCAGCCCACAGAGGTCGGGTATTTATGCCCTCCGACACTCATTTTGATGTCAATCACACCACTGCGTTCAAATTTACGGGATTGTCTATAAATCTCTCTTGCATGGACCATGCATGGAAGAAGCGATGCAAGCCCTCGTTTTCTTCTGGTTTGCAGGGCTCGCCTGCATGACTGGCTTCATGCTCGGCTTCTTTGCTAAGGCCGACAATGTGAGGAAAGTTGGAGCGGCCTTGATGGTCCTCGGCTTTCTCTCTCTGCTCGCCACTCCATGGACGCTCACCTTCTCGCCTTCAAGTGCCTTCGGCCACTTGCTTGGAAGCATTCTTGGCCCCTGTGTTTTGATGGGCGTGGGGTTCTATCAGATCACATTTTCAGGGCATGTCCCAGTAGGGCGTTTGTCTCCTGGTGAACGAAAAACCGGTTTCGCCATGGTTATCGTTGGCTTTGTCTGGCTCGAAGCCATGCACTGGTGGATCCTTACCCCAACTTATCCGAATGAAGTCAACCGGTACTGGTTGATATTTTGGCCGACCTTCCTTCTTTTTGGCGTTGCTTGTTCATGCACGACCTATGCCCTCGTGGGCCATGTTGGAAACCAACGGAACCAAGAACAACGCTTGATGATGCTCATCGCTGTATTCTTTGGTATTCTCTTGGTATTGGGAATCCTGGTCGACGGTCCCAATGTCCTTCGTGAATCCTTTGCTTCAGCCCTCTTTTTAGCCGGTGCTGATCTGTTTGGCCTTCTCGCAGGAGCTGCCCTTGCTATTGTGCTTTTTACCCTCGTTATGGCCTTGTACGAATCGCAGCAACCTTCCCCGCTCCAATTGAATTCCCCCTCGAAAGGACAGTTGCAACAGGCTGCTGAAATGATCTCCGCCAATCTCACAGGAGGTGAGGAAGAATGACCAATGTTCCATCTTCTTTCCCGGTTCCCGCCAAACTGTTGTTCTGGGCGGTTGCACCCACCAGCCTCTTGCTGGGCCTTGCGGCTTGGTCTGTTAGTCCTCCATTCCAAGACGCTCTGGTCCGCTTCACGAACTCGATGTTGACGTCATTCACGTTGTTTTCTTTGATGTTGCTGCTCACGCTTTTGGTCTACGGTGACCGACGCAAGCGCCCCGTTGCCCCCTTCTTCGGAATGGTGCTCTCTGTAGCAGCAGGTTCAGCATTGACATACTTCTTTTTGTCCCAGGGCGATTTGCTTATGGAGGACAACGGCTCGGTTCGAGCCCAAGCCCTCTCAAACATCATTCGATTCGCCACAACGCTTGTCGCCATGCTCGTCTCGGTCATGGTGGTCGCAGGTTCACTATTTTCTTCTTTGATGAGTGCCCCTCCTGCTCCAGTTGTCTTTGAAGAGGAGTGAGCGCCCCTCAAAGGTGCTGCCGTTGATTTCATAAGGGGGCGGTCGGTGGGCAGGTCGTTCAGGTGATTGCATGTCCAAAGGTACACCATCCATGGGTCGACGCCAAAAGACCACGCACATTCGTTGCCGACGCTGTGGCCGCAATGCATACCACAAGCAAAAGAAGGTCTGTGCATCATGCGGATATGGCGAGACTGCCCGCATCCGAAAGTACAACTGGTCCAAGAAAACTCACCGCCCAAAGGCATGAGATGTTCCTATCGCAACGATAAGAAGCAATCACGCACTGGTGCAGATGAGGCGAACCTATGTGTGGCATTCTCGGCATCGTAGGACGCCACGGCACCCACATCAACCAACTCCTCTATGACGGCTTGACCGTGCTTCAGCACAGAGGTCAAGATGCAGCAGGTATTTTGACTGATGCAGGTGGTCAATTCCGTCTTCGAAAATCCAACGGTTTGGTTTCTGATGTTTTCTTCAAGAGGCATATGGTCCGCCTTGAGGGCAACGTGGGCATTGGCCACGTGCGCTATCCTACCGCAGGTTCCTCTTCGCGTGCCGAAGCACAGCCGTTTTATGTCAACTCGCCCTATGGAATCGCCCTCGCTCACAATGGAAATCTGACCAACGCAGAGGAACTGAACCTTTACCTTCGTGACGAATGCATGCGCCACATCAACACCTCAAGCGACTCAGAATTGTTGCTCAATGTCCTTGCAGTGGAGTTGGGTTCCCGCTCATCCGCCCTGCGCATTCAGGGCGAACCGCACATCAACATTGAGACCATCTTTGGGGCAGTCTCAGCCGTTAACGATCGAATCCGAGGTGGCTACGCATGTGTATCCGTTATTGCAGGGTATGGTCTCCTAGCGTTCCGAGATCCCAACGGCATCCGTCCTTTGATCTACGGAAAGCGTGAAAGCGACAAAGGTGACGAATACATTGTCGCCAGCGAGTCGGTTGCCATCACGGCACAAGGTTTCGAAATCGTTAGGGACATCGCTCCAGGTGAGGCGGTCTTCATCAGTTCATCCGGTCATTTTTTCTCGCGAGAGTGCTCGAAGCCAGCCGATTACACGCCATGCATTTTCGAACACGTTTACTTTGCTCGCCCGGATTCTGTCATTGACGGCATGTCTGTGTATCAGTCCAGGCTGAATCAAGGCCACCGATTGGCTGAGCGCTTGCTCGAGGAATGGCCCGATCATGACATCGACGTCGTCATTCCTATTCCTGACTCGGGACGTATCTCTGCAATTCAAATGGCCAAAACACTCAATCTCCCCTACCGAGAAGGTTTTGTGAAGAACCGGTATGTTGGGCGGACATTCATCATGCCCGGGCAGGCACTCCGTGAAAAATCGGTTCGGAGAAAATTGAACGCGATCGAACATGAATTCAACGGCAAGAACGTGTTGCTCGTCGACGATTCAATCGTTCGAGGTACCACCAGTGCTCAAATTATCGAAATGGCCCGAGACGTAGGGGCCAAGAAGGTCTATTTCGCCTCAGCAGCGCCCCCTGTTCGATACCCGAATGTTTACGGTATCGACATGCCTGCTGTGGACGAGTTTATCGCCAACGGACGTTCAGTGGAAGAAATCAACCAAACCATTGGGAGCGACCGGCTGTTTTACCAAACTCTTGAGGACTTGGTTGACGTCACGAGGCAACCCACCTCAGACGTTGAACACTTTGATTCAAGTTGTTTTGACGGTGTTTACATCACTGGTGACATCGATGATGCTTACCTCAAGAAACTTGACAACGCCAGAAACGATACTGCGAAGAGCAGCGCCCACATGGAAGATTCTGTCATCGACCTTCACAACGATGAAGAAAATTGAATTCTGAGGCCTGCTCAACCCATACGAGTTCTTTTGTAGGCTGTTGAGCAGCCCTTGGTATGGTCTTCACTCGTCAGGTTGTGGCGCTTGCACGTCCCGATACGAAAGTTACTTGCCTCAGTTTGAGCGAAGATGGAACCATGGTTGCCTGGACGGAAGGTCGGAACACCGTAATTGTTGGCCTTTTGGACTCAGAAGCCACAACAGAAATGTTGTGCACCATTCAGCATCCCAACCCTATTTCCACGGTCCTTCTTCACCGGTCGCATGTTGTCGTTGGTGATGACCTCGATGGCGTTTCATTTTACAGCCACTCGGGCGAACCTTTGGAGCATCAAGCCATTGATGGTGGCGTTCAATCTTTGAAATCTTGGGGCTTGAAATTAGCGGCCATCAGCGGGATGGGTGAAGTGTTTTCTTTGCAGTTTGAGCGATCTGTTCAACCTGTTTCCGCCAATTGCCAACTTGATGATTGCATCGATTTGGTCCAGTCCAATGACCGCCTCTATGTGGCCACTCAATCAGGGCGCGTTGTGGCCACGGATGGCGAACAGGTGCTGTGGAGTCGGCCTGCACGGGGCGAGATGGGGGAGCGCATCACTGCATTGGGAGTGACGAGAAAAGGTTCGCTGTTTCTGACTCGAGAAGGGCATGCATTGGTGGCTGGTGACGAGGAAGCCATCGAATTCGAACTTTGGACTGACGAGGTGCTCAAACTGAGGATCGACCAACGTATGCGATTGCTTACTTCCTCTCCTGCATCCCAAGGTGCTGTCCTTGGATTCGATGACGGTACGGTTCAAACCCTTGACGAAGAAGGGCGTCTCGAATGCCTTATCGAAACAGGTCATCCTGTATTCTCTTGCCTCGAAGTCAAAGGGCATGTGCTGGCATCATCCTGGTTTTATGTTCACGGATGGTCAGCGGATGTTGTTTGGAAAGTAGAACATCAAGGGATGCCACGCCTGCTGTGCGGGAACTCTGAGTCCTCAACAGTTCTCTTCGCAGGAGACGACCAAAACGATTACACCGACTCCGAACCGATTGGTTCTCTTTCGTTGGATGGTGAGGTTTTCTCTTGCGATCCCGCAGAGTTGAGCCTTTGGTTTGAGGCTGTAGAACAAACCCCTCCTCCAAGTGCAGAAGAGCTCTATGGGGCAAGCGATGATGATGTCCTGCAACATTTGACGGAAGACGAACAACGCTCCCTTGCCTCAAACACGCCCGTAGGAATGTCATCTGATGTGCTCCTCGAGGCCATGGGGCAGGAATCAGTTGAATCCTCCGAAGCCAGCGTTGAGTCATCCATTGACGCTGCAGCCTTGCTCAATGACCTTCAAGGGCTAACGGAATTGACCCTTGAGGATGAGGAATTGGATGCTGCAGGCCCTCTTTCTGACGTCCACCGCCCACGGGCTGTTGCTGGCGATGATCAACGACAGATGGCTGAGTCAGATGGAACCGTTGTGGTGTTGTTGGATGGAAGGGGAACCCACGATCCTCACCAACACATCATTGGGTGGTCTTGGCTCAACGAGCAAGGAGTGGAACTTTCATCCACTTCCCAACTCAAACTTCGTCTCCCCATAGGTCTTCACCGATTTGAACTTAGGGTCGTTGACAAGGACGGTTCTTGGACAACCGATACCACGGTCATCACCGTTTTTGATGGCTCAACCTCATGAAGGTCATCCGGTTGGGGTGTAACATGGGATTGCTTGAGCCATGGATTGAGCATTTTTTTGTCGGGCCGCTTCAGATGCGATGCTCAGTGGTTACAGACCGGCAAACGGGCGACACGATCATCATTGACGGAGGGGATGAACCCCAACGAATCATCGATTGGATCGACCGGTTTGAAGGGCCAGGACCAAATTGGACGACAGGTCCAGAAAGCAAAGAGGAAGCAAACCACCTTCCAGCACGAACTGTAGTTGCTCTTGTCAACACCCATGCCCACTTTGACCACAGTGGTTTCATTCCAGTTCTTCAAGGACATTACGGCGTTCAGTGGTACCTTCATCCTGATGATGCTTTTTTGCAAACCTTAGCCCAGCAATCTGGGCGGCGCTATGGCCTTCAACTCCCTGAACCAGCAGTGGCAGATTGCGATTTTGAAGCCGGCAAGACTTACGCCTTTGGAAGCATTGAGCTCAGCGTATTGCACACCCCCGGTCATACACTTGGCGGTTGTTGTTTGCTCATCCCAGTTCAAGATGGTTCAGACCACGTGTTTGTTGGAGACACGCTCTTTGCAGGTTCGGTTGGGCGCACAGACATCGCCAACTCTGGCGGAGATTTCTCCTTGCTCGCTCGATCAATTCACACCCAACTCTGGCCTCTCGAACAAGATACAGTCGTGCATCCTGGTCATGGCCCGTTGACCACGATTGGGCACGAACGCCGGACAAACCCATTCGTGGGCGATGCCGCAGGAGACGGCGGCACGTTCGGTTTTGGCAAGTATGCCTGATCAGTTCATCATGCCCTTGAGGCTCTGCTCTAGGACAGGGAGCGCTTCTTCCCACGTGGCAACAATGCCGTAGTCAGCGTGCTGGAAAATAGGTGCATCGGCGTCCTTATTGATGGCCACGATGTATTTTGAAGAGCGCATTCCAGCAAGGTGTTGGATAGCTCCTGAAATACCGACTGCGATGTACAGATTCGGGTTGACCGTCTTTCCGGTTTGGCCAACCTGCATGGAGTGAGGAATGGCTTCCCAGGTGTCAACCGCTGCTCGTGAGGCACCAACGGCAGCACCGATGGTATCAGCAATGGTCTCGAGGTGAACAAAGTTGTCAGGCGAGCCCATACCACGGCCGCCGGAGATGACGATGTTGGCTTCTGCAACATCAAGTCGCTCCGATGCACGTGCCATGAATTCCATCACGGAGGTGGCTACATCTCCGGTCGTGTCGATCACGGATGCCTCAGAGGCGCCGCCGGAGGCTGGGGGGAAGATGTTTGAGCGAACCGAGATAACGGACGGGCCGTTCAATGAGACGGTCTGCATGGCTTTTCCTGAATAAACGGGAGAGGACACCGAGGTTCCGTCAATAGCCACAGCATCCTGGACGACTGAAAGGTTACGTCGAGCAGCAATACGTGCTGCCAAGTCCTTTGATTGGGGGGTGGCTCCAGTGATGATGGTTCCCGAGGGGGCTACTGCATCAATGGCTTCGGCCCATGCCTTGGCATCGTAGTGAGTGAATGCATCTGCTTTTGCGGCAATAATCGAGCCTGCGCCCATGCCTGTTGCTCCATCCGCTTGGCTTGCATCGGTGCAAGGCACAACGATGGTTGGGTCGCCTCCAAATGTTTTGGCTGCAGTGACCAATTCTGCGGTGCTAGGGTGGACGGAGTTGTTGCTCATTTCTGCGATTACAATAGTTTGTGTCATGGTTTCACCTCATAGTATGTTGGCTTCGTCTCGAAGCAGTTGGGCCACTTCTGCTGCTGCTGCTCCACCTTGGTAGGTTTTGCCAGCAGGTTTAGCGGCTGGAAGGGTTTGGGAAACAAGACTGACTGTGGCGGGAGGTGCCTCTATAGAATGGACGTCGACTTTCGCTTTCTTGGCTTGCATGATGCCCTTGACATTGGGTTTACGGACCTTGAAGTTGCCCTTGTCGCAGGAAATCACCGCAGGGAGCGGCACAGCCACCTTTGCATTTCCACCTCCGCTGGGCATGACGACGCTAAGCCCGCCATCGAATTGAGCTCCTGAAACGTTCGACGCCGATGCCCATCCCAAGCGCTCTGCGAGACCGGGACCAGTTGATCCGGCTCCAGTGTCAGCAGCAGATTTGCCGCAGTAAACAACTTCTCCATTGAGTTGGCCAACAGCCTGAGCGAGGACGGTTTGAAGCGCATGAGAATCCATATCTCCTTCAGCATCGATACGAACGATGTGGTCGACACCAATCGCCTTGGCATCTTTGAGGATTTTTTCGGCACCTGCTCCACCCACGGTGAGGGCGGTCACTTCTCCGCCGTTCGCTTCTCGGTGCTGAAGAGCAGTCTCGACAGCAAATTCATCGTATGGGCTCATGACCATTTTGACAGATGAAAGGTCCACTCGGCCTCCGTTGACGACGATTTTCGCATTGGTATCCGGGACTTGTTTGACGAGGACAATGATGTTCGGCATGGCATGACACTCCAGTTCTAAAGGCGACCACCTCCAAGCAATTCATGAACCTTGCCACGGTTCCACATGCTCCGGCATAGGGCATAATTTTGTGAGTCGTTTGGGTAGAATTATGAACCGTCAAGTCTGCGGAGAAACTCCATGTCGCCACCAAAAGAAGTTGACTTGATTCCCGAAGAACAGGCTATCCTACGTGAGTGGAGGGAACTTTTCGTAGAACACTATACTGAAGACATCAAAGGCTTGCAAGGGCACCATGACAACGTCTACGGGTTTGAGGTGGACCACCTTCTCATCGATCAAAAGGACCGGCTCCGCTTGGATTTCCACACGATGCCAACTCGAGTTCTTGAACTCGGGACTCGAGTGCTTCGTGAACAGTTTGAACATCACTTGGTTCAAATGCGTCCAGTCATTCGAGTTGTGGGTTTTCCAGAAAACTACCTCCGGTCGGTTGACAGTCTTCGTATGAGAGACCGGAGCAGTCTTGTTTCTCTAAATGTCAAAATCAACGATGTTTCTCCTGCATATGGTTGGCTCAAAACCACTGTGTACGAGTGCCGTGGTTGCGGCACACGAATCGAGGTGGAACAACGACGAGCACGGGAACGGGAAAGTCCAGGGCCATGTCGTATTTGCATTCAGAAACTCATCGAGGATGGCAAAGAAGAGGAAATTACCCGCCGACTGTTCGCCGATTTCACCGAATACAAATTCCTACAGGAGGAGTGCAATTACGAGGATTTGCAGGACGTAAGCATGAGTCAAGTTGCTTACAACAGTGACCTCCATGTGCTCAACTGTTCGACCAAAGTACAAATCGTTGGAACTGTAGTTGACGATCTTGTTGGAGATGTTGAGCCACAAAGTTACGCTCGTGTCAACGGTATTGTCCGTGTTCAGCCGATTCCAGACCGCACCTTCGCCAAAGACACTCGAAGGACATTGAGCCTTGACGTGCTCAGTGTGGAGCCCCTTGCCTTGCACGAGTGATCATGCTTTGGTGAGTTCAGAGACCAAGTCAAGGGTTTCAGGATTGGCTTCAAAGTGCTGATGAATACGCTCCAATCCTCGAGCAAGGCCATCCGCAACCCCGAATTTGGCATCGAGTGGATGAAGGGTACCGTCCATGACGGCGTTCCTGAATGATTCGATGGTTGTCCATGTTGATGGTTCACCAAATTTTGGATTGGGCGTGACAACAATCTCTCCAAACTCGGCTAGCACCACGTGCTCTGCAAGTTCGTACACAGGAGAGAGTGGGTCGTCGGGAGTGATGTAAGCCTTTTTCATTTTCTTGCGCATTTGGTCTGCGGTGTCGTGCAGGAGCAATGCTCCCTTTGGGTCGGACTTTGACATTTTGTGGTCAAAGGATTCCATTCGGGCCCCTGAGGCTTTCAAAGATGAGATGATCGGAGTATGAAGGCAGGTGGCCTTCTGCCAGCCGTATTTTGAGGCGACATCTCTCATGAACATGTGCGCCTTTCGCTGATCCATTCCGCCCAGTGCGACATCGATGTTCATCTCAAAAATATCGGACGCCTGCATGGCGGGATAGTAGAATTTTGACAAGTCATGATCTGAGGAGGCCTCATCCCGGCCCATAATGGTGAATGTTTTCCGGACCATCGCTAGCGTTGCTCCTTTGGAGCATCGGAGCACACGGGCCCAGTAATCGCTGGATTCCATGAGGGTGGATGCATAAACGAACCTCAATTGGCCGGGGCCGTCGCCTTCCGGAGGGTGATCGAGGAGTGCTCGAAAGGCTTCCTGCATGTATCGAGCTGTCGTCTGAATGGCCTCCATGTCGCCATCAAATTTGTCGTTCACCCAAGCATGCCAGTCGGCAAGGAAGATCATCACGTTGGCGTCCGCTTCCAAGAGCCGTTTGCATTGAAGGGCCAGTACTTTCCAACCAATGTGGGCTTTGCCGCTTGGTTCAAACCCGACATAGCAGCGGAGGGTTGCATCTCCTGCATGAGATGTTTGATTGGCCACCGCGTGGACAAGGTGGTCCACGCCGACCACTTCCTCGACATGACCAACCATTGAGAAAATCCTGTTCTGTTGTTCTTCGTCAAGCTCTTGATAGCCCTCGGAAGCAGCCAACATTGCTGAAATGTCCTGCTTCCCACCCATGGTGCTCCCTCAGAACAAATCGTTCAATTTCTTGACCATGGATTCGGAAGGAGGTGTCTCTGCTTCGATTTTTTCTTCCAGAGCAGCGATCAGTTCGTTGGCCTTCTCGATGGTTGAAGCGTCAACATTCTTCATGAGTTCCATGGATTTGTAAGCCATTTTGATGGCGGATTTGGCTTTCGAGAATTTCTTGGCGTTTTCTTTTGCTTTGTCTCCACGCTGTTTTGCATTGTAGCCCGTGGCTTCGTCGAGGAAGGAGGACCACCGTTTTCGAGATTCCATCGCTTGTGATGGGCCTTCTTCGCTCTCGAGGAAGGTGCCCAGGGCGGCTCCCTTGAGTTGTTCTACATCAACGGCCAATTTTCCGCTTTGGTCGTAGGAGGCTTCAACACGAACCAGGAGGCCAAAGGAACCGGTGAATGTACCGTCGGCATCAACATTGACGTTTTCGAAATATTGTGTGGCTAGCTTGGCTAAACCTGCGTTGCCACCCATCGTTTTGACCAATCCTCGCTTGACTGCAAATCGCTCCATGAGTTGGGCAATGGCCCCCGCATGATAAGGCTCACCGTCACCGTTCGTGGAGGATGGTGGATTGGGGGAGGTGTTTTGACTGGCATTCCTGTCGGCGATTCATGCGAAGTCGCCCGTACATCGTCGTTGGTGTTTTGTTGGTCCTTCTCATGCCGCTCTCGAGTGCCGAGTTGGTCAGCCGGGTTGATTTGGAAGACAAGGGTGCGTTCCAAGATTCAGATATCGGCATCAAAACAGGAACCGTCTCTCCCAACGGGGAACACGTTCTCCTTGGCGGCCTCAATGGTTTTGCCCGACTCATCTCAGCCCAGGAGGCGGGTGAACGTTCAGAGGACATTGAACTCATCACCGGACGAAATTCAACAGTTCAGGACATCGCATGGCATCCGCGGGGCAACACGGCGTTGTTGGTCGGCGATGATGGTCTTGCCATGCGCTACGACACTTACGACCACGGCATCACGAACGTCAACGGGTCGTTCACTGTTTTCGGTATTGACCTCACTTCTGTTGTTTGGCGGCCTGGCGGGGACTTTGCTTACGTGGCAGCAGCCGACGGAACGGTGTGGAAATTTGCTGAACACACTGGATTTGAAGAACTTGAAAATACCGGAACGAGCGAAATCACCGACCTTACTTGCCATCGAAATTACAACGTGTGTTTCATCGCCTCTATGAGCGATGGCATTGCTGTGATCGATGAAGCACATTCCATTGCATGGCTCGGTCAAACTGCCGCCCAGACATGGATTGGCATTGATTGTGCCAACCCGCTGCTCAACGAGTGCGTCGGATTTGCCAGTGGACTTCTGAGCAAAGCCATTCGAATCAACACCCTTGAGGCCAAGCAAACCACAGTTGGGCAAGCCTATCAGGTTGCTTTGCCGTCAGGCGAATACATCGATGTGACAACCGGCTACGGCAGCACCACGATCGTCCATCTTGCGCCCTTGGGATTGGTCCGCAACGACCCGATGGTTGAGGAAGCCTTCACGATTCTTGTTCCGGAGGACGCTGCTGAATGGAACGAAGTCATAGCAGGTCGAAGCATTGCGGTTGTATGGGAGAACGGACAACATGAAGGGTTCTTCATCACTGAATTTGGCAACATCATCGCCTTCTCTCCGGCCGTCGAAGAGGTCGAGATGGGAATCATGGACGTTTTGGTCCTCGGTGCGGTTGCAATTTCGGTCCCCGGTGTCATCATTGGCCTCATTTACATGAACAGTCCATGGATGCAAAGGAAGTACAAAGAACTCCGATTTGGTAAGAAATGACGCCGTTCTCTAACGCAGTAGAAGGGTTATGTTGATGAAGCCCCGGCGTGGCCAGTGACATGAGGCATAACCATGGAACCGTTCGAAGGTCTCGATTTTTACGACATTGAAAGTTTGCTCACAGAAGAAGAAATCATGGTGCGAGACATGGTTCGTGAATGGGTTGACGAAGCCGTCATCCCAAAGATTGAGCAAGCATGCGAGGAAGGTGTCTTTCTCGATGAATGGCGCGTGGCGCTCGGCGAGATGGGCGTTCTCGGCGCCCCGCTGAAGGGGTATGGCTGCCCTGGCCTCTCCTACGTCGCATACGGGCTTATTTGCCAAGAACTCGAACGCGGAGACAGTGGGCTGCGGTCCTTTGCCTCCGTTCAAGGGTCCCTTGCTATGTACCCAATTTGGGATTTTGGAACAGAGGAACAGAAAGAAAAATATCTTCCCAAAATGGCCTCAGGCGAATGGGTAGGGTGCTTCGGTTTGACAGAACCAGACTATGGTTCCAATCCTGGAGACATGGTCACGAAAGCAGAAGACAAGGGCGACCACTACCTCCTGAATGGAGCAAAAATGTGGATCACCAATGGAACCATCGCCGATGTCGCCGTTGTGTGGGCTAAACTTGATGGCGTGATTCGTGGCTTCATTGTGGAAAAAGACGACGAAGGATTCACGGCTCCCGAAATGAAGGGAAAGCATTCACTCAAAGCTAGCGTGACCAGTGAACTTGTCTTCCAAGACTGTAAGATTCCCAAAGATCGCATGCTTCCTGGTGTGAAAGGTCTCCGTGGACCCTTCTCATGTCTCAACAATGCACGCTACGGTATTTCTTGGGGCGTGCTCGGTTCCGCCATGGCTTGTTTCCATAGCGCCAAGACCTACGCCCTTTCACGCATTCAATTCGATCATCCGATTGCCTCCTATCAACTGGTGCAAAACAAATTGGCCTGGATGCTGCGTGAAATCACCAAAGGTCAACTTTTGGCTTATCATCTCGGAAAGAAAAAGGACGATGGTACATGGTTCCCTGAACAGATTTCTCTAGCGAAGATGAACAATGTTGACATCGCTCTTGAAATCGCTCGTGTGTCGAGAGACATCCATGGAGCCAACGGTGTTCTCGACGAGTATCCCGTCATGAGGCACATGGCCAATCTTGAGTCAGTGAAAACTTACGAAGGGACACATGACATTCACAACCTCATTTTGGGACGCTACATCACCGGGATTCAAGCGTTCACCCGGAATGCTTGATCCTGCTCGAATGAGCGATCGTGAAGGGTTGATGCCCAGACCGGACCAGGACTTTCGTGGTCTTGCTTCAATGCCCTTACTGCAAGGTTGATGTTGACCTAGGTGATGCGGCCTTTGGGCTGTTTTCATGCCCTGATTGTTTAGGAGAGTTTGAATGGGGTCATGACTCCCCTCTCTTCGGTAGCCTCCCAAGAGCATGTGTCGTTTTTTCCTCTGAGCCACCATCGGCTTGTTCTTGTTCACTCTCCTCGCCTTCGTCCAGGTTGGAGGCTTTGCTGGTGCATTGTGGTGGACGGGGTCTCTTGCGTTTATCCTTGCTCCTGTTTGGATTTCGCTGGCGTTTTTACCATTCATCCTTTATGTTGCGGCTCGCCAAATCAAACGGTGGCGATCGATGGTCCAACCCATTGGAATCCTAAACGGATTGTGGGGAAAATCGGCCTCAAACTGCTGGGAGGATACCGACTCGGGCTAATGCACCCCACACTGGGTCAAGGAAAGCGGGAAGGAATCGGTGTCGGAGATAGACGGCGGCGG
>Ga0181379_1000259_pt1 | contig 26956 bp, 35 predicted proteins | sample 2SPOviralmetaG_FD_130115 | JGI IMG/M metagenome (GOLD analysis project Ga0181379, IMG submission 130115) | Marine viral communities from the oligotrophic San Pedro Time Series (SPOT) site, San Pedro Channel, CA, USA - 2 SPOT_SRF_2009-07-10 | ecosystem: Environmental > Aquatic > Marine > Strait... | reverse complement strand
GGGCACGACTCTTCCCGCCTGGGTAACGTAAAGGTGTTTTCAGGGATTTCAAAGTCTGGGGCATGGTACTTTAGGTATTCACGAAAGATCATTTTCATTTCACGCTCTGTCATTCCACAATGATCAGCAGCATGGGGAAGGTTCATTGTAGCACGAAACAGTGCTTCGTTTGCTTCCTTTACATTTTCAGGAGTTGTCTTAATCATAAGAATCTAACCTCATTAACATACCCTGCTTCTAAGGCAGTCTCAATCATTCGATCAGAATAACTACCCGCTTTTGGTGGAGCAGAAAAATAAATTACATAGTATGCATCAGGGTATTTAATTTTCAGTAATGCTCCGTTAGCAATTGCTTTCTTTACATTATCTGTACGCTCTGCACCTGGACGTTTCTTGCCACCTTTCTTACCACCCTTTGCTTCTACCCACTCAGTTCTATCTGGATAGTCTGCGATGTAATCTAGTTCGATACCAATGTCTTTGACATTATAATCTTTACCTACAATAACACCTTGACGAGCTTTCAAATCTTGCTCAACCAGAGATTCAAACTCGTTACCAGACTTTTTACTTTCTGCTTGGAAGTTTCTAATAATCATCGGAATTCACAGTTCATCATAATTTCAGTAAGACATGCTAACAGGTTGATCTCCTGGTCGGCAACAAAAGCAATCTGATACTGATACTTTGCCAGAACCAGGACTGCTTCGGGAATAGAATTTGGTTTCAGATTTACATAGAGAATATCATAAATTTTTCTCATCACAATATGAGGATCGTTGTTAATGTTTTCAACAACCCACTTCTTTACGTTAGTAAACTCCTTGTTCTTCAAAGAAGAAAGGAGAACGTCAACTGTAATGTCAGCAACATCAACCAAGATAGATGAATTGATGGAACCAGTAGCAGCATGACGTTGACACTCGTTAATGAGACGACGCCAATCAGGATAGTAACGCTTGACGAGCTTAGCAAGAACTTTGTCTTCAAACGTAACATCGAGTTCAGTAAGGATACCACGAATACGTTCAAAAAACTCACCTTGGAGTTGTACTGCTTGTGCAGGTTTGATCCTGAAGTCCACGACAGTGCAACGTGAGTGTAGCGGTTCGATGATCTTATTGATGAAGTTGCAGGTGAAGATAAATCTACAGTTGCTGTGATACTCCTCTACTGCTGCTCTAAGAGACAGTTGCACGTCGTTAGTGGTATTATCTGCCTCATCGATAATGACCACCTTGTGGGGTGCTCCAGAGGTCAATGAGACAGTTGTAGCAAACTGCTTGACCCTGTTTCTCACTGTGTCCAAAAAACGTCCTTCATCAGATCCATTGATCACGATGTAGGAAGCCCCTAGTTGCTCGCACATTGCTTTAGCAACAGTTGTCTTACCAACACCAGCAGTGCCAGTAAGAAGGAGATTTGGGATCTCTCCTTGCTCAAGGAATCCATTAAAAGATTCTTTGATATGTGATGGGAGAATACAGTCTTCAATCGTTTTAGGACGGTACTGCTCAACCCAAAGAAAATCAGTCATGATATAAAAGTAAAATTTGTATTGATCAGAATGCGATTCCGATACTTCACAGGTGAGTGACCTGTATGATATTGGTCACCATCAAAAATTATTAGGCGATTTTTCTTAGGAGAAACTCGTTTCTTTATTGTAAACTCTCCACAGTCTTCTTTTTCATTATAGATTAAAGTATCTCCATCCGAGTTGTTGACATAATAAATGCAAGTGACGTGAGGAATACTAAAATCTGTGTGTGGAGTATGAAGCACATTGGCAGGATGGTGTAAAGTCATATCAAGTCTGCACCTAATAAGACCACGGGTTCCAATCTCATCCATGAGTTGATGAATGAATGGCATCATCATATTAGATAGAGGAGTGTCTATCATACCCATCTCATAACTCCAGATATTATAGGAGAAAGAATATGAAGGTGGTTTGTCTAAAATTTCTGATACCTCGCCGTCCGTGGAATCACACATGTAGAACCATGGTTGATCGTGAGAACCAATCTTCTGTTCCAAAAGATCAGCATAACTTGGAGTCAAGAAATTATCAAGAATACGAATCAAGGTTCGAGTGCGATGTAGTACATAAGATCAATTGATTTATTCTTCCATTCGGTAATCAAGTGCTTAGAGATCTTGACATTATAGTCACCATTCATAAGACGAATGTTTTCCATTTTCATAAACACCGCATACTCTCCAGTACATTGACCTGGAACAGTCACAGAAAATGTATTGCTAGTTTCGTTCTCTTTGTCATTAAGACTTAGAGTTACAAAACCATCTCCTCTAGACTCGAACTTCACATCATTGATGTCATACACAGCAGATGCTTTCTGCATTGCAAGAATATCTTCTTGAGTCAATGCGAATTCCATATCAGCACCAGGGAAACGAACGTCTCTCTCTGGTGCTGCTTTCAAAGTAATTTCTGGATTGGAGAAATAATACTTCGCACTACGACTACCAGACTTGATAGTCACGTACTCATTGTTGCCAAAAACTAAAATAGGATTAACAAAAAGAGATATACCAGTAAGGAACTGGTTTAGATCATAGATACCAAAAGATTGTGGGAACGATTCTACAGCATTAAACTGAGCGACTACGTTCTCACCAACACTAATGGTCTTCAATTTGTTACCTTCACGAATCAAAATTGAACTATTAATGGTGGAGAAGTTTTTCAACACCGACATAGTTTCAGGTGAAATAGTAACGTTACTCATCGATTATAAGGTTCAGTAGTAGGTGTTTTGTAATGGTCGTCGAAGTGGAGTAGAAGCATGGCGTAATGAATAACCTTCATAAGGTCTTTCTTGTTTTTGCCATCCTTAGATCCATAGCGACTACCATACTTGAGGATGTTTGCTTGACAAAAGGCAGAAGCAAGATCTTTGACTGCCATCAGATCGATGGTTTGTATGTCTTTGTAGTTTCCAGGTTCTGTTGCAGTGTAGTGACTACGGTAAGTAGCACTCACATACTCCCTAATGTCTTTTAGAATTTGCTCCTCGTCATAGCGAAATAGATAACTCACGGGTTCACTCATACTTTAATTATCCCAAATGTGTTTGAGGTCATCATGATAGCACTCTTTTATCGTTCCGTCAAGTCTTCGGACAAAGAGTTTCATGTTATGTCCACCGATAATGCGGACAGTCTCGCCATTGTTTAACATTGCAAGACTGCCGACATACCCATGGAATTCAGGTTTATTCTTCTGTTGCTTTTTCATCGATTGCCTCGTAGAAGGACATGAATGATTCTTTTGTTTCATCATCAAAACGGTTAGTACAAACTTCAATTGCTTTGGAACGCTTACCGAAAATACTGTAAGCACGGATAATGTGGACTAGGCGACGTGTAGAAATAATCTCATCTACACCACCCTCTTTGAAAGTACGACGAATTTGGTCTGCCCAAAAAGAAAGTTTTTGACAGAACTCACGATCCTCAATACCTAGATCAAGAGAAATACCTTCAAGGATACGTTGTTCAATAGTAGGGGTTGGATACGCTTGCTCGAAGGTCAAAGCGAAACGCTCAAGGAATGCTTCATTGAGCACGTTAGTACCGATAAAGCGACCATCATCAGAACCCTTACCCTTGGTATTGGCAGTTGCCACAATTGTAAAACCAGGAGCAGGTTGGACATAGCGACCAGTCTTCTTAAGGAAGACACCCTTACCTTCAAGGATAGATTGGAGACATAGGATCTTGTTAGATGCCAAGTCTACCTCGTCTAAAAGCAACACAGCTCCCCGCTCCAGAGCTTCGATGACTGGACCATTGTGCCACACAGTGTTGCCATCAACAAGACGGAAACCACCAATAAGATCATCCTCGTCGGTTTCAATGGTAATGTTTACCCGAATAAGTTCTCTATTTAGTACAGAACATGCCTGTTCTACCGATAGAGTTTTGCCATTACCAGACATCCCAGTGATGAAAATTGGATAGAAGATTCCAGAATTGATAATCTTTTTTACATCAGTGAAGTTACCGAACGGGACAAAGGTATGATCCTTAGCGGGAATGAGATTCATTTCTTCCCGATCGACAACAGGAATAGCAGAAGGTGCCTGATATGTATGCTCCAGTTGTTCGGCAGTCAAAGACCAACGTCCATGACCTACCTTGTATTGCTCAAGACGTTTGCAGATAGTGGGGTAAGAAACTCCCTCACGTTCTGCTGCAGCACGAACAGCATCAGCACCAAAATCATTACCATAGTTTTCGGAAAAGAACTTGTGTAGTTGAATCATGTCGATGTTGGAAGAGCGTGTCATAGTTGGTTTGTATCGATGTGAATAGTATAGGGCAGAGTGGGGCAGAGTCAGGGGCAGAGTGGACGGTTTGTCAACTGACCAAGGTTGCAAAGGAGGAGAGAATCTTCTTGTTGGTTCTCTTGGTCTTCATCATAGCACGAAATGCTTTAGCAACGTCTCTGTCGGTTAAAGATTCTTCAATATTAAATTCAGTATTCTGATCCAGTTTAGAATGAGCCATTACATACAAGGAATCAAACGCAAACTTAGTGACTTCATATGCTTTATTTTTACGCCATAGTTTCATTCCAGCAGAATACTCAGGAGAATCCCAAGTACTAACACCCAAAGAACCACGTAGAAGATGACCAAAGTCACTACCAGACATAATTCGGAAACCAATAAGATTAACTTCGGGGAAACAATCTTTCAAATTTTGCAGCAAGACGTTGGTCACACAACCTTTATAAGTGTCATCAAAGTTTTTATACACATTACCAGTTTTACGACAGCGAAGAGCATGACGTTCGCACACGTTATTATGGCCAAGGTAATGATTGTCACCACCATACCTACGACTAACATCTACTCGGTAAGAAATACCTGCACTTTCTCCGTCAGTAAGAATAACAGTATTTACTTTCTCTACACCATTTTTCTTTTTGAACTGAGGAATTATTTCATGAAGACAAACAATAGACTCATTAAGAGGAGTTCCAGAAAGAGAAAGCCCAGGAGGAACAATTAAGTCGCTCCAGTTACGACGATCAGCATTGTATGCCAAGCGATACAGATTCAAACAGTCAACCTCAAAGTTTTTCGTTGTAGTGTCTGAAGTAAGAAGGTTAAGAAGAGAGAACCTTTTATGAATATCAAGATGTCCATCTTTAGCAACACACTTAGGAGCAAGCTCTTCTTCAGGATCAACCTCATCATCATCTCTCCACAGAATACTCTCATGCCACTCATACGTAAAAGCATACACATCAAATGGAATGTGGACCTTACGACAGAACCAAGCAAGATTCAAAAGTTGCTCGATTGTAGATTGCATACAATTACTCATTGAACCAGACCAATCAAGAATAAAAATCAATCCATGATTTTTACCTTCAGGAATAACAGATACTTTCTTGAAAATGTCATCATTGTATTTGTAACTGTGCAGCATCTTAGTGTCCAGGACTCCAGTTTTTGAAGTAGATGCTCTGGAATATGCAGCAGCAGACTTCCTCATCTCAAATTCTTTAACAAGATAGTTAACTTCTTTCTGAGCATCTTTACGATACTGCTTGTACTGAGAATCAACTTTTTCAAAGGGACTTCCGAAGTGCTTAATACGCAGCTCCTCATAAACATCATACGTACTGGTAATGTGATCACGAAGAGCATGGTTAGAAACAACGACTCGATCAATATTAATCTTAGGAATTTCAACGTATTCAGTTTCACTCATCCAAGATTTTGTTTGAGCAAGTTCTTCCAGAGACTCATCAAAGGAACGTTGAGTTTCAGAAATTTCTTCATCAGGACCACCACCTTGGTTACCATCACAAACATTATCACCATCTTCTGCCATATCGGAGTAATCATTTTCTCCGTCTTCATCAACGTCACCATTGTCAGAATTATCTCCACCATTAAGAGTTCCATTAGGAACACCTTCCTGATTTTTAGAAGACTCTTCCTCAGGTGCTTTTGATTTCAAGTGCTTGACAATTTCCTCAGAAATAAAAAGCACGTCAGCAAAAGTTTCAGCAGATTCTACATCAGTGATAATACTCTGTTCCCATTCATCAAAGAAAGGGATCTTAACATAGATTCCAACTTTGAAGTGTAGGTTGACACGATCAATGAAAGACATATCCATCATATCAGCATCTTGAATGTCAAAGAAATCTTGATCATTCAGTTCCTGATAACCTTTGTAAAAAGTCTTAGCAAGACCAGCGTACTTACGCTTCATCAGTTTTTCGATCCGAGCATCTTCAATCACGTTCACATAATCAGGAGGCACAGGAACGCTTGTAGAGCGTCTCCAGTCTTCTGAAGGAGTAAAGAGAGCATGACCCACTTCATGACCCACCAGAAGGTCATAGACAGTCCCTGAGGCATCCCAAATAGGGAGTACCAACACACGATTCACAACATCAAAAGATGCAGTAGAAACTTTCTTGTGCTCAATGACAAGATTCTCAGTTGCCAGCAGACGGGCAAGAGTACCTTTGACTTGATGATCAACCATGTGCTTCGTTTGAACTGAAGGTATTATAAGCCATAAAAAAGGAGGGTCCTACCCCTCCTCGGCCAGTTCATTAACTGACTCCTTCATGATACTAAAGTTCTTGACCTTCTCACATTTCCAAGTTGCATGGAATTTATCATCCATTGATTCTTTATGACTGATAATAAACACGTTAGTATTTTTATCAAAGTTACGAAGAATCCAACCAAGATCAGACGAACCTTCTGTGTCTAAAGACCCATCAAAAATTTCATCTAGAATGAGGAGGTTAGTATCCACACTATTCTTGAGCTTAGCAATAGAACGCCAAGTAAGCAACAGAGCGATATCAATACGAGATTTTTCTCCTTCCGAGAAAGATTCGTAAGAAAAAATATCCCTATGTCTTGATTTAATAGTCTCTTCAAAATTTTCATTTAATGTAAAATTAACGTAGAAATCCATGTTTGATAGATATTCATTGATGAGTTTATTCATCACTGGTAAATATCTTTTGATAATTCTAGTCTTAATACCATTGTCCTTAAGAAGCATCGCTGCTGCCTGCAGACATTCTCGTTCTTGTTTTACAAAGACTAGATGTTCTTTTGCTGATTTTAATTCAGATTCATATTCTTCAAGTTTAGAATATGCTTCGGTTTCTTTACCTTTTGTTTTTGTAAGAGATTCCACTTCTTGTTTGGTCTCATCAATCTGCCGCTGAATCCTGCTAATTGTAGTGTTAGCAAAAGAAATCTTAGAGCTGTAATCATTGATACTAGTAGACAGTTCAGTAAATGTTTTGTTCCTTTCTTCTTCTTCAGAAATAGCAGTTTCGATCTCTTCAGATCCTTTATTAAGTTCTTTGATAGCATTCATGATTGAAGAGAGTCTATCTTCCTTAACATGATCATCAATAGATTGACCACAGGTTGGACAACTTTCATTCTCTGTAAAGAACTTATGTTCTTTTTCATGAGTTGAATACTTCTGTTGAATTTTACCTTTAAAGGTATTAAGTGTCTTTAGTTTTTTTGCTGCACCTGCAAACTGGGTGACTTCACTACTAAGATGGGTGATCTCTTTAGTGAACTCTTCAATGTTACTGCTTTGAATCCCTTGCTCGGTAGACAACTCGGTAATCTTGTTTTCTTTAGATACAACCAGATCTTCGGTTTTCTTTTGGAGATCATTGATAAAACTCTTTTGCATTTCTATTTTTTGATCGAGAGTATCAATTTGATAATCACGATCTTTTAAATCTTCCATAATAGATTTAACTTTCTCTTTGAGATTAACATTCATCGTAGAGAAAATTTGAATATCAAGGATGTCTTCAATAATTTCTCTACGTGATGCCAAAGGCAATCTCATAAAAGGAATAAAATTTGAAGATCCGAGAACTACAATCTGTGTGAAAGATTTATAATTCATCTTAAGAATGTTTTGTTCCAACTGCTTCTGTTGGTCTATAGCAGATGATTCCTGATTCCAGAGTTGATTGTTGCAATAGATTTCAAACTTTGCAGGTTTGATACCACGAATAATTTTGTAATCATTCTTGCCAATAGAAAACTCAGTCTCAGAAATGCAATCCTTTTCATTGATACTATTGACTAGTTTCGGTTTATTAATCTTTCGATATGGTTTACCAAACAATGAGAAAGTTAGAGCATCTAGAATGGTAGACTTTCCAGCACCGTTCTTTCCAACAATCAGATTAGTTTTGTTCTTAGTCAAATCAACTTCAATGAACTGATTGCCTGTAGACAAAAAATTCTTCCATCGGATTTTTTTAAAAATAATCATTTAGTCTTCAAGGTCTTTTGGTGGTACTAAGAAATCATCAACGCCAATGATAGCGTATTTTTGTTGGCGTGACTCACATGCTGTGACAATTACTTCACCGTCCACTTCAACAATTTGAAGTTTGGGGTGCTTTGTGTATTCATCCATCTGCAAGTTATATCGTTCTACGTCATCTTCACATTCAAAGATAGGAATAATCTGCTCGCCCTCATCACTGATGATTGAGAACACGCCTTGGTCATCTCCTTGTAATGTGAGTATAAACATTAAACTGTTTCACAACTTTCAATATATAGGGATCGCATAATATTTTTGAGTTCGGTTTTACTTACCTTCATTTCAACTTCATCAATGTATTCATTGAGTAGTGAAAGAGTATCAGTAACTTCAAGATTGATGTCCACATCTGTAGTGTCATCTTCAACCAATGTCTCAATAATTTTTAAATCCAAAACTGATACGTTATGCAGATCATCTACAAGTTTATCAAACTGTTGGAAGTCTGTCTTCTCTTCGACAATCAACTTAACGTATGTATTCCTAAAGACATCAATATCGATGTCCATTGGTTTGGTATCATCGTAGTAGATTTTTTTAAAAATCTCATAAGGATTCTTTACAAACCCCAGTGTATTCTTTGTAGGTTCGTAAAGATGAAATCCACGAACTTCCTTATAATCATTCCAAAACATCTGGTACGGGTTACCCAAATATGTAATGTTTCCAATAGATGATTTGTGATGAAAGTGTCCAGAAAAAACCTGACGAAATTTAAAGAAGATGTCAGGATTCATACCACCTTCATGAATCATACCTGGAGTAACTTCAAATCCATCAAGTTCCAGATGACCCATAGCAATATGTGCTTTGGTCTGATCAATCATAGCCATGGTTTTATCATGGTTTTCTACATTGATCCATGGCAACATAAGAATTTTTTCACCTTCGATCTTAACTTCAGTGGGTTCTGTGTAAACAGTAATGTTGTCATAGTCCTCAAGGAGGAGTTCTGGTGAGTTAATCTCGTTAGTGTTTTTGTAGTACACACAGTGATTTCCAACAATCATGTGTACATGGATGTTCATTTCAGAAAGACGATCAAAATAGTTTTTACGAATACGTGACCATACATTATAGTCAATTGTTTTTCGATTGTCAAATGTATCTCCAAGATCAATGACAGTCTTAATCTTATACTTCTCTAGATTAGGGAAGAAGATATCATCGTAAAATTTTTGAAAAAATTCCCAAAACTGAATGCTACCTTTACGACCATCTAAATGCTGATCCGTAATTAGTGCAACTGTCATTCGTCAATGCCATCTGGTGGCAGTGTACCATGAAGAAGGTACTCTACCGTTTCAATACAACCAGACAACCGATCAAGTTCTTCTATAGTACGACCATATTCAATATTAATATTTTCCAGTTCCAAAAGTCTTGCTTTCAGTTCTGTGCGTTTTTTAGTAAAATTTTCAAGCAGTTGCTCGTACTTTTCATTTTGGTTCAAAGTTTACCTCCTACAATACCGTTGTTTACAATTCTAGTATAGTCCCCAAGTGTACCATCTTGCAGACATTTGAGATGCCAACGAGTAGTTATGGTCACACCTTCTTTAGTGCCTCCAGTAAGAAAGTTAGCACCAAGAATAGGTTCTTTCAAGACACTAGTATAAAGACCGTAACGTGTCTCTTTTATATAGAACGCATCGTCAATCCATTCTACATCATCAGGGATGTTTTTCTCAATCGTTGGGTTCGATCCCAGAGACTCCTGAAGAGTCGGTATCCTCTGTTCCGTTGGTGTCTTGTCCATTTTTATTAAATCCAAAGGGTCCTACTTTGTTCTTTGCTCTGTCTTTCATAACAGCACCAGTAAGTGCTTCCATAATTTTAAGAACATCCTCTGCCTTAGTGGGTCCAGGACCCATACGTTCTACTACATAATTGTACTTCTGAAAGAATTCATCCGAAATTAATTTGTAGTCTTCAACTGTAATTGCTTGATCTTTCATCGGTGCATTTTAGTTTCAATATTTTCTTTGATACTATTATTATCAGCATAACTAGAATTCATACCAATCATACCAGATCCATAGTCGTCTGTGTGCATTACCTGATCATAACCAGACTTCTCTAAGATCTTATTTTTAATTTCTAGTTGTTTCTTTTCTTTTTGAATCCTACGTAAGAAAGCATACCAAATAATCTGAGTGAAGTAAGCAAAAGGATTTTGCGATTTCTCTGGATTAAAGTTATCAATATACTGCAGACAGTTCTCAATGCCGTCACAGATCATGTCCTCTCGGAACATGTAGTTGACAAAGTTTGGTTTGTATGATAGGTGTGTAGCGATCTTCAAGAAGCACTCCCCAATATAGTTTGGGACTCGGGGACGAGGAGCACTATCTGCTTCTGCTTTTTTCACCAGAGTCTTGTACTCTATGAGTGCTGCAAGAAACTCTTTGTTGTTAACGTAATACTCTTTGTTCTTTGTCCTTGGCATGAGGCATTGGTTTGTTTCTAATCACACATACATTATAGCGTACATTCCTCAAATAGTCAAGGGGGGTTGACAAATCCTCAGAAACCGAGTAGGATGACTCTGTTAGGGTTCAAGAGACATACTAGCTTTTATTAAATAGATTTTCTAAGTACCTCTTAGTTTCTTTAACAGACCCTAAGTAACCCATCTTACTACTTAATTGTTTAGGTTTAATATTGGTTTCATCTGAATCAATTATGTCTTCTTTATTAAGATTTTTTAGATAAAAGGATTCAATTTTCTTATCCAGTTCACTCATAGTAATAATTTGATCCATCTTAATAATGTACATCTCATCATAACTAGATTTAATCCAATCTTTTAAAATAAATGCTTCCTGTTGATTTCTTCCTTTAATAGTTTCTACAACCCTAGGATGATCTAATAAAAGAGAATCTTCATCTGGTAAGGTACATACCTTAGCGATGATTTCTTCTCCAGATGCTAGTTTGATTGTAGAATAAAATTCTTGTATGTCTTCCATATTATTTTAGATCTACTTTTATTGTTTCGTATTTAAAATTTTCTTCCTCATAAATTTTCATTCTCTCGACTAAATGGTTTAATGTATAATTTTGACGATTACCTACAGTAATATCATCAGCAATATCATAGAGAGTAGCAAGTTCTTTACCCTCTTTCTTTCTTAAAACTCTACCAATGGACTGTAGATTTCTTACTCTAGATTTTGAAGGCGATGCAAATATAATATTATGCAGACTTTTTATATTGATGCCTGTTGAAAATGTACCATAAGAAGCTATAATAATTGCGTTATCCTGTTCCTCAGTAATTGCACGTACTTCTTCTCTGTCCTCTGTATCAGTAGAACCATGTACAAAGAATACTTCTCTGTCTGCTCCTACAACAGTATTTATGAGATCATACAATGGTTCTCCATGCTTTTCTACATAATTAAAAAGCACTAGACTGTTTCCATCTAGATCACATACTAAATTTTTAATTAGATTGTTACGTTTTTGGTTAGTTACAATGTACTCCATCTCAGAATGATAGTCTTCAAAATACTGAGGTTCATGCTTACAGACTAAGATTTTAATTCTAAATTTAGACAGGTGTCCTTGTTTGATTAGGGTATCTGTTCTAGTAACGTTCTCACAGGCACCGAAGAGACCCTCCAGCACCCACTTGTGAGTCTTACTACCATCTAGAGTACCTGTGAACCCAAAGCGGTACTTAGCGTTGTGTAGCTTGGTCATGATGCCTGTCAAACTCTTTGACTTAAACAGGTGAGCTTCATCACCAATGACACAATCAATGTCATCAAAGTAACGTTTAGGAAATTTGTAAATAGATTGCCATGTAGAAATAATTACAGGTTTATCTGTAGACTTATCTTTACCTGAATAAATGGTGTGACAAAAGTCATCAGCATTCCATCCATAGTCTTTAAAATCTTTTACCATCTGTTCTACTAGAGATGTAGTAGGAACAATCAATAGTATTTTTTTATTTGCAGCAGTATAGTACCTCACAATACTGTAAATCATTAGAGATTTACCAGAACCTGTAGGTGACAAGAACAATCCTCTGTTGTTCTTCAGTGCTTTATACACTGTCATGTATTGGTAATCTCTAGGTTTGTACTTAGAGATGTAATTCATATAATCAGCAACACCTTTGGGGGAGACGAACTTATTAGGTTCTTCTACATCTCCATACCAATCATTCTTAACATACTGAAGAGCATACTCTCTTTCCTTACACCATTCTTTAAGGTGTGGTAAAAGACCCCCATACAATTCACCTGTGCCAGGAGAATACAAATGGATAGTTCCATCCCAATAACGATATCTAGGATTCTTTTTTAAAAATTTTGCTTCTGGAACTTCAAAAGCAAAATAGTCAGACAACTCACGATGTATATGAGGTTCTGCTTGAATTTGAAAATATACTTCGTTCTTTTTACGAATTACCAGTCTGGACATTACTTGTCACCGTTAATAAATTTTTCCCATTCAATTGCATTCTTTACGTGATAATTACGTTGAGCAATCATTCTCAGAACTTGATCAAGATAATACATCATCTGTTCAATATATTTAATCTTACCTTCTATGTTAATAATATCTTCATCTGATTCCATGTAGACTTTCATTTTTTCTGCAGTCTTGATATACGAACCAAAAGGTTTGGCAGCATAAATTTTTGCTTCTGCTTCACCACCATAGTATTCTCTTTTTTCTCTAACTAATTTGCGTACTTCAAATTCTAGAGAAGTTTTAATTTGTGTAAGATCTGTGTAGTGATTGAGATACTTGTTGTGCTGGAAAGGAATCTCCAAGGACAACTTTGCTAGATCTTCTGAGTAAGATTTATTTTTAAATTCAAAGTCAATTTCAGTATCTTTTGACCACTCCTGTTTAATGTGTTCAAAAGTTTTAACGAGGGTTTCAAATTTCATACTTTAAAGTTTTGATCACGTATAGTAAAATTGGAAAATTTAAATGTAGCCGAAGCAGTAATATAATCTACATCTGTAGCAGTAGCATCAAAATCTAGTTGCGTTAATGATACTGGAAATAAATTTTCAAAGTCAATAATATGATTGACATTGTATTGAGATGTAAGTATTAACAAACGACCACTAGAGTATTGTGGTTCCATTGTAGGCATGTGCTCTTCCGAAGCACCATTTTGCCTGATCCACTTGTGAATTGATTTGTAGTTAATTAATTGTTCATCGATTATAAAAGAAACTGTAAAGTCTCCATAAGAAACACCACCACCAGCTACGATATTGAAACTACGGAATCTGGTAGGAACCTCGGTAGAAGGAACTGTGATGTCTGGGAGACTTGTAGATTGACACAAGAAATCTACAGAGGGAAACAACTCAAGATCTAACTTAAAACCTGATGGAATAAGATAGTTCCTGTTTTCTAGTTGCTCTTCATACCACTGTGCTGTCATGTCAGCTTCCCAAGCTACTAACTATTTAGCGGTATCGTATAGTCTCTAGATACTCAAGAACGTTGTCTCTAACCCACATAAGTTCGTGATAGCATTCTTGATTATGAGCACATCCTCTTAACTTAGGATCTGGTTTGTGAACACTTTCGATGAAGAGATCTAAACCTCTATTCCATTTTTCTTTATCAATCATTTTTTTTCTTGTGGTTGTATTCGATTACAATTTTTTCGTGAGTTGTTTTTTTATCAGTACAGATGTAGTGTGTTAATTCTCCATCTAAAACATTACGAACGTTTTCGAGTTGCCATGCAACAATATATTTTTTAAATCCTTCATCCATCCAACTTTTATTGGATCCTGGTGTATTAAAGTCCTTCATAAATCAAGCTCGAGTTGTAGTTTTTTTTCTTCCTCTATTCTATTGTGCTCTGCCCACATTGCAGCAACCATATCATGTTCATGAACAACACCAATATGTTGTGGTGGTTGCGCTTGCCACTTATCGATTGCCTCTTGTGTAGGAACAGCAATTCGGAAAGGAATATTTTCCTCAACAAACTCCTCATTCATATCGATATATGTTTGAGGAGTGATATTAATTTTTTTCATTTAATGAACTGTCAAGTGTATCGAGAAGTTCATCAAAAGAATTTATACTTTCAATATCAGTAAGTAGTTTAGCAATTTGTGTGCAAACTAGTGGACGTTCTTGTCTAGCAGCAAATGCTAGGGCATTACGTAATGATGAGGTTGCCTCCTCAAGTGATTTTTCAACTGAACTGGATAATGCCATAATAAATTCCTAATTTGTATGTATATATGAAACATGACCACATCAAATCCAATCAGGTTTACGATGTGGCAGTCTTAGGTAGTTGTCAGATACCCATGGTTTAGATGCAATGTACATCTTATAAGCATCGATAGTAGAAATACTATCATCCCACTTATACTCCTCTGGCATTGCACGAACAAAAGGAGTGTGATCGCCCCATGCTACATAAGGAATAATTTCATCAGCAGCAATGAGAGTCTTGAAGCAACTATGGCATTTACCATATCGAGTGAAATACTCTTCACATAATGCAATACCATGAGTAAGCAACCATCTAGCGTTTGACCTAGTTTCGTTTGCCCAGATAGTGCAAGGGTGATTACGGAACGCTCCCTTGTCCGTAGCATAGGGTGTACCGTCTTTCTTAGGCAATGTGCCATAACCATGCCCCCACTTGTCTGAGGCGACTATAGAGAGCATCTGGCAGGTCTCTAGAGGCATCTTGACGATGTGCTTGTCAGGTAGAACCTGAGCAGATTGCCAAGGCGATTCATCGGTAACAAAAATGTTCATACTAAAAGTTTACTAAAGCTGATTGCTAGGAGGAACATAAGCATTATAACCACATCCCACGATTTTGTCCGTACAAAATATGGGACTGAAATCATATCTGCAACAAAATGTAATGCAACTCCAAGAGTTGTATTAATGTGAAGAACAACAAAGTAGGCAGTAATCACTAGGATACTACCAGTTATTCTCATCGGGACAATAATATTCATCATAATGTTCTCTCAAGTCGATTCGTTGCTTGGTCTGGGAAGTCTCTAGGACGACTATCAGTAGCATTATCAGTCTTAGGAGAACCTTCGTTCGCCTTCATAGTATGCTGATAATTAGGTCTTGGATATCTGATGCAGAATGGATCTGGCATCCAATAAGTAACCTGCCATTCTTGTTCGGGACACAACTCAAGGTGCTTCTCTACACTATGAGAGAAAATACCAATTTGAATGTACCCATCGTGACTGACACATCTACCATTACCAATGTCAACTAGGAATAGCATCTTACTACTCATAGCAGTTCTTGCTCTGGATTAAGATTCTTGGCAAATTGGGTAGGATCCTTTTCTGACTTATGCACCCAATGATAGCGCATCATCTCGTAAATGGGGTCCCACATGGGGACACAAATAAAATCAGTCACGTTGTCTCCAATCATCAGGTTTGTCTTGCTGAAACCAGTCTTTAATATCATCCGCACCATCGAACCTTGTGCGGTGATTAGAGGGGTCAGGATCGCCCAACCCCATTCTATTCATGAAATCATCTATGGTGCCTTCCTGGATGTCCTGCGCTGCCTGACGGCGAGCTTGTTTCAACCAGTCCCTGGCAGTGGTGTGTCTCTTAGCGAGTTTCTCCACCCAGATCATATCTTCTAATTTAACTTCCTCCTTGTTAGCGATCTTCTTACAGATAAATTCAAGTCGTAGTCTGTATTGAGTAGATAACATGTCAGTCTCTAAAGTCAAGTTTCATTTCTAGTTCTTCTAATCTATGATACTCAGCGTGTGCTTTTTCTTGGCGGTCACATACAACGCCTAAGATATCATTCATGATAGTATCAGTGTCAACGTAGTCGTCAATATACTTATCAATTGCTTCTTTTAAGTATCTGTATCTGTGCCATTCTGGCGAGTATGGTTTGTAAGTCATAAGTCATAGCAAAAAATCATCCATAGTTATTTAGATCCATAAAAAAAGACCCCCTTGAAGGAGGTCTGAATGGACATGTGGGACATCCTGCCCCACAACAACCAGGATCACATAAGGTTGATAACCTGGGTGCGTCTGTAGTACATGTTGGCGTTCGCAGAAAGCGTTTCGCCATCAGGAGTACCGTTGTATGCACCGTTAGTGGTGACGAATGGGTTGCTGACCATGCCGTAGCGGGTCTTGAAACCGATCTTAGGCTGGAAGGTGCTAGGATCGATCGAACGCAACATCTGGAGAGGAACGTAAGGACAGTAGAATAGTCCAGCGTCATAAGGTGAAGTACCTTTGTATCCGATGACGTAGTAGTGCTTGTCGGAAACGTTAGCAGAGTAAGGATCAATGAAGACCTTAATGCGACCGTTGATAGTACCAACTGCAAGGTTACCAGTGTCATCAACCTGACCGATGGAAGGACCACCAGCGCCTGAAAGACCTGAAGAGTAGTCAAGTACGCCTGCCATTGCCAAAGCACTTGCAACGTCTGCAGAACAGATGAGGAAGTTGCCTTTGCCACGACGAGTGTCTTGTGCAATTGCGTTTGCGTCACGCTCGATTTGGAACAGAAGTCCTTTGAACTTCTCAACGGACCAACGACCATTGCTGTCAACGTCTAGGTCAAAGATACCAGCGTTAGCAACGTTGTTCTGAGCACCTTTCTTAGCAACGGTGTAGACGGTACGAACGACTTCACGGTTGATCTCAGCAAGGACTTCGCTAGACAGAATGTTAGCGAGCTCCTGCTCTGCATCAAGACCGTGGATTGCCTTAAGGTCTTGTGCCAGTTCCAAGGTGTATTCTGCTTTGAGTGCTCTGGACTTTGCAGTCACAGAAGTCTTCTCAATGCTGAATGACATCTCACGGAACAGACGATCCGACTCGCCCATACGCTCAAGATCTTCACGAGCCATGCCACGACCTACTTCGTAGGTGCCAGCGGAGGAATCGTTAAGGAGAGCAGGGTTGTTGCCTTCGGAATCGCCACCAACACCAGCGCCAGTTCTAGGGGTATAAGCACCCTTAGTAGCGTCATGTGCTGCAGAGAATCCAGTGTCGGGCTCGTTGAACAGTGCCTCTTCGCCGTTCTGATCTTCGTAGCGTGAACGCATTGCGAAGATAAGTCCGTTAGGACCAGACATAGGCTGAACGCCACATACGTCATATGCCATCAAGTTAGGCATTGCACGACGGACGAGACTGATTAGGATAGGATCGAAACCAGCAAGACCTTGAGTATTAGCTGAAGAAAGTGCAGAACCTGCGGGGTCTACAGTGCCAGCACCGAGAGAGTTTACAGCAACCTCATTGAGGATGCCACGCTCTTCACGGATTGCTCTTTCTTGGTTTTCCAGGAGAACAGCGGTAACTGCCTGTTTGTACTTATCACCGATGGAGGGAGCCTCACCATGATTAAGAACAGGAGCCCACTTTTCCTGGAGTTGTGATGCGTTAAACATTTGTAACTCCGATTAAAAAAAGTAAGATTCTTTATAGATTATTTATGATTTATTACTTCCAGCGAGTAATAGCGTTGAGGTATGCTGCCATTTGTGGTGAGCAATCCTCGCTTTCTACTGGAGTTTCATCAGTTGCTTCTGCTGTAGCAGCTGTCTGAGGGAAATATGACTCACGGAGAGTCTTAACTGCCTCGGTAAATTTCTCTACCGATTCAAAAGTTACGCCCTCAGCAAGAGAAGCAAGTTTTTCTTTTTGAGTGTCTGCAAGACCTTCTGAAATTTGATTCAGAATAATATCTTTGTTTGACTCAGCAAGACGGTTATTTAATTCAACATTTGCTTTGACCTGCTCGTCAAGGCGTTCCTCCATCGTACGAAGATCTTCTGCCAAACCTTCTACAACATCAACCTTTTCATCGGGGATGTTGATGTAGTGCTCGGTGAAGAGATTTTTAAGACCAGCAATGAAATCTTCAGTGATCTCATTACGAATACCACGATCAATGGCAACTTGGTTGGACTCGACCCAAGTATTGATAGCATAGTTAACAGTGCCAGAAACTTCCTCTGCAAGAGCAGACTTAACTTCTTCTACTTTTTCGTTAACACATGCGTCAAATTTTTCTTGTAGTTTTGCTACTTCTTCAGTCAATTTAGACTTAACAGCAGCTTCTAAAATAGTTTTTGCTTTTACTTTGAAGTCTTCAGAAAGTTCTTCGCCTTCGGTAAGAGCAGCAACGTCGCCAGATAAGTCAATCTCTTCATAAGAAGGACTGATAGGATATGAAACGTCTGGACCTTCAGAAGTTCCGTAAGCAATATCGCTACCAAACTTCGGTGTGGAACCAGAAGGCTCGTCTTTTCCAGATCCATTAGGACGCTGTTGTGCATCACCAGTTACCTGAGATACGGGTGCAGCGGCCTTAGCACCAGGATTATCTTCGCCTTCGTCGTTTCCGTCTGGACGAGGACCACCTAAATCGGTGCCTGAAGTCTGTTGGTAAGGAGCAACTGCCTGAGTTGTAACTGTTGGCTGAGGATCTTGAGCACCGCCTCTGGTTTGAGCATCTTTAACTTGACCAGGAGCAGAAGAACCTTGACCGCCAGGAATTACTGCGGCTGTTACGGTTGGCATAGGATCCCCCGCTTCAACAATAATTCCAGCTTCAGTTACAAGCTCCCCAAACTTTTCGTTTAACTTATCTGACATTTGAGTATTCCTCGTAATTTTTCCGTAGTAATATTCTATAGTTTATTTATTAGATTTAGAGACTTGACATAAATGCGGAGAACGCTTTTAGTTTCCTCTCTTCTAGATTTCTGCGGGTGGATTCAGAAATATACTGTTTGTATTCTGAAACTTGGTACTCTTTGAGGAGACCGTTGTCCCAAACCCATTCTTTTCCTTCCATAATTCCTTGAACAAAAGCATCAGGAGCGGAAGGGTCTGCTACAATATCTGCAGCAGTTGCGAGCATGAAGTCGTCACGTACATATTTAACACCGTTTTTTTCATCCAGAGAACCCATGCCTCTAGATGAAACTCCTAGTTTGACACCTTCACCAAGTAAAGATTTTGCAATCTTACCCATGGGGGTATCTAGGATACGTGCCTTGCCCATAAAATTTGTTCCCTCTGCTTTGAGTGAAACAATCTTATGAGACACACGGTCAAGGTTGATAGATGGACCATCAGGATGACCAAGTTCGCCAAGAGCACGACCAGTAGTCACGTAGGATTCATTATATTTTTGAACTTCATTATTTAAAACATCGAATGGATATACTCTTCCGTTTCGGTTTTTAGTTTCCGACTGGAGAAATACACCCTCAATATAAAGATTTTTCTTGCCGTCTTTTTCTTCGACAAGAATCTCTACGTCTTCAATATTTTCCGTAATTAATTTCATTGTTCTTCTGGTTCGTCTGTTGGTTCATCGAAGTATGTGTCAGCGACAACCTTTTTGTAAACATCTAATGCTTCAGCAGCTTTGGCGTTTAGGATGTCTTCAATTTTTTCAAGAGCATCCGCTCGTTTAGAGTCATGGAGGAGGTCCACAATTCCACGGATTTCATCAGTATTGGATGGCATAATGAGTCAGTTTATTTACTATTTATTGGTTTGTGGTTTTGCGGACTGCAATTTTGCCTGACGTTCCGCATCTGCATCAGCAGCTGCAGCATCTAATTCAGGTTGCATTGCATCATTTTGCTTAACCATCATGTCTGCAGTATTGACATCTACAGGGTTTAATGCTAAACCACTATCGATATCTTGCTTCATCTGACGTTCCATTTCTTTATACTCTTTCTCAGTTTGCATGAGAACGTTTTTACGAATAAATTCAGATGAAACATACTTACCGACAAAAGCATCCATCTCTGCTACTACAGAAAGACGCTCTTTCATCATCTCAATTTTTTTGAGTTCATTGAAGTGATTATCGAACAGGAGGTCATATTGAATATGCTCTTCCATGTCCTCCCAATCTTCAGGAGTGATTACTCCTTTAAGAATGAGTTGAGTTTTTAGGACATCTTGGAAGATTTCGCTAAATCTTTTACGGAGTCTTCCAATAAATTTACTGAACTTAAGTTCGTCACGTAGGACTTCGGTGGTCTTACCGAGATTAAATCCTTTGTTATCGTCAGTGAGACGTGAAGGTGGTAAGTTCAGTGAGTTGTATAGTTTCTTTTTGAAATACTCAACATCCTTGAGCTCACCTAGGTTCTGACCACCAGGCAATGTAGTAATTTCAGTACCACGTCCACCTTCTCTACGAGGCAACCAGAAGTCTTCAAGCATACTCATATGCTTTTTATCGTCACGAATCTCACCAGTGTTTGCATCGTAAACCATCTTGTTACGATAACGTGCCATGACATCACGGAGATATTGTTCCGCTTTAACTTTAGGTAGATTGCCTACATCGATGTAGAAAATTCTACGCTCGGGTGCTCTTGATAGTCTGTAGATAACAAGAGAGTCTTCAATCATTCGTAGTTGATTGAGAGACTTAATTGCTTTATGTAAAAAACTTAGGGTAATTTTTTTATTAAGATCTTGTAATCCAGAATGGCATGTAGCAATAGAATCTGCTGCAATTTTAATTCCATTAGAACTACTATAATCTGAAGCAGAGTTAGCGGTCATACTACCACCAAAACCTTTGGGGTTGTAGACATAGTAATCAATGTAATCACCCCAGTCATACTGGAGTGCCGTTCCTCTTTCTTCTTGTTGTTTGTTCTTATCTTTTATCTGTTGCCTAACTTTACGAATTTTTAAAGAATCGATATACCTTAATTCTAAAATACCTTTCCTTGGGTTTTCGAGATCGATAACTTTATGGTAGAAAATTCTACCGTCCACATACCAATTACGAATAATTTCATGCGCTTTTTTATCAAAACGCATCATTTTTTTAATGGTTTCAAACTCTTCTCTAATCTTATTTTTGATTCCAGCACCAACATTTAGATTAGTAAGTTCAATTTCAACAGGACTATCGTCAGCATCACTGACTACAAATTCGTTGACGATTTCGTCAACAGCAGAGTCACACTCGGGGTGAAGAGACATGTCTCTGTAACGTTTGATTAAATCAAACTCATTTTTATGCACACCCTCAACATCAACATAGGTGCCAAAATAACCGCCAGCGGCTATAGTGGCACCATCGTCTTGGTTGGGAGGAACAGGAGATTGACCCTTGTTCGACCCATCCTTATTAATTAAGAACCCAAAAAGTTGACTCATAATGAGAAGGTAAATAGTCTGTTAATGTACTATTTATCAACTCACGTCTTGGTTGATTTGGGGAGCGGAGCGAACTCCGTTTTGATCTTCGGTAGTCCAATAAGAATATTGGAACTCAACCGAGAACTCTTCTACTTGATCATTGCTGTCGTAAGCAAGATCAATCTGGGAAACATTGGTTGGGAATGCATACCAGAGTTTGTATGTTCTTACGTAAGCGGAGCTTGTAGGTTCTGCACCTTTTTCTAGTTGATGAACTAGAAGATCTGCAGTATAACCGTTGCTGTTGTCGGGAGTAAGAAGGTCTGCTGTGTTACCAGCGTTGCCATTGATGTACTCCATCCACTGCTCCATAAGGGAGCGAGTCTTCATGTCTCTATCGACAATGAATGTTGGGCTCCAGGTATCGAAGGTTCTGTCTCCTGCGATTTTAACTGTTCTTCCACGGAAAGGAACTTCAATAACACCGATATTGGAAGCAGGAAGAGCAGCAGACTTGCAGAGCAAGTTCATGGTCTCCTGATCGCCAGCGGCGAGAGAAAGTTGCTGTGGGAAGAATAGTTCCACTTGGAACATATTGGGCTTTACGCCCTGTCCAACCTTTTCAATAAAGTTGGAAATTTTACTAGTTAGTGCCATTTACTTTATCCTCTTGTTGTGTTTATTCTATAAAGAAATTATCGTCCGACAACTTCGCTGAATGAAACACCAGTCTTAGTTGCGGTAAACGTAATAGTGATGAAGTTAATGGAGCGTGTTGGTTTGATATAAAGTTCAGCAACAAACTCATTTCTATCAATAACGTCAGGGGTGTTATTTGTCTCGTCACACACAACTAGGAAGTCGGTGACGCCTCTACGTGCCTGTACTTCGGTAAGGTATGAAGTCATTGCGGAAGCAAAACCAGATCTTGTGATCTCGTCATTGATTTCAAAGAGTACCTGTTGACCGAGGCCCTTTGCTCTTTTCTGAACATTCAGGAAGAGACGGCGAACGTTGATTCTGTCAAAAGCAGAAGGTGATGCGAGAGCAGTTTTGTCACCGAATAAAGTGATTCCTTGACCAGGGAATGCAACAATTGGGTTGATTCTGTTCTGGTATAGTTCGTCTCTGTCTGCCTTGTTTGGGTTGTATGCAAGTTTAACTGCATTACGAAGAGATCCTCTGTTGACACCAGCAGGGGAAATCCAGTCGTCTACGGTAGCGGAAGTATTAACGCAAAGACCAGCAATGTCACCATTGCAAGGAATCCAACGATACTTGTCACCGAAACGATCATAAGCATATTTGATACCACTATCAAATACAGCAAATGAAGTGGAAGATAATGTACTGAAGAAATCTACAGTGTTGTCTCTCTGTGTCGCAGCACTTAGAGCACCACTAGATCCGATCTGATTGCCGACATGTGGAGAAACGAATGCAATGCAATCCCTTCTTGCTGCAGCAATAGCAATAATTTTGTTTGCTTTAACTTTGGTGTCTGCTTCTGTTCCCATGGATCCACCCATGAGAATGAAATCGACGGTAGCTTCTTCGGTATCACCGAATAGATCAAATGCGTCTGAAATTTCTCCAGTAGTGTAACCATAGTCATCAACGCCACCAGTAAGGTCATCAGTATGAAGACCAACAATGTCGAACATTGCTCCAGTTTGTGATGAATCATCACCCAAATTTGTGGTGAATGTAACATCTACAGGAGGATGATTACCATTGAATACGTAACGAGACTCTTCGTTAATTACATCCTTGTAGTAAGACTTGGAACCTTCTGAACCAGTACCATCAGACAATTTGGAAAGATATGTAAGTCTTTCAACGATAGTGTTTGGAGTACCGCTAACAGCACCAGTCTTATCAATAAGTGCTACGTGTACTTCGTCCCAAGAAAATCCTTTAGCAGAAGCAAATTCTGAAGTGCCAGGACGGGGACCAATTGCAGAAAGTTTAAGACCAGTAGTACCAATCTCTGTATTGAGATACCAATTGCTTACGCTGGTAACGTTTAAATCTGCGGATGCTGCACCAGCACCAACGATAACATCTGCAGCGGCAATTAAACCATCTCCAGGTGCATCTAAGATGACCGATACGCTTTGTGAACTTGCTTCAAGAACCTTACCTGCTTTACCACCAATAGTGATAGCATCTCCAGGTGCAGGAGTTGCTGCGAATGCTGCGTCCAGGTTAACAATCTGATCAGCGCCTCTGTCTACGACAACGACGGTTAGACCGTTACCCCAGGTTCCAGCGGATCTAGCAATGAATGCTTCAGAACCACCTGCTCCTGCTACAAAGTCGCTTGCCGACTTAACTAGTACGCCTTGCGTAGAACCTGCATTCTTAACACCACTTTCTGTACGAACAACTGCAAGTCTTCCGCCATAAGCGAGAAACTCGTTTGCTACGTGCCAATCAGCGGCATTACCTTCAGCAGGACTACCAAAAATGTTTAAAAAATCCTTCTGGGAATTAATATTAACAATCTCTCCAACGGGGCCCTTAGCAAACGAACCTGCTACAGCAGCAGTGATTGCAAGGGATCCAGTGACAACTACATTACTTAGATCACGCTCTTTCAGAACAATCCCAGGCGAGACTTGACTTGCCATGTTTTTCTCCTCTAGATAACCATGTGTAATCTAGAATTATTTATTATTTTAGACTGCTTGAGTGGGGAAACTGAGCGTGAACACACTACCAGTCAGGATAAATTTCTGGTCCGAACCTAGGAACAGGATTATATGGTATATCTGGTTTGTTCTTTCTAGATTCTATAACTCTTTTAATCGTACACTCTTTACACTCGTATGAATATGCTGACGATGCAGATCCTCTATCTTTTCTAGTCAAGTAGAAGTCATCCATAAGACTTTTAGTTTTTTTACAAGTCCTACACTCCCTTTCCTGGAAGATAAGTTCTTCTAGAGAAAAAAGATCGTCTGCATCCATTATCGGTAGTCCCACATATATCCAACATTTTCTTGGGTATCTCCATACCACACAGTACCATCAGTAACAAATCCCTCATCACCTTCTAAACCTGATGTGATAAATCCAAACGGTGCCATGTCCTGTTCAATCTGATTTTTTTGATCTTCGTAAATTCTTTTTCTGATATCATTGTCTGTTAGTTCTTTGAAGTAATCCTGCTGAACTAACCATGCAAAGATAACCATACACATCACAAGGTCATCATGGAATCCTTCGTCTGCTTCAAACGATTGTTTCTTCTGGATGAATGTAGTCAGTTCATTGATAATGTCATAGTCATTAAAGATAAGTTTGTCATCTTCAATAATCTGTTTGAGGTTAGCACAACCAACCTTCTTTACTGTAACACTCATCTTGACACCTAGTTGTGTCTTGTTACCAGAGAATCCCTGTCCAACAATTTGACCAGCACGTCCTCTCATAGCACACATAAGAACGTTAGGATATTCTAGATCGTAGTTTAGAATAGATGCTACTTGATCTCCAACGTCATTGACTTCGCAGAGAACCCATGCATTGTTATATGCACGGGATACGTCATTGATAACGTTAGGGAACAGCATCGGTTTAATTTCGTTGTTCCTATATTTTCCTACTATTTTGTAGGGAACTGTAGTAATATCGTATACAATAAAAGCAGAATAGTCTCCACCAATACCCCGACTAACATCAACAGTAATAAGATATTCAGACTTGTCATTTGGTTTTTCATAAATGTCGAGTCCTTTACTTTGAGAAATGGGATCTGCAAACGCCAGTGATCTTAGTTTGGGAGCAGAAATTAATGTATCAACAGATCCTAGAAATTCACACTCAAATTCTTGAGTAAACTGCCTTTGAGATGTGTTCTTAATTGTTTGTTCTTTCCAGTCGTCATCTCTACCAGGGACCTGTGACCAGTGTACTTCATGCCAAGTGTATCCATTCCTACCATTAACAGCATCTGTCCACATCTTATAGAAGTGGTTCATACCCTGTGGGGTAGAGATGATAATTACTTTCGTTGATTTACCAGAAGTAATAGTAGGATAAACAGAGGCAAAGAAGGACTCTGCAATATGGTTTGGAACGAATGCAAACTCATCGAGGAAGATGATGTTAAACGACATACCTCGGACAGCAGACGCAGATGTAGAAGCTGCCAATATTTTACTGCCATTTTCTAACTCGATGTTTCCTTTGTTCCATACTACCACACCTTGCTGGATCCATTTAGGTAGGTTTTCATATGCTGTAGCTAATCTTGCCAAAAGGTCTCTGGCGGTGGATGCTTTGTTTGCTAGAATACCAATGTTAACGTTGTCATTAAACAGAATATAATGCAGCAAATAAGAAACCACTGTAGTAGACTTGCCAGTCTGCCTAGGTAGTTTAGCAATGTTAAATCGGTTTTTATGAAATTTTTTAATAAGTTCTTCTTGAAAGTCCCACATCTTAAATGGGACTAGACCTTCATCAAGAGAAACAATTTGTACATAATTTTTTGTAAAGTATACTGGATCTTTAGCACACTTAACATACTCTGTCACCTGTTCTTCGGTGAAGTCAATATTTACATTAGATTTTTTTAGTAACGGATTACCAAGATAAATGTCGTCAGATGCACCCATTACGAAACAAATATAGTATAATTATTTATCCCACCACTTACCTTCTTTTTGTTCAGAAAACTTATCAAGATCTTTTAAACGTTTTTCCCAAGTGTCTCCAGTATCATCACCTCTCATAGAATTGAGGCATTGATCGTTTCCTAGTTTATTACAGACAAGACTGGCAAGATCTTTTTCATTTCCTTTTGCACCAGTAGCCCACATATGATTTCCATTAATCCAGATAGCTCCGCACTTTGGACATTCGGATCTAGACAAAGATAGATCAGAAAATAAACGTTCTGACATAGTGCTACTCCATAGTAGTATAATATTTATTATAGCACGTTATATTATATAACCTGTAAATTAACTATTGTTTAATTTTTTGTCTTTAAATTTGTGCTTTCCCTCATAAACGGCAGTCCAAGGAGCATATAATGGGAGAGGATAATTTTTATTTCCTTCGGATATTTTTTTATACCACTCAGTATCATGCTTTGACATATCAACAATTCCAAGCTCTTAGTGATTTAGATAGACGATCTTCGCCAGTATTATTAGATTTCTTTTGTCTCTTTCTCATACCCTTCATTCTAGCGCAGAACGATGCCCTACGGGGGTTTCCAACTTTTTTGCTTGGTGCTTTAAGGTCAGATCCTGGATTTTCCTTTTCGTAAGACTTTCGTCCTTTTTCGTTGAGTCCTCCAGACTTTTTCTTTCCTGACTTTTTGGTCCAGGCTGCTGCTTCGGTGATGTCAATACGTAGTTGTTTAAAAGACTTCATATTTATT
>Ga0181379_1000258_pt1 | contig 26971 bp, 13 predicted proteins | sample 2SPOviralmetaG_FD_130115 | JGI IMG/M metagenome (GOLD analysis project Ga0181379, IMG submission 130115) | Marine viral communities from the oligotrophic San Pedro Time Series (SPOT) site, San Pedro Channel, CA, USA - 2 SPOT_SRF_2009-07-10 | ecosystem: Environmental > Aquatic > Marine > Strait... | reverse complement strand
CCGGGTGCGATCATGGCTGCAGATTGGGAAGCAGAGCATTTTGCGAGCGTGCTTGAGAAAGTTCCAATGGGCCGCTCAGGGAATGCCAAGGATATTGCAGGAGGCGTTTTCTTTTTGCTGACACATCAAGTGCTATCGGGTCATGTTTTGCATGTCGATGGTGGATGGGCCATGAACGACCCATGAGATTGATTCAAGTGCCTGCGGCGTGACGGTTAGCCACAAGCAGGGGTGGCTGAGGTGGTCAAAGGCGCCGGGCTTAAGATCCGGTCCCGTATGGGTTCGTGGGTTCGTATCCCACCCCCTGCATCATTCGAGGCTTATTTGGCAGCCGTGCAATGGCACTTTGCTCGCACAAACCATACAAAACCGTTTAACACCCCCTGCACCACGGCGACACGGTGAAGTTGATGTTGATGGGTCAATCATGCAGCCGCAGCCCGAACACGGCGTTCTTGCTCGTGGCGTTGTTCCTTGCATCGCTGATGACTTCAATGGCGCCTGCAGCACCTGATCAGACCACGGTTCAGGAACTGGAAAACGAACGCGTTATTTACCCGGTCTCAGTCCCGGAACAAACCTACGAACTTTACCTCGATGCTCCGACCTCCGAGACCGGGGGCCAAGGATCCATCACCACCATTGAACCCAACGGCGGTCAGGAGGAAGGAAGTGCCATCGATGGACTTGAGTATCGCAGTGCGGAGATGATCAGCGACCTTTACGTCAACGGAAGCGGTGCTTCAAACACTGCTCGTCTCTCTGTTTACATCCAGTTCCGAGGAAGCGAAGGCTCCACCGCCAGTGTAACGTTTTCCCTCAAATCAGGGGACAATCAGATCACATCCGAAAACCGAGAACTTGAGGACCCATGCTCGTCAAACCCCTTCGGCGGTGGATGTTCTTGGAGCGTCATTGAAGTTGAGTTTGAAATCGGTTCAAATGGGTTTACGGTCCCGAAAGGAAAGCAACTCAAAATCCGAATTGATGCGCAGGCTACCTGCGATGGCAACCCGGGCGGATTTGGTCAAAGCGACTGTGCTGTCGACATTGCGTTTGGTAAGATGGAAAGTTCCGGAGGATTTTCTCGACTTCAAATCATGACCAATGCTCTGTCCGGTTCAAGCGTTCGTGTCCATAGTTGCAACGAGGAATTTGGATGCAATTGGAACGATGCGCAAAGGACCGAATGGTCCCCCAACCACCGACCTGAATTCCGTGAGATGCAGTTCAGTGTTGAAGTGCGGGATGCCTTTGGAAGGGACGACATCGAGGAAGTGAACCTCGTGATGGCCACGCCCAACGGTGCCAACGCCGTCTTCGAAAAGAATTTTGATGATGATGACTTCAAACTTGACAACAATGGTTTGGTTGGCAATTTCACATATGTCTACGACTCTGGTATAACCGCTGGCGACTACCCCGTCCGCCTTGAAGTGGAAGACGTGCAGGGCCATTCAGTGATATTCGAACATCCAGGCATCACCATGCTGGAACACGACATCTACCTCACGCTTCCGTCCAACCAACCCGATGTGGTGCTGTTTGCTCCAGGTGCGAGCCTCACCGTGGAATTCCTCGTCGAACACACCGGTGCATCTTCGAGCAGCATCGACGTGATTTTTGACCTTGATACGAACCTGCCTTCGTCTTGGTCGGACCCTATTTGGAGCGCTCCCAGCAGCACCTACACCCTCAGTACTGGCGGCGCCTCTGTGCTGCCAGAGTTGCAAATCAACGTCCCAGAAGGCGACCTCGATAACGCTCCTGATTCCCTCGAGATTGAAGCCCGTGTGTATGCAGAGAACGATCAGGGGCAGAATGAGGAAGTGGCCATACGTACCATTTCTCTTGACTTTGAAGAAGTGGATGTCTTTGCCCCACCTCGGCTCTATGTGTACGAAGATGACGAACACCAGAAGCAAATCGCGGATTCAACACGCCCTGAGGCTTACGATGAGACGCTATCGCATTACGTGGATGCTGATGAAATTGGAGACTTTTACATCGACGTGTTCAACACAGGATTCCAAACAGATTCGTTCAAGATTCGCGTTCTCGAACAGCCCGATGACTGGCAGTTCCGCCTCTACGATAACGATACGGGCATTGAACTCCAAGAAGACGGGATTTATTCGGTGACGCCCAACATTGGATCGACCCAAATCCTCACGATACGAATGGAAGTTTATCCCCCTGCAGACAGGAGTGGAGTGGACATTGGATTGTTTGAACTCTCCGTCATCAGCAAGGAAGATTCTGAACTTCGTACCGATGTGGCGTTCACCGTTCACCGCACCTTTGGCATTCTAGTTGAGGTCATCTCTGACAGCGATGGCATTGGAGAGGACAACCCTCTGGGCCAAGTAGGGCCGGTTCAGGGCGACGCAACGGTGTTCTACAACCTTCGAATCACGGACTCAAGCAACGAGGGTTCTGGCTCAACAACATGGAAAATCGTGAATCCAAGAGATGTGGAGCAAAACGGAGAAAACAACCCCAAATACACTGCGTGGGACTACACCATTTCCAACGGCAGCAACAGCAATCTTGTCGCTGTCAATCTTGCTCCTGATGAATACATCGATCTGAAACTTGAAATCACCCTCCGTGGGCAGGTTGAGGCAGGCGTTCACACCATTTACACCCGCATCATTGAGGAAGGTGTAGAATTGGACGACGCTCGCTATTTCGACCTGCCTGTGAAGGTCGTCATCCAAGAGGAAGTGGTGCCAGGTCGGATTGAAATCACTGACAAGACAGAAAAGTCTCGGTTTTCACCTGGCGAAGAAAAGAACCTTGAATACCGTATCAGCAACCAGAACAACATTCCATTGGATGTCGTCATCCGCTTGGATCAACCCGATGAATGGGAAGGTGCTATTCGGGCAACGTCCAATCAGTTGGGCTCTGACTTCCTCATCCTCAACCTCCCCGCTTATTCCTCCAAAGATTTCAGTGTCACCATGATCGCACCGGATTCGCTGAAGGACAGTGAAGAGGCGCAGTTTGAATTCAAAGTCACGCCAATGGACAATGAGACGCCTTACGACGAAGAATACCAGCAATCGTTCAAATTCTCCTACATGACGGAGTGCAGCGGAGAACTCCTGTGCTTGTTTGGTGAACTCCTGAATCCTGAGCCTCAGACCCTCGTCTTCTATGTCCTCCTCGCTGGCTTGGTCCTTTACGCAGCACAGCGACGTGGTCGCTCTGAAGGGGACTTCTACGAAATCAAGGACTTCGATTCGGAAGAAGTAGAGGAATACGAAGAAGACGAAGACGACGACCTGCCCGCACCGGTCACGTTCGAGGATGATGACGACGATTTGGAATTGTTGGAAGAGCTCGAAGAATTGTGAGTTTCATCCCTCTGAAACCGGTGTTGTATGAACATCGTACCATTTCCCTTATGAGGCATCAGACGCCCCGTAAAGTGTGAGACCCATGCTGACAGGCTCAAACTCTTCCGCAGCCAGCCCTCGCCTCGTTCCTGCAGAACGTACCAAGGCCGTGAAATCACTCGGGCTCACCTTGTTGATGGTCCTCTCCACCCTCGCTTCAATCCAATACTCCTCGATCGATGTCCGTGCGGCATCTGATCAGGACGGTGATGGCCTTACCTACGGCCTAGAATACCTCATGAACACCCAGCCGAACGACCCCGATTCGGACAACGACGGTCTCCCCGATGGATGGGAGTGGAAGTATGGATTGGACCCGCTATCGTCAATTGGGGCAGACGGCGCAGTCGCTGATCCAGACGGCGATGGCATGTCCAACCTGCAAGAGTACCTCTACCTCCAACCAAGCAATTGGGACAATCCAAGCACTTCTTCAGTCCTCGATAACGGGGTTTGGTGGAACGGAACAGTCCCCGTGAACGACTGGAACGAAGAAGATTCTTTGCAGTACAATCAACCCGGCTGCGGCGATTCTGGAAGTGACGGAACAGGCAGCATCATCCTGTGCGACGAGGACCCTGTGGGCAACATTTGTGCCAACGGGTTTGACGATGACAAGGACGGATTCATTGATGCAGCCGACCCGGACAACGACGGGGATGCAGACTGCCTCACCAACGACGACGATGGGGACGGCGTGTACGACGAAGACCCTGCAGGCTGGGACACCGACGGCGACGGGATGCCAGATGGATGGGAGGCGGCCAATGGATTGAATGCCACCTCGCCTTCCAATGCAGACGGTCCAAATGGCGATCCAGACGGCGATGGCCTGAACAATTTGCTCGAATATGTGAACCCCACTTGGACCACGATGTGCGGCTCTTCTCCCTGTTTCAGGAACGGGCCTGACGGCATTGTGACCGAAACGACCTCTCCTTGCGACCCGGTTCAGGGAATTGGTCCCGGCGGATGTGCCACTTACACGGCAGAGGTGGATGGAATCACGTCCACCAGCCCTCAACGTGCTGATACCGACGGTGATGGATTGAATGATTCTTATGAGGCCTTGACCTTGCTCACCGACCCAACTTCATCCGATACCGATAACGACGGTATTAGCGATGGTGTCGAAGTCAACGGTGCCTACGGAAACCCTTCACAAGCCAGCGATCCTCGCAACAACAACACCGACGGTGATGCGTTCGATGATGGTGATGAAGACGCCAATTTCAACGGAGTCGTCGATCCAGGTGAAACCGACCCAACGCGCCGTGAAGACTCTGGTGATGCAGACCAAGACGGCATTCAGAATTGGGAAGAAAACCTCACGTGTACCCTATGGAACGTTGCAGACACAGACTTTGGAGGCATCAACGACGGCCAAGAGCGCAACATCAGCCATGGAACCGACCCTTGTGATTCGCTTGTCAATTTCGAAACATCATTTTTCACATACTCCAGCACCTTCAACCGCGTGGAAGTCGGCGACGGGTCCGGATTCAATCCCGCCGGCGGTGTCGGTTGGTACAACGTCTCTGGAACATGGGAGTCGTTCGGTTATGCAACAGTAGTCAACAATGTATTGCAAGGCGTTTCCAACGGTCCATCCGGTACGGCCTCTGATGTCGCTAACCGCAACGGTTCCTTCTGCCACACGGATGCGATCCAATCCGGTACTCTCGGCACCACTCAGCAATATTGTGATGACGACTACGAAGACACCGATCAGGATGGACTTGCCGACTGGCAGGAATTGCTTGGAACCTTTGGATGGTTTTCCAATCCATCTCTTGCGGACTCCGACGGAGACGGTGTTGGTGACTTTGATGAGGTTCAAGACAACACGGACCCGAACGAGCCGTGCACCAACCTTCTCGACGATGACAACGATGGTCTCAACAACTACTTCGAAAACACAACAGGTTGCGACCTGATTTACATCGGCATCACCAACGGTTCTCAGGATATTTGGGTCACCACCTCCACTGACTTTGACACCGACCAAGGTGGAGTTGACGATCGCAGCGAATACTTCGACGGAACCAATCCAGAGAACGACCCATCCGATGATATTCAACCGGATGATTTCGACGGCGACGGCATTCCAGACGCCATCGAAAATCAAACCGGAACGGATTGGACCAACCCAGACACCGATGGAGGAGGAATGCTTGACGGGCAAGAGTGTCCTGAGCAATTTTGGTTCATCAACTGCGCTGGCGCCCCCTATGACCCGTTTGATCCAACAGACGACGTGATGGCTGCAGGGATTGTTTTCTGGGCGAACAACACATCCGGAGCGGTTGATCTAAACCTTGACCATCGATGGAGAGCCATCACCAACGACTTCTACACCGGTACGACGTATGCGCATCTGGCGTCTGTTCACCCGGGTGAGCTCATCGCAGTTCCAATGAGCAATTTGACCCATCTGGCGCCCACATCCTTTGCCAATGATACGGTTGAGTGGAACCTGAAGTTCAACCAACCCATGACGGCTGGCCAAATACCAGCGCCGGCCTACTATTCCAATATCTCATTTTACTTTGAGACACAATCCAACATCTCTCGCTCCAACGACACCCATATCCTGACCGTCGAAGATGGATCGATTGACCAAGTCTTGTATCAGCAACCCGAGTACTACTTTGATTGGTCAACTCTCGCCAGCACGACGGTTCCAGGTCAAGGTTTCCCTTACGAACTGCTGACTGATGAGCGGTTCACCAACTCGAGCGACGAACATTCCTTTGTGTACAACGTTACCAACGCTGTCATCAGCGAATCCGGGGCTAGCGATGCATACAGCACGGCGCTTGCGCTCGAAGATTTCATCATCAACGGCAATGCAACCACCGAGTTCAAACGCAATTACAACGGTTCAGGCACAGTAAGCCCCGTTGATGCAACGCTCAACATTCTCGCAGCGCTCAAGGAAGGGTCTTGCCGAGAGTTCAACACCGTTTTCGTCACCATGGCCCGGCTTGCCGGTTTGCCTGCACGGCAGGTCACCGGATACATTGGTGGAACTTGGACCGGAGACGGCTATGCCGTTTACGCCTCCAACGCTGGCACATGGTCAGAGGTGCGGCTCCAGCAAAACAGCGCCAACGGTAATACGGACTTGGGCTGGGTTGCCTTTGACCCGTGCCCTCCCGCTGAAGAAATTGAAATTGTGAACCAATCGATTTCGGATTTCACAGTTGCCCGTGATGGTACAGAAACCATGACTATGAGTGGTCAATTGCGCTATGTCGCCAACGGTACTCCAATTCAAGACATTCGCGTCCTCGGATACTTGACCCCTGTTGCAGATGCAGAATTTATTCCCGGCCCTGGTGGCGTTCCAGAGCGTTTGATTGATGAAAACTTGCCAGATGCGAATGGAACGTTCACGCTTCGCGGTTTCCCATCGGCTCCAACAGCCCCCGGAATGCACAACATTGTGATTGAGCATCGACAGTCTGGTTATGTGTCTCACGACAGCGTGATTTTTGATGGCTTTGTGAATTTAACAGACAACTCTACGATAGAACATACGGCGCCTTTGGCGATCAATGCTCCAATCGCAGGAGCGGGAGCCACCACCGTGATTGAGGGCCGCTTGGTGCTTGCCAACCAACCGATTGAAGAAATTGTCAACATGCCCAACCAGACGGTTTGGATGACCTACACCTCTGCGGTGGATGGGGCTCAGAATTTCTCTGCCCAAACCGATGCCAGCGGTGCATGGACCATCACCTTGAACCTAAGCGAAACTGAACCTCGTGGGAACCTCTCGGCTACCCTCGGTTTCTCTGGATGGCAAGACACTTCAGTAGCAGGTGCCACACCCTCAACCTTCCACCTGAATCCATCCACGGCTTCCATCGTTCTCAACGTCACAGACGCTCCCAACTTGACGGCGACCATTGAAGGTCCGTTGAGCAATCAAAGCATTCTGGTTCTCGGAGATGACGTGTGGATCAACGGCAGCGCTCTGTCCATCAGTGCCACACCTACTGCATTAGCGGGCGATTTGCAATTCTCCATCCGAGCCAATGGCTCAGGGGATTTGTGGTATGAAGTGTTCAACCTAAGCGTCAACGGGACGTTCTCCATCCAACACCTCATGGCTACAAACGTCATGGTGGCTGCCGGCGAGATTGAAACTCGTCTGCGATTTTTCCCAGCGACACTGCCTGCCACGGACGATGCTGACATCTCAACCACCTTCCCGTATTTCTTGCGGGGTCTGTTGAATTTCGTGGTTGAAGACTCTGCTCAAATCCGAGGCCAAGGAGCCCTCGTGGTCATTCAAATCAACGATCATCGAGGTGTGACTGCTGCTCCAAACACGCTTGGCAATTACGATATTTCGTTCAACGGTTCGTGGTTCAACACCACTGTCGATCCGGAAACAGACCTCATTGAAACCGTGGTCCAGCTCGATGCAAACCTGCTGTCAGGAGATTACCCGATCAGTATTTCCTTCAACGGTTCGGACTTCTATGAGCCTTCCACCGGATTCGGTTCGATGCGTGTGCAGGCCGAAATCGGTTGGAACCTCTCAATTGGCCAAGATTGGACCTTCATGGGCAATTCCACGCGTCTGTTTGGCGATTTGTTCGATGCCGTTTACCTCACGCCGGTCATCGGCAACACGACGTTGATCAGCGTCACGCTCTTTACAGACGAGGGGCCGGTTGACGTGGCCCAAGCCACGTTGAACAACACAACTGGTGCGTTTGACATTCCAATTATCATGCCTACCAACCTTGCGTCGAACGCCTATGAGTTTGTTTTGGACGTCGATTTCCAATCGCAAGCACCGATTGGTGGAGCATATTACGCCTTTGTTGACACGTCCGTCCCTCCGAGTCCACCGACGCTGATTTCAACATTGGGAGGCATCGTTACTGAGGTGGCCGTTGAAGCCGAACGGGGTGCATACATCGTTGAAATGAACGATACGGTTGACTTCACCGCCAAAATCACCGACATTGCTGATTCCTCGAACGTCTCCGGAGCCTCGGTTGACTACATTTGGGATTATGGGAATACGAACCAAAGTCTGGGAACGGTCACTTCAGGTGCAGACGGCAATGCTACCTTTTCATTCACGCCAAGTGGCATTTTACCGGGATTCTACGATGTTGGGATCGTGGTGCAAGACGACCTCCTCTCGAGTTTGGCTGAAGGTAATAGCCGCCGGTACGGGAACTCCACTGTGATCAACGTCACCGTACAGGTTTCGAGCGACGTTCAGATTCTTTCAGTTCCAACAACGGTGACCGCCGGAGTGCCGTTCAATGTTCAAGGTCAAGTGATGGACGGTGAGAACACCTCTCGCCCGCTGATCTCTGCAGTGAGGCTCAATGTTTTCTGGCTTGAAAACCCCGAAGAACTCCTCCTCGCCGGCGTTTCCACAACCAATAACGGCAGTTTCAATCTGACCGTTCCGACCGACTCCGCAGGCAATGGAACCACACGAGGACCGCACACCTTGGTCATGACAGTGGTCAACGAATCATCGCCATTCTACCTGACGGCAACTGCACAATCCCCCATTCAGGTGATGGGTGTTTCCCGGCTTGAGAATCTCGTGCCTTTGAACGCAGTCGTCATCAATCGAGGCAACGACATCAACATGTCTGCAAAACTCGTAGAAGCCTCTGATTTGTTCGCACCTCTTGACAACTACGAGGTGGCGCTCCGCTTCCATGAGGCTTGGTTGGCCCCGACTCAGACCGACGCAGAAGGCTTTGCCAACTTCTCTTACAACATCCCATACGACCATCCACTTGGCTTGATTGTCGTCCAGATGGTGTTCAACGGGTCGACGGATTTGCTTTCCACCAGCGCCAACCTCACCAGCATCACTGTTCGTTCCTTGACCTTCCTTGTTGTTGACAACATCACGGCAAACCCAGTGGCCGGCACCTCCTTCAACGTGAGTGGCCAAATCGTTTCTGACAACGGTTCAGGCCTCGTGGAACGGGACAACTCCACGCTCCCCAACGCCAATGTCCTGTTTTCCATCGATGGCTTACCGACCGGTTTCACGTCTTCTGGCGGAATCATTGGAGCAGATGGCTATTGGAACGCCACCCTCCTTCTCGGAGAGACCTTCGGTGCTGGAACCCATGTGTTGGAAGTCACCTACATTCCGAACGTCAACTATTACGTGGGTTCAGACACCAACACTTCGTTTGACTCGAGAGGCTTCTCAATCATGAATTTCTTGAAACCAGCGCTCGATGGCATTGGCCAACCTTCGCTCAATGATCGTACTGAGCGGGGCGATCTCGTTGACTTCACGGTGTTGGTGCGGGACAACCAAGGAAACCCCTTGGCCAACCAGAGCATTGTCGTTTCGCTGACTTCAACGCTGAACGATCCATCTCCTGTTCAAATCACCGTGCTCACCGCTGAAAACGGAACGGCATGGGGCAACTTGACTGTTCCATCCAACATGAGCGTTGGTCCTTCGGACCTCCATGCTGACTATTCAGGCATTGCTGGAACGACGGGAATCCTCGGTACCAATGCCAGCACTCGCTTTGTCGTCTTGGCTGCAACTGAAGTGGCGATCTCTGATGCCCCCGATGTCCTGGTTGCTGGAGATATGCTCCAAGTCAACGGGACGCTGTTGGACGACCTTGGTTTGCTCCTTCAGGAAGGAGGTGCAGATTCCAGCGCCGTGGTCCACCTTCTCATTGACGGTGTACCCGTCGCCAGCCTTGAAACCAATGCCGTGGACGGTTCGTTTGCCTTCGCATACACCTTGCCCGATGACACTGCAGCAGGTCCTCATCAGATCGCTGTTGAGTTCCGAGGCGGTCGAGAATGGGTTGACCCAGTCGGTTTTGGCGATGTCAATAATCCAGAATACTACCTGCCGAGCTCAGATTCGGTTGAATTCAACGTGAGCGTACCAACCAAGATTTTGCTCATCACTGCGACCGGCGAAGCCGACCGTGAAACGACGATGACCATTCAGGGACGTTTGTTGGATGTCGTTGACAACGAATTGGCAAACATGACCATCGAAATTTGGTTGGGCGGTCAATGGTTGACCAACACCACCACCGACGAGAACGGCCTGTTTACCGCCGTCCATCCTGTCCCAGCGGATTCGCTCCTTGGACCAGTATCGCTTGAAACCCGTTTCAGTGGCACCACGGCCTATTTGCCCAGCAATGCCACAGGACTTTGGGAAATCTTCAGTCCAATATTGGTGTCAGTTGAAATGTCTTCACCCATCGCCGTGAATGAAACTGTGAGCATCACTGGGTCTGTAGTGGATAACCAACTCAGCGGTGTTGAGGGATTGGAAGTCCAACTTGTGGTTGAAGGCATCATGATCGCCTCCCTCTTCAGCGACGCCAACGGGGATTTCGCCTACGACTGGGTTGTTCCAGATATCTTTGACTTTGGAAACCACAGCCTGTTCGCCGAAGTTGCTCCGCAAGGCTACTACCGTGGCAGTACTGGAAACGTTTCGTTCTTCCTTTCCCACCGTTCATGGGTCACCCTTGTCTTTGAGGATGGCATCGACGCTACCCGTGGAGATACCTGGGACTTGAGTGGTCGGCTCTACGACTTTGATACCGTTGACCGAGACGGCCTTGTGGGAATGGAACTCCTCGTGAGTTTGGACGGATCTGTTCTCTTCAGCACCACCACTGGTGAAGACGGTGCATGGAGCGCAACCATACCTGCGACCATGGACTTGGCTCGTGGAGAACACACGATTTTGATTGAATTCCAAGGTACGCAAGCCCACTTGGCAGCATCTGCTGAAAGCAGTGTTCGTGTTTGGTCGGATGTCCTGATTCAAATCGATGCCACCTCCACCTCAATTGTGACTCGGTCTGACGGGCTGTTTGCTCCTATCGTGTACACTGGTTCTCTGCAAGAAATCGGTGGTTCAGGAGAGGTCTTTGAGGACCTCATCCTCTCCATTGGAAACGGTTCAGGTTGTGAGAGCGGTCGTGAAGGCGCCCAATGTTTCCCAACGGTGGATGTCCTCTGGTCAAATGGGAATTTCTCCCTGAGTTCAACCGCTCCGTATTGGCTCGAAGTCGGTTCGCAATACTTCTTCTTGGATGTTGCACGAAACGATTCTCTCTACCTCAACGCAGCGAGTGTGAGCCGTACGGTCTTTGTTCAGGTTGACGCCGAAATTTCGGTGGACCTGCTCAGTGTGGTTGAAGACTCCAAGGAGGATGTTGGTGGAACCATCACCGTCATTGCCGAAGATACCAAGGCTGGTTTGCCTGATATCGACATCGTTGTTTACCTCTACGACCGAAACCAAAGCCAAGTCGCTAACCGGGTGGCCAAGACTGGCGAGGATGGAACGGCTGTGTTCCTCTTCGAAGCAGATCCTCCGTACGGTGATGTCGATGTGTGGGGCGAACTTACGCTGGACATCATCATCAATGACCCTCGTTTGTCTGCACAGAGCATTCAGGCCTTTGAATCACTTCGCAGTGAAGGATTCGCACCTTCCTATGCCTACGCAGAAGAGCAAACCGATACACCGTGGTGGTCGTACATCCTGGTCCTCGTTCTTGCTGCACTGATCGCAGGAGGCGTCGTCATGTACCGGCGAAAGCAAATTGCTGACGACCTCCTCAAGGATGCTGCAGAAGTGTTTGCCTATACCGCAGAACTCCTCGCTGCTGGAGATGCTGTTCGTGAAGCCATCTTCACATGCTATCAGGACCTTTGTGGCCTATTGCAGCAACGTGGTTTCCTTCGGAGAGACTTCGAAACTGTTCGTGAGTTTGAGTTTGCCATTCGCCAAGCCCTTCAAGGTGTTTCGGATGATGCGCTCACCGCTTTGGACAACACGTTCGAAATGGCTCGCTACAGCCGGGAAGAAATGGGCGCTCAGCATCAAGATGTAGCCGTCCAAGCCCTCACTCGAATGAGCAGTGAGATCGGACAGTTGCAATCAATACCGCAGCGTTGATTCACCAGCGCAAGTGAAGGCGTCCCTGGACAAAGGATGCTTCAATGGCTTCGCTCGCTTCGGCAGGAAGAGGAAATTCACGCACCAATGTCGGCATGTCGCCGTCTTGAACTTGAAGGCGAATCAATCGTGTTTCGTCTGTGGACTTGATGTCAAGTTGGATATCCTCAAGGTCGGCTCCGAGAAGAGGAATGCTCAATCCATCTGGGTTCACACGTCCGTTGACGCTTTCAACCAGCCATGCAAGGGCACGTTCTGGATGCTGATCGGCCAAACCAGTCTCAGGAAGCATGCCCGCGGTGACCAAGACTTCAGAGTGTCTTGCTCGTACTTCATCGAGGTGTGTGCTGCGATTGTCAAAGTCTGCTTGAAGGGCAGAGGCGTCCACCATGAGGCCATCCATAGCCACGTTTTCACCAATTTCTTCACCCTTGGTTTGTGTGTTGATGTCAACAGGGTTCCATTCGTCCATGCAAAATGGAAAGGACGAGCCCACATGAACCTTCGGACGGAGCCTATTCAGTTTCAAGAGATGCATCTCGATGGATGCGAGCAAAAAAACGTCGGGCAAAACGCTGTGTGGCTTCTGGATTGCTCGCTTCATTCATTCGTAAATCGCTGGGGAAGCATCCCGAATAGGTCCTGTCGGTGACTCGCTTGTCGAGCAGACAGATGAGCGCACGATCTCCAACGGACCGAATGGGCCTTCCCATCGCTTGCAGAATCGAATTGATGGCGGGTTGTGATACGGTGTATTTCCATGCGAGACTTCGACCAAAACGTTCCTCTGCATAGGTTTTGAGAGCCTTTGAAAGGACAGACGGAGGGGAATTGGGGATGCCAATGCATGCCACGGCATCCAAGGCTCCGCTGTGATAATCAACACCTTCCGAGAGGCGTGCACCAAAGACTCCAGCAAGCAATATCTTGCCTCCTGCAGCCTTTTCTGAAAGCAGGGTGTCGACGATTTGATCGAGGTCTTCTTTGGTCCACTCCCGATCTTCAGCCATCACTTTTCGGACTCCTGTGAAGTGGCCCTCGAGGACGATTTCATTCAGCATAGCATAGGATGGGGCGAAAACCGCCACGTTTCCGGGAGAGGCGTTGATGAGCGATTGAATGTGGTGCCGAATTGCTTGGGTGTTCTGAGGGCTACGTTCGGTGTATTTCGTGGTAACATCACTCGCAACAAGTACAGGGCGCCTCATGGCAGCAAAAGGAGAGGGGTAGGCGACGGATGTCGTCATCCGTTCTGGCAGACCAAGCATCTTGGCATACATGCTGGGCGGGTAGAGCGTTCCTGACATCAAAATAGCACCCGAAGATTGCTCAAAGACGGGTTGTGATACCAACCCCGGGTCAAGCAGATGCGTCGTGATTCGTCCGTCTTTTCCTTTTGTGTCGTACACCATTGTCAGGGCTGTGGTTGAACCAAAGCGAATCAGGCAGTCCAAGATTTCAGCCACTCTATGCGCGTTGGGCTCCATTGGGTTTCCATCATCGCCAGCCTCCATGTCAACATCAACGCTGGAAAAGATGTCCCTTAGTTGATGGATTCGAACGGCACTGTCAACGGATGGGAATTTTTGGGATGATTTTCCGAGTTGTTGTTGTCCGACCTTCCCATCAACGGCATCACAGGCCTGATGGAAGACGTTGAGGACCTCATCGACTTTCACCTCACACTCTTCATCACGGCCAGTTAGGCTTCTTCTGTATCCGTCGAACAGGCTCGTGAATCCCTGGCGTGCGGCTTTGATCACCTCAAATGCCCATTCTGCCAACCCGTGGGTGAGGGAGAGCGCCTCCCCACCTGGGGCTTTCATGGCTTGTGCAAGCACGCCCGCATATTCTTCAAGTTCCATCTGTGTGTTTCGAATCATGGTCTGCGTCAATCGCTTTTCAAGCGTTAATCGAATCCGGCTTGGCAGATTGTGAGCTTCATCAACCACGATGATGATGTCTTCAAGGGACAAGTCCATCGCTTTCAAGCTGGATTCCCTCACGCCTTCGTCAAAGAGGTGATTGTAGTCTCCAACAAAAACATCTGCGCCGCTCACGGCCTCTCTTGCAGCCTTCCATGGACAGGTTTGAGCCGGTTCTCCATTCACAGTATGAGTGCGACTGATCGCCACGAGTTCATCGACGTGCAGTGGTGAGGAGAGGATGCGTTCTTTCAGGCCTGGGGCAGAGGTGATCCAAGGTTTACAAGATCGAGATTTTCGTGCTTGGCTGCAGAGCAGTGAGAACACCAATGGGGACTCTTTGGCAAAAGGTTGGACGCACATGCCGGCTTGCCCAACCATGTCAACCAACCGTACAGGCATCATGCCTTTGCGAAGGTGATTGATGCGTCGGACGGTGTCGACCACAATTCTGTGTTGGGTTTGGCGGGATGTGAGGAAAAAGATGGTCTTCTTTTGCGATTGCTGACTGGCGACCTGTAGCGCAGCGGCTAGAGAGGCTGCTGTTTTTCCAATTCCTGTTGGTGCAGCAGCGAGGTGGTAGCCTCCACGCTCCAACGCACGGATGGCATCTTGGATCATTTCCAACTGCCCGGGTCGTGGGGATGGGTGTGCCAGAAAAGGCATGGAGGGGGAAGGAGGTTGTTCGTTCTGCTCCTTCATAGGTGCCATCCTGCGGCGACCCTCCTAAAGGATTCGCATGGAGGTCACATGTTTCACTGGCGTGAACAAATGTGCCCAGATATGTGGGGGCTGGGCACGGGAGCCATCCAGTCAACTGACCGGAGTGGAATCTGGGCCTCCCTGGCCGTCATCCAGGGAAGCGTGTGGGGGTGTTTGGTTGTGGGAACCAAGGCCGCTACGTGCATGACGGGCACGCTGACACAGTGAGGCAAAGCCATGCAAGTTTGGCCGTTCTTGCATAGCCAAAAGGGTGGCATCACCTAGGTTGAATCCTGAGTTTTGCCAAATCATCCCATCCCCTCCGTTCTCTCACCACTTATTGTTGGTATTCACTGCGTCGTATCGTTCCTGTTCTGGACGCCTCCAGGACAGAATCGAATGTGCTTGAGACGGCTTCCATTTCGGCTGCCGCCTTTCTCATGTACAATTTGAGCCCCTCTTGGGCTGCAATTTCAGGCGTTACGCCTTGGAGTTCGTACAACTTCCCCAGTTGGAGTTGGTCGTAACGTCCCAAGGGGATGCGGACCGACTTCATGTCCTGTAGAAGCGGTTGGTTGTGGAGGAATTCTTGAATGGCCAAACGGACCACATCGGATCGGTTCCGTGCGCCATCCGTCCCGATTCGTGCATCAAGCAATGCCAGGTCATCCTCAGTGATTCTGAGGGAAACGGCGCTGGTTGGCTGGGTCATCGGGGTTCCTCCGGTAAACAAGGAGGGGTGCATGGGGTACTTAAACTGTCTTACATATAATGACGAATTGTCATATTATGTCATACAAATGGACATTCTCCCTTTTCATCAATGCTTGGAGAAGTTTCAAAGACGAGCCTCCGATACGTGGGAACATGCCATTGGAACCAACTCGCGGCCTGTATCTCTACCTCGAAACACTTCGTGTTGCACTTGATGACGCCATTGTCACGAATGACGAAGCGGAAATTCTCCACATCCTTGCCCAAGCTCTGGGCGTGGCACCCTCTGATACAGCTGAATGCAGAGCCGTGGTCAAAGGCGATGAGGTCTCACCGTTTGAAAACGACGACCAGTATGAAGGACATCACATGGGGGATGCCACCACCTACCAGTCAGCGCTCATTGCCGCTCTTGATGATGATGTCATCACTGAAGAAGAATGGGCCATGCTCGACCACTTGCGTCGAATCATCGGAATTCAAGAAGATCAACACGCCCTTATTGAGGAATCCATTCGGGCCATGAGTGAAGTGGATGAGAGTGGAAAGCGGAGAGTGGAACGCCTGGAACGGTTCATCCATGTCTGCCCTTACTGACCATTTGTCAAAGCATGATGAACGGGACATTATGAGGCCATTGAGGCACAACCATTAGAAAGGGTCTGCATTAGGGCGAGGCAACACACATGTGTGCAGAAGAAGGTATGCCGATGAGCCCCAGTGATGCAATTTACGCCAAAGTCGTAGCCAGAGACCCAGACCAGATTGAGTTCCATCAAGCAGTGAAAGAAGTGCTTGAGTCGCTTGAGCCGGTTTTGGACGCCAACCCAGAATACATTTCCGTTGTTGAGCGGGTCGTTGAACCTGAACGCTTGATTCACTTCCGTGTGCCTTGGGTTGACGACAGTGGCGAAGTTCACGTGAACCGAGGATTCCGTATTCAATTCAATGGAGCTATTGGACCCTACAAGGGTGGCTTGCGTTTCCACCCGAGCGTGAACGCTTCCATTCTGAAGTTCTTGGCGTTCGAGCAGGTGTTCAAGAATTCGTTGACCGGACTGCCCATGGGCGGCGGCAAAGGCGGTTCTGATTTCAACCCAAAGGGCAAGTCCGATAGTGAAGTGATGCGGTTTTGCCAGTCATTCATGATGGAACTTTGGCGCCACATAGGCCAAGATTGTGACGTTCCAGCCGGGGATATCGGTGTCGGCGGCCGTGAAATTGGATACATGTTCGGAATGTACAAGCGCCTTCAAAATGAATTCCAAGGTGGAGTCTTGACTGGAAAAGGTCTCTCCTACGGAGGTTCATTGATTCGTCCTGAAGCCACTGGCTACGGCCTGGTGTACTTCGCTCGCGAAATGTTGGCCACCAAGGGCAAGTCCTTCGAGGGCGCTAAGGTGTCCATCTCAGGATCAGGAAATGTTGCTCAGTTTGCCTGTGAAAAAGTGCTGGACCTTGGCGGTGTCCCGGTGACATTCTCGGACTCCTCTGGTTATATCCACGACCCGGAAGGAATTGACCGTGCCAAACTCGCTTGGGTCATGGACCTCAAGAACAATCGCCGTGGTCGTATTTCGGAATACGTGAAGGAATACCCATCAGCCACATTCACTGCAAGTGCTCCGGAACCAGCCGTGAACGGATTGTGGGGCGTCGATGTCGACGTTGCTCTTCCCTGTGCTACTCAAAACGAATTAAACGGTGAGGAAGCGAAGATGCTTGTCGCTAACAACGTCATTGCTGTCGGTGAGGGCGCCAACATGCCATGCACACCTGAGGCCGTTGAGGTCTTCCACAAGGCGGGCATTCTCTTTGCACCAGGGAAAGCAAGCAACGCTGGTGGTGTAGCGACCTCCGGCCTTGAAATGTCCCAGAACTCATTGCGTATGCCATGGACTCGTGAAGAAGTTGATCAGAAACTCGAGAACATCATGGTGAACATCCACAAGAACGCATCGGAAACGGCCAAGAAATATGGACGTGAAGGCGATTATGTGTTTGGAGCAAACGTGGCAGGCTTCCTCAAGGTCGCAGAAGCCATGATTGCGCAAGGCATCGTTTGATCACGAAACGCTTTCGTTTTTACGAGGGGCAAACAGCCCGGGCCAACGCTGCTTGAGGCGCTTGAAAAGCCATCGAGAAAACACCATTGATGTTGCTAGGAAGACCAGGGACGCCCACCAAGGGGTGGCGTCATTGGTCGCAATCAGAACCGTGAACACCAAGATCCCAAGGCCGTAGACGGCCCGAAAAGCAGAGAATATCAACAAGCCTCGAACAACAGGATTGTCCATCATCCTACCGGAGGCCACGGTGGGCACCTCAACCATGGAACTCTGCGTAGTACTGACGAGTATAACGCATAGCATCTTCTGGAGGGTAGCCCTGCGCTAGCAAGCCGTTGTAGTAATCTCGAGCAGGGTCTGGTTGGGCCACAGGTGGAACGTATGCCGGTTGTGCAACTGCAGGTTGTGCATTGAAGTTTGGAGCAGCCACTTGTTGAGCGGGTTGTGCATTGAAGTTGGGAGCGGCCACTTGTTGGGCGGGTTGTGCTGCATAATTGGGGAGTGCTCCTCCACCGTAAGCATCGCTCCACTTCGTCTCAGGCTCCTCTCGTCGGCCCCTGAGAACAAACCCAAGGATTCCGAGGACGACCAATACGCCAACGCCACCGCCAATCAGGACGACAGGGGAGGCGAGCAAGGATTGCTCCTCAGCGGCTTCTAGAATCCACCTCGTGGGGTCTTCTGGATATGCATCGGCCCCATCTGCTGCCAACCAGTTTGGTGTTGGGTCGGAGTAGTTGTCGTTGTCAGTATCCACGCACCCAATTCGGTCTGCCGTTGAGGTTCCTGAAACCAACTGGCAAGCGTCTGCGCCTTGTTCAACGGTCCATCCAGCGTCGGCATCAGAGTACCCGTCACCATCGCTGTCAATGCATCCTTGGCGGTCAATGGTGGATTTTCCGAATTCGGTAGGGCACTCATCAGGAGTCGTTCCTGCTGGGTTGTCGCCGAATTGATCGTTGTCTTGGTCGGACCACTGGGTTGGGTCGTCGACAAAGGCGTCAGCATTGTTCTCAAACGGTGTCCACCCCATTTCTGGATCGGAATAGCCGTCCCCGTCGGTGTCGGTGCAGCCCAAGCGGTCTGCGCTCGAGGTCCCGGCAACATCCGGGCAAGCATCGGCGTCAACCCCGGAAGCATTGTCGCCATAGCCATCGCCATCACGGTCTTCCCACTGAGTAGCATCGTTGGGAAAAGCGTCTTGGAGGTTGTACCAACCGTCCCCGTCTTGGTCAGGACAACCGATCATCCCGTTTTGCCAAGATGTGCCCTCTTGTGTTGGGCAAGCGTCCTGCTCAGTGACTTGTGCATTGTATGTGCCTGGCCATGATGGATTTCGATCATCCCAGGTGGTGTTCGCGTAGTTGTCTCCATAGCCGTCTCCGTCATAGTCGGACCACTGGGTTGGATCGTCGACAAAGGCGTCAGCTCCGGATTCGCTGTCCCACATGGAATCAGGGTCGGAATGGCCGTCTCCGTCGGTGTCCAAACAGCCGAGACGGTCTGCAGTTGAGGTTCCACTCACGGAGATGCAATCATCTGGAGTGGTGCCTGATGGATTGTCTCCATAGCCGTCCATGTCAGTATCGGTCCATTGTGTCGGGTCGTTGATGAAATCATCATCGCTGTTCGCCCAACCATCGCCATCCGTGTCGGGGCAAGCATTCTTTCCACCGAGCGTTGAGTTTCCAGCCTGATCCGGACAATCATCGAAATTGTTGGACCAACCGTCTCCGTCGTTGTCCAGGCATCCTTCTTCGCCGAGCGTCGAGGTCCCTACGACAGTAGGGCAATCATCGCTAACGTCTGCAAATCCATCGCCGTCGTCATCGCTGTCCTCGTCTGAATCTCTGCATCCATCTCCGTCCACATCCGTGATGCTGTCGGAGACCCAGGTTGGTCGAGGCGGCTGGTATTCTGAACGAGGACAAGTGTCGTCAGCGTTCTGGACGCCATCGTTGTCAATGTCGTTGTCTTCAGCATCGTCTTTGCATCCATCTCGGTCCCAATCCGTGGAATTCGCTGGGTCGTTGAAATCTTGAGTGGATTGCCAGTTTGCCTGCCCGCCTCGCGCACAGTTGTCTGGAGCGTTATCGGTGATGCCATCGTTGTCGTCGTCCGAATCACAAGCATCACCTTGTGGGTCTCCATCGGTATTGCCTTGCAAAGGATTGGAGACGGTAGGACAGTTATCGGTGACGTCTGGGACACCATCGTTGTCGCTGTCCGCTTTCATGGACGGGTCAATCGCCCAAACATATGTGTCCCATCCACCAGTGCTGGTGACGGTCGTGGTGTCTTTTGTGATGGTTGCTGGACCGTTGTTCGCAAAGGCTCCAGTGGTGGCTACGATATCCGAGGCATTGACGGCGAGGTCGAGTGAGGCCTCGTAAGCAGAACTGCCAGTGACGTCGAGCCACGACCAGCCTCCTGTCGAAGAAAGCCCACCAACCAATCCATCGAGGTTTGCACTTGGCGTAACGGATTTTGTTCCGCCACTAAATGTTCCTTGAATGTACGAGGTGAAGATGAGCGAATACGAAGAAGTGACTCCCAAGGCTCCAAGGTTATCGTTGGCGTTGGAACCTCCAACCGTGGCCCACTGGTTGTTCGAGGTTGTACCCTCTTTGAGGAAGAAGATGTCTGTGCCTCCTTTGTTGGCTGTAATGGACCATCCGTTTTTGGTCATGGTTCCTTCAAACGTACCTCCGACGTAGAGATTATTGTTGGCGTCCAACGCCATGGCAGATGCGGTCACGACTTGGCCTGCAATTCCATACCCCGTGACGCTGCTGAAAGTGCCTGATGAAGAGATTTTCACGACCAGCGAATCCTGTGTTCCGACAGTAGCATAGTTCTTGGTTCCAAAGAGGACATTGTTTTGAGTGATGGCAGAGATCATGATGTTACCACTGGAGTCAATCACCAGGTCGGTCACTCTCTGTGCTCCAATGCCACCGCCGGTGATGGCCCACTTGAGTGCGCCGTTGTTTCCATCGAGTTTGGCGATGAAGAGTTCTTCATTCGAAACATTGAATGTGGTTCCACCAAAATCAGTTTCGCCTGAAAAGTATCCCGCAACAACAACATCGCCGAGTGAATCAACGGCCACTGCCTGAGGGAGGCTGATATCTGTACTGGAGTTCGCAACGGTTTGGAAAGCGGTGGCCCACATCCAATTTCCTCCGGGACCTGCCTTGGCGATGAACCCATCAAGGACTTGAGTGGACAGGGATGTCTGGCCAAACGATACAGGTCCGTACATGTAGCCTGCCACGACGGGCATTCCGGCTGAACTGGCCACATCGCTGACAAACGAGACTGAGCCCATGGAGTGGTCGGCCCCGACGAGGTAGTCCCAATCTCCTGCATTATTCATGGATGCGAGGAAAAATTCGTTGCCATTGCTGAACGGCGATGTCGCCGCCAATGTATGCGTGCCAAAGGTCAATGTACGGTTGTAATCACCCACAACGGCGTATCCAGTATCCGTGGCGTCGATGGCTGTTGGGAATACATCTCCATTTGCAGAACCTCCAGATGACAGGAAGACTTCAGCAGATGAAGCACGGCCTGATGCGGATTGAACGGGGGAATCTGAACTCAATCCTTCGGTTTGTGGAAGGCCAGCACCAAGCATGCCGTTCAATAAACTGAGCAGCAAAAGTGCGGTCAAAAGGTGCGCGGCGCGTGCGGGGTGGCTTCGCATGTTGAATCGGCAGTGCTCAAAGGCCATCAAGCCTTTGTTCTCCTCAAAAGAGGACCCTACTCGATATTGCTTTCTAGGGACATCAAATCGCTGTCTCCAGCATCAAGCACCGTGAGGGTCGATACTGAAAATGGCTTACCACAGGCAATGCCAAGTTCACGGTTCACCATGGTGGTACGGTGCACAGTGACCTCGGGATGGGTTGCTCGAAGTTTGGTCAGGTAGTCCTCGGGGCAGTTCGCTGCCACGATGACCAACTTGGCGTTTCCTTCAGCACAAGCATCCTTGGCTTGTCGTTGTCCAAACAACAGGTTTCCTGTTGCGATTGCATTTTTCAATTGTCGGCTTAGATCCATTTTTCTTCCTCCATTCTCCACATGTGTTTCTCATGGTTGGGACTTCATTCCTCAGGGATGTAGTACAAGGCTACACTTCCGGTACCCAATGAGATGGGTTGGCCGACGATGATGTTTTCAGCAACACCGGTGAGGTAATCTTTCTCGCCGATGATACCAGCCTTCAGCAGGTGGTTGACCGTAACTTCGAACGCAGCACGAGCGAGGATGCTGTGCTTGGTACCAGAAACACCGTGTCGTCCAATTGCTCGGACTTCACCCTCGGAGGTCATCACGTCAGCGACCATCAACAGGTGGCGGACGTCAACTTCCAAACGAGCACCATCAAGGGTCAATTGCAATTCATCGACAATCGCTTGTCGAGCCGCTTCGATTCCAAGGTAGTTGTAAATCTCGATGATGTTGTTCGTGTAGGTGCGGGAACGGTCAATGTTCTCCAATTCGCTGATGCGCTGAAGGTTGCTGCCAATGGTTGAGAGGTAGTACTCGCCCGTCTTGTCGTCAAGTTGAGGGTTTGCACGCTCAATTCCGGGGATTCCCTTGAGTCGCATGTCTCGAATCTTCTCTTCAAGTTGCAACAACATTGTGTAGGAAGGGGGGTTATCTGCCAGTTCAGCAAGATCTTCTTCGGAGTGAACACCTGGGATCAACGTGAGTGTTGAGGGATTCTTCTCTTTGTCAGCCTGCACGTAGAGGCGTGTGGCACGCTCCAACTTGTCTTTCACTTCAGCAGGAGACATGCCCTTTTGCTTCAAGTTCCCCTTGTTGAGGTTCAACACCAAACGTCGTTGAGCGACGTCGGTTTCCAAACGAGCGATGTTCACGGTTGTGGTCACTTCAATGGAGGCCGCCAATTTTTGTGCGGCCTTTCCGTCCTGCATCTGGTCGCCCTTGAGGCGGATGGTCATGGTCGGGGTTTGAGGGACCTTTCTTGCGTCGACAATCTCAATGATACGAGGCAAACCCTGGGTGACGTTGACGGTTGCGACACCAGCGTAGTGGAACGTACGCATGGTCATCTGAGTTCCGGGTTCACCAATGGATTGGGCTGTGATAATACCAGCGGCTTCGTAAGGGTCGATGCTTGCTCGCTCGAGGGCTACGATGGCTTCATCCACGATTTTCTTGGCCTGTGGCTTGGTCAACTTCTTCTTTCCACGGTCGTGGCAAGCGAGGGTCAAGTCGGCCAGAATTCGGTTGGTGAATCGCTTGGAGCCAGCGTCGGCTACAGCGGCTTCGAGTTTCTCATAGACAGGATCTGCTGCCAATTCGTTTTCCAACGCCTTCATCTTTCGATCGTAATCGTAGGGCTCCATGTCCGCCACGGTCTTCGTTCGTGCACGACGCTTGGTCGTACGGCCTGCAAGACGGACTTTGGTCACGGGGCCGGTGTTCTCGCCTTCACCTTCGCGTCCCTTTTGGGTGGCTGCGATGATGACGGTGTAGATGTTGCCAGCGGTTTCGGAATCGATTTCGCAAATCTTTGCGATGTCGGTTTGCGTTAAGACCTTCACATCGTCCCATTTCCTGTCGTCTGCGAGGACGTGGGCGTAGTTTTCTTCAATACCCAAATCCATGAGCTTCTTCTTGGTTGCACTCTTTACGACCATCAGGCTTCACCTCCAGTGTCTGCGTTCTCGCCTTCAAACTCCCAGGCTCCCATGTCCTCTTCGTTTTCATCGCGCTCGAGAGACTCTCGCTCAACGTTCAATCCACCCTCGGTTCCGAGAGCGGCATCAACGATCACGTCAATGTTGAACGGAGAACCGTGCACACCACGAGAAGGATCGATGCCGTCTTCGCCGTAGCTAAACTGGATGATGCGGTTGGCAGTGTTTCGAACCGATAGCATATCGTCATTGAAGACTTTCAAGTCGTCCATGGCGTTGATGAGTCGGCGTTGCATGTATCCGGACTTCGCAGTACGAACGGCTGTGTCAACCAAGGACTCACGTCCTGAAACGGAGAGCATAAAGAACTCCGTGGGTTCGAGTCCGCGCTTGAACGAAGATGCAATGAATCCACGGTCAAGTGCTCCACGGCCTCCACGCTTGAAGTGAGGCAAGACACGGTCATCGTATCCACGCTCCAGTCGCTTTCCACGAACCTTTGCTTGTCCGATAGAAGCGGCCATCATCGTCAGGTTGTCCATCGAACCACGGGCTCCGGAGATGGCCATGTTCACGGCAGCGTTGGTTGAGCCAGACTTGTTCAACTCGTCCTTTGCGATATCACCGGCAACTTGCTTTCCTTTGTCGAGCATTTGCATGATGTTCTCTTCGAGAGTTTCACGAGGTGTACGTCCTGGACGAGCCTCGTATTTCTTGCCGTCGCTTCCGAACTTATCGAGTTCATCGTTAACATCATCCTGAGCGCTTGAGTTGGCTGCGTTGATAGCGGCCACAGCTTCGTCGGAGAGGTCTTCGTCATCAATACCCGTTGTGAATCCGAGGGAGGTGCAGGCTGCGATGGAGAGGCGTGTAAATTCATCCAAGAAGCGTGCACCTTGCTCTGGGCCGTTGGTTTGGACGATGGCGTCCAAAAGACGACCGTCTTCAGCACCGATGGCTCGCTTGTCGAGTGTTCCGTCAACATGTCCGTCCTTGACCTTGACCATGTCGTTTGACCGGCTTCGGAATTTCAGGTGGATGTTGTCAGGAATGATCAACGAAATGATGTCTTGGCCACGGTAGGCAGGTTTTCCATTTTCGTCCTTGACAAGTTCAGGAAGTTTTCCAGTGTATCCAATGTTTCCAAGCATTTCCAATCCGTGCGCTTGACGAATCAAGGTCCCTGGGCGGGATAGAAGGTAAGCGCCAGAAATGTGGTCGTGGATACCGCCGATGACAGCACCGCCGTAGCGGGGTGTGAGGATGTGCTCTTGCACACGCATCAGGATCTTCGCTTCAGCACGGGCTTCTTCGGATTGAATGACGTGAAGGTTCATCTCGTCTCCGTCAAAGTCAGCGTTGTATGGGGTACAGACGGCTAGGTTGAACCTGAACGTATGTCCTTTCATCACACGAACTTCGTGAACCATCATTGACATGCGGTGCAACGAGGGTTGTCGGTTGAAGATCACAACGTCGCCATCGATCAGGTGGCGTTCAACTTGGAGACCGGGCTTGGGGTTTCCGTAGCGGTCCAAAGTGGACAGACGGTCTTCAACACCAGTTCGCTCTTCGCCCCACTCGTCAAAGGGACTGCCACAGTGGGGGCAGGCCACTTCAAGATGCTCAGGGAAGGGTTCGGGGTTGGGATTGTCTGCTTGTGCCAACTCGTGCATCCAGCGGTAGTGCAGGACAGCACGGGGGTCGTCTTGAGCGAGTTTCTTACCGTTTTCATCGATTCCGTGGAGGTTGTTGAGGGTCGACTCGTCGTTGACGACGTAGCTGACTTCCTCTTGCTGGTCCATTCCGCTGAGCGAAATTTGCTTTTGGATGACCAAACCTGGCAGGAAATTGGGCGCCGGCAACACGGAATGGAGGTCGTGTCGGACAGTCGTTTCTTCGTTGCACTCTGGGTTGTGGCAGCGGAATCCGGCGTTGATAAGGCGGCTGCGCTGGTTGATCTTGACACGTCGGCCGTCGCCACGAACGATGTAGTTCACACCGGGGTGGACATCAGGTCCGCGGAGGATCATCTGGCGCATTTGTTCTCGGTTTCGAGTTGTGACACGGATTGGCACGGTCAATTCCTTGGCAATCTTTGTCGGCACACCAACTTCGTTAACGCTGAGGTAGGGGTCAGGTGAAATGACCGATCGTGCACAGAAGTTGACACGCTTTCCTGAGAGGTTGCTTCGGAACCGTCCTTCCTTGCCCTTGAGTCGTTTTGTAAGGGTTTTCAGGGTTCGTCCCGAGCGGTGTCGGGCAGGTGGAATTCCTGATGTTTGGTTGTCGAAGTAGGTCGTGATGTGGTATTGGAGCAATTCCCAAAGGTCCTCAACAATCAGTTGAGGAGCACCGGAATCACGGTTCTCTCGAAGACGCTGGTTGATTCGAAGAACGTCGACCAATTTGTGGGTCAAATCGTCTTCGGAGCGGTCGCCACTGTCGAGGGTGATGGATGGGCGAACTGTAATCGGAGGTACCGGGAGCACCTTGAGAACAATCCACTCTGGGCGGTTTTGCTTGTCCATTCCAATGAAGATGAGGTGTTCAGCAGGGATGCTGGACAGCCACTCACGAACGTCTCGTGGGTTCAACTTGCGCTCGGTGTTGTCGTGCTTTTCCTTGAAGGTGGTCGGCTTGTCCAAGACGATTTTCCCTTGGGAGGAGCCACAGTGCATGCAAACCTTACGCTTGGTGCCAGAGGTGACCTTTTCCACTTCCTTGATGATCTTGGAAAATTCAGTGGAACCAACACCGTGCTTGGTGATGACGTCGCGAATTCGGTTTCGGTAGAAATCCTGCTCGGATTGCTCCGGGTTAGCGGATGGGCTCGAACCTGGTTCGCCGTGCAACAAGATTTTGCTGCACTCGTTACAGGTGGCTTTCAAAGCCGTCTTGATCAAGTTGACGAATCCGATGTGAATCACAGGCAGTTCGAGTTGAATGTGTCCGAAGTGCCCAGGTGAGTCTTGGTACTGACAGTTGTCGGTGGGGCAGAGGAGACCTGGCTCGATGACACCCATGTGAGGGTCCATGAGACCTTGCTTGTAGGCGTGGCCGTCATCCTTGTAGGTGTCAGCGGTCTTCACTTCGACAGCAGACATCTTACGAATTTCAAGTGGGTCCATCAATCCAAATCGAATCTGAGCGATTCGCTTGGGGATCATTGTGCTTTTTCGACTCATTTTCGGTCCTCCAGTTCAAGACGCATGGCCACACCTAAACTCTTCATTTCGTCTAGGAGCAGCTTGAAAGCATATGAAGTCTGTACCTTGTAGACTTCAGCACCATCACCGTGGATGGGGCTCACGTAGGTGCCACGCTTTGGATCGTACCAAGCGATGTGTCCGGATTGAGCGCAAACGTACATGTCAATTCCGTCGGATTCATCCAACAAACGGTCTTTGATGACCATGGATGCACCGTGGGCAATGAGGCAATCACGTTCCATCTCACCAAATCGAAGACCACCTTGTCGGGCACGTCCTTCGGTAGGTTGGCGTGTCAAGATTTG